>WNFQ01000853.1_pt1 | contig 22631 bp, 20 predicted proteins | sample 5400171 | NCBI WGS metagenome assembly WNFQ01 (sample SAMN13153356, study PRJNA577476) | soil metagenome | isolation source: 20 cm soil under Madrone tree | place: USA:California | collected 2016-06-14 | reverse complement strand
TGGCTTGGTCGTGCCGCTGCTGTAGGCTGAGGTGACTGCCCATGGCTGAGAAGAAAGCGAATTTTGTTCCCGTCAGTGCACTGGACAAGCGCCGGCCATCGAAACGCGATCTCTTACGCGGGTTGGTGCGGCAGGCGCCGTTCGTGGCGAAGAATTTTCAGCTTTATTTTCGCAACGCTTGGCGGCGGCACATTTTGCGAACGAAAGTAGTGGCACCCTACGCGGTTTCGTTTTACGTCACACATAAATGCAATCTGGCCTGCAGTTACTGCACGCAAAAAGAGCCGGACGTCTTCAGCGACGAGTTGCCGACGAGAGAGACGATCCGGCTGTTGAAGCGCATACGAAAAGAGACAGACTCTATCGTCATTACGGGGGGCGAGCCGACGCTGCGGCCCGATATCGAAGAGCTGGTGGAGGCGGCGCGCTTCGAGTGCAAATACCGTTCCCTACTGCTCATTACCAATGGCACGCTGCTGGATCGAAAGCCGCGGATTCTGCGAGCGGTGACGGGACTGGTGGTCAGCCTGGATGCGCTGGCGGCCGATCCGACAAATCCACTCTCGAAACCGGCGGCGCTGCCGAAAGTGCTGGAAAACCTCGAGCTCGCGAAGGAGTTGCTGGGCAGCCCGCGGCGCATCACGATCAGCACGGTGATCGAGCAATGGAACGTGAGTGAAGTCGAACGGTTGCTAGATTTGTGCGGCGAGCAAGGATTTGTTTTTGCGGCGCAGTCCGCGCAGATGGAGAAAATGCCGAACTTGGCGCTGCTGAAAAACCCGCAGTATCAAGCGCTGGTAGACAAAATTATCGAACGGCGGCGCAACGGGACGCAGCCGATCAACGGCACGCCGCGAACGATCGAGACGCTGCTGCGCTTCGGTGACTTTCAGTGCTATCCGACAATGTTTCCCCGGGTGTATCCGAACGGCGATGTTTTTTATCCCTGCGAGCCGCTGCGTAAGGTTGCCGGAAATTTGCTGCGGGATGGGTCGTTGAAGAAAATCTTCGCGCGCGGAAAAAGTATCTATGGAGAGATTCCGCCGTGCCAGGGGATCTGCTACCTGTTCGGAAACGTGCTGTCGCATTATTACGTGAATGATTTTTGGGGGCTGGCGGGATTTCATCCGCTGAAGAGAAGGGCAATCACGAAGGTTTGGAAATGTGGGCTCGTGAGCCCCGTGCGCTTTGGTTGATGGGCCAGTTTCAGCCAGGAGCGATGGCCCCCTCCAACAGCCATGCCGTTTTCCGGAAAGCGCTTTGCTAAACCCAATAGATCGCTTCCGACCCACATAAGCTATGAGGGACTAGCTCTAATGGTGATCTCTCGACCCCTCTAGGGATCCGCCACGGATCACATATCCCCTTCTCCTTTAGCCGTCGGTCAGTCATTGTTCCATTTTGTGAAAGGACTTCGCGTTGCTGCAATTCTTTCCCTGGGATTACAAGAAAAAGTGGATCTTTCTGTCGGCCGCGCTGATCTCGGCGACGGCAATAGCACCCTCGTGTGGGAATGACCAGGATGGGCTCGCTCATCTTCGCGCTGCCAACGTGCCCGTCCACAGCCTACTCCAGAGCTCCGCCGACCCCACCACCGCTTTCCCGGAGTTGTTGCTATTCTTCACCGCCTCATAATCATCTACCCCAGCGCCGATGCCACAACCTTTGCCGCCGGACAAATCGAAGAACTGACGCGGCACATGCGAAGTGGAGGAAGCGTTCTCGCAGTAAATGTCGTTGCCCGCAGCTTGGGTGCGCTGTTCGGATTTAGCGCCGTGGTGCCATCTCGTCAGGGGTATCAAGTGAATTTCTCCGCTGGATTAGATCCTGCATTGCGCTATTTGAATCGGCCCGAAGAGCTGCAAGTTCCCCTCGGAGATCCCAAGTACGGCCAAATCTTCTGGACGAACGGTTACAGCCCGGAGGAGACGGCCGCGGTCCTCGCTCACTTTGAAGATGGTTCAGCCGCCGTGCTGCGCAAATCGTGGGGCAAGGGTGCCGCATACCTCTGCGGCGTCAGCTTTCATGATGTGGTACTAGGAAACCAAGTCAACCGGGACTTCGACGCGGAACGGCACTACGTCAATCCTTCGAGCCCGGCGCAGACGTTTGGTTGCTGCTGCTCCGCGCCTGGTATGAGACGGCCGAACCGGCAGCGGTGCGTATCTCTACGATTCCCGGCGGCCAGATGTCGGTCGTACTTCTTTCGCACGACGTCGATTGGGAGAACTCCTTCGCCCCGGCGATAACCTTCGCGAAAGCGGAAGCCAGTCTCCAGACTCGCAGCACCTTTTTCATACAGACCAAGTACGTCAGCGACGCCAACAGCCACGCCTTCTTTTTTGGAAAGAACCTCGAGGATATACGGGGTCTTTTTTCCAGCGGGCATTCGATCGGCAGCCACTCCATCATTCACTCGCGCGGATTCAATAAATTTGAGCTGGGTACCGGCGACGAAGAGTATCCCGTTTATCAGCCGCGGGGGACTGGATTTGATACCGCCACAGGGGCCAGCGTGTTCGGCGAGATCGGATTAGCAAGCAATTGCTGGATGGGGAAATTTCGGGGCAGTACACTGACTTTTTCCGGGCGGGGCACTTGCGCGTTCTCCCACGCTGCCCGAAGCGTTGCAGCGCTGCGGGCACCGGTTCGATTCCTCTTTTACTGCGGATGACGTCCTGACGAATTTTCCGTACGCCCTTCCGCTGGGGCTTCTTTTCGAGGAAGACAGCGGGATTTATGAATTCCCCGTCACCATCGATGATTCGGAAGACCCGCCGCTCGCGCAGCGTGTAGAGAAAGCGCTCGAAGTCATTCGCGCCAATGCGGAAAATGGCGCCCCCAACGTTGTTTTGATCCACACCACGCAATCCCAGGGGAAACTTCTGGCGGAAGAGACGCTCTTGCGCCAGTTGCCACCCGGCGTCATAGCCATGGACATGGAAAGCTTCGCGCACTTCTGGCGAGCGCGCGATCGCCTTCAATGGACTATCCGTACGACGGAGAGACCCGAGCAAGATGCAACTAGACGTGACCAGCGATGAGCGAATTGAGGGTTTGACGTTTGAATTCCAGCGCGAGATTGCCGATCTGAAGGGAGACGCTGTACTGCTTCCGGACCGCCGGCGAATCCTTCTGCCCACGCTAGAGACGGGGGGGCGGATCCACATCCAGATTCAATTTCACACCGGCCAATAGAGAAGGCCCACGAAGTTCGATGAGAACCAGCAACCTTTTCCGGGAGGCTAACTCAGGTCGGCGATTTTTTTGTCGAGGTAGGCGAGGGCGGCTTCGAGCGACTTGCGATGGTTTGGATGAGTGGCAGACGCAAGGTCGTTCACGATTCGGATGCGCGATAGTTGAAGGTCCTTGAGCTGTTCTTCGCGCATGAGTTGCTCCGGCGTTTTGGGTCCCGAACTCGGCTTCTGCTTCGCTGCTTCCGTAGCTTCGACCTGCGATTCGACGTCCTTGCTTTCCCAGCCGCGTGCCATGCATACAGTGTGACACAAATTGTGCAAATCGCGAGTGATTCAGATGGCAAGAGTTGCGAAAGAAAAATCAGGCGCCGGCAGCGCGGCGTTGGGGGAGGACGGGGAGAGCAGGGCGCATCACACTGCGGATGGTGGTCTCCGCGACGCGCGCGAGATGCTCGGCAAAAATGCCACCGTAGGAGAATTCGGCGGTGTGACTGGCCCAGGTCATTCGCAGGCGCCAGGATTCATTGGATTGCTCGGCGAAGGCGGCAGTGATTTCGCCGACAGGGACCTCGAGGAGGGGCTGGAAGCGCCGGTCGAGCACCCAAACAGTTTCGGCGCCGACGAAGAGCTGCGCGGCAGCATACGGCGCGTTTCCCGGCTGAAAGCGCCCGCCGTTGACGACAACAAGAGCGCCCAGTTCGCGGGCCTTGTTGCCGGCGTTGGCATCGGGTTTGGCGGGAGGCAGAAGAATCGCGCTGATGAACATGGTTAGACCGACGATGGCCGGAACGAAACTGGTCCCCAAGCCGATCGGCAGGACAACCAGGGCCGCTCCGGCGACTCCCAAGAAAATGCGAAAGAGCATCCAAGAGCGCGAGTTGCGCCGCACATGCAAGATCTTGGGGATAAGCAACACCAAGGCGAACAGAGCTCCGACGGCAAGATGGCGCAGCCTCTTGCCAAAACCCTCCGGCTGGGAAAGGACTGGATTGGACGCGGCGCTCATTTTCGATATCTCAAATACGATCTCTCAAGGTTGCAAACCGCCGATTTCGCGCATGCGTGCAAAGGCACGCCGCACGTGAGGAATGGTGATCGAGCCGCCAACGATCAGCGCCACGTTGAGAGCGTCGATCACTTCCTCGCGCTTCCAGCCTTCTTCGCCGCAGCGGACGAGGTGATAGGTGATGCAGTCATCGCAGCGCAGCACCGCGGAGGCGACCAGCCCGAGCAATTCCTTTGTTTTGGTGCCGAGCGGGCCGGGTTCGTAGGCCTGGTGGTCCAGAGCGAAGAAACGTTTGATGCCGAGGTGGCCGCAACCGAGGATTTCTTCGTTGAGGTCGGTGCGAAATTTTTGAAAATCTTCCAGGCGATCGGCCATGGTTCCTCCGGACGATGAAGCAATCGGGTGCACCGACACTGTCAGCATTATGACCCAAAACTTTCCGCAGCGCTCTGCGCCAGCGGGAAGAAGACACTGAGAGTCCTGCTACGGCCTTTCGAGAAGGTCCTGAGCATCGGCGCCGAGGCCGCGGGTGCGCACGCGGTACCAGATGACGATCAGGACGACGGAGACGGCGAAGATCAGAGTAGAGACGGCATTGATTTCAGGGGTGATGCCGCGGCGGAGGCGGCCCCAGATTTCGAGCGGCAGAGTATTGTCGCGGCCGATGAGGAAAAAGGTGACGGCGATCTCGTCCATGGAGAGCGTGAAGATGAGCAGGCCGGCGGCGATCAGAGAGAGCTTCAGATTCGGCAGAGTGATGCGCCAGAAGGTTTGCCACGGTGTCGCGCCGAGGTCGAGGGATGCTTCTTCCTGGGCGCGGTCCATTTTTTGCAGACCAGCGAAGAGCTCGGTGGTGGCGACAGAGATGAGAGCCGTGCCGTGACCGAGAAAGACGGTGAGCAGGCTGAGCCGGGCGCCGGCAAAGACAGCAAACATGAGCAGGGAGAGACCGGTGATGATGCCAGGGAGAATCAAGGGCAAGAGAACGAGGCGGCGGAAGAGAGCTTTTCCGGGGAAGGTGGCGCGATCGAGCGCGAGCGCAGCGAGCAGCCCCAGGGTCAGCGAGAGTGCCACGCTGCCGGCGGCGACGATCAGGCTGTTCACGACGGCATCCCAGATGGGAGCATCGGCGAAAAGCTGGCGGTACCAATCGAGCGTGAGATGGCGGGGAGGGAAACCGCCGACGCCGTCACGATTGAAGGAGTAAAGAATGAGAACGACGACCGGCAGATAGATGAAGACGAAGACCAGCGCGGCATAAATCGTGAGGAACGGAGCGCGGCGGGATGGAGCTTGGCCGCTCATTTGAAGGACCACCGCTTTTCGAGCCGCTCGCTGAGGAAAAGCAAGGAGATGGTGATGATCAGGATGCAAACGGAAATCGCCGCGCCGAGCGGCCAATCATACGCCGCGCCAAAGAGGCTCTGTACGACGTTGGCGATCATCGTGCCGGAAGCCCCGCCGACGAGGAGCGGCGCGAGGAAATCGCCCAACGAGAGTACGAAGGCGAAGGTTGCGCCGGCGAGCAGCCCGGGAATGGAAAGAGGCAGGATGACGCGGAGAAATGTTTGAACCGATCCGGCGCCGAGGTCGTGCGAGGCTTCGACAAGCGGGCGGGGGATGTGTTCGAGTGCCGCATAGATGGGAAGAAAAACGAAAGGGGTGTAGATGTGCGTGAGCATGAGAACGACGGCGAAAGGGCTGTAGAGAAGGAACGCAACGGGCTCATGGGTGAGATGCAGGTATTGCAAGAAGCCATTGAGAACGCCTTCGCTGCCGAGAATGGTTTTCCAGGCGTAACCGCGCACCAGGTAACTCACCCACAGCGGAACGATGACGAGCTGGTAGAGCAACTCTTTGCGAGCGCCGGCATGAAAGGACAGGTAATAGGCCAGCGGGTAGCCGAGCAGCAGGGAGCACAGCGTCACCGAAGCGGCGATGCGCATGGTGCGCAGGAGGACTCCGGCGTAGACGGGCTTGGAAAATAGAGTTACGTAATTGTGCAGGTTCCACTGGTGGACCAGAACTCCGTCATGGACGGCCCAGAAGCTGTGCGCGAACATCAGCGCGTAGGGAAGCAGGAGGAACAAGCCGACCCAGAGGAGCGGCGGGAGAGAGACGAGCGTTTTGTAAACGCGTGAGCACATGGGGGAGTGACTGGTGATTGGTGACTGGTGATTGGTGACTAGTGACTGGTGAAGAGCCGCCGGCAAATCTGACCGCTCAAGTCATCTTGTCACTGCACTACGAATTCGATCCTCTCTGACTGGTCTTCATTCATGGACGCGGATGGCGTCCGCGATCGAGAAAACAAAGTCGTGTTCGCCGGAAAGAGGTCCTCGTGCCAAAATACGCACGCGCAAGAGCTGGCCGCCGCCGCAATTCACTTCGAGCAATTCACTCGCGCCACTGAAGAATTGCTGCTGAAGTGCGGCGCGGAAGCGCGCGGTTCCCGGAGCGGTCACAGCATCGGAGGCGAGACGGATGGCCTCCGGGCGCAACGAGAAAATCGCGGCACCACTTGGGTCATCCGCGGGCCACTTCAGGGCGCCGCACCTGGCTGTGCCATCGAGAATCTCACCACGCAATAAATTGGTCTGGCCGATGAACTGGGCGGTGTACGCCGTGGCGGGATGTGCGTAGATCTCGCGAGGAGAGGCGACTTGCTCAAGCGCGCCGTCGCGCAGCAGGGCGATGCGGTCGGAGAGCGCCATGGCTTCTTCCTGATCGTGGGTGACAAAAAGAAAAGTGATGCCGAGTTCGCGCTGCAGGGCTTTCAATTCGCTTTGCATCTGCTTGCGCAGATTGGTGTCGAGAGCGGAAAGTGGCTCGTCGAGCAGGAGAAGCAGAGGGCGATTGACGAGAGCGCGCGCGAGGGCGACGCGTTGTTGCTGGCCACCGCTTAACTTGGACGGAGGTGAAGCCGCGAATTCCTGCATCTTCACGATGCGCAGAGCTTCATCGACGCGGCCGCCGATTTCCGTTGCGGAAGTTTTCTTGACGCGCAAGCCGTAGGCGACGTTTTCGCGCACACTCAAATGCGGGAATAACGCGTAGTGCTGAAACACGGTGTTCACGCGGCGCTTGTGGGGTGGAAGCGTGTCCAGCCGCTGGCCGCTCATCCAGATTTCGCCCGCGGTTGGTTGTTCGAATCCGGCGACCAGACGAAGCAGAGTGGTTTTGCCGGAACCGCTTTCGCCGAGCAACGTGAGGAATTCTCCCGAAGCGATGTTCAAAGAGATGTTCTTCAGCACATCGCGCGCGCCGAAGCGCTTGGCCACACCGCGGACTTCGAGGAGTGCTTCCATCGCGGCCGAGAGCTGGTGCTGCGGGTTGGCAGCGGCATAGCTCACTGAGCGGCCTTCACCTCGTTCCAGATTTCGTTGTACTTCGCGCGACGAGGAACGTCCTGCCAAAAATAGATTCGCTGCATGTAGGCATCGGGGTTATCGAGATGGAGGCCTTTGATTTCGTCAGAAGTCAGAAACTGGGACGCCCCGGGATTCGCGGGAGTGTAGTGCGTCCTATCGGTGATCAGTTTCTGGGTTTTCGCTTCGATCATGTACTCGAGAAAGTCGTGCGCCAATTGCTTATGGCTGCTCGCGGCGGTGATCATCAGGTGGTCGATCCATCCAGTGGTATTTTCTTTTGGGATGGTCTCGCCGATGGGGAAATTCAACTTGCGAAGGTCATTGGTGTTCAGCGGCCAACCCATGGCCAGAACCACTTCGTGGTTCTGGAAGAGATTGGTTAGTTCTCCGCCGGTGGCCCAGATCTTTCGAATGTTGGGCTTGAGTTCGATCAGTTTTTTTCTGACGGCGGCGAGCTGATCGTCCGTCAAATTGTAAAGTTGCGACGGGTCCGGCTTGTCGAAGCCGAGGATCTGAGCAGCGAGGTAGACGGTGGAAAGATCATCCCAGACGGAGATTTTGCCTTTGTATTTCGGATTCCAAAGAATCGTCCAAGAATCCGGGGATTGCGCAAATACAGTGGTGTCATAGAGGAGCGGATTCGGTCCCCACATGAAAGGGACGCCGTAGACCTGGGCGTTGGCTTTGACGAGAGGGAGATCCCGGAGTTTGGAGGAGAGCTGCCCGTAGGACGGCAATTTCGAAAAATCGAGGGGCGCGGCGAGCCCGGCGCGCGCAATGGAGGCGGCGACGTCGCTGGAGGGAGAGATTACGTCGTAATTCGGAGCGCTGCCGCCCCGCAGTTTCGCGACAAGTTCATCGCTGGAGCCCATGAAGGATGCAACGATTTTACAGTGATGGCTTTCTTCGAAGGCGTGTACGAAGGAATCGTCGGAATAACCTTCCCAGACCAGCAGGCTTAGCGATTCTTCTTTTTTCTTGCAAGCGCTGAACAGCAGCGCGATTGCCAGGATTCCCAGAAGAATGGCACGATACTTCATTGCTCCTCCCGGTTACTTTGTATCTGCTTGATAGACCAGCCGCCCGCCCACAATGGTAGTGACAACTTTTGTCGTGGCAATCCTATTCGGTTTTATGTCAAAGATGTTCTGCGACAGGATGATGAGGTCGGCGAGCTTGCCGATCTCGAAGGAACCTTCCAATTTTTCGCGGTGGCCGGCAAACGCCGCTCCGAGCGTATAACCCTCAATCGCTTGCGCCACAGTCAATCGCTGCTCGGGGACAAAACCCGCTTCAGGTTTACCTTCAGACGTCTGCCGCGTAACTGCGGTCTGAATCCCCTCCCACGGATTGAGCGTAACGACGGGCCAATCGCTGCCGAAGGCCAGGCGGCCTCCTGCATCAGCGATGCTTTTCCAGGCCCACGCGCGGGAAGCGCGATCGGGGCCGGCATTGCGCGCCCAGACGTCCATCGTGTTGGAATCCGGGTAAGAATGGAGCGGTTGCATGCTGGCGATGACCCCGAGTTTGCCGAATCGCGGGATGTCGGACGCGGCGACGGTTTCAATGTGTTCGATGCGCGGCCGGCGATCGCGCTTGTGGTTTCGCGTTTGGGCATTTTCATAGGCATCCAGCGCCGTCCGCACGGCATAGTCTCCGATGGCATGCGTAAACAACTGAAAACCGTGCTTGTCGAGATCCGCCACAGCGGCCTTATATTTGTCGGGTTCCCAGAAGAGCTTGCCTTTCAAGGAGGGATCGTCGCTGTATGGCTCGAGCATTGCCGCGGTGTGCGATTCGACGACGCCATCCACCATGAATTTGACGGCCCCGGCGTCGATCCAGTCATCGTGGAATTTCTTGTGGGCGTGTTCGATGGCGTCGAGGTCCTCATGCCGGAGCTCGGGGGGATTGAGGAAGTAAGCGATATACATGCGCACGGTGAGGTCGCCGCGATGGCGCATTTCGTCGAAAAGATCGAGTGCTTCGAAATCCTGTCCAGCACTGTGGACGCGAGTGATGCCGTGTTGGTTGGCCCATTTCATGCCTGCGCGCAGCGCTAATAGCTTTTCGACGCGGGAGGGTTTTGGAATTATCTTGGCGACCAGGTCCTGAGCTGACTCTTTTAACGCACCCGTGGCCTCACCCGTTTTGGGGTCGCGGACAATCGTCCCGTTTGGCGGATCCGGAGTTTCTCGTGTGATCCCGGCCAGAACAAGGGCCTTCGAATTGGCCCAGTAGGTATGCCCGTCATAGCCCTCGAGGAAAACGGGCCGGTTCGGAAAGATTTCGTCCAAATATTTCTTGTGCGGGAGCGCCTCGGCACCGAACATGGCGTAATTCCAGCCGCGGCCAAGGATCCAGTCATCCCCAGGACGTTCGGAGGCATATTCGCGCAATCGTTTTTGAATGTCGGCGGGGTCTTTTGCCCCTTCCAGATTTACCCGGCCGAGACTAAAAGAGCCGTCGATAAAATGGATGTGGCAATCAACGAAACCCGGGAGCACAAGTTTTCCGCCGGCGTTGATGACTTTTGTGCCCATGCCGCGCCGCCGTTCAATTTCTGGATCGGTTCCGACGGCAACGATCTTTCCGCGGTAGATCGCAACGGCCTGGGCCCACGGCTGCTTGGGGTCTTCCGTGTAAACGCGGCCGTGAACGACGATGATATCCGCCGCTTCGACGATCCGGCCTTGCCCGCGCGTGAAGGAAGCGACACACAGCACGAGCAGAAGAGTTTGAAGAATGACGCGAAGCGAGCGAATTTTCATCGGCAGCTAGTCCTGAAAATCAGAATGTTGGCGGCGTGTTGATCCATAGCACCCAAGTTTCCGTCCGGCCGGGATTCTTCCAGCGGTGCGGAGTCGAACTCTCAAAATAGAGGCTGTCGCCGGGCTTCAAATGATAATGCTCCTTGACGTCGAGCCAGACTTCAAATTGTCCGCGAAGGACGTGCAGGAATTCCTCGCCCTCGTGCGAGTAGGATTCACCGCTGCCGCCGGCGGGTTTGATGCGGAAAAGATGCGGCTCCATCGCCGTGTTTCCCCAGGCCAGCAGTTCCATGCGCACGTCCGGCGTAGTCTCCAGGATTTTCCGCTGATTTGGGCGCACCAGGCGCGGATTATCGCCGGCAGTTTCGAAGAGGGAAAGAATGTTGGTGCGGTAGAAGCGGGCGATGCGGCGCAGGGTGGCGATCGAGGAGCGCATCTGGCCGCGCTCGAGGGCGCTGAGAAAACCGACGGAGACACCCGTGGCGCGAGCCACCTGGGCCAGCGAAAGGCCGCGGCGGGTCCGCAGGCGGCGGAAACGCTGACCCGGGAGGAGCGTGCTCTCCGCGGGAGCAGAAACGACTCCCTGGCGCTTGAGCACGTGAACGATGGCGGCGGGATTGAGGCCGCGGGCGCGACGAAGGAAAATCGCGCGCTGCAGCAGGCGCACATCGGATTCCGAAAAGAGGCGGTAGCGGCTTTGCGTACGCCGCGGCGAAACCAGGCCCAAGGCTTCCCAGGCGCGCAATGCAGAGGAAGAAATGCCCACGCGGCGCGCCACTTCGCTGATGCGCAGCGTGCGCGGCGGCTTGCGCGCGGCCGATGCGGCGGATGAATTCTTTCTGCTTGACACGGGTCTCGGCATTCTCTAAGTTTACAGGATTATAGTAAGGTTTCCGGGGCACGGCAACCACGAAGAATTAGTCCTCGAAAGATTCTTCGCGGCATAGGGGTGAGGTCATGAAGATTGACGCACGATTCCGGCAACTGCGTTCGCCGCGTCGCCGCAGCATCTTATTCGTAACCGTTTTGGCGATGGCACTCTGCCTCGCGGCGCCTTTTGCGGACGCGCAGAGCACCGGCGGGCGCATCCGCGGCACGGTGATCGATGCAAGTGGAGGAGCGGTGCCAACGGCCAGCGTCACGCTAATCAACGAGGCGACCCACGTCACGCGTGAGGTTCAAACGGGTGCCAACGGAGAATACGTTTTCTTGGAAGTGCCGGTGGGGACTTACCAGATCGATGCCAGTAGCCAAGGGTTCAAGAAATATTCGCGAAAGGGCATCGTCCTCAATCTGAACGAAGTCGTGAGCGTTGACCTCACGCTGCAAATCGGCGGATCTACTGAAGTCGTTGAAGTTACTGGCGCGCCGCCGGTCGTGGATACGACGTCGACGCAACTGGGTGCCGTGGTAAATGAGCGCGCCGTGAGCCAGTTACCGCTCAACGCTCGCGACACTTACCAGTTACTGCAGTTGCAGCCCGGAGTTCAGGGCGTTGGAGGATCAGACCTTTTCTACGGGAGCAATCAGTCGGGCGCCGTTTCCGTCAATGGTGGCCGCGGGCGCTCCAACAACTTCAACGTCAACGGAGGCGATGGCAACGATCTGTTTGTTAACTCCCCGGGAATTCAGCCGACTCCCGACAGCATCGCGGAATTCCGCGTCCTGACCAATACGTTCGACGCCGAATACGGGCGCAACTCTGGCGCCGTCATCAACGTCGTCACCAAGTCCGGAACCAACTCCTTTCATGGCAACGCTTACGAATTCCTGCGCAACCAGTTGTTCAATGCCAAAGGCTACCTCGACCTGCGGCGGCCCGATGACAAGCAAAACCAGTTTGGAGGCACGTTTGGCGGACCGATCAAGAAAGATCGGACTTTCTTCTTCGCGTCCTATGAAGGACGCCGCGTGGTCCACGGAATCTCCTCCGATCCCGTCGTGGTTCCGACGGCGGCTGAGCGGAACGGAGACTTCTCGGCTACGCCATTCGATCCCAGCGCCACCATTCAGGATAAGTTGGTTGCAGATGTCTTCAATGCCCGTTGTAATCTGGGCGCCTCGGTCGGCAGCGCTTACGCTACGCTTTTTCCCGGCAGCATAATTCCGACCAGCTGCCTCGACCCGGTCGCAGTCGACCTCATGAAACGCTACGTGCCGTGTCCTAACGCCGACGCTGCCTGCTCCAATCTCACGCCCGGTGGCGCTAACATCTTTCAATCCATTCCCAATGACAATTCTCATGCCAACCAGTTCACTTTCAAGCTTGACCACAAGATTAGCGACAAACAGAATCTGGGCATCTACTACTACTTTAACGATTCCTTCGACGCGCAGCCATTTACAAGATTCCAGGCGGCTACGCCAAATCTGCTGCAGGGATTCGGCAATAACAACGCTACTCGCGCGCAACAAATCAATGTTTCGCATACCTGGACCATCAGCCCCGTTGTAGTCAACGAGTTGAGGCTCAGCTATTTCCGCGAGGCGCAAGGCACATTTCTTCACCCACAACACACCAACCTGGTGACCGATTCCTGCAGCTCCGCCGTGTCTTCGATCTGCTTCACCGGCACCACTGACGTTCCCGGTGTCATCCCATCCGACCCAAAGATCGGGATCACTCCAGGTCTTGGCCCGAAGCGCGAAGGTGTGCCGTTCATCTCCATTGCTGGCGGATTTACCATTGGCAACGACTTCGAAGGCGAGCTGCCTCAGAAGGGAAACACCTATCAGATCAGCGACAGTTTGACCAAAGTGATGGGCAGGCACACCACCAAGTTCGGCGTCGATCTCAGAAATCAACGCTTCTTCCAAACGTTGTTCTTCGACCCCAACGGTGATTACAGCTACTTCGGCGGCGGTTTGAATGACCCGATCGCCCTCGACGTCAATGGAAACCAGAACCTGTTTCCCAACTATTTGCTGGGTCTCCCAGACTCGTATTTGCAGGGGTCAGCCCAAAGTGAGGACGTGCGTGGCAACTCGATCTACCTCTTTGCTCAAGATAGCTGGAAAATCCGGCGAAATCTAACCCTCAACTATGGACTGCGTTGGGAATACAACCAGCCACTCTACGATGCGGGGCTGCGCTACCAGACCTTTCGGCCCGGGCAAGCTACCACGACCTATCCCTGCCAACTCACGGCGGCAAGCCAGGCAAACCTCGGATATCCTGACACCAACTGCAACCCCGGCGGTTCGGCTGCGGCGGTATTTCCGCTGGGCCTGGTCGTCCCCGGGGACAAAGGTGTTCCGAAAGGGCTCACCGACAGCTACTACAAGTCTTTTGCTCCTCGTATTGGAATTTCCTGGGATCCCAAGGGAGATGGTAAGACCACCGTCCGCGGCGGATGGGGACTCTTCTACAACCCGATCGAGCAACTCGTGCTCGAGCAGTTTCAGGCTGAGCCGCCCTTCGGCGGTAGTTCGCTCCTTTCCGAAGGCCTGTTTAGCACGCCATTTGTCCTTCAAGATAGAACTGTGGCTCCCAATCCCTTTAACGGTATTCTCAGTCCCCCGCACGGAACCCCGACAGACTGGTCCGCTTTCCGCCCCCTCTTGCTGTTTGGAGAACTAGAACCCAAACTGCGCTCGCAGTACACCGCGCAGTACAACTTCGGGATCCAGCGTCAACTGACGAAGGACATGGTGCTCTCGGTGGGTTACGTGGGCTCACAGGGGCACCGCCTGCTTGCCACCCACGACATCAATTTTGGAAATGCGCAGACCTGCATCGACATGCAGAATATTTCTGATTACTACACAAACGTGGCGCCGAACAAGGCCTTGGCAGCCGATTATGCGTGTGGGCCATTCTTCGCTGACAGTTCTTTCTCCCTGCCTGCAGGTTCGATACCTGCAGGGTTCACGTTACACTTGCCGTACGGCTCGGTTCCCACAGTCGGTCCTGGTAATCCGGATATCAAACTGGTTGGCTTGCGTCGCTACAGCTCGCCAATTTGCCAGCCTACCACCGGCGTTGGCTGCCCCTCCGATGGCGTACCGGTATTTTCCAGCATCTTCGCCCAAGACACAGTCGCGAACTCGAGTTACAACTCGTTGCAAGCTTCGCTGGAGAAGAGAATGAGCCATGGCTTGCAATTCGAGTTGGCCTACACCTTCAGCAAGTCCATCGACAACGCCTCCAGCTTTGAGAGCATCCTCAGACCGATTTGCGACCGTTGTAATCGATCGCTTTCTCTGTTCGATGCGCGGCACCGCTTCGTTCTCAGTTACCTTTGGTCGCTTCCGGTTCCCGAATATCAGGGTGCGAAGGGAAAGGTCCTGAACGGATGGCAGGTCTCGGGCATTACTACATTTCAGACCGGTTTCCCGATTCGACTGGAGTCGAGCAATGACTCGGAACTGGAAAACAGCTTTGACTTCGAGCTGCCTGGTAAACCGGATCTAATTGCCCCATTCCGTACGTTTGATCCCAGAACCCACGATGGCCTCTACTTCGATCCCAATTCCTTCGCTCTCCCTGTCCAGGATTCCAATTCGACTCCGCTGCAGTTGCTGGGCAACGCGCCCCGGACCATTTGTTGCGGACCCGGGATCTCTAATTTCGATTTCTCTGTTCAGAAAGTCACACGCATGGGAGAACGAACGCACCTCGAGTTCCGCGCCGAGCTTTTTAACATGTTTAACCATACGCAGTTCCTGAACCCGGACGGGAGTATCACGGATGGAGCGGATTTCGGCCGCGTCAAGCGCACTCGGGAGCCGCGGCAGGTGCAGTTCGCGCTCAAGCTGTTCTTCTAGCGAGCCTGAGAAGAGCGACAATAGTTTAGAAGGCGCGGCTCGCAGGGGCCGCGCCTTCTCACGTTTGAAAAAATTTGCACGGACGGTGCCACTCGCCAGGCTATTGCGGTCCTCATTGGAATTGCTGGGTGTACACTGGAACTAAGGCAAAAGCCGCGCAAAAGCATCGCCAGGTTTTCCACACCGATACTGACCGCAGGGAACCTGCAATCACGGAGCACTCAAATGCACGACACACTAAAGAAAGAAATCGCCACCTACGAAAGGCGCACGCCGACATCGGCGGCAGCGCACAAGCGCGCGCTGGAACGCATTCCGCTCGGAGTCGCCAGCAATTACCGCCACTACGAGCCCTATCCGATTTTTGTGAAGGATGGAAAAGGCAGCCGCATTCACGACGTCGACGGCAACGAGTACATCGACCACAACCTGTGTTTCGGCGCGCTGATGGCGGGGCATTGCCATCCCGCCGTCGTGAAGGCCGTCGAACAGAAGTTGCATGAAGGAACGACGTTCGGCATGCCGCACCAGCAGGAATGGGAGCTTGCGGAAGAGATTTGCAAGCGCTATCCGGTGGATATGGTGCGGTTCGGTTCCAGCGGCACGGAAGTCACCATGCATGCCTGCCGGATCGCGCGCGCCGCGACGGGCCGCGACAAGATTCTGAAGTTCGAAGGCGCTTACCACGGCCTGCACGACACCGCGCTCGTCAGCGTCAAGCCCAAGGCGGAAGACTACGGCGATCCGGATGCTCCCAATTCCGTGCCCGGGGGCGGTGGCGTGCCAAAAGCTTCACTCGAGAATGTTGTCATCGCCAGCTTCAACAATCTGAAGAGCGTCGAAAATCGTTTTAAGCAGTATCCTGGGCAGATCGCCGCGATCATCCTCGAGCCGATCTTAATGAACGTCGGACTGTGCATGCCGCAGCCCGGCTTCCTGCAGGGGCTGCGCGATATTTGCAGCAAGAACAGCGCGTTGTTGATCTTCGACGAAGTGAAGACCGGCGCCAAGCTGGCGTGGGGCGGCGCCAGCGAATTTTTCGGTGTGAAGCCGGACTTGATCTGCCTGGCCAAGTCCATCGGTGGCGGCTTACCGCTGGGAGCGTTCGGCGCGAGCCGCGCGGTCATGGATCTGATCTCGCAGCACAAAGTCTTTCACGGTGGCACATACAACACGAACCGTGTGGCGATGGCCGCGGGCCTGGCGACGTTCCGCGAGGTCCTCACGCGCGAGAATTATGCGCACGTCGGCAGACTCAGCAAGAGTCTCACCGAAGGCTATCGCGCCATCGTCAAGAAATCCGGTCTGCAAGCCTACATCGCCAGTGCCGGCGTCAACGGCGCGTTGATGCTCTACCCCAAGGAGATTCAGAACTACCGCGACTGGACCAAGATCGATGTCGATCTCTGGCGCCACTACTGGTTTGCCATGGTCAACCGGGGCGTGCTGGCGCAGCCCTATTGGTGGGACGAGCAGTGGACGATCTCCGTGCAGCACACGGAAGCCGACATTGATAAGCACCTCGCAGTTTTTGAGGAAATCGCGCCGGCGCTGGCGAAGGCGCAGCAGGAGCGAGGCCTCGCGTTTGTCGGCGCGGCTGGTCACTAGCCCACTTCAGTAAATTAGTCAGGAGAGAACGCCATTGGCGAACGAGGTCACCACTGCGCCGGCAGCGCCTGTGTCACAAGAAGCGCCGCACCTGCGCAGGGTTCTGGGACGATGGGACCTCGTTTTGTTATTTGTCGTCGCGATCGTCAACCTCAATGTCGTTCCAACCATCGCGGCGAACGGCGGGGTAACCGTCTGGCTTTGGCTCTTGGCATTGCTGCTCTTTTTCTGGCCGCAGGGCATCGCGGTCATCGAGCTGGCGCACCGTTATCCCGGTGAGGGCGGCGTTTATCTCTGGGCGAAACGGGTATTCGGCGACTTCCACGGCTTTCTCTCAGGTTGGTGCTATTGGACGAACAACATTTTCTACGTGCCGACGGTTCTTCTCTATTTCGTTGGCATTTCGGTTTACGTCGCGGGTCCGCGCGCCCGCACGCTTGCCGACAATCCTTGGTTCGCGCTCGGCGCATCGATGGTCCTTCTTGTCCTTCTTGTTGTCCTGAATGTACGTGGCCTGGGCGTCGGCAGGTGGGTCAATAACCTGGGCGGGATCGGTACTGCGATCACTGCGGTCACGCTCATTGGCCTCGGGATAGTCGTGCTCTTTCGTTTTGGCACCACGATGAACGCCGCCGATTTCCGAATTTCTGGCGACATTCGCTTGATCGGATCGTTTGGGGTCATCTGCTTTGGCCTGGTCGGGCTCGAACTGGGTTCCATCATGGGTGACGAGATTCAAGATCCGCGGCGAACGCTTCCTAGCGCCGTGGGATGGGGAGGCCTTCTCGCGGGTGTTTTGTATTTCGGCGCAACTCTGACGCTGCTTCTGGCCGTGAACAAGCAGAATATCGGCGTCCTACAGGGCGTCGTTCAAGGGGTCAGTCACATGGCCGAGCAAGTCAAAGTGCCCTGGATCGTTTCTCCCTTTGCCTTCGTGCTGAGCATTTCCATTGCGGGGATCGCCTCGGCTTGGCTTTCTGGTTCTGCGCGGATTCCTTTCGTCGCAGGCCTCGATCTCTACTTGCCGGAGGGTTTGGGCAAGCTGCACAAGAAATATGCGACGCCTTATGTCGCGCTGATCGTGCATGCGAGCCTTTCCGCGATTTTCCTTGGCATGAGTTTCGTCGGCGCTGGAGTGAAGGAAGCCTTCGTTACCATGCTGGACTTGGCCGTTGTTCTGCAGCTCGTGCCATATCTGTACATGCATGGGGCGTTGCTGAAGCTCGCCAAACAGTCGGCGCCCGGCGAGGGGTATTACAGCAAGACCACTCTTTTTCTGGCGGGCAGCTGCGGACTAATCACCACGATCTTGGGGATAAGCGTGGCCTTCATTCCCTCGCATCAAATCGAGTCGATACCATTATTTGAAATTAAGATGCTGGCCGGGACTTTGTTTTTTGTCGGCCTGGCGGCGTTTTTCTTTTTTATTTACGGCAGGCGCAAGGCCGCGCGGAAGCTCAATGTGGCTGCGTCTGTTGTTTGAATTTCGCCGCTTATGGCCAAGCCTGGGATTGAATTTGGGAGGCAGTTATGTCGAGCAGCGTGAAAACAGTCGTTCGAGCCTATCAAAACTACATCAATGGACAGTGGGTCAAGAGTTCTTCGGGTGAGATGTTGCCCGTCTATGATCCTTCGACCGAAGAAGTGATCGCGCACGTTGCATCGGGCGCGGCAGCGGATGTCGATCTCGCAGTGAAAGCCGCGCGCGCCGCGTTTGACTCCGGCCCGTGGCCGCAAACGAGCGCCGCCGAGCGAGGCCGCCTTCTCTACAAGCTAGCTGAGAAAATTCGTGCGAACGCCGCGCAACTTGCCGAGCTGGAATGCCGCAATTCGGGCAAGCCCATTGTTGAAGCGGAGTACGACATTGCCGATGCCGCAACCTGTTTCGAATATTATGCCGGTCTCGCGAACAAAGTTCTGGGACACGTCAATCCTGTGCCCGCGAACGCGCTGAGTTTTACCCTGCGTGAACCGGTGGGCGTCGCGGGACAGATTATTCCCTGGAATTATCCGCTGGTGATGGCTTCCTGGAAGCTCGCTCCCGCAATCGCCGCGGGCTGCACCTGCGTCCTTAAGCCTGCCGAGCAGACCCCGCTCACCATGATGGAAGTTGCCAACTGGTTTGAAGAACTGGGTTTGCCACCCGGTGTCATCAATATCGTCAACGGGCTTGGCGAGACGGCGGGAGCCGCACTCGTGGCGCATCCGGGCGTGGACAAGATCGCATTCACGGGCAGCGCCGCGGTCGGAAAAATTATCGTCAAGAGCGCGGCGGACACACTCAAGCGCGTCACCCTCGAACTTGGAGGCAAGTCTCCCAACATTTTTTTCGATGGCGCGGATTGGGAAGCGGCTGTCGATGGCGCGCTCTTCGGTGTCTTCATCAATCAGGGCGAAGTTTGTTCGGCGGGCAGCCGCATTCTCGTCGAGAAGAAAATCTACCCAAAGTTTGTGGAAGCCATGACGGAGAAGGCCAAGCGCATCAAGCTGGGCGCGCCGCTGGAACGCGAAACGAAGATGGGGCCGCTGGTCAGTAAAGAGCAATATGACCGCGTCAGCTCCTACCTCGAAGTCGGGAAGAAAGAAGCGAAGTTGGCCATCGGCGGCGGGCGGCCGAAACAGTTTGGCAAGGGCTATTACGTCGAACCGACCATTTTCTACGACGTCGATAACAGCGCGCGCATCGCTCGCGAAGAAATCTTCGGCCCCGTTGCTTCGGTGATTCCTTTCGAAGGCGAACCGGAGGCGATTCGCATCGCCAACGACACTCCGTACGGGCTCGCGGCAGCGGTCTGGACGCGGGACATTTACAAAGCGTTTCGCGTCGTGAAATCGCTGCGCGCCGGCATCGTATGGGTCAATCACATGCAGCCAACTTACGTTGAGGCGCCCTGGGGCGGCTACAAGCAGTCCGGCTTCGGGCGCGAGCTGGGTCCTTGGGGCCTCGAAGAATATCTGGAAACCAAGCAGGTCTTCGTCAATCTCGACGAAACCCCAATCGGGTGGTACTAGAAATCACGGCGGCGGTTTCGTGGCCGCCGGCAAAAAGGAACGCGCAAATGAAAACGATTCAGATTCACACGGAAATACCGGGACCCAAGTCGCGCGCATTGATGGCGCGTCGCGAAGCCGCTATCCCGCGCGGGCCGTATCACGCGACGCCGCTCTTTGCTGCGAAGGCGGAAGGCGCGGTCATCGAGGACGTGGACGGCAATCGCTTTATTGATTTTGCTGGGGGTATCGGCTGTCTCAACATGGGTCACCGCGCGCCGCGTGTCGTCGCCGCGATTCGCGAACAACTGGAAAAGTATCTGCATCTCTGCTTCAGCGTAACGCCGTACGAAAGCTACATCGCCGTTGCGGAAAAGCTGAATGCGCTGGCGCCCGGCAAGTTTGCCAAAAAAACTTTCATCATCAACACTGGCGCGGAAGCGGTCGAGAACGCCATCAAGATCGCCCGCGCCTATACCAAGCGCCCGGCGGTGATTTGCTTCGAGGATGCTTTTCACGGCCGCACGCTGTTGACGATGTCGCTGACGAGCAAGACGCATCCGTATAAAGCCGGGTTTGCGCCTTTCGCGAGCGACATTTACCGGATTCCATTCGCCTATGCCTACCGCGGAGAGAAGGGAGCCACCGCCGAAACTTTCGCGCATCATCTGGAAAATGCCTTCAAACGGATTGTCGCGCCCGAGTCTGTCGCGGCGGTGATTGCCGAGCCGGTGCTTGGCGAAGGCGGATTTGTCGTGCCCCCGCAAGACTACTTCCGCATCCTTCACGACATCTGCCGCAAGCACGGCATTGTTTTCATCGCCGATGAAGTTCAGTCCGGGATCGGCCGCACCGGAAAATGGTTCGCTTCGGAGCATTTCGGTATTGAGCCTGATTTAATAACGACGGCGAAGTCGCTCGGCGGTGGCCTGCCGATCGCGGCGGTTACCGGCCGCGCGGAGATCATGGATGCGCCGGGCGTCGGAGGCCTTGGCAGCACGTTCGCCGGCAATCCGCTGTCCTGCGTCGCCGCGCTGGCGGCGATTGAAACGATTGAGAAGGAAGGATTGCTCGCGCGCTCCACAGCCATCGGGAAGCGCTTCGAAGAGCGTGCGCGCGGCTGGCAGAAGAAATGGACGCTCGTCGGTGATGTCCGCGGTCTCGGTGCCATGTGCGCGATTGAGCTTGTCCGCAATCCCAATACCCGCGAGCCGGCCGACACCGAAACCAAAGAGATCGCGCAGTACTGCTACGAGCACGGCCTCATTTCGATCACCGCGGGCACGTACAACAACATCATGCGTATCCTCGTGCCGCTGGCCGTCAGTGACCAGCAATTCGACGAAGGCCTCGGCGTCATCGAGTCCGCGCTAGCCTCCGTCGCGGAACACAAACAACCTGCGCTTTCCCACGCCTAATCGTTCAACGGAGCGAGGAAGCGCGCTCGACGAATCCAAGGAAGCGCACCTTCTGATAGGCAAAACCGCAAGAGTGCTACGTGGTCCGTGTAGGGAGAAAATGACAGTGTCCGGAGTGGATTGCGCTGAGCCCACCGAAGCAAACGATGAGGCAATGGTTAAGTCCCAGGAATTGCGGGCCTTCTGAACGGACGTGACTTGGCTAGATCCTTGCTAGAGAGTCCCCAGACCCATGAGCACAGAGCACGACAACGGGATTCGAGAGGTGCGCTGGTGCCAGCCAAGCACCGTGCCGGCGGTGGCGGTTGATCGCCAGTTTGTTATTGACAGCCTCTGTGATCTGCTGGACACTGACCGCAATTCGGGTTTGCGTCCTTACTGCGGGACTTTGAAGAAAGGGGCCGCCCGGCCCATGCGATTCGTTAGGCGTTTGCACATCCTCTTTCTCCTCTTGCTTTCGCTCGGTGTGTTTTGCAGCGAAGTTCCTGAACTATTTGACCTGTGTGACGATGTATCGAGTGATTTTGTCGAGGAATCCTGCGCGCCGCATTCCCAATGCACTGAGAGCGCATCAGAACATGCAATTCCTCAACCAAGCGACTCCCCAGCAGCGTTAATAATGGCAATTCTTCGGGTGCTTCCTTCTGCGGAGCTTTCACCCTTTGCCGGACCGGATCTCCTTCGGTTGCTCACCACCCAAAGGAAATAAGAACTCTCCTTAGCTAGCGTGGTGCGTCTCCAATTGAGTGGAGGCTTCTCCGTGTGCGCGGTCTTTGACTGAGACTCTGCCACGGGTCCGACCTCATCCAACAATTCCCAACATTCAAAACCGGATTCATGTCCCGTTTTATTGGCGGCCAGGCATTAAGAATTCGCGAAAAAGGCGCATAGAAATGAAAAGGACCCTTCTACCTTTAGTAGCAAGGAGAACTTTAGGAGGACGTCATGACAACCGGAAATTGGAGCTCGAGAATTCGAGGGTACGGAACTCTCGCACTGATGGTCACGGTGACGATGTTGGGGATGTCCCTTGTTGTGGAAGCTCAACAGGTACTAGAGCGCCAGCCTCCGAATAACGACGAGGTCTGGAAGGTGAATGTCACATCAGCACTCCTCCCGGGGAAAATGGAAGGGAAGCTGCGAGCCAAGATCGAGGCAGATCGGTTGGCGTGCCGCTCAGTCGATTCGACGATTCTCGAAATCCCGCTGACCGCAATCACCAGGATTACTCGTGATAGCGGTAAGGACTACCCCGTAGCAGAGTTTCTGATGGGTGTAGCGACACATCCTTCGAATGAACGGCACACCTTCGGAACAAAAGAATACCGGAAAGAAATGGCCGGGAGGGCAATGTTGGTGGCGTTCGCCTTCGTTGGGCTGCTCTTTCCAAAGCACAAAGAGGTGGTGCTGGTTTCCTGGAAGGACGAATCCGGGGAACATGATGCGGAATTCCGCTTGGGGCGCACGCAAGGTCGGACCATGCTCAAGAAGCTCCAGCAGGA
>WNFQ01002853.1_pt1 | contig 22632 bp, 19 predicted proteins | sample 5400171 | NCBI WGS metagenome assembly WNFQ01 (sample SAMN13153356, study PRJNA577476) | soil metagenome | isolation source: 20 cm soil under Madrone tree | place: USA:California | collected 2016-06-14 | reverse complement strand
CCGTTCGCAGCGGCGTTGCCTAGTTCAGAGATTCCGTCAAACGCTTCCGCGTCAGTCGGCCGTCGCTGCTCCGGTGTGATTAGGATCTTGGACGGGATAGGTTCCGCCACGGTGAGACTTGGGGGCGCAAGGGGAGCCGCAATTCCCTTCGAGCGCAACGAAGCTTCTTCCGCAGTCTGCTGCGGATTTGCCTTCTCGGCTTCCGCACGTGTTGTTGCCGCGCTGTTTCTGCGCGGGGAATTGTTGCTGCTCGGTGGAACAGGCCGCGTGGTCTTCGCGGATATCACATCGGAGCCGGAGTCGACGACGTAGCGATAGAACCGCGGCGTTCCGCGCGATCGCCAATACGGGCCCAAGTAATCTTCGGCCTGCAAACCGGACCGCACCAAGCTGTAGAAGCTGTGCTGTTTGGGATCCAGGACAATGCCGACGTGACCGGGCCAAGTGACTAAGTCTCCTGCCTGCGCGTGGCGCACGCGGCGAAAATTGCCATGTCCGGCGTACAAGTCGAACGAACTCGCGTAGGGGTATTCATATCCGGCAACGGAATAAACTTGATGAACCAGATGAGAGCAGTCTTGGGTGGCACGAACCGGCTCATCCTGTCCTAGGGCAGCCGCGGCGATCTTCCGCCCCTCTTTGGCGCTGACCAAACGCACTGCTGGCACCGATTCCCGGGGTTCGCCGGATTGCTGAGCGATAGCACTTACAGTTCCCGCACACAAGGCAACCGCCCAGAAACCCACTCGTAGAAAGTGGCCAGCGCCCACCGCATCACCGTATGTCCGCACCTGAGGCATAGGACTCCCCGCTGCTAATAGGATGCCTACGCGCTACCCAGGGACAATAGGACTTGCCGTGAGGGTTACGTCAGACGAAGGAATTGGTGTGCGCTGGCCAGAAGTGCAGCATGTGAGGGTGCAACGTCTACAAGATCAACTGCTGTGCTGTAGGCGAAAATCCGGAAATTGCGCGTACGTGCTTGAAGGAAGTGGTCGGGGCGAAAGGATTTGAACCTTCGACCTCCTGGTCCCGAACCAGGCGCGCTAGCCAGGCTGCGCTACGCCCCGACGGCCGCGCTGATACTTCAACCTAAGCGGGAGATACAGCTTAACACAGGGAACTGTTGCTGCGGAACGGTGATTCGCCGAAACGCTTCTCGGCCGACCTAGTTCAAAGGCGCATTTTCGGTCGATAAAGAACTCCATACGGGCGAAGAAGAAAATGATGATTTTAGCCGAGGCGCAGCAATTTCGCCTCGGTAATGGCGGGTATCCCTCGAATCGGCTCCAGGATCGAGGTCGAAACCTCTCCATCCAGCCGCACGAGGGACACTGCCTCCGCTCCCCGCGAGGCTTCTCGCCGCCCTAGGGCAAACGTCGCGATGTTCACTCCAAGGATCCCCAAGGTCGAGCCGACTTGGCCGATGACGCCGGGTTCATCGCGGTTGCGTAGGTACAGAATAGTGCCTTCGAGCTGTGATTCCACCGGGATTCCGTTTATTTGCAGCACGCGGGGGGAGCCGTCGTGCAGAACCGTGCCTTCTACGGTGAATTCCGCGGCTGGACCAGAGGCGGTTTTGTCGGGCAGGACAGAAACTTCAAGAGTATTGGGGAAGCCGTGCTCGCGGCGGCGAGTTTCCTCTTCAACGGCAAGGTGGCGCGCCGCGGCCACTTGCGGGGCGTTGACCACGTTCACTTTTTCGTCCAGCACAACATTCAGTAGTCCGGTAAGCACCGCGCTGCGAAGCAGATGCGTACCGACCTCGGCAATTTCGCCAGCGTAGCGAATGCGGATGCGCGCCGGGCGCGATTGCGCGGCTTGCGCTACGAAGGAGCCGAGGCGCTCCGCCAGCGCCACGTAGGGCCGCCCGCGGCGGTATTGGTCGGCGGAGAGCGCCGGAAGGTTTACAGCGTTGCGGATTATGCCGTCGGCGAGGTAATCGCGGACTTGAACGGCCACCTGTGTGCCGACCTCTTCCTGCGCTTCGGTGGTGGAGCCGGCCACGTGCGGGGTCGCGATCACGTTGGGCAGGCTTGTTAGGGGCGAATTTTTGGGGGGCTCCTCGACGAAGACATCGAGGGCGGCACCGGCGAGTTTGCCGCTCTTGAGAGCTTCGGCTAGAGCGGCTTCGTCGATCAGTTCGCCGCGGGCGGCGTTGATCAAGCGCACGCCGGTTTTCATTTGCGCCAAAGTGTTTGCGTTGATGAGATTTTGCGTGGCCGGGCTCAGCGCCGTGTGCAGGGAGACGAAATCACTCTCAGCGAGCAACCGCTCGAGCGGAACCAGTTCGACTTGCACTTCGCGCGCGGCGGCCTCGCTGATGTACGGGTCGTAGCCCAGCACGCGCATATCGAAAGCTCCGGCGCGGACCGCAACTTCGCTTCCGATACGGCCAAGCCCGATAAGGCCCAGCGTCTTGCCGCGCACCTCGGTGCCTGCGGCGCTGGATTTTTCCCAACGGCCTTCGTGTATCGCTTTGTCGTGTCGCGGAACTTGCCGGGCCAGCGCGAGCAGCAGCGCGAAGGTGTGCTCCGCGACGCTGACGGCGTTTCCGCCCGGCGTGCTCATGACCAAGACACCGCGGCGTGTGGCTTCCTCGAGGTCGATATTATCTACGCCGACTCCGGCGCGGCCAACCACACGCAGACGCGGCGCTTTTTCCAGCAGCTCCGACGTTACTTTGGTTGCGCTGCGCACGATAAGCGCATCCGCGTCGGCGATCTCCGTATTGAGTGTGTCCTTTGTGGTCAGGACGATGTTCCAGCCGGCGCTGCGCAGGAGTTCCACGCCGCGTTCACTAATTTTATCTGCAACGACGACTTTCATCGGGCCTCGTGTGATTTGCCCAGCAGGTGCCGCGCTTCTGGCGCATGAAAGCCGCTGCAAGCAAGAGAATAACGGTAGCGGCGTCGTCGCACGGTGTCAAATCGCGCGCTTCCTGCGCTGCTTGGTTGCGGAGCGACGTTTCTGTTGAGAGCAGAGGCTGAAGCGCGTGTTACTTGGCGGACTGTTCGATGGGCGTGGCCCAGTGCGAGAGATGATTCAGGGATTTGGTGTCGGTGGGATCCAGGTGGAGCGGCGTGATGGAGACAGCGCCCGAGAAAATCGCGGCGTAATCGGTGTCTGGTGCGACGTCTTGATCGATGCGCTGCTCGAAAAGCCAATAATAGGTGCGGCCGCGGGGATCTTTTCCTTCGCTTAGCTGATTGCGGGTGATTTTCTTGGACTGGCGCGTGAATTTTACGCCGCCGGTCCATGGCTCGGGGACGTTTACATTGAGCAAAACCTGATCCGGCAAACCCTCTTTCAGAATTAGCTCCGCGGTGGAACGAGCGATGCGCGCTGCGGTGTCAAATTTCACGCCGGCACCCTTGGAGCACAAGGACATGGCCAGCGCGGGAATGTGATGCAGCGCGGCCTCTCGCGCCGCGCCAACGGTACCGGAGTAATATACGTTCTCGCCGAGATTTGCACCGAAATTGATTCCGGAAATCACCAGGTCGGGCGGTTCGGGCAAGAGCCGGTGAAGAGCTACGATCACCGCGTCCGCTGGCGTGCCTTCTACTGCCCATTGCCGTTCGCCGACGTGGTTGCAAATAATCGGCTGACGCAGGGTCAGCGATTGCGCCGTTCCGCTCTGCTCGCGATGTGGCGCCACGATGCTCAGTGTGGCAAACCCCTCGAGTCCGGTGGCTAGGGCCTTCAGCCCCGCGGCGTGAATCCCGTCGTCATTGGTTAACAAAATGTGTGGCATTGGCAAAATGCAGTCTCAAGAAACCGAGCGCGCGTGCCCCAACCAAAACTGAGTCCATCGTCGCGAGGGAGGAAAGAAGTGGTCGGGACGACTGGATTTGAACCAGCGACCTCACGCACCCCAAGCGTGCGCGCTACCAGGCTGCGCTACGTCCCGACCGCGGCGGCTCGGGTAGAGCCGCAATTCGACAACAACGAGCGTATCACCGACGTTCGAGAAGCGTCAAGAAAGCGCGCAGCGTGTCGCGCAAATCGAGCAGCATTTTGCGGCTCAAAAGCTCCGCGGCGTTTTCATTTTGCGGCCCCGAAGAGATGGCCTCGGAACCGACGGAGCCATTTTCGCGAAGGTGGCGGCGTGCGCCGGCGATCGTAAATCCCTCGTCGTAGAGCAAGCGCTTGATTTTGAAGACCATGTCGACATCTTCTTGCCGGTACACGCGATGCCCACTGGGGCTCTTGACCGGCTCGAGCATGGGAAATTCGGTTTCCCAATAGCGCAGCACGAAGGGTTTCAGTTCGGTGAGGCGACTAACTTCGCCAATGCGATAGAGCCGCTGCTCGGTGGCGGTTTGCGTTGCGGTGCCGTTGTGCGCCATTGCGTGATCCCGCCTGCTTGGCACAATCCTAGCAGTTTGCCGGGCAACGCAGTAGAGGTGTTTCGCGTAGCGCAGTACTTCAATCTTCATGCCTGTTTCGCTCACCGCGCTTGCGGAGGCGCTGCACAAAGCGAACGGGCGAGCCGGTGAAATCGAATTTTTTGCGCAATTGGTTTTCCAGGAAGCGCTCAAAGCTGAAATGCAGGGGCGTCTTCTGGTTGGTGAACAGAAGAAATGTGGGTGGGGACACTTTTGCTTGCGTGATGTAGTAGATGCGCACGGGGCGCGCCTTTGGCGTGCTGCCGCGTTGGAGATCGACGTCTTCCTTGAGCCAGCGATTCAGATCCGGCGTGGAGATCCGGCGCTTGCGGGCAATGGCCACCTGATCAATCAGCGGATACAGCTTTTGCGCGCGCTCGCCGGTTTTCGCGGAGAGAAAAACAATGGGCGCGTAGCTGAGGAACTTCAGCTTCCCGCGGACCATTTTTTCATAATCGAAAAGCAGTTTGCTCTTGTCCAAGTCATCGAATTTGTGCTTTTCATCCGGGCCGCGCTTCGCTCTGCCCTTGGTGGTGGCTGCGTCGCGCGCACCGGCTTGCCGCGCGGCTTCCGCAGCCAAGTCCCATTTGTTCATTACGATGATGACCGAGCGGCCGGATTCTTCGGCGTAGCTGGCGATTTGAGCGTCGCCTTGCGTAACGCCTTGCTCGCTGTCGACCACCAGCAGCGCGACGTCGGCGCGTTCGAGCCCGCGACGCGCCATCACCACGCTGAGTTTTTCCGCGACCAGGTTGGTCTTGCCCTTGCGGCGAATGCCGGCGGTGTCGACGAAGCGATAAACGCGGCCGTCGCGAGTGACTTCGATATCCACGGTGTCCATGGTCGTGCCCGGCACGGGAGAGACGATGGCGCGCTCTTCGCCGACCATGCGATTGAGCAGAGTGGATTTGCCGACGTTGGGGCGACCGATAATGGCGATCTCTACGGGACCGCGCTCTTCATCTGCGGTTGCCAGTGGAGCATCTTCCGCCACCAGACTAGAGGCGCCTGAGACCCGCGCAATCGCGGCATCGAGGAGGTCGTCCACGCCGGTGCCGTGCTCGGCGGTAATCGGAAACACAGGTACCCCGAGGCGGTGGAAAGTGGCCGCGTTAGATTCTTGCAGGGGTGAATCTACTTTGTTTACCGCGACGAAGAAAGGTCTACCGGTGCTGCGTAACAGGCGAGCCAGTTCTTCGTCCAGCGGTGTGATCCCGGCCTGGCTGTCGACCACGAGCAAAAGCAGCGCGGCCTTATCGATGGCCACATGCGCTTGCCGCAGAATCTCCTGCGGAATGAGCGCCTTGTCGTCAGGAACGATGCCGCCGGTGTCGACAATCTCAAATGAGTGGCCGCGCCACTCCGCCTTGCCATAGATGCGATCGCGCGTGATCCCCGGCTCGTTGGTAACAATGGCGCGGCGCGTGCCAGTCAGGCGATTGAAAAGCGTGGACTTACCGACGTTGGGGCGGCCCACTATTACCAGAGATGGCAGCTTTTTGGTCATGGATGCGAGCCGCGGGACACATCGCAAAACTCCGGCAGCAGTGACGTTCCACTTTAACGCACTAGAGGAGAGGTCGGAAAGAAGTGCTGCTAGAGTGGGACTAGACCTTTTCTCTGACCTTGGGCTTAGGGGCCGGCAAGGGCTTCTTCGTGGCGCGTTTGCTGGTGTACAAAGCTTGGTCGGCGCGAGCTAGCAGTTCTTCCGGCTGGTCTCCCATTTCGTAATCTTTCCATCCAGCGGAGAAGGTCACGGGAATCTTCTGACCTTGCCAATCGAGCTCAAAGGAGCCAAGGCGTTCCAGGACAAGTTTGAGTTGGTCGAGAGTGCACTCGGGCAACACGACGAGAAACTCGTCGCCCCCCAGACGGACCGCCAAGTCTGATCCGCGGATGACTTTGTTCAAACGCGAGGCAAATTCCTGCAGGACTTGGTCGCCGGCGGGATGACCATACGTGTCGTTGATCTCCTTGAAATTGTTCAAGTCCAGCGTAAGCACGGTCAGAGGATGGCCGCGGCGCTCGGAGCGAGCGACCTCGGTAGCGAGGCGCTGCTCCGCAAAACGGCGGTTGTAGAGGCCGGTCAGGGGATCAATCATCGCGAGGTTGCGAAGAATAAACGAATGATCCTGCTTTTCAAGGAGCTGCCGACGCAGACGTTTGATGAGAATTTCCTGATAAATCGTGTAGATATTGAACAATACGATCAGCGTGATCAGGCCAAAAACGGCTTCGGTCAGTTTGATTTTGAAGAATGTTTCCGCGCCGGTCAAAACTGCCGGAAGCGCGAGAGAGATCACAGCAAAGGTAAGGAGAAGAATGACGAAGATGGAATAGCCGCGCACCCACCAGTCGCGCCTGTCAATGCGCCGGCGTTCTGCTGCCAGTTCCTTCGCGCCAGCCTCCGCGGAGGAGGGCAGAGGGTGGAGGTGAGTCGCGTCGTTCATAGCGTCAGCACAGGTGGAGTGGGCCAAACTCAATCTATCCAACTTAGGGCGGGAGTCCATGAGGGTCAAGGCGCATTCCGCCTGACATCGCCCGGTAGTTACTGTCCGGCGCGGGACAAACTACCTACCAGCAGTCCGGATACGGAAACGTAAAGGCTTTGTTTGCAATGGCTTGCAATTTCCAGACAGCTCCACGAAAGTCCCGGTTGGACAGTACCCTTGGACCATTGGCCAGGACATCGTATAGCTGCAAGATGTGGCAGTTGAGGAAAGCAAGAAATGGTCTCGCTCTGCATCCTCGTGCTTTCAGGTTTCGCGCTGATACGGTTCGCCGTATCGCAGTGGCGAGCCATTTGGATAAGCTCTGCGAACCAGCCGGTCTCTGATTCGCTGCAGTTGACCGCCGGAATTGACGCCGCAGCCATCGGCGCCGGGGATTTTGGTCGGCTCCTGAATTTGTGCGACCAATTGTCGCCCGAATTGAAGCAGAGCACCCCCTGGCTCAACGAAGTCTCCGTCTACTATCGCGCCATAGCGAAGCTTGAGCAGGTCAGCAAGGCTACTGTTCCGAGCATCTCGAAGTGGGCGGCGCGCGAGATGCAAACCTGCGCGCGCTATGTCGCGGTTGTCCTGGATCAAAACCTCGCCATGAGCCTCGACCGGCGGCTGGCTGCCCGAGCGAATTAAACTCCGAATAACGCTGCACCCTCCGTCTTACACTCACGTCTCACACTCACCGGGATTCCCTTGATGGTCAGGAAGCTCGAGCCGGGGACAATTTCCGGAGCCTTGGGCGCGGGGAAATGCCCTTAACGTCAGGGTTCGCTGCTTTTCTGGTAGAGTTCTGGACGAGTACGCCGCAGGTGGCGTGGTCTCGGCAGAGGGTGGGACACCCTTACGCGCTCCAGTGCTGAGCGGTAGCTTAGACAAGCCTGCGGCATTGCAACGTGTAATTTTTGCGGTGTCCACTGCGTACTAGTCTATGGATGCGCCGAGGCCAGAGCGGATGAGCGCGCCGGGAAAGACCGAGCCTTTAGTGGCCATTGCTCGGGCACGGACAGGGGATGCCGATGCCTGGGGAGTGCTTTACCAGGAGTACGCAGCCGCGATTTTCCGCTTTTGCCGGAGAGCGCTGCCCACCCGGGAAGATGCCGAAGATGCCACCATGGATATTTTTGCGAAGTTGATGCGCGATAATAAGCTGGCCCAATATGACCAGAGCCGTTCGTTCACGGCATGGCTTTACAAAGTAGCGGCCAACCATTGCTGGGACGTGCTGCGGCGCCGCAAGACGCGCCAGGACAAAGAAACCGACGATTTGGAGAACGTCCCGCTGGAGCACCCGGATCCGAATCAATTAGACAAGCTGATCGAGGAGAGGACCAGTGAAGAGGTGCGGCGGGCGCTGGACAAGCTGGGAGCTCGCGCCCGCATGGCGCTGGTGATGCGCTACTACTCGGATATGAGCTACGACGAAATTGCCGATGCGCTGGGTGTACGGCGCGCCTTTGTGGGCGTGGTCCTGCTGCGCGCGCGGCATGAACTGCGGCAGGCGCTGGGGCAAAGCGGCGCGCTGGCTGCGGGAGGGACCTCGTGAAGGACGCCGGTAATTTATCAGGTGACGCAGTCATGCAGCACCTCGACGAAATGACATGCTTGTTGTATATCGAGCGGCAACTGGACCGCGCGCGTGCGCAGGAGGTTTCCGCGCACACCCAGGACTGCGTCGCATGCCGCACATTGCTGCGCGCCCTGGAGCGCGAATCGCGTTTGCTGACGCGCGCGATGCTGGAGGAAGAGGAGGCGCTGCCCGCCCGGCTGGCGCGGTTTGAGGAGCGGGCCCGCAGGTCGATGCACTGGATTTGGACCTTAGCGTTTGGCCTGGCCGCGACCGGAGTCTACGCGCTGTACACCAGTTACATTAAGCCGTGGCAGGATCAATTGCAGGACGCAGGTTTTAGCGGTTCCGACCTCTTGAGTTTGCTGATTTTTCAAGGCGCCTTCTGGAAAGGATGGCAATCAATGATCACATTATTGGAGGTGCTGGCGCTGGTGACGCTGGCGGGATTCGCCGTGGTGTTCTTCCGCAAGCGGGTACGCCGTAGTTCGGCGCTGGCGCTGGTCCTGGCGGGATTTTGCGCGGCATTGCTGCTGCAGCCGGCCTCCGCAATGGCTTCGGAGACGCGCAGGGGCGAGTCGGTCGTAGTCAGACCGGACGAGACAATCAAGGGCGATATTTTTCTATTCGGCGAGCGTGTGCGTGTCGATGGCACCGTGGATGGCGATGTATTTGTATTTGGACACGACGTCAATGTGAATGGTCATGTCAAGGGCGATGTCTTCGGCTTCGCGCAACAGTTGCGGGTAAACGGCCAAGTGGATGGAAATGTCCGGGCATTTACGAATACTCTGACCATCTCTGGGACGGTTGCAAAGAACGTTTTGACCTTCGACGAGGCAGTGAATCTGGAATCCAGCGGCAAGATCGGCGGGAGCTTGACCATCTTTGTGGAGAACCTCAACCTCGATGGAACCTTGGGCAAAGACTTACTGATCTTTGCCAAGCATTTAGCGTTGAACGGCAAGGTCAACGGCGCAATCAAGATGAAGGGAGATACGCTGACCATCAATTCGTCCGCGCAAGTCGCCGGTCCTATTTCTTTCGAGGGTAATAAAGAGCCGGAAGTTTCCCCTCAAGCGAAACTAGTCTCCCCGGTCGACTTTCACAAAATGGAGCACAAGCCCCGATACATGGAAGGCCACTACTATGTGTGGCAGGTGATCTGGTTGGCGGCATTCGTGCTGTTTGGCTTGGTATTGTTCCAGTTGATGCCCCGCTTTGCGGCGGACGCGGTGGCGAGCGCCGAACGCTACGGGGCCTCCTTTGGGCTGGGGGTGCTCGTGTTTTTTGGAGTTCCGATCGCGGCCATAATTGCATGCGTAACTGTGGTGGGCTTGTTCGTAGGGATTTCCACATTTTTTGTCTGGTACGCGGCTCTGTACTTTGCCCAAGTCATCATTGGCGCCGTTGTGGGGCAGTGGCTGATGGGGCGCACGCGCGAGACGTGGCCCTTAATCGGAAGAATGGCCGTCGGACTGGTGATCGTCCGTTTGGCCACCGTGATTCCAGGCGTAGGAGGATGGGTAAAATTCGGTGTGATCTTGTGGGGCCTCGGCGCAATCTCACTGGCGCTGTACGACCGCTTCCAACCCACTCTTGCGGCTAACAGCCCTTCGGCGCCGTACACGCCGCCGCTGCACGCCGCCGCTGCCGCCGAATACGACCGTGGGAGGGATGCAGCCGGCTTGAAGCACAGAGCCAGCTAAACGCAGATACAGCGCGGAACAGAATGTAGAAAAGGAGCGGGCCGGTCCGATGCAACTCGGGCCGGCCCGTTCTGCCTTTGCGGAGGCGGTGAAATCCGTTAACGGACTAAGGGACGCGGACCTTGGCGGCGCTGAAGGGCATCGATGTTCCCTGGCCGAAGTACAAAGCCCGAATCGAAACCGTCTGCGGGTTGCTAAGTGCAGTGGCGGATGTCACGCCGTCGAAATTAGTGGCCGGTATGCTCGGCGGCGCACCCTGCGTGATTTCCACTACGGGCTGCGTCGTGATTCCAAAAAATGAGGGCAGGTTTTGGATATTGAAACTGGCTTGCGTTCCCGTCGCAGCCACCGTGCCGGAAACGCGCGTAAAGCGCAGGTATACCGTGTCGACATTGGCAGTTGCGGGAGTGCTGCCGGCCGCCGCAGTGAAAGCAGTTACGTGCACAGACAAAGTCTGCCCAGGCAGAAGTATGGAAGCATCAGTTCCGGTGAAATTGTTTACAGGTACTGTGAGCCCTTTCGTATCCACCAGAAATGGCTTCGGACTCGCCAAGGTGACTTTGACTTGCGTACCCAGAGGCGCACTCGAGCCGATCAAACTACCGGAACTCGCAAGCACCAGGTCATTATCGACCAGAGTAAATTGCGTGGGAGAGGAAGCCGTGGCGGTGACGATGCCTTCGATCCAATCTGCTGTCGTGGTCGACAACGGATCGTACTCGAGCAGGGTGAAGGTGCCGTCCGAATTGAGAACGGTGTCCAGGCTGGCGACTTGGCCCTGCACAATGCAGGAGGAAAACGAAAGACTCAGATTAAAGGCGGTGCAGTTGGGCGAAAAGACCGTCGAGGAGTTCGCGATGGCGGTGAGAGAGCCGCGCGTGGCAGTCTTCACAGTCACGGACTGCGTTGCTGCGTTGACACCGGTCACTACTCCGGTGACATCTTCGACAAAGTCGAGGTGTCCCGCGGCAAGGCTGCTGGAAGCCGACGGAAGATTGTTCGCGCTCAACACATTAGCAGCGCCTAGATTGACGGCCGTCACGACTTGAGAGGTGTTTACGGTCAACGCGTTGCCGGTATTGAGGGTGACAGCCAGTCCGGTCTTTTGGTTTGCCGTCAATGTCAGAGGAAACGGCGCAGTGGTGATCTTCGGCGCCGCTGTTGCTCCGGAGATCGTGGTGACGCTGCCAGAGGCGCAACCGGTGTTGCCCGCGGTTTGCGTACAAAACGTAACCACCGGACTTGAGAGGCTAACGCTCATGCTGGTGTAGGAGCCCGCGGGCACGGTTGCCGACGTGCCAAGAAAAGCGGAGTCGCTCTGCAACTTGGTGAGATCGACGCTAAAGCTGGTGTTGTTCAGCGGAATATTTACGTTCGTCCCGGTGGACGAAGTGAGCGTGATGGTATTTACATCGACGATGAAGGAGAGAAGGTTGGTGTTGGGTGGCGGCGTCAGGGGCACAGCGGTCATAGTCACGCTCAGAGTCGCGGTGCCACCCACACAATTCGTAGTACAGGGTGACTTCGGCGAACCGCTGCACGAGACCAAAGCTACGGACAGCAAGAGCAGTGCGGCGAAAACAATTCGGAAGTTCATTAAGCCCCCACGTCTGAGTGCGTGTCGAGTCTAAGCCGAGCAAAAGCACCCACGTCCCAAGAACGATTTTATCGCCTGCCCGCCAAGAATTAATGGCAAAAGCCAGGTCGATTGCTCAACCGCTCAATGTGACAACCCGGATTCGATTCTACAAAGAGTTGGCTCAGGCTTATGTCATGGCTGTGTCATTCCTTGTGCTATCTTTGGCGGTACAACCCTTGGCGTTCCGACGGGTAGAGGATATAGATTTTTGGCAAAACGTGAAGCAGCAGCAGTAGGACGGCAAGCCTATGCGGCGCAGCGAGAGCAGAGTCCCACCGCGGAAAGACGGTATGTTCCGCTGGATGAAGAGCCTGCGCGCCACGAGAACGGCGAAGTCTCTGCGGAAACCTCCGCGGCGAACAAGAAAATTCAGCCAAACATGCAGGACGTGTTTGGGCCGGGCGGGCTGCTAGAGCGCTGCATGATCGGCGGCTACGAGCACCGCCGCGCGCAGCTCCTGATGGCAGAGTTGGTGCAGGACGCGTTCGAATCCCGCCATCACGTGGTGGTAGAGGCCGGGACGGGCACCGGGAAGACGCTGGCGTATCTGTTGCCGGCGATTTGCAGCGGGCGCCGCGTGGTGATCTCCACCGCCACGAAGTCTTTGCAGGAGCAGCTCTATCAGAAAGACATTCCATTTTTGCAAAAGCACTTTGCACCCGAGTTGAAAGCAGCGGTCATGAAGGGGCGCTCGAATTTTTTGTGCCGCGCCAAGCTGCATCAAATTGCCGGCCAACCGATTCTTAAAGGCATTGAAGAGACGGATGCCTTTCGCCAGATTCAGGATTGGTCCAAGCTGACGGAAACCGGCGATCGCGCCGAGCTCACTTTTCTGCCCGACGACTCGGAACTGTGGACGCGAATCGACGCGAGGCGCGATACCTGCACGGGCCAGAAATGCCCGGAGTTTAAGCAATGCTTCATCACCGCCATGCAGCAGCGCGCCAAGGAAGCGGATCTGATCATCGTGAATCATCATTTATTTTTCGCGGACCTCGCACTCAAGCAAGACGATTTCGGCAGCATCCTGCCGGAATATTCGGCGGTGGTGTTTGACGAAGCGCACGAGATGGAGGACGTCGCCAGCGATTATTTCGGTCGGCAGATTTCGAACTACCGTTTCGAGGAACTGGCGCGTGACGCCGACATCGCCATGCGGCTGCTGCACCTCGGGACGCCCTCACTGCTGCGGCGAACTCAGAGGATTCGTGAGCGTAGCCGCGCCTTTTTTGACGCATTCCCCCCGCGCGACGGGCGTTATCCCTTCGAGAAAAACGAGCGCGCGGCGTTCCTGGAGGAGCATCGCGAAACCTACGACGCTTTGGCGAATGCGTTGAAAGGACTAGAAACCGAGTTTGCCGCGATGGCCCAGAAGCCGGAGGAGTTGCTGCGCATTTCGCGCAGGAGTTTCGAGATTCGCCAGGAGCTGTCGTTTCTTTTGGAATCGCACGAGCGCAATTTCGTTTATTGGTACGAGCGCCGAAACAAGGGTGTTTTTCTGGCCGCCACGCCGATTGACGTGAGCCAGGTTCTCCGTGCCCGGCTGTTCGAACAATTCGATTCCATCGTGCTGACATCCGCCACACTCACGGTTGCCGGGCGCTTCGAGTTCATCCGGCAGCGGCTGGGACTCGATCACGCAAGAGAAGGAGCGCTGCCGCCCGAGTTTGACTGGGCAAAACAAGCGCTTCTGTATATGCCCCGCGCTATTCCGGACGTCCGCCATCCGGCGTTTTCGGAAGCAGCGGCAGATGAAATTGTGAAATTGCTGGAGATCAGCCAGGGGCGCGCTTTTTGTTTGTTCACCAGCCATTCGCAGATGAATGACCTGTTCGAGCGCGTGCGCGGTCGCGTGTCGTTTCCGCTGCTCCTGCAAGGTACGGCGCCGCGGTCGGTGCTGCTTGAACGATTCAAGAACACACAAGGAGCGGTGCTGTTTGCCACCTCGAGTTTCTGGCAAGGCGTTGACGTCCCGGGGGAGCAGCTCTCTTGCGTGATTGTGGATCGTCTGCCCTTCGCGGTGCCCAGCGACCCGATTGTCGCCGCGCGAGTGAAGGCGTTGCAGGAAGATGGGCGCAACGCATTTTCGGAGTTCCAGGTTCCACAAGCGGTGCTCGCGCTGAAGCAAGGCTTTGGACGCCTCGTTCGGACAAAGACTGATCGCGGCGTGCTGGCGCTGCTCGATAGCCGGATTCAGAGGATGGCGTATGGTAAAATTTTCTTGGAGTCTCTCCCGGGATATTCGACCACGCAGGAATTGAGGGAGGTTGCGAGGTTTCTGGGAGGGCAGTAAGAGCAAAGGTCCAACGGCGGACTCGGAAACGAACAAACTATGTTTCAAGTTAGCGTGGAGGAGACATTTTCGGCCGGCCACGCGCTTCGCGGTTATCACGGCAAGTGCGAGAACGTGCATGGCCATAACTACCGCGTGCGCGTGACGGTCGAGGGCCCTCAGCTCGATTCCATCGGGTTACTGTGCGATTTTACAGAATTGAAGAGAGCGATTCGCGAGATTATCGGCGGCCTCGACCACCAGTTCATCAACGATTTGCCGCCCTTTCGCACCATAAATCCTTCGGCCGAAAATCTTGCGAAATATTTTTATGACGAGGTCACCGGCCATGTTAAAGCGTTGCCCGCCGGAGCCCGGGTTACCGACATCGTGATCTGGGAGACGGACACCGCCAGCGCGCAATATCATCCCGGGAAGTAGCAGAACAACACAAGGCGGGAGCTCTGCATCAAGCCCGCAGGAAACGCCAGCCGGTAAATCTCATGTTCATCACCGAAATTTTCAAATCGATTCAGGGAGAAGGCACGCGCTCCGGACTGCCGTGCATTTTCGTCCGCCTGACCGGATGCAATTTGCGCTGCACGTGGTGCGATACCGCCTACGCTTTTCACGGCGGAAAGAAGATGAGCGTCGACGAAGTGCTGGCGCGCGTCGATGGGCTGGCCGGGCGGCGTGACGGTGCGGGCGCCCCCCACGCAGTGGTGCCGCTCGTGGAATTGACTGGTGGCGAACCGCTCTTGCAAGACGAAATCTATCCCCTTGCGGAGAAACTCCTGGCCGCAGGATATACCGTACAGATCGAAACCAGCGGCGAGCGGTTCGTCGGACGGCTACCGAAAGAGGTGATCAAGATTGTCGACGTGAAGTGCCCGGACTCCGGAGAAGCGGACACCTTCGAGATGAAGAATCTCGAGGCCATCAGCGCAAACGATGAAGTGAAGTTTGTCCTTTCAACGCGGCGCGATTACGAGTTTGCGCGCGACTTCACCTTGCAACATCAGCTCCCCCAGAGAGTGCGCGCCGTGCTTTTTTCCCCGGTATTTGACGACCCGGAGGGGAAGTGGCAAGGGTTGCAGCCACGAGTTTTGGTGGAATGGATTCTTGCGGATGGATTGCCGGTGCGGCTCGGTCTGCAGCTTCACAAGTTTGTCTGGGATCCCGCCACCAAGGGCGTTTAGGAGCAAAGACGAGTACGAAGATCTTTATGGGCAAGATACATCGACAAGCCGTCGTGCTGCTGAGCGGGGGAATGGATTCCTGCGTTACTGCTGCCATCGCATGCGAGCGCTACGGTGCCGGGAAAATCGCGGCCCTCCATGCGAGTTATGGGCAGCGCACACAGGCCCGCGAGCGCCGTGCCTTCACGGACGTCGCCGACTTTTATGGAATCAGCGAACGGCTGGTCGTGCAACTCGACCACTTCCGCGCCATAGGGGGCTCCGCTCTGACGGATCAGAAGATTGCCGTGCCCGAAGACCAGTTGGGTATTCGTGGGCCCCACGGCGAGATTCCCGTAACCTACGTGCCGTTTCGCAACGCCCATTTTCTCTCCGTAGCAGTGAGCTGGGCGGAAGCCATTGGCGCGGAAGCTGTTTATATCGGCGCCGTTGCCGAGGACAGCTCCGGCTACCCGGACTGCCGGCCCGAATATTACCGGGCATTTCAGGAACTGGTTCGCGCCGGTACACGCCCGGAAACAAGAATCGAAATTGTCACGCCGGTGATCACGCTGAAGAAGAGTGAAATCGTTCGGCGCGGAGTCGAGCTCGGGGCCCCACTGCATTTGACGTGGTCCTGCTATCAGAGCGAAGATGCAGCCTGTGGCGCTTGCGACAGTTGCTTGCTGCGCTTGCGGGCATTCGCTGAAGCTGGGGTAGCGGATCCAATTCCCTACCGGCGAACGGTAGCAGCACGGCCTTAAGCTTGGCATGAGGTCAAGTTCGGAGATAATAGGCGCACGCCGGCGAGGCGGACAGCACAGGCCTCGTCTCTGTTTAAAAGGAGAAATGGGCATGAAGAGAGCTGATAAATTTTTGGTGTCCGCCGCACTCATCGTTGGGGCATTGGTCTCCGTTCTTGCGCCCGGCGCCTCGGCACAAACCGGATCTATTAGCGGCGTGATCTTGGACCTAAACGCAAAACCCTGGGCTGGCCTTACCGTTCAAGCGGTAAGCGATCAAGGCGTAAAGCAGGAGGCGAAGACCGAGAATGACGGCAGATACAACATTCGGAGTCTGCGGCCTGGCGTCTACGACGTCACGGTCATATCCTTTCCTCCGCCGAACGACAAGCAACCGCCGTATCAGATGGCCAAGGTCCGGGTACAGGGTGGCGAAGACGCAAAGGCCGATGCAAATTTCAAAGAAATACTTGCAAAACAGGGCGCGGCGGTACAAGAACAGGCCAAGAAGCGAGACGAGGAGCAGCAAAAATTTCAGGGAATGAAGGCGCACTACGAGGCGGGCGTTGGGTTCCTCAACCAGGCAAGTCAGGCCAAGACAGACCTGGCCAAGGCTCCCGCGGATCAGCGCGACGCGAAAAAACAGGAAGTGAAGGATCTGTCCGACAAAGCCGTGACGGAGCTTGAAGCGGCAAAAGCCGCAGCCGGCGAAAAGGACGCCAATCTTAATCTTATCTGGGCGCGTCTCGGGGACGCCTACGACGCCGACGGCCGCGCCGAGGATGCCGCCAACGCTTACAAGCAAGCCATTGAGCTGAAGTCCACCGCCGCCTACTACAACAATTTGGGCGGCATTTACGGCCGCGCCGGCAAGATTCCTGAAGCTATGGATGCCTACAAAAAGAGCGCGGAATTGGATCCCACAAATGCGGCGCAGGCCTATCGCAACGGCGGCATCACCCTCTACAACGTGGGAAAAATGAAGGAAGCCGTCGAGCCGTTAAAGAAAGCAACCGAACTGGATCCCAAGAGCGCGCAAGCCTGGTATCTGCTCGGTGCCGCGCTAGTCGGCTCCATGGATTACAAACAGGTCGGCAGCAAGTTGGAAGTCATAGTGCAACCAGGCACTGTGGAGGCCTACCAAAAAGCCGTCGAACTGGACCCCAACGGTCCCTATGGTCAGCAAGCCAAGCAGGGACTGGAAGCGTTGCAGGAGATCTCCCCGGGCATCGACACCAAACTAAAGAAAAAGAAGTCCTGAACGTATCCGGCGTTATGTAAAGAGGCCGGCACAGCTCAAGATTTTCCCGCGCAAATTAGGATATTTACTTATTGATTTAATGAAAAGTAAATATAGCATTTGACGCGAACGGCTACAATTTCACTTTCCCGATTTGGAACGCGCGCTATAATCGTTCCACAGTCTAATAGCTCATGGAGAAAACATGAAGCTGTCGAACCGGAGAGCCGTTCGATTTGGTATCGCCTTAGTTGGTTTGGCGGCGGTGGCGATGGTTTTGCAGGGTCAGGCTCCCAATTCCCCAGGTCCCTTTCGCTACAGGATCCCACTGCCCCAAGACTGGAGCCATCGACACCTGATTTATTCGAGTTCGGGTACTTTGGGACAGGCGCTGCAAAACCAGCAACGGCACCGTTTTTGGCACCAATGGTTCCGTCGCAACGTCCGTGCGGAGATACCGGACAAGGAAGGCGCGTTCTCTTCCGAATTCGGGCATCGTCATCACGTGAATGACGCCGGCGATGGATTGCAAAGAGATTGGGGCATCTCGTTAGGCCCTGGCGCTACGGTCGGCGAGGGTATGTCCCCTGCGAAGTTTACGTTCGATATCAACGCCGCTCCCAGTTGCGCGAACGACTACATCGTTTTCAATACCAGCCTAACCGGTAACACATCGCTGAACATCGTTGGTTTTAACAATCTTTATGCGGGTGCGGGTGGAATTTGCAGCACTGGGCCCTCGGTCTTGTTTGCCTATCGCACCCAGACCAACACCGGTATCTCCGGTACCTTGACTTCTCCTACGCTGTCCTTTGACGGCACGCAGGTGGCCTACATGGAGGGCGGGGGTGGCGGAACGGGAGTCCTGCACATACTGCGATGGGAACCGGGCGATGGTGGCACAGTGGGGGCACCAGTGCTTGTCACCACCAGCGTCACGACAGGCGCAAATTATGTCACTTGTAAAGCCACGGCGACATCTTGTCTGCTCAGTCTGGTTTTCGGCAACGCCAGCGGCAGTACCAGCTCCGAACCCTTCTATGACTTCGACACGGACAATCTCTATGTCGGCGATGATAGCGGCAATCTCCATAGGTTCACCGGCGTGTTCTTCGGCGCGCCGGCCGAAGTGACCACGGGTGGCTGGCCGATTGCGGTACGCGGTGGCCACGTGCTTACTGGGCCGGTAGTGGACAACACCTCGGGAAACATTTTTGTGAATGATGTGGACGGAACTCTTAGCTACGTCAGGGAAGTAGGCAGTACTGTTGGTGCGTGTGCAGGAATAGGGGTGGTTCCGCCTTGCTTGGGTTCCACAAGCGTCGCCGTCAGCGGCAACGCTGGCAGCATTACGGACGCGCCCATCGTGGATTCCACCCAAGGCAGGGTTTTTTCGTTCACCCGCAACCATACCAACGCCATATTGGGTGGCGCAAATGTGGTGCAGGCCGATACGGCTTTGAGCGCCGCGAGTGTTACGCGACTCGATGTGGGAACTGGCAGAAGGTTCAATCTGCACGACGGCGCTTTTGATGACGCTTATTTTTCCAATGTGGCGACAGGCCACCTGTATGTTTGCGGGAACAGCGGCCCGAATTCAGGCCCGTCCAGTGGACTTGCTGCTGACAATCAACCGGTGCTGAAGCGTATTTCCTTCAACAGTAACGGCACCATGGCCGTTGTGGACGCCGGCACCCTCCTCCTAGCTACGGCCGTGACAACATGTTCCCCGGTGACCGAGATCTTAAACGGCACGACCGACTGGATGTTCTTCAGCGTGCAGGCTTCTGGCAGCTCGGCAGCATGCGCCGCAATTGGCTGCGTTATGTCTGTCTCCGCGCCCACCGCGAGTCCTTTCACATTCCCGGCCGCGGTTGCTTTCGCGCTGCCCGAGAGAGGCGGCAGCAGCGCGATTGTGATCGACAACGTAAGCGCCGCTGGGCAGGCCTCGAGCATTTACTTCTCCATTTTAGCGAACTCCAACGCCGCCCACCGTTGTGGCGTAACCACTGGCGTTGGTTGCGCTGTGAAAGCAACGCAATCGGGGTTAAACTGAAACGCATATGCGCGAACAACACAGTCACGATTCGAGAGACGCGGCTGCTGAAAAACCCAGCGAGAAACAAAAGCGGCCCTACCAAAAACCTACATTCCTACATGAGCGGGTGTTCGAGACCATGGCCTTGTCGTGCGGTAAAATCAACGCCACCCAGGCCTCGTGCAAGCACAATAGAAAGAGTTCCTAGCTCACTCAGATGGGCGGAGTTTCACATGTGGCTTCTCTCTTCGAGCATAGCGTTTCGCGACCGCATCACGAAGGTGCGAGTGTGAGGGGGCGCTCGATCCCTCCCGACCCTGCCACGCTTGAAATGGCGCATGCCGCGAAATGCGAACTGGCGGAGAAAACGCTGCGACTCTTCGGCAGCCTGCGTTTGCGAGTCACCGGGTTCAGCATGCTTCCTTCCGTGTGGCCGGGCGATCTGCTATTGATTCGCCGGCAGGAGATGGAGCAAATCTATCCTGGCGATATCGTGCTTTTCGCTTGCTATGGCAGGCTTATCGCGCACCGCGTCGTGTTTAAGACAGATGATCCGGAAGCTCCGAGCTTAATCACCCGTGGCGACGCGCTCCCGTCACAAGATTCCGCTATCAGCCCTGCTGAGCTGCTCGGAAAGGTCTCTGGCATTCTTCGCGCTGGGGAGTGGATCCAGCCTCCCAGGCGGCTCAGTTTCGGCGCGCGAACTGTGGCAATGCTGGTTTCTCGTTCCGGGCGGGCCGCAGGAATTCTCGCGCGTCTGCGCGCGAGTCGGCGTCGTCCCTGCGAGCATGAGGCCCTGTGTCAGAGCTGACCGCCACGCTTGACCGCAACATCGTCATCGAAATCGGTGACGTCCCCGTGCGGGTGCGAACGGGCGACCCAGCCTTCTTGCAACTGTTGGAAAAGCGCTATACAGGTTTCGTTAACCACAGAAGTTACGCGGAGTTCGAGTTTGATGTGGATTTGACTCCCCCCGGTAACGTCGGGGCAGACGACGATGTGCGCGTGCTCCAGCGATCGGGGCGATGGTCGCTGAAACGTGGTGACTTTCACGCCGAATGGGATGCGGCTTCCAAAAGTGGCAATATTCGGCAAACTGCTAATCCGTACTCCATCGACTCGATATTACGCATCGTACATACTCTGGTTCTCTCGAAGCAGGGAGGCTTCCTTGTGCACGCGGCCAGCGCGGTGCGCAAAGGAAGGGCGTTCCTGTTCGCCGGCGTGTCCGGTGCCGGTAAGACGACCATCGCAAGGCTGGCGCCAGGCAACGTCACGCTGCTCACAGATGAGATCTCTTATGTGCGGGAGCAGGATGGCGGATACTCTGCCTTCGGTACGCCCTTTACCGGAGAGCTCGCCAAAGTGGGTGACAATATCTGCGCGCCGATTGCCGCTTTGTATCTGCTGGCGAAAGGCCCGAAAAATCGAATCGAGCCACTTGCCCATGCCGAAGCGGCGCGCGCGCTCCTGGCAAATATCCTTTTTTTTGCGGAGGATGCAGAGTTCGTCAAATTGGTGTTTGAGTCTGCCTGCGAATTTGTCAGCCGCGTGCCGGTTTACCGCCTTACTTTTGTGCCGGACGCGAGCGTCTGGGAGATGATTGGATGACTCCGAAGCGGTACGTGGCACGGAGCTCCGAGATTGCTGCTCGCCGCCTTGGCAACGAGACGATGATCATGTCGGGCCGGGATTCCACTCTGTTCTCCTTGAATGAAGTAGCGACCGTCATTTGGGAGGCGGCCGACGGTCTGACCGCGCTGGACGAAATCGTGAAGCGTAGGATCTGTCAGGAGTTTGACGTCGAACTAGGCGAAGCCTTGCGGGATGCAGAGGCGCTAGCTGAAGCCCTTGCAGGCCATGGCTTGTTCTTGCTCTCGGACAAGCCGTTCCAGTCTGTGCCCGCTCTCAAGGAGCAGACATGAGCGCCTTGATGCAGGAAATGAATGCCAAGGCGCTCCGATTGGGGATTCCACTTAGTGTGCAGCTAGATCTGACGTACCGCTGCAACGAACGATGCGTCCATTGTTATCTCGACCACGATGACCATGGTGAGATGACGACGGCGGAAATCAGGAGTCTTCTTGACCAGCTAGCCGAGGCCGGGGTTTTCTTTCTCACCATGAGCGGCGGCGAGATCCTGCTCCGAAAAGACTTTTTCGACATCCTGGAGTACGCTCGCGCATTGCTGTTCTGCGTCAAGCTCAAGACCAACGCGATCTTGATTCGCGAGCGCCAGGCGGACCGCATCAGGTCTCTCGGCGTTGACTCGATCCAAATCAGTATCTACTCGCACCGCCCGGAGATTCACGACGCCATTACCAAAGTTCCTGGCTCGCTATGGCGATCGGTGGATGCCATTCGGTTTCTCAGAGCACAAGGCTTGAAAGTCATCATTGCCAACGTTCTGATGCTTCAGAACATTCATGACTACGCTGGCGTCAAAGCATTGGCCGCCGATCTGGGCGTGGAGTTTACGATTGATCCTACAATTACGCCGAGAATGGACGGAGACAGGTCGATTTTGAGCCTGAACATTAATCAGGCTTCGCTGCGAGAAGTGTTTCGCGATGAAGATCTGGTTGGTAATGTGGAGGAATTCTGCGCCCCTCCGAAGCAGGCGGATAACGACGATCTGGACAGCCTGCCGTGTAGCGCTGGCCACACCGCATGCTACGTTTCGCCCTACGGCGACGTCTATCCTTGCGTGCAGTTTCCCCTACCTAGCGGAAATGTCAGGCGTACGCCATTTTTGGATATTTGGCGCCATTCCGACCAGTTGAACGAGGTTCGCTCCATCACGACTCGTGACTTGCCAAGTTGCTCTCGGTGCGTTCATGTTGTGGGCTGCACTCGTTGCCCCGGCCTAGCATACATGGAAGGCAACATGCGCGGACCATCCTCCCAGGATTGCGAAAAATCTTTCGCCAAGACAGGGATACCGTCCCACAATCTGCTATCTAGGAAGCCGCGATGGGAGGCACTGGTCCACATCCAGAGCGCGAAGGAACTCATGACGCTGCCTGCAATCTCGCCCACTACGGCACAGTGAAAGGTTGCGTCCTGCTGCAGGCTGTTCGGATTCTGACCACACTCTTGCCTAAGCCGCTGCCAAAGCGTTCCCGTCGCTTATGCTCGCGGGATCCATGGAGAATTCGCTGCTGAAAACTCTACCGACGCACGAACATCGGCAGTCAGCAGAATGGCTGATCCTGCTCGAATGCGCCGCGCCTCAAGCAAATGTCGATCATCTTGCTGATCTCTTGCAAGATTCTTTCGACTGGCTGGTCTTACTGCAGGACGCCGAAAGTCATGGCGTAATGCCGCTTCTCGCTGAGCGCGTAATGAATCTAG
>WNFQ01000708.1_pt1 | contig 22638 bp, 25 predicted proteins | sample 5400171 | NCBI WGS metagenome assembly WNFQ01 (sample SAMN13153356, study PRJNA577476) | soil metagenome | isolation source: 20 cm soil under Madrone tree | place: USA:California | collected 2016-06-14 | reverse complement strand
CGAAATTCGCCCATCGCCAGGCTGAAGGCGAGACCGACGCGGTCGAGAGACTCAGCGATCGCGAACTTGAAATCCTGGAGCTGATCGGCAAAGGCAACGAAGTGCGTCAGATCGCAAAACTGCTCCATCTCAGCCCCAAGACAGTGGAAACCCATCGCGCGCACATCAAAGACAAGCTTGATCTGAAAAACTCGCGCGAAGTGGCGCGCTTCGCCCTCCAATGGCTGAGCGCGCGCGAAGCGTAGGTAGCACAGCCATCTTGGCTTCCTGTCATTAACACCGGCCTTCAGGCCGGTGATGCCCGACAAACATGGACATTAGCCGTTTTAACGGCTTGCCTCATCTTTCCAATACAGCCCGTGACGGTCGATGAACTCTCTCAGTTCCTTGGCGAACGTACGCACGCGATGATGCTCTTCTTGATCCGCGATGTATCGCGCCACTTGACCAACATTTGATTCTGACACCGAGAACGCGCCATAGCCTCTGCCCCACGCGAATTTTCCCGTCACCACATTATTCGAATTGATCCAATGAGAGGAGGCTCCCTTTAGCAGTTGCATTAATTCTTCTATCGAAAGGCCAGTTGGGAGATCGACAAGCGCGTGAACGTGATCGGCATTCACGTAGTTGATTTTCACGTAAACACCTTTGCTTTCGGCGTAGTCGTCCAAGTAGCGAGATACACGTTTCGTAGCGGTTTTGTTTAATACTTTCGCCCGATCCAGAGTTCCCCAGATCAAGTGAATCCAGCAGCGAGAGTAAGAATGGGCAGACATTCGACCCGAATCGTAAGCCGTTAAAACGGCTGATGTCCATCTCTTGCTAGGGTCACCGGTCTAAAGACCGGTGTTAATGAGAACCTATGAGAGTCCATGCTTTCCAGGCTGAAGCCTAGTCTCGTTAACACCGGAACTGACGCCGCTGATTGGAGGCCGTTGTGATGACAGCCCGTGCTTTCCGTGATGAAGCTCTTCTCATTAACACCGGCCTTCAGGCCGGTGATCACGCGTCCCTCGCAAGGAAAGCCGTTTTCAACGGCTTTTCTCATGCCACAGTTCTGCTTTCGCTCATCCAGAAGCGGGCGCATATTTCCTACGATGGACGCAACGAACCGCGACGCGGTTGAGGAATTGCTTCGGACTTATGGCGAAACCGGCGGGATAAATTATCTCGCCGCCGCCGCCACTCTGCCCTCGCGTCTCGCCATCGAAGCGGCTTGCGCCGAGCTGATGAGCTTGATGTTTCCCGGTTTTCGCAGTCAGGCGTTGCTGAACTCCGAAGACTTGACCGATATCACGCGTACTCACATTAGAAATTTGCACGCACGACTGAAGACGGAAATTTGCAGAAGCTTTGGGAAAACTTTACCTGACGACGCAGCTGAAGCGAAGGCGGAAGAAGTCTTGAGCGTGTTTTTGAAGGAGTTGCCCTCAGTGCGGCGTCTTCTTTGGACGGATATCGACGCCGCCTACGAAGGCGATCCGGCTGCCACGAGCTACGAAGAAATTATTCTGGCGTATCCGGCCTTGGAAGCGGTCGCGATCCATCGAATGGCGCATCTGCTTTACGACAAGGTGCCATTGATCCCGCGCATCATGACTGAATGGGCACACAGCCGCACCGGCATCGACATCCACCCGGGCGCGCAGATTGGGTCGCATTTTTTTATCGACCACGGCACCGGTGTGGTCATCGGCGAGACGACGGAGATCGGGGCACGCGTTAAGCTTTATCACGCGGTCACACTCGGCGCGCGTAGCTTTCAAAAGGACGAGCACGGCAAAATCAAGAAAGGTGGAAAACGCCACCCAACCGTCGAGGACGATGTAACGATCTACCCAGGGTCGACGATTCTGGGTGGCGAAACCGTTATTGGCGCAAGATCGACGATCGGGGGGAACGTTTTTCTTATCCAAAGTGTTCCACCCGATTCGCTGGTATATTACGAGGAGAAACAGCTGCGCATCGTGCCAAAGCGAAAGAAGCGACCAGCGAGCACACGCGATGAATTTCGTGAATAAATGGAAGTCAGGCTTCCAGCCTGACTCGGCTGGTGAACATCTTGTTCGCCGCGGAACCGATCGTCAGGCTGGCAGCCTGGCGGCCGAGTCAGCCAAGATGGCTGACTTCCAATTGCCTCGCCACATGCGTGCACGATAGTCACGAAGAATTGAATGATTTACCTCGATTATAATGCAACGACTCCGCTGTGCGATGCGGCGCGCGAGGCGATGCTACCGTATCTGGGTCGACACTTGGGCAATCCATCGAGCGTTCACGCAACAGGCCGTGATGCCCGAGCGGCGATTGACAATTCTCGGGACAAGCTCGCCGGACTGCTTCGAGTCAAACCGCACGAGCTCATTTTCACCAGTGGCGGAACTGAGTCATGTAATCTGGCAGTGCTCGGTCTCGCGCGGAATCGATCGTCGCACGCCACTCATATCATTTCAGCCAAAACAGAGCATCACGCGGTTCTGAACGCCGTCGAGCATTTGGAAAAGCACGAAAATGTCGAAGTGACATGGCTCAATGTCGCGCGTGATGGAATTGTCGATCTTGATCAGCTCTCGAAGTCGATCCGACCGGATACGCGGCTGGTGTCGATTATGGCGGCAAATAATGAGACGGGCGTGATTCAGCCGATGCGTGCAATCTCGCAGATCTGCCGCGAGCACGGCGTTCTACTGCACACCGACATGGTCCAGGCATTCGGCAAAATGGATGTCGATCTTTCGCTGGTCGATGCCGCCAGTTTCGCTGCGCACAAATTTTACGGACCCAAAGGCGTTGGTTTTCTCTATCTCCGCAGCGGATTGTCTATTCAGCCTATCATGTTCGGCGGCGCGCACGAAAACGAGCGACGCCCCGGAACAGAAAATGTCGCCGCTATTGCGGCAATGGCAGCGGCCGCCGAATGGACATTGCGGGATCGCGAAAGTGAACAGGAGCGTCAAGCAGAATTGCGTGATGACCTCTGGACGCGAATTTCCCAGAACGTTCCGGACGCAAAACAGAACGCCCGAAACGCGCCCCGACTGGCAAACACATTGAACGTGAGTTTGCTCGGACTTGAGTCCGAGATGCTGCTCATCGCGCTCGATTTGGAAGGTGTCTGCGCCTCCAGCGGATCGGCATGTATGGTAGGATCAGTCGTCGCCTCGCATGTTTTGCTCGCGATGGGTTTGCCGATCGAGCGTGCGCGCTCCGCTGTTCGTTTCTCACTCGGGAAATGGACAACCGCCGACGAAATCAAGCGGGCCGGGGACGCGATGGGAAAGATTGTTAATCGTTTTGAGACGCGAAAAAGCGCCTATGCCGTTGCTTAGGCAACTTGAATTCGCGTTTGGCAAATCTGCTGTAGCCGGGATCTGTGATCCCGGCGGGCTCTGGACACGCATTCATGCGGCCGGGGTCACCGACCCCGGCTACAACGTCCCGCCTGGCGAGTTCATTATCGAATCGGCAGGCAAGATGCCCGCTGGGCCCACAGCCGAGACGGCCGTGCTACTGCAAACAGCGCGCGAGTTGTTACGCGCTCTGGGCGCAGCGCGAGTTGCAACGGAACTTTGCGTCGAATGGAATTCACGTCTCAAAACAACTGCCGGTCGCGCTGATTATCGACGCAAATTAATCTCGCTAAACCCGCGGCTGCTGGAACATCCGGCTGAAATCGATCGCACTCTGCGCCATGAGCTCGCTCATATTCTAGCTCAATTCCGAGCTGGTCGTGGCAGAATTCTGCCGCATGGCGACGAGTGGCGCACTGCGTGCCGAGATCTGGGGATTGCTGATGAGAAGCGCTGTCATAATCTTCCTTTCCCGGCGAGCGGACGCGCTCGGCGGTACCTGTACAAATGTCCAAATTGCAAGTGTGATTTTCATCGCGCACGGCGGATAAGACGCGCTGTTGCATGTCTCGCCTGTTGCCGCGTGCACAACGGCGGAGAATTCGACGCGCGCTTTCGGCTGCGACTCGTAAGCAACAACGGTCATTCCGAGCGGAGTCGAGGAATCCCGAGTTATTAGCTCAAGGTGCATCGCGGGATCTCTCGACTTTGCTCGAGATGACAAGGAATTACACTTCGCGATCGCTCTCGCCTTTCTCCGGCTTCTCGCCGCGTAATTTCGCCTGGATGAACATGTCGATGTCCCCGTCCATCACGGCTTGCACATTGCTGGTTTCGGCCCCGGTCCGGTGATCTTTCACCATTTGATACGGCTGAAAAACGTAAGAGCGAATCTGGTTTCCCCATGCGATCTCACCTTTTTCCCCATACTGCCGCTCCATCTCAGCGCGTTTCTTGTCTTCTTCGAGCTGGTAAAGTTTCGCTTTCAACATTTTCATTGCCAGCTCGCGATTACGCCCCTGGCTGCGCTCGGCCTGGCAGGCGACGACGATTCCGGTGGGCTTGTGCAGAATCCGCACGGCGGTTTCGACCTTGTTAACGTTCTGCCCGCCTTTGCCCCCGCTGCGAAACGTGTCGATCTCCACATCGGCCGGATTGATTTCGATCGGAGCGGTATCGGCAATTTCCGGAACAACATCAACGCTGGCAAAGGAAGTGTGCCGCCGCTTGTTTGCATCGAATGGTGAGATTCGCACGAGCCGGTGCACACCGCGTTCGGTCTGCAGATGTCCGTAGCCGTACTCGCCGGTCACCAGCAGGGTCACAGATTTAATGCCGACTTCTTCACCCTGTTGAATGTCCACCGTTTGCGATTTGAAACCGCTTCGCTCAATCCAGCGTTGGTACATCCGCAGCAACATATCAGCCCAATCGCAGGACTCTGTGCCACCCGCGCCTGAATGAATCGTGACAAACGCATTCGCGGCATCGTTTTGTCCGGACAAGAACTGGCGCAACTCGAATTCCTCCAGCTTGTGAATCAGACGGCTGTGCTCGACCCCGACTTCCTTGTCGGCGTTCGCGCGGTTCACCGGATCGCTTTCTTCCAATGCCAGTTGTTGCAATGCGCTAAAATCTTCGATCTCCCGTTCCAGCTCCTGAAACGGATCAATCACGGAGCGTAATCGGGAAACTTCCTCGACATCGGTCTGAGCGCGCTCTCGATTCGACCAGAAATCGGGCGCAGCCATGCGCTCTTCGATTGCGGCTAGATTTTTCTGGAGCTTTTCGACGTCAAAGAAACCTCCGCAACTCGCGGACACGCGATTTCAGATCCTCAGCATCTGGAATGGAGATTTCCGTTTGCATAAAAGATAATAATTCAAGGCACCGCAAATCGCAAAGATTGTAGGAAGGTGAAGTGCCTCTGATCTCTGATCTGGGGAGCACAGGCTGCTAGCCTGTTGTCGTCGGCAGCTTGCCGACGACTGTCAACGCCCAACAGGAACTGCGCGTAAAGAACGTTCGATGAGCTTTTCGGCAGGCTGCCGAAAAGGACAGGCTGGCAGCCTGTGCTCCCCAACATGCGAGACGCGTGCGCTATCCTATTTCCGCGCGGTGTCGCCCGGCTTCGGTTTCGCGCGCGCGGTCTCGAGGCGAAAGATTGTTTCGCCTTCCTTCATCAGATCCAATCGATCGCGCGCAATCGTTTCCAGATACGTCACGTTCGTCTTGAGCAAATTGACTTCACGCGTCTGACGGGCGAGCAAACTTTGCTGTTCGGTCACCTGTTGTTGCAAGTTGTCGACCTCCGCACGGCTCCGCATCAATTTTTTGTACGGCGGAACAAACAAGCTCACAATTACGAGCCAGATCGCAATCACGATCAAAACGAGAAGAATCCGGTTCAGTCGCTGCCAGACGGTAGCCTCGCGACGCGCGCGGAAATCGCCGTAAGGGTGATGCACTCAGCGGAGTGTAGCGCCGTACACAGCTTTGTCACCAAGTTCTTCCTCGATTCGCAACAGCTGATTGTATTTCGCGACCCGATCGCTTCGCGAGACCGACCCGGTTTTGATCTGGCCTGCGTTCGTCCCCACGGCGATGTCGGCGATGCTTGTGTCTTCGGTTTCACCGGACCGATGACTAATTATGGTCCCGTAACCATTTGTCTTCGCCAGATCGATCGTCGACAATGTTTCCGTCAGTGTGCCGATCTGATTGACCTTGATCAAAATGGAATTCGCAACATGTTCGGCAATTCCCCGACGGAGAAATTCGACGTTCGTAACAAAGAGATCGTCACCGACCAATTGAATCTTGTTGCCGAGTTTTTCCGTCAGTTTCTTCCAACCGTCCCAATCGTTTTCGGCGCACCCGTCTTCAATCGAAATAATCGGGAAGCGCGCACAAAGATCAGCGTAATAGTTGACCAACTCTTCCGCTGTTCTTTTTGAGCCGTCCGATTTCTCGAAAACGTAAAGATTGTTTCTGCTGTCGTAGAATTCCGATGCAGCGGGGTCGAGCGCGATAAAGATTTGTTCGCCCAGCTTATAGCCGGCCTTGTTGACTGCTGTCGAAATCGACTCCAGAGCGTCCTCGGCAGAATCGAGCTGTGGCGCAAATCCACCTTCGTCGCCGATCGCCGTGGAAAGATGTCGCTCTTTGAGCACAGACTTGAGGGCGTGAAAAACCTCCGCGCCGTAACGCAGCGCTTCTGAAAAGCTCGGCGCGCCGCGCGGCACGATCATAAATTCTTGAAAGTCGATCGGCGCATCTGAGTGCGCGCCACCGTTCAAGATGTTCATCATCGGCACTGGCAATATTCGCGCTTCATCTCCCCCGAGATATCGAAATAGCGGGAGATTTTCCGCTGCGGCGGCGGCGTAGGCGACCGCCAGTGAAACGCCGAGAAGCGCGTTTGCGCCGAGGTTCTTTTTGTTCGGCGTACCATCGAGCTCGATGAGTTTGTTATCGATCTTCGTCTGCTCGCGCCCGTCCCAGCCTTTGAGAACAGGCGCAATTTTGTTGTTAACGTTGGCAACAGCTTTCCTCGTGCCCTTGCCGCCGAAACGACTCCTGTCCTCATCTCGCAATTCCCATGCTTCGTGTTCGCCCGTGCTCGCCCCGCTTGGGACGGCCGCCCGCCCCAGAGCACCGTCTTCAAGACGTACATCAACTTCAATTGTCGGATTGCCGCGGGAATCCAGGATCTCCCGCGCACGGATTTGGCGAATGCTCGTGCGTGCCATACGATTCTGGACGGATTAGAACAGCTTTCGCAAATCGACGCAAATCACCTTTCGTAGTCTGCCCGCAGATTCGCATTGGCAATTTTGGCCAGGCACAGATAACCTGAGCGAATGATTCGTTTGGCCAAACTGGGAATGGTTGCATTTTTTACCGGTGTTCTGGTCGCTGCGGGCGCTGAGGAAACCGGTCATCTCACGGCGGACCAGCTTGCAAAAGCTGCTCGAAGCGATTTGATCACCATCCCCACTCCGGGCGAACTTTTCGCGGCGCTTGGAAAGACTGGAAAGACAAACTGGTCGGGGCAGTATCGCGGGCCAATCCCCGTGACGTACAGCAACCGCGCGCAGATCGCGCTTAACCTGGGCGGTTTGATTGCGGACGGTTTTATTGCTGTCGAAGCAAAGGACGGTCAGCAGGTCAAAAATATTGGATCAGACATCATCAAGCTCGCAAAAGCGCTCGGGGTCAGCGAGAGGCTTCTTGGCCGCGGCAATAGCATCAACGAATTCGCCGACAACAACGAGTGGGATACACTGCAGGAAGAATTGGAAGCGACCCAAAACGAGGTGAAATCATCGATGCAATCTCACGCCGACCAGGACCTCGTAATCCTGGTGACTCTCGGTGGCTGGATTCGGGGCACACAAGTGGTTACCGCCGCAATCATTCAAAAGTATGATGAACGCAGCGCAAAGGTCCTGCGGCAACCAGCGCTGGTTCGCTTCATGCAGGCAAAAATCAATGAAATCTCACCCGAATTACGTGGGGAACCTCTGGTAAAGGATGTGAGCGAACAACTCGGCGAAATCGAGAAGCTAGTTTCTTTTCCGTCGGGCAAAGCGCCCACTGGAGATGAGGTGAAAAAGATCAGTGAATCTGTTGGCAAGGTCATGACAGAAATACAGAGCAAAGAACCGCCGAAATGAAACGCTGGCTGCCAATTTTTGTTTCGCTTTTCGTCCTGGGGACCAGCATTTCCGTCCGCGCCGAGACAGACGCCGAGGTACAGGCGCGCAAAGACGCGCTCGACGTTGCTGGAGCGTTTTCGAATGATGGTTTCAAGATCCGCGACGGACATTGGTGCGGGGTTCTCAAACCGCACGACCACGCCCTGGTGGCGGTAAATCTCTATGCAGGAAACCAGTATTGGTTCTCTGCGGGAGCTACGGAGCCTGTAAAAAAAATTGGAGTCAGCGTCTATGATGAGGGCGGTAAGCAAATGACTGCCGAAAGCTATAATGACGGGGAAAAAGCGGCGGCCGGGTTTTCACCACCGAACAGCGGTCAGTACTTTGTTTCGGTCGATCTGCTCGAAGGAGATGAAGGCACCTGCTGCCTCGTTTACTCCTACAAGTGAAGCGATGAAGCGATACTCGATTCCCGATGCGTAGCCAATGATCCGGCGTCTAGCAGACAGCAAGATCTCAACAGCCAGCGAGTATGATTTCGCTCCAGGTTTTCTACGAGGGAAATGTCCAAGGCGTCGGGTTCCGGTGGTCGGTACGCCACGTCGCCAAGGGTTTCGACGTGACTGGGTGGGTGCGCAATCTGCCGGATGGCCGCGTCGAACTTAACGTTACGGGAGAGGAAGAAGAGGTGCGTGCATTCCTCGATCGCATCGTCCAAGGGGAATTGCACTCCCTGATTCACAAGCAAACCGAAAAGAAGTTGGACAAACCAGTCAGTGCGCGCGGTTTTGAGATTCGCTATGACTAACTCGCCACGCCGTAGCCGCGCGGAGGCGGGTCCGGCGGTCGCGGTCCGCGGATTAACCAAGATTTTCCCAGTTCCCTTTCACCGGCAATCGATCGTCGCGGTAAAGGACCTCAATCTACGCATCGAACCAGGCGAGGTTTACGGGTTGTTGGGACCGAATGGTTCCGGTAAAAGTACGACCCTAAAAATTATTCTTGGCCTCGTGTCTCCAACGCGCGGCCGTACGGAAATTTTTGGGCGTAATAGTCGTCTTGTAGAAAGCCGCGAAGCGGTCGGTTTTCTGCCGGAAAATCCATATTTTTATAAATATCTTACCGGAAACGAAACGTTGCGTTTTTTTGGTCGCCTTTCCGGACTGCGGGGTGCCGCCTTGAAGAATCGCATCAACGAATTGCTCGACCTTGTCGGTCTAAGCAAGGCCCGCAACCGCCGGCTGGGCACGTATTCGAAAGGGATGTTACAACGCATCGGCCTTGCCCAGGCATTGATTCACGATCCCAGGCTGGTGGTGCTGGATGAACCGACTGCCGGTGTCGATCCCGCAGGCTCGCGAGACATTCGCGATTTGATCCTCGATCTGAAGGGCCGCGGAATCACGGTGCTGCTTTCTTCGCATTTGCTCGCGCAAGCGCAGGAAATTTGTGATCGCGTCGGTATTCTGGCCGATGGCGTGCTGGTGCGGGAAGGTCATTTGCAGGAACTCATCGCGATAGAAAATCAAACCGAGCTTGTCATCACCGACGCTTCCGATGAGCTCATTCGGGAAATGGAATCGATCATTAAACGTTCAAACGCGAAGCTGGTCGAGCGGCGCAAATCGACAACTACACTGGAGAGATTGTTCCTTGAGGCGACCAAAAAAAATGATGATGCTCGAATGTCTAGCGACGAAGGAGCAACGAAGCAGAAATGACGAACGCGGAACACGCTTCAACGCTTCAACCCTTCAACGCTTCAACGCCCACGAAGCGATATCGCCCCTTTTCTCTCTGGCGGATTCGTGCTATCACCGCCAATACACTCACCGAGCTGACGCGACTCAAAGTCTTCTACGTTCTGCTGGTCTTCGCACTTGTTTTGATCGGCAGCTCGATCTTCATGGCGCAGTTTTCTTTCCAACAGGAATTTCAAATCCTTAAAGACGTTTCGCTCGGCGCGATTTCACTTTTCACCTCGCTGCTGGCAATCGTTGCCACTGCGCGCCTCCTTCCACAGGATATCGAGGACCGCACGCTTTACACTATTCTCGCCAAGCCGGTGCCCCGCTTCGAATACGTGCTGGGAAGAATTATAGGAGTCCTTTTGCTCTTGGCGATCAGCACCCTCGTGATGGCTGCAGCCTTTGTGCTCGTGCTATATCTGCGCGAACAGGCCGTCGTACACACGACATTAAGACAGATGTCCGGTGCACCGCCGGATCAGATCGCTGATGCTCTGCGTGTTGTCCGATCTTCTACGTTCAACATCAATATCTTTCCCGGAATTACCGTCATTTATCTGAAAGCATGCCTGCTCGCGGCTCTCACGCTGTTTGTTTCCACGTTCGCCACCTCAAACATTTTCACCATCGTGGTCATGGCTTTCATTTATTTTATCGGCCATTTGCAAGCCACTGCCCGCGAGTACTGGCTGCAGGAACATGGTGGCGGAGTGATTACTCGCGTTTTTCTCGCGATTGTGACGCTGTTATTTCCCGACTTGCAGGCATTCAATTTGGTGGATGACATCGTCGCGGGCACCGCAATTTCGCTCGCGGTTTTTGCCAAGACTGCGCTGCTCGGCGTCTTCTACACCACGGTCTACACACTGTTGGCTACCTTCGTGTTCTACGGAAAAGAATTATGATGCGGACTGTCGTGGTGTTCGCAGCATTAATCGGGCTCGGGGCGCTCAAGTTGCCAATTGAACGCAACCTGGCGGCGCTTGATCGACAGGAACATTTCCACGGAGTCGAATTTAATCTCGACCTCCGCGAAAAACTCGGGCAACTCGGGTTTGTCGCGGCTCTGAGCGGATTTCGAGCAATCGTCGCGGACGCCCTTTTCCTTCAAGCGTATTCGGCATGGGAAAACACCGAATGGGGTCGAATGCTATTACTGTTCCGGCACATCACAACCCTGCAACCACGGGTGATGCTGTTTTGGGACACAGCGGCCTGGCATATGGCTTGGAACGCGAGCGTGGCCGCGATGAATGATCGCAACCAACCGCGCCTCGCGTTGCGAGTCAAAGCGCAGCGAGAATATTTTGCGCTCGGCAAGGATTTCCTGGAACGCGGGATAGAAAATAATCCCGATCGTCCCGACCTCTACGAGGCGCTTGCGAGGCTATATAAGGAGAAATACAAAGACCACGAACGCGCCTCCGAGTATTATGCAAAGGCGGCGACGGTGCCGGGCGCGGCGCCATGGGACAGGCGTTTCTCGGCCTACGAGCTCTCTGAGTGCGAGGGCCGTGAGCGCGAAGCGTACCAACGCCTGCGCAGCCTCTATGATGAAGGAGAAAAGGAGCGGCTTCCTACGTTAATCAAGCGGCTGAAATTTCTCGAAGACAAACTTGGAATCCCGCAGGAACAACGAATTCCGCAAGAAAAGAAGTCGTTAACAGGTAAATAGCTGGATGGTTGCATTCTTGGCGGCGACCGGGCGCTTTCATTGTAACGTATTAATCTTTCAGCGGTTTAACTTTTGATAATGCGTTTCGCAATTTTGAGTGATATCCACGCTAATCTCGAAGCGCTCGAAGCGGTACTGGCAGACGCGCGCGCGCGTAGATGCACTCGTTTTTTGTGCTTGGGCGACGTGGTCGGTTATAACGCAAATCCACGAGAATGCATCGAACGCGTCCGCGAACTGGATTGTCCCGTGGTAAAAGGCAATCACGACGAGGAGGCAACGCTTTCCGCGTCCTCGGAGCGTTTCAACGAACTAGCCGAGCAAGCTATCCAGTGGACCCGCGACAATTTGGCGGATAAGGACAAAGAATGGTTGCGCAGCTTACCGTTACAGAAGCGGGTACACGATTTTACGATCGTGCATGCTACACTCGATACGCCCGGCCAATGGGGTTATGTCTTTAGCAACCTCGATGCTGTCGCGAGTTTCACATATCAGCGCACCGCAGTCTGCTTTTTCGGCCACACACACGTGCCCATGGTATTTATTCGCGATCAGGGTGTCCGGCAGGAAAGGGCCGAACACGTTCGCATCGAGCCAGGCAAAAAGTATTTCATTAACGCCGGCAGCGTCGGGCAACCACGCGACGGAAACTGGCGCGCGGCGTATTGCATTTACGACATTGAAAACAATCTCGTCGAACTGGTGCGGGTAAAATACGATCTGGCGACCGCGCAAAAAAAGATTTCCAAAGCAGGTCTGCCCCAGCTCCTGGCCGAGCGACTGGCAATGGGCCGCTGAGGCTGCGCCTTCGACCACGGACAACGTCAATTCGCGACAAAGTCCATCCGTTGCTTAAGAATAAACTCGGCAAGCGGCAAGTCTCGCGGATAAGTCACTTTGAAATTGAAGCCATCATTCAAAACGAGAACCACCTTGCGACCGAGTCGTTCGACCGCTGAAACCTCGTCTGTTACCAGGATACTTTCCGCGAAAACAGCGCGATACGCCTCCTCGATCAATTGCCGCTCGAAAATTTGAGGAGTTTGCATTGCATATAGTTGATGCCGATCGACCGAATCGGTGACAATGAGATCGGCGTCTGCGCGTTTTAATGTGTCATTGATTGGCTCAGCCAACGCGGCAGCGCCATGATCCGCGCATCGCTGGAATAGGCGTTCGATCTGCTCCGGAGTAATCAGCGGCCGGGCGGCATCGTGCACTGCCACGTAACGTGCAAAGGAATCCAAATGGTCCAGCCCAGCGCGCACGGAATCCTGCCGCTGTCTGCCACCAGGAATGATCGACTGCACCTTCACGAAATTTTCGTCGCGGACAATCGCTTTGATCTCCTCGTGTCGATTTTCCCGCGCGACTACAATGATTTCATCAACTGAGCTGGCGCGCTCAAATGCGCGGATCGTGTGCGCGATGACTGGTTTGCCGGCAATCGCCGCAAACAACTTATCGAAACCCATGCGGCGGCTGTCACCAGCGGCGACGATGATTGCGCTTAACACAGCGTTAGAGGGTTGAAGCGTTGAAGCGGCAGCCATTGTTTGCGCTTCAACGCTTCAACGCTTTAACGAATCACGAAAGCTGCTTTTGCACTTCAGCGCTCAGCGTTTTGCCGTCCACACGACCGGCGACTTTCGCTTGCAACGCTTTCATCACCGCGCCCATCTGAGACTTGGACGTGGCTTCGATCTCAGCGATCGTTTCCCGCACCACTTTCGCCACGTCGTCCGCGCTCATCGCCTGTGGCAGATACGCGTTCAGGATCGACAACTCTTCTCTTTCCTTTTCGGCTAGTTCCATGCGGCCGCCTTTTTCAAAACTTTCGATGGAATCCTGGCGCTGCTTGACCTGCTTGCGAATCACCTGCGCGGTTTCAGCGTCGCTCAGTTCCGCTTCTGCGCCTGACTTTGCAATCGCGCCGTACTTCAAAGCAGATTTTAACATGCGCAGAACGCTTAGCGTGGTCGCATCCTTGGCACGCATCGCCTCTTTAAGATCCGAGTCGATCCTTTGGGAAAGTGTCATAGAGGAAGCTAGGTGATCAGATTCCGTTGTCACCTGATGCTACGCCAGGACGGCGCGCATTTGCATGGCGCAACGGTGCGCAGATTCCGCGTCACCAACCGACATCACCGTTAAATCTTTTTGTGCGCGCAGGAGCAAACCTGCCAGCACGTTTCCCGGACCCAACTCGATAAAAACCTCGCAACCGCGCGCCAGCATCCGCTGCATGCAATCGTACCAGCGAACTGTCGCTGTCACCTGCTCTTGTAATGTGCGGCGAATTTCCGGAAGCGTATCGGCCTCTTCACCGGTGACATTGCTGATAACAGGGAATTGCGGAATTTGCATTTCTACGTCAAGCAGAACGTCCCCTAACCTGCGGTAAGCACTCTCCATCAGTCGTGAATGATAGGCGCCGGCGACATTTAACATGGTTGCGCGCCGGATGCCGTATTCCCTTGCCACGCCAACTGCCGCCTCAACCTTGGCGAGTTCGCCGGAAATTACGATTTGCTCCGGCGAATTAATATTGGCGATATCGACATCTTCGTCCGCAGCGAGTCGCCGAACATCGTTCTCCTGGCCGCCGATCATCGCAGCCATCCCGCCAAGCGTTGCCGCGCAGGCTTCATCCATGAATTCACCACGCTTCTGCACAAGTTGCAGCCCGGCCGCGAAATCGAACGTGCCTGCTGCCGCGTGCGCAGTTATTTCCCCGAGAGACAAGCCAGCCGCACAATCGATTGGAAAATTGCCAAACAATTCGCGGACCACAGCCAGGGCCGCCAGTGAATGCGCGTATAAGGCAGGCTGGCAATTCGATGTCGTCGTAAGCGTTTCCGCCGGCCCATTCCACATGATGTCGGTTAACTGTCGGCCAAGGATTTCATCAGCTTGCGCAAATAAGTTGGCTGCAGGTGGAGAGTTCTCCGCCAGTTCGCGTCCCATACCGACGCTTTGCGCGCCCTGGCCCGCGAAGAGCAGTGCGATTTTTTTCGCCATAATCTTTTAGTTAATCGCGTTCCGTCACGAGCGCGAGCGCGTTCTGCTTCTGGGGAGCACAGGCTGTCAGCTGTTCTTTTCGGCAGCTTGCCGAAAAGCTCATTGAACGTTCATTGCGAAGAATTTCTTACGGCGCGTTGAAGGAATCGTCGGCAAGTTGCCGACGACTACAGGCTGACAGCCTGTGCTCCCCGGAATTTGCGCTTGCGCGCGGTGGTTCACTCGCCAGCATAAATCACTGGTAAATCCCATGCCATTTACGACGCGCGAAATTGAATCGCCCGACCCGGTCACGCGAGTCGCCGCCGCCGACGCAGCGCTGCGGCAGCCTGGTGACGACGACATCGGCGAGAAAATGGTTTTAAACATGGGGCCGTCGCATCCGGCAACGCACGGCGTTTTGCGACTCGTGCTGGAGCTCGATGGTGAGATCATTACCAAGGCCACGCCAGACATCGGCTTTCTGCATCGTGGCGACGAGAAAATCGCTGAGAACATGCAATATAATCAGTTTGTCCCTTATACCGACAGGCTCGATTATCTGGCGCCACTTTCAAACAACGTGGCCTACGCGCTGGCGGTTGAAAAACTGATGGGGTGGGAAGTTCCAGCGCGCGGAAAAGCGATTCGCACTATTTGCTGCGAAACATCGCGGATTTCCTCGCATCTGCTGGGTCTTGGCGCCATGGCCCTCGACCTCGGCGCGATGACCGTGTTTCTCTACACTTTTACCGAGCGCGAAAAACTTTATGATCTGTTCGAGTTGCTCACCGGCGCCCGCTTCACCACGTCGTACACTCGAGTGGGTGGACAAATCCGCGATCTGCCCGAGGGCTTCATTCCGCAACTGGAAAAATTCCTCGACGATTTCGGGCCGAGCCTGAACGAGTGCGACGGGCTGCTGACTCGAAATAAAATTTTTGTCGATCGAACCAAGGACGTCGGTGTGATATCGAAGGAGCGCGCGATTGCGTACGCCCTTTCCGGCCCCAACCTGCGCGGAAGCGGGATCGACCACGATTTGCGGCGCAAACACCCGTATCTCGATTACGACAAATATGATTTCGACGTGGTGATCGGCAGTGCAGGCGATTGTTATGATCGTTATCTGGTACGGATTGAGGAAATGCGCCAAAGTGTGCGAATCCTGCGCCAGGTGATCGATAAGCTTCCCAGCGGACCGATCAACGTCGCAGATTGGAAAAATATGACCCCGCCAAAATCGCGGGTAATGACAAAGATGGAAGAGCTGATCCATCACTTCATCGTCGTGACCGAAGGGCTCGATGCGCCACCCGGCGAAGTCTATTTTGCAGCGGAAAATCCCAAGGGCGAGCTTGGCTTTTACATTAACAGCAGAGGCGGCGGCGTGCCGTATCGGCTGAAGATTCGCGCGCCGTCGTTTGTGAATCTCAGTATCCTGCCGGAGCTTCTACCCGGCTGCATGGTAAGTGATGTGCCTGCGGTGCTGGGCAGTCTGGACTTCGTCATGGGCGAATGCGACAGATAAAGGACAATGACGATTACCGAATGCCAAATGACGAACGACTGAGAACCATGAGAACCTGTGCAAAAAACCAAGGCAGCTCCTCGTCATTCGAACTTCGTCATCTCTTCGGCATTCGTCATTGGTCATTCGTCATTTCTTCGGCAACTCGACTCATGCTTGTGCTTTTCGTCGTGCTCTCCCTCTCTTGCAGCGGGAAGCGTATCACAAAAGCGAACGTGGATCAGGTGAGCGAAGGCATGTCGAAAAAGCAGGTGGAATCGATTTTGGGCCCGCCTACTTCTCTTAAGACCGAGGATTTAGTGATCACGAAGAAGACAACTTACGTTTACCGGCAGGGCAGGGACACAGTCACAATCGTTTTCAAGGATGACAAAGTGCAGTCGAAAGACAGCACGTTGTCCGACTAATCTGCTGTAGCGGATTACTCTCCCAAGTGACACACTCGACGAGCATACGCATTCCCGCCGACCTGGAGCGGAAGATGGATGAAGCGATCGCGCGTTACCCGAGCGATCACCGGAGAAGCGCGGCCATGCCGCTGTTGCATTCGTGGCAGGAACACTTCGGGTTCATTAGCGACGAGGCTGTAGTATGGATCGCGGAAAAGCTCAGCTTACCACCGATCAATATTCTCGAGCTGGTCACCTTCTACCCGATGTTTCGACAGAAGCCGGCGGGCAAAACCCACATCCGCGTCTGCCACACACTCAGTTGCGCCATGGCCGGAGGCTTCGAGTTGATGGAAGACTTGTGCACAACTCTTGGTATCCAACGCCCGCCTGCCGGCGATGGAATGCACAATCCGATTAGGATCAGCTCCGACGGAGATTACAGCGCCGAGTTTGTCGAGTGCCTGGCAAGCTGCGGCACCGCGCCAGTGTGCATGATTGGCGAACAGCTGTACGAAAACGGCGATGTGAATTCGATTGTCGATCTGATCAAGCAAGGGCGGTCTCCAGAGCGCCCACGCGGGAACGGCGGACTAGAGACCGCCGCTCCTTGTTGGCCCCCTCACCCTCTCGAACACCGCTTGGTTTTCAAAAACATCGGACACCCGGATTGGACCACGGATATCGACTGCTACATGCGGGATGGCGGTTACGAACAGTTGAAGCAGGCACTAACACTGTCGCGCGCTGACATTGTCAATAAAGTCAAAAACTCCGGTTTGCGCGGCCGCGGCGGGGCCGGATTCTCCTGCGGCCTGAAATGGAGCTTTATCAAACCGGACGAAAAACGGCCCGTCTATTTGATTTGCAACGCCGATGAATCCGAGCCGGGCACGTTCAAGGATCGCTACATCATTCACGAAGATCCGCACCAACTGCTCGAAGGAATTTTGATTTCCTGTTATGCGCTTAATGCGCGCACAGCATACATCTATATACGAGGCGAATTCCCAGCGGGCGCGAAAATTCTCGAACGCGCGATCGAAGAAGCGCGCACACATAATTTTCTGGGGAAAAACATTCTCGGCTCGGGGTTCGACGCCGAGGTTTACATTCATCGCGGCGCCGGCGCCTACATTTGCGGAGAAGAAACTGGCCTTATCGAATCGCTGGAGGGCAAACGGGGTTATCCGCGGATTAAGCCACCGTACTTTCCAGCGGTGCTCGGCCTTTACATGTGCCCGACGATTGTCAACAACGTCGAGACGCTCTGCCACATCAAACACATTATGGCCATGGGCGGATCTGAGTATGCGCGCCTTGGCCGGCCTAATAACACTGGCACTCGCATTCTGTGTGTAAGCGGTGACGTGCAGCGGCCGGGATACTTCGAAATTGAGGTCGGAGCGGTGACGATGGGCCAGTTGATTTACGAAATGGCCGGCGGCCTGAAACCAGGCCGAAAGTTGAAGGCTGTGATTCCGGGCGGCAGCTCTGCGAAAGTTTTGCGCGCCGATGAGCGATTCAAGCTCAAGCAGAAACAATCCGACGGATCGATCATCGAACGAGAAATGTCGATCGACGAGATCCCAATGGATTTCGATTCGCTGACTGCTGCCGGGTCGATGGCCGGATCCGGCGGCGTGATCGTGCTGGACGACTCGCGCGATATGGTCTGGGTACTGAACAACATTAACGAGTTCTATGCACACGAGAGCTGTGGCCAATGCACACCCTGCCGGGAAGGCTCACTTTGGATGCAAAAAATCACTGACCGCATGTTACGTGGCGGCGGCGTTGTGGAAGATCCGAAGACGCTCAAGACCATTGGTGACAACATCGCCGGACGCACTATCTGCGCATTTGGCGAAGCGTGCGCGTGGCCAACGCAAAGCTTTGTTGAGAAATTTTCAGAAGAATTTGCCGCGCGTGCAAAGAAACCGATGCCCCCACCCCTTCCCCCGGAATACACGCCTAAGGAACTGATCGAAGAAGAAGAAATTCCGATTGTCCCCATGGCCCACGATCCGGGTTGGGAGAAAGCCGGCGCGAAAGGAACGATCTAGATGAAATCTCATGCTGATGCTCGTAATCGTGATCGAACCTTTTCGATTATGAGCAGCAGCACGAGCACCATTACGAAAAGGTAAATGGCCGATCAAACTCCACTCCCGCAGCTGCTGAACGTCCAGATTGACGGCGAGTGGCATCAGTTTCCCAAGGGGACGCGTGTGATCGAGGCATGCGAGCAAGCCGGGAGTTATGTGCCACGCTATTGTTACCACAAGAAGCTCACCTCGCCGGGGAATTGCCGGATGTGTTTGATCGAAATGGGATTCCCAAGGCTCGGCCCGGATCGCAAACCGGAACTCGGCGCCGATGGCAAACCGATCATCAACTGGATACCGCGTCCACAAATTTCCTGCGCGCAGGATATTTCCGACGGCATGGCCGTCCGCACTAATTCGCCGTTGGTGAAAGAGTGTCAGCGCGGCGTGATGGAATTTCTCCTTATCAATCATCCGCTCGATTGCCCGATTTGCGATCAGGCGGGCGAATGTCGTTTGCAGGAGTTCAGCGTTGATTACGGGGACTCGAAATCGCGTTTTCTCGAGAACAAAGTTAAGAAACCGAAGAATGTGCAGATCGGTCCGCGGGTCACGCTTGATGACGAACGCTGCATTCTCTGCTCCCGCTGCATCCGTTTCTGCCAGGAAATCGCACACGACGATGTGCTGGGCTTCGTTGATCGTGGCAGTCACACAGAGCTAACAGCGCATCCGGGCAAGCGATTGGAAAATAATTACTCTCTTAACACGGTCGATATTTGCCCGGTCGGCGCCCTCACCTCGACCGATTTTCGTTTCAAGATGCGCGTCTGGTTCCTGAAAGAAACGAAGAGCATCTGCACGAGTTGCGCCACAGGCTGTAACACCGTCATCGGCAGTCGTGAGGACGTAATCTATCGGCAAACACCGCGAGAAAACGATCACGTCAATTCCTGCTGGATGTGCGATTACGGGCGCCTCAACTTCAAATATCTCGAAGCCGAAAACCGTTTGCTCGAGCCGCGGGTACGGCTTGAGGGAAAACTGGTTCCGGCGGACTGGCCAACGGCAATCGCGCAAGCAACGCTTCAATTGAAACAGTTTTCCGGCTCGGAAATCGCCATCATTGCTTCCGGTCGCATGACCAACGAGGAGCTTTGGCTCACGTCCCAACTAGCGACTTCTTTAGGAGTCCAATGGATCGACATTGTCCCACGGCGCGGACACGGTGATAAGATCCTGCTCAGCAAAGATCGTAACCCGAACACAAACGGAGCGCGCCTAATTCTTGGATCGAAATCCGAACCCGGTGCGAGACTCATCGGGATTGCCGACGCGGTGCGGTCGGGACAAATCAAGGCGCTGATGATTTTGAAAGAAAACGCGATGCATTTGGGTTTACCGGTCGAACAGCTCGCGCAGCTACCCGCGTTAATTGTGATGAATATTTTGCCGAACGAGGTGACTGAAAAGGCGACTGTTGTTCTGCCCGCGTGCGGTTTCGCCGAAAAACGCGGCTCAATGATCAACGGCAAAGGCCGGCTGCAACGACTGAATCGCGCAGTGCGGCCGCCAGGAACTGCGCGCGATGATTGGGAAATCTTGCGTGATTTGCTTCAGGCAACAGGCGGTGGCGATTCACTTTCCTCCGTTGATGACGGTTTCCGAAGGATCAGCGAAACAGTCCCGCAATTTGCCGGGTTGACTTTGAGTAAACTCGGCGACCTCGGCGTGCACATTTTGGCAATTGAAGAATTACCGCCGATGCATCCCGGCGACGAAGAAGCTATCGAGGAAGCGATCGCGATTCAGGCAAGACGCCGCGCCGTCAAGTCAGCAAGCGCATGAACTGCCGAGATCACGACGTGCCGTCCTCCGAGACATTTCAGGCTGTAGCGTGCGCTGTTCTCAGCGCAGTCTATGAGGTGGCGACATCGCGCGCGTTATCCGCTGAGGACAGCGGACACTACAGCATTACAGCAGCGAAAAAGATCGCAGCGTTGTAAATCCGCAGCTGTTAAACCAGTAAGATCGAGATGGATTCTTTCTTCATCCTCACGTCGCTCCTAAAAATCGTCGGAATTCTCTTTGTAGTAATTCTGCCGATGGTTTCCTATGCGGTTTATGCCGAGCGGCGCGTCAGCGCGTTTATTCAAGATCGGATGGGACCGAACCGGGTGGGACCGGCCGGGCTATTCCAGCCGATCGCGGACATGTTCAAGTTGCTGCTGAAAGAGGATTTCACGCCGCGCGCGGCAAACACGTTTTACTATTGGCTGGCCCCTTGCCTGGCAGTGATGCCGGCCATCATCACAATCGCGGTCGTTCCGTTTGGCAGCACTCTATTCGGCGTACCGATGATCATCGCGGATGTGAACGTCGGAATTCTGTTCGTATTCGCCATCGCCTCGCTTGGAGTTTACGGAATAGTCATCGGCGGTTGGGCATCGAACTCGAAATATCCGTTCCTCGGCGGAATCCGTTCCAGCGCGCAAATGCTTTCGTACGAACTTTCGCTCGGCTTGGCGGTGATCCCGGTTTTTCTCCTGGTTGGAAACTTACGCCTGACCAGCGTGGTGCGTTATCAGATCGAGCACGGCTGGTTCATCGCGCCTTTTGTTGGCGATTGGATGAACCCATGGAAATGGTTGCTCGCAATTCCCATGATCATTTCTTTTCTCGTTTTCCTGGTCGCAATTTTTGCAGAGACAAACCGACTGCCATTTGATCTGCCGGAAGCTGAACAGGAGTTGGCCGGCGGTTACAACATTGAGTACAGCTCAATGAAGTTTGCCTTGTATTTCCTCGGCGAATACGCCGCGATGATCACCGGGTCGGCTATCACAGTCACATTATTTTTTGGGGGCTGGCATTTCCCCGGAGTTCCGGACGGTTCGCACGGATGGATCTTCGGCCTGATCAACATCGCAGTGTTTTTCGGAAAAGTCGCCATCGTGATTTTCATTTTCATGTGGGTCCGCTGGACGTTGCCGCGTTTCCGTTGGGACCAACTTATGCGGCTTGGATGGCTTTTCTTTTTCGAGATCGCGCTGGTTAATATTTTCCTCGTCGCAGGCATCATTGCGTTTCACCGGAGCTAAGGACGAAATGACGAAGGAAATCCTAATGACGAATGACGAAAAAACAGCACCTTGCCACGGCACAATTCGTCATTCCTGCTTCGTCATTCATTCGTCGTTCGTCATTCTTCATTCGTCATTGTAGCCATGGCAGTCACTGTTCCACGACCGAATTTGAACTGGCGCGAGCGATTGTATCTGCCCGCTATCGTCGCCGGTCTGGCAGTCACGTTTAAGCATTTCAAGAACACCCTCTTCGGACGCACCAAGGTCACCATGGAATATCCGGAGGAAAAACCGGACAGCAGGTTGCCCGATCATTACCGCGGTGCGCCTGCATTGGTTAGAGATGAGGATGGCCGCGTCCGCTGCGTCGCGTGTCAACTCTGCGAATTCATTTGTCCGCCGCGCGCAATCAAGATTCTACCCGGCGAAATCCCGTCCACAGACGGCTTCGCCAAAGTCGAGAAATATCCGGAGCAATTCGATATCGATATGGTCCGCTGCATTTTCTGCGGGATGTGCGAGGAGGTTTGCCCCGAGCAGGCGATTTTTCTACGTAAAGATTATGCCATCACCGGCTTCACGCGCGCGGAAATGGTGCATCACAAAGAAAAGCTGCTCGAAATCGGCGGGGTTATCCATGGCGTGGTTTTGAAATGGAATGAGAAGAAATAAAGAAATGTCATCCCGAGCCGCGCAGACGGCGAGGGCACCATCTAGATTTCAATTGTGAGATCCTTCACTTCGTTCAGGATGACAGAGTAATCGGCGGAGTGATGCATGACGTCGTGTTGAAGTGGAACAAGAAGAAATGAGCAGCACTGGAGTCGTGGAGTATTGGAGTATTGCGGTGCTGGTCCGTGACACGAATTCATTTCTCCATTACTCCATCACTCCGTTACTCCAATAACCGATGTCGCCATTTTTATTCTGGATCTTTGCACTAATGACGCTGGTCTTTGGCGCAGCGGTTGTTCTTAATCGCAATCCAGTTGCCAGTGCCCTCAGCCTGGTCGTTTCGTTTCTGGGACTCGCTGCACTCTTCGTGTCGCTCGACGCGTACTTTGTCGGGATCATTCAGGTTCTGGTTTACGCGGGCGCAGTAATGGTGCTTTTCCTTTTTATTATCATGCTTCTTAATCTGCAG
>WNFQ01001804.1_pt1 | contig 22643 bp, 18 predicted proteins | sample 5400171 | NCBI WGS metagenome assembly WNFQ01 (sample SAMN13153356, study PRJNA577476) | soil metagenome | isolation source: 20 cm soil under Madrone tree | place: USA:California | collected 2016-06-14 | reverse complement strand
CAGCGCGCCGCGCGAGTCCTTGTCGTGAAACAGTGCGGGCTTGCCGAAACTCGGCGCCTCCGCCAGCCGCACATTCCGCGGGATCATGGTACGAAACACCTTGTCGCCGAAGTGCTCGATCAGCTGCGCGGACACTTCATTCGACAGGTTATTGCGCGGGTCGAACATGGTGCGCAGCAGACCTTCGATTTCCAGATCCGGATTGATGCTGGCCCGAATCTGGTCGATGGTCTGCACCAGGGCGCTCAGACCCTCCAGCGCGTAGTACTCGCACTGCATCGGGACCATCACGGAATCGGCCGCCACCAGCGCGTTCAGCGTCAGCATATTGAGGGCCGGCGGGCAGTCGATGAAGATCACGTCGAAATCCTCCCGCACCGGTTTCAGCGCGTTACGCAATTTGAACTCCCGGCCGGTGATCATGCCGAGCAGGCGAACCTCTGCCGCCGTGAGGTCCTGATTGGAAGGCATCAACATGAAACCACCGTATTCGACCGGCACCAACGCTTCCATCGCCGTGCAGTCGCCCAACAGCACGTCGCAGCTGGTGCGGGCCTGGGCATGCTTCTCGATTCCGCATCCCATGGTGGCATTGCCCTGGGGATCGAGATCGATCAGCAGGACGCGCCGCTTGGTGGCCGTCAGCGAGGCGGCGAGGTTGACGGCAGTCGTGGTCTTTCCGACTCCGCCTTTCTGATTTGCGATTGCGATGACCCGCTTCATGCCTTGCTCGATTGGGGTCGGGAGAGGGAGAGTTCCACAAGATGCCTCTCGCCGTCCAGCCCGGGCACCGTGAGCCTGTGCACCGCCAGCACCCGAAACGATTTGGGCAGGGCCGAGATTTCCTCGTCCGGCCGCTTTCCCTTCATCGCCAGCAGCCGCCCGTCCGGAGCACATAAATGACCGGCGTAGGCCGCGAAATCCGCCAGTGAGGACAGGGCCCGCGCCACTACTGTATCGAAAAGCTCGAACGGCCTGTAGTGCTCGGCACGGGCATGCTCGACCCGGACATTGCCGCAGCCCAGTCGGAGCGCGGTTTGTTCGACGAATCGGGCCTTCTTGCCGGTCGCTTCGACCAGCGTAAAGCGGCGCTGCGGGTTGACGATGGCCAGCGGCAGGCCCGGAAAACCGGCGCCCGTGCCGATGTCGGCGACGCGGCCGCCGCGCAGGTAGGGCTGCAGAGTGAGACTGTCGAGGACATGCTTGCGCAACATCCCGAGCCTGTCGCGGATTGCCGTCAGATTGAACTGTGCGTTGCCGAGTTCGAGCTCGTCGACGAGCGTGAGCAGAGCCTCGGCTCCCGACGAGTCCAGGGCGATGCCGATGTCGCGCGCCCCCGCGGCGAGCAGTTCAAGTTCGGACTCTCGAATCACGAGCGGGCTGCTCAAGGATTGGCAGCGCTGTCTAAGGTAATGGACAAGACCGCCTCCGTTCGAGGCATTTCCGCCCGACCCGGTTCCTCCTCGAGCCGGCCGCGGAAATGAACGGCGCCGTCGCGGCCCTCGCAGGCGCCGGCACTTGGGGCCTCGGCGGACGCTCCGACGCCAGGTGTTCCAACCCCCGGCGCTTCAGCGCCCGGTGTCGACGCCGCGTTTTTCAACCAGCCGGCGCAGGCCGCGGCGAATATATCGGACGCCCGATCTCCGCCCACGCGAACCGACGCTTGAATGCGGGACAGGCGACCTCGATTGAAGCAGAGCAAGTACTCATCGGGAATATTCCCGACGAAACGAGGCGCGGGCGCATCGGCGGCATAGCACTCGGCCTCGACGGCCGCCGCGTCGGCCGTAACATTGCCCGCAGCGTTACCCCTCGCCGCGTTGTCATGCGCGTCGTCCCGAAACAGCAACACCTCGTGAAGCGCCATGGGGATATCCTTGAGCACGCTGCCGAAGGGGGCGATGAGGAGACCGTGCCAATCATAGGAACCGTCCGCGGGTTCATGCGCGGCCGGCGGAGGCGGAGCGCGATCAGGTGGGGCGGCCCGGGGTGATGGTGCGCGGCAGGCGAGCAGCAGTACGGCGAACACCGCGGACAACGTGATCCGGCCCGCGCGCAACATGATCCCGCACGCGCGGCGGCTCGCGTCACCCTCGAGGCATGGACGCACATCGCTTCGATGCGGGGTCGTCATCGAACCCCGGCCAAGCTGCCGGCGAGTTGTTCCAGTTCCATGGCGGCATCCGGGTCTTGCGGCCGGTCGCGTTCGAGGACGCGGTGCAGGGCCTGAACGGCCGCATCCTTCAGTTTGGCGCACGCGCTGGCATAATGGATGCGCCAGTCGGCGATCAGCTCATGCTCGAACGCCTCGTAGTCCCGGCCGTTGACGATGGCATCGAGAACCATGGCGCAGACCGCGAGTTGCTGCACCCGAGCCCAGGACAACACGGATGCGGAGTGACCCTCGGCGAAGCAGCGGCGCAGGTAGGCAGGGGGGTCCGCACTCGCGATGTCGTCGAACTGATCGCCGACATCGTAGGATTTCATCAAATGCTCATAGGCTGCCATCGGTCCCATTATCCCCGGCGTGTGAGAACATAGGAATCATGACTCGATTTTATTTGATGCTGTTCATGGCAGTGCAGTTCCTGCCGGCGCTTCCAGCCGCGGCGCTGCCGCGGATCGAGCGCGGAAATCTGATCTTCGACAACATTCCCGAGCCCGCGGCGGGTTTGAGCGAGAAACTGGATGCCTATCTGAACGCGCGCCAGGCGACTCCCCTCGGATTCTCGCCGAAAGGTCAATTGTTGATCGCCACTCGATTCGGCGACGTCGACCAGCTGCATCTCGTGGAGCGGCCGGGGGGCGAGCGCCGCCAGCTCACCTTTCTGCGCGAGCCGGTCGCACAGGCCGCCTTTTCACCCGATCCAGGGCGCAGCGCCTACGTATATCTCAAGGATGTGGGCGGCAACGAGAATGCACAACTCTATTATCAGCGCCTGGGCGAGCCCGCCGCCAAGCTGCTGACGGACGGCAAATCGCTGAACGGCGGCCCCGTGTGGTCCAACGCGGGTCGGGAAGTCGCGTTCTTCACCACCGCGCGCGACGGGGTGAGCTATGACATCGACATCGTCGATCCGGAAACAGGCTTGCTGCCGCGGCTTGCCGTCACCGGCGACGGCGCCGCCTGGTATCCGCTCGATTGGTCGCCGGATGACCGCAAGCTGCTGGTGCTGAAGTACCTTTCGATTTCCGAAGCCTACCTGTACGTGGTGGATATTGGCTCGGGACAAAAGCGCGAGGTCGAGCCGGCGCCGATCAAGGTCGGGATCGCAGGGGCCAAATTCTCCCGCGATGGGCAGGGTGTCTATTTGATTTCGAACCTCGACAGTGAGTTTGCGCAGCTGCGTTACGTCAATCTATTCACCGGCGACAAGACCGTCGTTTCCGGCCGCCTTTCCTGGGATATCGAAGACCTGGCGATTTCGCGCGACGGACATTACTTGGCCTACGTCAGCAACGAGGCGGGGATCGACAAGCTCAACTTGCTCGATCTGCGTACCCACCAGGACTTGATCACGCCCAAGCTCCCTGCGGCCGGCATCATCGGCTCCCTGAATTTCGACGCCCAGGGCAATCGCCTCGCCTTCGGGTTCGAGGCGCCGAATCGGCCGCGCGACGCCTATGTTGTCGATATCGCGGCGAACGCCCTTGAGGCTTGGACACACAGCGAAGCGGGTGCGGTGGATCTCGCCAAGTTCGTGATCCCGCGGCTCGCGCACTTTCCCACCTTCGACCGAAACGACGGCCGGCAGCGTCAAATCCCCGTGTATGTCTACGAACCGGCCGCTCCGGGTCCGCACCCGGTGCTGATCACCTTGCACGGAGGCCCCGAAGCACAGTTCCGCCCCGGCTTCGATCCATGGCTGCAATATGTGGTCAATGAGCTGGGGCTAGCCGTCGTTGCGCCCAATGTGCGGGGCTCATCCGGCTACGGAAAGAATTATCTGGCTCTCGACAACGGCATGCTGCGCGATGACGCGGTGAAGGATATGGGCGCGCTGCTCGTGTGGCTGCGTTCGCAGGACGCCTTCGATGCAAAGCAAGTGGTGGTATCCGGCGGTTCCTACGGCGGGTATCTCGCGCTCGCGACGCTGGTCAATTACGGCGAGCGCCTGCGCGGCGGGGTCGACTTCTCGGGCATCGCCGACTTCGTCACCTTTTTGACCAATACCGCGCCGTATCGGCAGAACCAGCGCCGCGCGGAATACGGCGATGAACGCGATCCGGACATGCGGGCATACCTGCGGCGCATTTCACCGCTGACGAACGCGGACCGGATTTCGCGGCCTCTGCTCGTGGTGCACGGCAAGAACGATCCGCGGGTCCCGCTGAGCGAAGCGGAGCAGATGGTCAATCGGGTGCGCAGCAAGGGCGGCGACGTGTGGTACTTGCAGGCCGGCGACGAGGGCCACGGCTTTCGGAAAAAGCAGAACCGCGACGCCTACTACAGGACTTTCGCGCAATTCCTGATGAGCCTCGGCAAATGACGGCGCGCGGCGCCGGGTGAGCCGCCGCGCGGGTCTGGTTACTTGCTGCCGGTGCTCGCGGTCGTCAAGGGCGAGGATTGACCGGCGAAATACGCGGCCGCGATTCTGACGTCCTGGTCGGTGGTGAGCAGCTGCGCCATCCCGTCCATCACCACATTCTTGCGGCGGCCATTCTTGTAGGCCGTCAATGCCTGCTCGAGGTAATCGACATGCTGGCCCGCGAGCACCGCCGGCTTCGGGCTGAGCGGCGACTCCACCCCCAGTCCGTTCTCGCCGTGACAGGCGATACAAGCGGCCACCTGTTTCGGAGCCTTCCCGTTCAGCGCGGTGGTCGGCTTCACCGGTTCCGCGCCCTGCAGGTAGGCGGCGATATCCTCGATGTCTTCGTCCGACAACGATGCCGCCTGCGCGTGCATGGTCGCATGCGGCCGTTCACCGCTGCGGTACTCCTGCAGCGCCGCCACGATATACGTAGCATGCTGGTGGCGCAGCTTGGGAACGCTGTAGTCAGGATAGGCGTTCCGGTAGTTGTCGATGCCGTGGCAGCCGTAGCAGGTGTAGAACTTCCTCTCGCCGAGTGCCGGATCGCCCGCTGCATGTGCGCCAAGTGACCAACTCAAACTCAACGCCGTGGCAGCAAGCCAGCCTAAGCCATTCAATCGAGAATGCATCTAAAGTCTCCGACCGCGGGGTTCAAATTGCGTTGATGTTAAAGAGTGGGCGCGCAAAATACCACTCGCGTACGTCAAAACCTCGCCATCTGCGCCGGCGCGCACCATGGAACGTCTGCCAGATCCTGCAAAAGCGCGGCATCGATACCTCGCGTCGCCTCTCATGGCGCGTTTGAACCACCCTTCACGAGCTGCTTGCTGTAAACCACGTTCATCGCATTGTCCCGCCAGCCCTGCACTCGCGCGCTGACGAGACGCTTCGCCACGTAGAAGTAGAGCGGGATGAGCGGCTGATCGGCGATCATGACTCGCTCCGCGTTCTCGAGCAGGGTACGCCGGCGGCCGGCGTCGGCTTCGCCGGCGGCGCGCGCCAGTAGATCATCGTATTCGGCATTCGCATAGCGCGGCAAGTTCAGCCGCGCGCCGCTTTGCAACACTTGCAGGAAACCATAGGCGTCGTCGTAGTCGGCGAGCCAGCTCGCGCGAAACACCTGGATCACGTCGCCTCGCTCGATGTCCTGCAGCAGCACCTTGAACTCTTCGGCATACAGAGTGGTGTCCACCCCCAAGGCCTGCTTCCACATTTCTGCGACGGCGACGGCAATGCGGCCGTGCAGTTCACTGCTGTTGTAGCGTAGCTCGATCGCGGGCGGCGATTGCAGCATGCCCGCTTCGGCCAGCAATTCACGCGCCCGCGCGATCCGCCGCGGCATCGGCCAGCCTGCGTATTCCGGCAGCGGCGGCGAATAATTCAGGGTCTGCGGCGGGACGAAGGTGTACGCCGCCGACTCGCCGTTACCCGTCACCGCCTGCACCAGGCGCTCTCGGTCGATCACCAGCGACAGCGCGCGGCGCAGCTGCGGCGACCGCGCGAAGGGCGCTCTCCCCAGATTCAAACCCAGGTAGTACACCCCGAGCTGCGGGGAAATGTGCAATTCCTGTCCCAGGTGTTGCTTGATCCATGCGAACTGGGCGCCGGGGATGCTGGACGTCACGTCCACGGCGCCTGACCTGAAGGCGCGCAGTTCCGCCTCAGGTTCGGTGATGGAGTAGTACTCGACGCCGTCGACATGGGTGGCGGCATCGTTCCAGTAGCGGTGATTGCGTACCGCGACCAGGTGCGAACCGAAATCCCACCGCGTCAGTACAAAAGCGCCGTTCGATACCATCACCCCCGGCTTTGCAAAGCCTGAAGCGTGCTGCGCAAGCATGGTGCGATTGATCGGAAACGTCGCCGGATGAGCCAGCAGGCCCAAGAAATACGGGGTCGGGTGCGTGAGTTTCACCTGCAGCGTCGCGGAATCGACCGCCTGCACGCCCAGGGTCGAAGGCGCAGCCAGACCCGCGGTGATCGCCTCCGCACCCTGCACGGCCGCCAGCAGTTGCGCGTACTGCGCACCGGTCCGCGGATCCACCAAGCGACGCCAGGCGGCCGCGAAGTCCTCGGCAACCAGGGGGTCGCCATTCGACCAGCGAGCGAGCTTTCGCAGGTGAAATCGATAGCTGGTGCCGTCGGCGGAGATCGCGCATTGATCGGCCGCGGCCAGCACCGGCGCGCCATCCGGGCCTATTTCCGTCAGGCCTTCATACAGGTCGCGCAGGATGGTGAGCGCCGCCTCGGAACGCGCGCCGTGCGGGTCGAGACTCTCCGGCTCCGCGCCGTTGCCGCGGCGCAAGACCACCGCCGGCGCTTGCGCGGGAACACCGCCATGCCTTCCAACGAGCGTGGCGGTCAACGCGGCCACGATGGCGGCCAGCACTGCCGCCGACAGCACCGGCCAAAGCCAAGGGACGCGCGGCACCTGCAACGCGGCGCCGAGCTTCAAGCGGCGCGGTCGCGCTTCTTGAGATGCACCAGCAGCAGCGACACGGCGGCCGGCGTCAGGCCGGGAATCCGCGCGGCCTGACCCAAGGTTTCGGGACGCACGTCGCGCAGGCGCTGCCGGGCTTCGTTCGAGAGCCCGCCGACATCGCCATAGTCGATGTTCTCCGGCAGGCGCAATTCTTCGTTGCGCCGCTGACGCTCAATTTCGTCGGTCTGACGCTTGAGGTACCCCGAGTACTTCGCCTCGACATCGACCTGCAGCTTGACTTGCTCTGCCATGCGCTCATCGCCGCGCCAATCCCCGGACACCTCGGTCGCCCGGGACAGATCGGCTGCTCCGGGCACATCGGCGGCGGCGTCAGTGCTCGACGGCGCGGCCGTCCACGGGGCAACGCGATCCAGATCGTCGTATGTCAGCTCCGGGCGGCGCAATAGGTCCAAGGCATGCGCTTCCCGCGGCAGGGGCGAACCCAACTTGGCGAGCAATCCGGCATCCACGTCGGCCGGATGCACCACGGCCGCGGTCAGCCGGCGGATTTCGTCCGCCACGGCGGCGCGCTTGCGCTCGAAGAACGCCCACCGGGCATCATCGACCAGGCCGAGCTTGCGTCCCTGCGCGGTCAGGCGCAGGTCCGCGTTATCTTCGCGCAAGCTCAGGCGGTATTCCGCGCGGCTGGTGAACATCCGGTAAGGCTCGGGAGCGCCGCGCGTGATCAGATCATCGACCAGCACGCCGATGTAGGCCTCGCTGCGCTTCGGCCACCACGCATCGCGCCCATCCGCCAGCAGCGCCGCATTGGCGCCGGCGAGCAACCCCTGCGCCGCCGCCTCTTCGTAGCCGGTGGTGCCGTTGATCTGTCCCGCAAAAAACAGGCCCGCGAGGAGCTTGCTCTCCAGACTGAACTTGAGATCGCGCGGATCGAAGAAATCGTATTCGATGGCGTAGCCCGGACGCGTGATGTGCGCGCGCTCGAACCCCCGGATGGTGCGCACGAACTCGTACTGCACGTCGAAGGGCAGACTCGTGGATATGCCGTTGGGATAGATCTCATGAGTATTGAGCCCTTCGGGCTCGACGAAGATCTGATGAGAAGCCTTGTCCGCGAAGCGCACCACTTTGTCTTCCACCGATGGGCAGTAGCGCGGGCCGACGCCTTCGATCAGACCGGTGAACAGGGGCGAGCGGGCGGTGGCGCCGCGAATGATGTCGTGGGTTCGCTCGTTGGTGGCCGTGATGTGGCAGGGCAGCTGCCGCGGGTGCATCGCGCGCGTTCCCAGATAGGAAAACACCGGCCGCGGATGGTCGCTATGCTGCTCGCGCATCCCGGAGAAATCGATGCTGCGGCCGTCGATGCGCGGCGGCGTGCCGGTCTTCAGGCGGCCGACGCGTAGATCGAGGTCGCGCAGGCGCGCGGCCAGGCTCATCGACGGCGGGTCACCTGCGCGGCCGCCCGGATGACTCTCCAAGCCAACGTGAATCCTGCCGCCCAAGAAGGTGCCGACGGTCAGCACGACGGCGCGCGCACGGAACTCGATGCCGCTTTGCGTGACCACGCCGACCACGCGCCCGCCCTCGATCTTAAGGTCGGCTACTTCCTGCTGGAACAGCGTGAGATTCGGCTGCGTCTCGAGCATGCGGCGAATCGCCTGCTTGTAGAGCTGCCTGTCGGCCTGCGCACGTGTGGCGCGCACCGCGGGTCCCTTGCTGGCATTCAGGGTGCGGAACTGGATGCCGGCCTCGTCGGCCGCGAGTGCCATGGCACCGCCGAGCGCATCGATTTCCTTCACCAAGTGGCCCTTGCCGATGCCGCCGATGGCCGGATTGCAGCTCATCTGACCCAGCGTCTCGATGTTGTTGGTCAGCAGCAAGGTCGGCTGACCCATGCGCGCAGCCGCGAGCGCGGCCTCGGTGCCCGCATGGCCGCCGCCGATCACGATCACCCCGTATTCCGTGCCGAAACGCATCACGCTGAATCCACTCGATTTTCTGCGAGGCGCGTACTGTAATGGGGTCCGTGTAAAAGTGCCAGGGAGTCTCGGGGTCATGCCCGTAACCTCGGGGGTATGTCCGGCAATCCACGGTCGCGTCAACGGAACCCGCAGCCCTGTCATGGAACGTGCAATCCTGTCGCGGAACCTGCCGCCGGTTAGGGAACCCGGGGCCTGTAACTGCGACTAAGAGATTCGTATTGTGAACTCGCGTTTCCGCGGAAACGCGTGCATGACCGACCAGTGGACAGAGGACGTTTCCGCGGGAACGTGTATACCGGAGCACCACCGATGAGCAGCCTACCGCGAACCCCGCGTACGTCGCATACCCCTCGTTCCCGTCTTGCCGTTCACGTTCTGGCCTTGGTGTTTGCGTTATTCGCGAGCGTGTTTGGAAGCTCGGGAGTCGCGGCCGGCGACGGCCCGCAAATCGGCCGGCCGGCGCCCGATTTCACTGCCACGGACAGCAAGGGCAGTTCGGTCTCCTTGAGCCAGTTCCGTGGCAAGACCGTCGTCTTGGAGTGGACCAACGCCGACTGCCCCTTCACGCGCAAGCACTACACCAGCCGCAACATGCAAGGGCTGCAGGAACTCGCGCAAAAGAATGGCGTGGTCTGGCTGAGCGTGATTTCCTCGGCACCGGGCAACCAGGGTTACGTCAACGGAGCCGGCGCTGACGCGCTGACCCAGTCGCGCAGGGCTGCACCCACAGCGGTGCTGCTGGATCCGTCGGGAACGGTCGGCCGATTGTATGGCGCGAAGACCACGCCACACCTGTTCGTCATCGACAGGAATGGAGCTCTGCAATATATGGGCGGCATCGACAGCATTGCCACCACGGACGAGAGCGACATCCCCAAAGCCGAACCGTATCTCAAAGAAGCCATGCTGGCCGTGACTCAGGGCAACCCGGTCGCTCATGCGGTGACCAAGCCCTATGGTTGTTCGGTCAAGTACTGAATTCGTCTTCTTTCGATCGAAAGCCTACCAGATCATTTTTCCGCTACTCGACGGCGACGGGAATACCGGCAAATTTACCCGCCCATGCCTTGGGCCCGGCCTCGTGCACGGAAACGCCGTCGGAGGTCACCGCCACGGTGACCGGCATATCGCGCACATCGAATTCATACACCGCTTCCATGCCGAGTTCGGGGAAGGCGACGATGCGGCTGCTGCGAATGGCGTTCGAGACCAGGAACGCGGCGCCGCCGACGGCGATCAGGTAGGCGGATTGGTGCTTGGCGATGGACTCGACGGTTTCGGGCCCGCGTTCGGCCTTCCCGATCATGGCCAGCAGGCCGGCCTTGCCCAGCATGGTGTCGGTAAACCGATCCATGCGATTGGCCGTGGTGGGACCGGCAGGCCCCACGACTTCGGTTCCAACCGGGTCGACCGGCCCGACGTAGTAAATGACACGGCCGTGAAAATCCAATCCGTCCGGCAGCGGCTTGCCGGCTTCGAGCAGCGCACAGATGCGCTTGTGCGCGGCGTCGCGGCCGGTCAGGAGTTTTCCCGACAACAGCAAGCGCTCACCGGATTTCCAGCTTGCAATGTCTGCGCGCGTCAGTCCATCGAGCGACACGCGGCGCGCGCTGGCATCGGCGGACCACTTTACCTTCGGCCACAGATCCAAGCTCGGCGGCTCGAGGACCGCCGGGCCCGAACCGTCCAGCGTGAAATGGATGTGCCGGGTCGCGGCGCAGTTCGGAATCACCGCCGCGGGCAACGAAGCCGCATGGGTGGGGTAATCCCGCACTTTCACATCGAGCACGGTGGTCAAGCCCCCGAGGCCTTGCGCGCCGATGCCGAGGGCATTGACCCGCTGGAATATTTCCAGGCGCAATTCTTCCAATTTGGTTTTTGGCCCACGCGCGATCAGATCGCCGATGTCGATGGGCTCCATCAAGGATTCTTTTGCGAGCAGCATGGCCTTCTCGGCGCTGCCGCCGATGCCCACGCCGAGCATTCCGGGCGGGCACCAGCCGGCGCCCATCTCAGGCACCATCTCCAGCACCCAATCCGCGACGGAGTCCGATGGATTCAGCATGGCGAACATGGACTTGTTTTCGGATCCGCCGCCCTTCGCGGCAACAGTGATCTCGACCTCGTCTCCCGCGACGAATTCGGTGTGGATCACGGCGGGTGTGTTGTCCCGGGTGTTGGACCGCTTGAACGCGGGGTCGGACACGATGGATGCGCGCAGCTTGTTGTCGGGATCGAGGTAGGCGCGCCGCACGCCTTCGTTGATCATCGCGGACAGATCGAGAGTCGCATCCCAGCGCACACCCATGCCCACTTTCACGAACACGACCACGATGCCCGTGTCCTGGCATATGGGCCGATGGCCCTCGGCGCACATGCGCGAATTGGTGAGTATCTGCGCGATCGCGTCGCGGGCCGAGGGGCTCTGCTCCATCTCATACGCACGCCCCATCGCACGGATGAAATCGGGGGTGTGGTAGTAGGAGATGTACTGCAGGGCGTCGGCGACGCTTGAGATCACATCGGCTTCGCGAATGACGTTCATGCGATAACTCTCGGTAAAGACGAACTGGGCTGCAAATCTACCAACTCTCGGGCGGCCATGGGTAGCGAATCCACTACAATTGTCAGAAATCGGAGATTCGCATGCGCAGTGGGCGAGAACGCTTGTGTTGAGCGGGTTGGGGAGCACCTTATGCTGCGGCTTGGTGTTGAGTTGCCTGGGGCTGCGGCCGGTCGTGGCATCGACGGCAGCGCCAACGACGACCGTGGCGGCACCGACCATGGCATCGACGGCAGCGCCAACGGCGACCGTGGCAATACCGGCTGTGGCGGCGCCGGCGGCTGCGGTGGAACCGGGTGGCGCAACGCCGGCTGCCGTACCGACAATGGCGCGGGCGCCCGCTGCCCAACTGGCGTTGCATGAGTGCCGCCTCGAGCATCCGCTGCGGCTGGCGTCGATGGCGGCCCGTTGCGGAGTGCTCACAGTGCCGGAGGACAGATCGAAGCCCCGTGGGGCGACGATCGGCTTGAGCGTTGCGGTGGTGCCCGCGCTCAATCGGCGCGCCGAGGCGGCGCCGCTGTTTCTATTGGCCGGCGGTCCGGGCCAGGGGGCTGCGGCGATGTACACGAGCTACGCCGCAGCGTTTGCGCGGGTGAATCGAGACCACGATATCGTGCTGGTCGATCAGCGCGGCACGGGGAAATCTGCGCCGCTCTCCTGCGATTACCCGGACGACTGGCAGGCGAGCGGCGATCTTCTACCGGCGCTCCGGCGGGCGACCCTGGAATGTCTCCACAAGTACGGCGACCGGGTAGGCTTCTACACCAGCAGCGCGGCGGTCGCCGACCTCGAGGCGGTCCGCAAGGCGCTCAAAGTGCAGGCCATCGATCTCTACGGAGCGTCCTATGGCACGCGGGTGGCGCAGCTCTACATGCGGCGCCATCCGGCGTCGGTCCATGCGGTGATCTTGGACGGAGTGACCTACCCTGAGCAGGCCATGGGGCCTCAAACCCCGTTGGACGGTGAGCGCGCCCTGAATCTCATCGTGAAGCGATGCCGGGATTCTCGGGATTGCGCTGCCGCCTACCCGGAATTGCAGCAGGACCTCGATGGATTGCGCCGCCGGTTCGGGCCGCAGAAATCGATGATGACCATTGACGATCCGAACAGCGGCCTGCCGCTCAAGATCGAATTCAACCGCAACATGCTGAACGCCAGCTTGAGATTCCTGTCCTATACCACCGCGCAAGCATCACTCATACCTGCACTTATACATCGCGCGACTCAGGGCGCTCTGGCGCCGCTCGCCGCACAAACCATCATGACCGCACGTCAAGTCGGCGATGAGCTCGCGAGCGGCATGCAGAACAGCGTGATCTGCAGTGAAGACGTGCCGTTTTTCGCGGCCGCCGACATCGACCGGGCGGCAATTTCCCGGACCTACCAGGGCGCGGATCAGCTCGACGCCTTGCTGGAAATTTGCAAGCTGTGGCCCCGCGGACCGGTGGACGCCGATCTGCATGCCCCCTTGCAAAGCGATATTCCGACCCTGCTCCTGTCGGGCGAGGCGGATCCCGTGACGCCGCCTGCCGACGCGGAGCGCGCGGCGCGTGGACTTGCGCGCCATCGGCACCTGATATTGGGCGGCGAGGGACATGGGCAGGTTGCCATCGGGTGTGTACCGAGATTGATGGCGGAGTTTCTGGACGCACCGGTGCCGGACAAGCTCGATGCAGCCTGCCTCGATCGCCACAGCCCGGCGCCCTTCTTCGTGAACATGACGGGCCCGGCACCATGATCGAAGCGTCGAACTTGAGCAAGCGATTCGGCCCCATCGAGGCAGTCCGCGGTGTGTCCTTCGTGGCGCGCGACGGTGAAATCACCGGCATGCTGGGCGCCAACGGCGCCGGCAAGTCGACGTGCTTGCGCATGCTGTACGGCGTCTTGACGCCGGACGGCGGCCGGGCGTGCATCGACGGCATCGACATACGCGGCGAGACCTCGAAGGCCCGGTCGCACTTGGGTGTGCTGCCCCACGCGGCGGGTCTCTACGGCAATCTCACGGCGCGCGAGAACATCCATTATTTCGGTTCGCTGCAGGGAATCGAGGGCGAACGCTTGCGCTCGCGCACCGCCGAGCTCGCCCGCATCCTCGGCATGGAGAGTTTCCTCGAGCGCCGCGCCAAGGGCTTCTCGCAGGGACAGCGCATCAAGGTGGCGCTGGCGCGTGCGCTGGTGCACGACCCCGGCAACATCGTGCTCGATGAGCCCACCAACGGGCTGGACGTCATGGCCATCCGCAATTTGCGCGACATGCTGCTCGAACTCAAGGCGCAGGGGCGGTGCGTTCTCTTCTCCTCGCATGTCATGCAGGAGGTGGCCGCACTTTGCGACCGGGTGGTGATCATAGGTCACGGCAAGGTCCTGGCGGACGCGACGGTGCAATCGATTCGGGATCGGAGCGGTGGGGGCTCATTGGAAGAGGCGTTTCTGCGAGTGCTGAGCCTTACCGACGGCGTGACCTGAGTGCGCGCGCTCTTCACGATCTTCCGAAAGGAATTTCTGGAGAACTTGCGCGACCGCCGCACACTGGTGTCGGCCTTGCTGCTGGGACCCTTGTTCGGGCCCTTGCTGTTCGGCCTCATGGTATCGCGCATGCTCGATCAGAGCGTGGCCGAGTCGGACGAGCCGCTCAAGCTGACGATTTCCGGGGCCGACTACGCGCCGGGGCTTACTCGCTATCTAGAAACACGGGGCGTCCAGTTGACCAGGGCGGAACTGTCGGAGACCGAGGCCCGGGCCGCCGTCCGCCGAGGCGCTGAGGTCGTGCTCATCGTCTCCAGGGAATACGGTCCACGGTTCACGGCGGCGATTCCGGCGCCGGTGCTGCTGGTCGCGGACAGCGCGGAGTCGCAAACGCGCAAGAGCGTTGACCGGACGAGAAACATTCTGGGAAGTTATGCCAGCAGCCTGGCGCAACTCCGGCTGCAAGCCAGGGGAGTGAGTCCGCTGCTCGCGGTGCCGGTGGCGGTCAATGACGTCGACGTGGCGACGCCCACGGGCCGGGCGGTCGTGGTGCTGGGGTTCATGACCTACTTCGTGCTGTTCGCGGTATTGATGGGCGGACTCTATCTCGCCATTGATTCCACGGCGGGGGAGAGGGAGCGAGGGTCATTGGAGGCGCTGCTCAGCCTGCCGGTGGCCCGATCGAGCCTGGTGGGGGGAAAGATTCTGGCTACCTGCGCCTACATGTGCATCTCGCTGGCCTTGAGCCTCACAGCATTCGTCTGCGTGTTTCGCTTCGTGCCGCTGGAAAGACTGGGCATGAGCGCGAACTTGAATGCGCGCACGGCGCTGATTTTCTTTGCGATTTGCCTGCCCTTCGTGCCGCTGGGCGCCGCCCTCATGACCTTCGTCGCCTCATTCACCCGCAGCTATCGTGAGGCTCAGACCTACCTCACGACGGTTCTTTTGATACCGACCTTACCGATTGCTTTTGCAAGCATTTACTCGCTGAAGACCCAGAGTTCATTCATGTTCATCCCGTCGCTGAGCCAGCATTTGTTGATGACCAGCGTGCTCAAGGACGAGGCCATCCCGGCGCTCGACGTGTGGATGTCGGCCGCGGCGTCGCTGGCCGTCGCGCTGGTGCTCATTTTCCGTATGGTCGTTTGGCGGCATACGCTGTATCCTTTACGATCGTATGGCAGCGCACCCTAGCGCGCCCTGTATAAGGTATCCGGGAGTTCGTTGCATCGATCGGGGGGGAAGCTGGCATGATCGACTCGTCGCACTCGCGGACGAATGTAGCCGCGCTTTTAGCGATTTTGGCCCTATCCGCAGCTACCATGGTGTGGCTGTTCTGGCATTTTCCGTTGATCACGTCCGTTGCCACCGTCGCCATCCTGGCGGTTCTCGGGGTTTGCGCACGCCTTGCGCGATTGACCGATAACGACATGACGGATCGCTTGACGGACATGCAGCACAAGCAAGGCGTCTGACCGCAGCGCCTGTGCCGACCGCGGCGATCTGCGGAGCGCCCGGAGTCCTGTCCCCCGCAAAATGCGGGGATTACTTTCCGATACAGAAGCTGCCGAATATCTCGCCGAGCAGATCCTCGCTGGTGAATTCGCCGGTGATCTCACCCAGTGCGTGTTGAGCCAGCCTCAAGTCCTCGGCGAAGAGTTCGAAGGCGCGCGTGGTGCTCAAGGTATCGGCGGCGTCCTGCACGTGCCTGAGCGCTCGCCTGAGCGCATCGAGATGCCGGCGGCGGGCGGCGAGTGCCCCGGATTCTGTTTCGCGATAGCCGACCGTGGCCTTCAAGTGGGTCCGCAGGAGATCGAGGCCGGCGCCGGTGCGGGCGCTCAGGAACACGCGCGGCGGGACCGCGGTCTCATCGAGCCGCGGCGGGCTGCCGGTCAGATCGATCTTGTTGAAGACCAGGGTGACGGGAATGTCGGCCGGTAAATGCTCGAGATCCTCGGACCACGCCGGCGAATCGGTGCCGTCGGCGCTGTTGGCATCCACGGTGCCGCCGGCACTCGGCATACTTCCCGCATCGACGATGTAGAGCACGCGATCGGCTCGCGCCATTTCGTTTCTGGCGCGCCGGACTCCCTCGACCTCGACCACATCCGCCGTGGCCCGGAGGCCCGCCGTATCGACCAGGTTCAGCGGCAAGCCGTCGAGATGCACTTGCTGGCGCAGCACGTCGCGGGTGGTGCCCGGCACATCGGTGACGATCGCGACCTCATCCCCGGCGAGTCTATTCAACAAGCTCGACTTGCCGGCGTTGGGTCTGCCGGCGATCACGACATGGAGGCCCTCCCGCAGCAGCGCTCCTTGACGCGCCGCTGCCGTGATCGACGCGAAGCCGGCGAACACGGCGGCGAGGCGCTCGCGCAGCGCATTGTCCGAGAGGAAATCTATTTCCTCGTCGGGAAAATCGATGGCCGCTTCGACATAGACCCTCAAGGCCGTGATGCGCGACTTCAAATCGGCAATCCGGCCGGAGAACTCGCCCTGCAGGGAGCGCATGGCCGCACGCGCGGCGGCGGCGGTGCCCGCATCGATGAGGTCGGCAATCGCTTCGGCTTGCGCAATGTCCATCTTGCCGTTCAGGAAGGCGCGTTCGCTGAATTCTCCGGGACGCGCCATGCGGCAGCCGAGTTCGAGCAGGCGCTGCAGCACCATGTCGACGATGAGTGCGCCGCCGTGGCCTTGCAGTTCCAGGACATGCTCGCCGGTGTACGACGCGGGCGCCGGGAAGTACAGGGCCAGCCCCTCGTCGACGCTCCTGCCTTGCGCATCGAGAAAGCTCGAGAACCGTGCCTGGCGCGGCGCGGGCAGGGTTCCGAGAATGGCGGTTGCGATCTGCGGGACCAGGGGACCCGACACGCGAATGACTCCGATGGCGCCCCGGCCTGCGGGACTGGCGACGGCGGCTATCGTGTCCGGCGTGCCCACGGTGGTTAGGAGCCTGTCCGACCAATGGGCGCCGTCACGAGGGCGCCCTACGACCGCGGCTTGGCGGCCTCGGCTTCGACCACTTGATTGACGCGCCACTGCTGCGCGATGGTCAGGAGCGTATTGGTCAGCCAGTAAAGAACCAGGCCGCAGGGGAACCAGGCCATCATCCCCGTCATGACCAGAGGCATGAATTGCATGATTTTCGCCTGCATCGGATCGGGCGGCGCCGGATTCAGCTTGAACTGTGCGAACATCGCGGCGCCCATCAACAGGGGCAGCACGAAGAACGGGTCGCGCGAGGACAGATCGTTCACCCAGAGCAGGAATGGCGCCTGGCGCATTTCCACGCTCTCGAGGAGCACCCGGTAGAAGGAGATGAAAAAGGGAATCTGGACCAGCATGGGCAGGCAGCCGGCGAGAGGATTGATTTTCTCCTTCTTGTACAGCTCCATCATGGCGCGGCCCAGTTTTTCGCGATCGTCCTTGAAGGTGTCCTGGATCTGCTTCATGCGCGGAGCGACGGTGCGCATTTTGGCCATCGATCGCCCGCTCGCCTGGCTCAGGGGATAGAACAATAATTTGATCAGGGCCGTGACGATGATGATGGCCCAGCCCCAGTTGCCGACGAGCCCATGGACCCAGTTGAGCGTGGCGAACAGGGGCTGCGCGAGCACGGTCAGAATGCCGAAGTCGACGGTGCGCTCCAGGCGCGGGCCGGTCGCCGCCAGCTGCGACTGCAATTTCGGGCCGACGAATAGTTTTTCGCGGAATTGAGCCTTGCCGCCGGCGGTCACGTCGATGGCCGGGCCGGTGGCACTCAGCAGGTATTCCTTGTCGCGGACCTGCAGCCGGTATTGATAGGGTTGATCGGCGGGCGGCACGATCGCCGCCACGAATTGATGCTGCAGCGATGCCAGCCAGCCGTTGGTGATGGTCTCGGAGAACTTGCTGTCGGTGTCGCTCTCCACGTTGAGGTCGTGCGACTTCGTGCCGTCATAGACGGCCGGTCCCTTGAAGGAATAGGTCTCGACATTGAAGTAGGAACGCGATGGATGTTCCCAGTGGCGCAGGAATTGCGAATACGCCGCCAGCTTGCGCGGTGCGGCACCGGCGTTCTGCACGTCGTAAATCAGATCGATGGAATACTGGCCGCGCGTGAAGACGAAGGTCTTGGTCACGGTCATCCCCTGACCATCGGTCCAAGTCAAAGGCACCCGCAGCTCCTTGGCACCGGCGGGAAGGGCGAAGCTTTTCCCGGCCGAACTCCAGGTCGAAAGATGTGTCGGCACGGCTTCGCCGGTACCGCCGATGAGGCCGGTCTGCAGGAGATACGAGGACTCCGGAGGCTCGCGGCTCAAGAGCCGGACGGGAATGTTCGGCGCATCCTTGCGCAGCGGATATTGCAGAAGATCGGCTTGATCGAGCTCGCCGCCTTTCAAATTGATCGGGCGGCGTGAACGGTTGCGCGGCGGGGGCCGGCGCTTCGCTCAAGGGTGCGGTCGCCGCGGGGGGCGCCGCGCTGCTCGCAGCCTGGGGCACGGAGTCGCCGAGAGTGGCGGCGGAGCCGGAGGCGGCGGATTGACCGAGCGTGCCGCCGTCCCTCGAGGCCGGATAGTCATGCATCCACGCTTCGTAGTTCAGATACAGGATCGCGGCGAGCGCAACCCAAAGGAGCATGCGTGTGTTAGGCATTGATCATTCTCTTGTCCGGCACAGGGTCGTAGCCGCCCTTGTTGAAGGGATGACAGCGCAGAAGACGGCAGAGGCCAAGCCATGACCCTCGGAGAGCTCCGTATCGTCCGATCGCGGTATGTGTATAGCAGGAGCAGCTGGGATAGAAGCGGCAATTGGAGCCGAGCCACGGACTCAGCAGCAACTGGTAGCCGCGGATGATCCACAACAGGATTTGGGTCAAGGGCGGCATCGTTGCGTAATCGACTTCCAGTGCCGGTCGAGACTGGCGCGCAAATCGCTCGAGCTGGCTTGGCGCGCCGCTTCTCGCGCAGACACGGCGACATCGACGGGCGGGAGTGAGTGTTGGTTCAAACGAAAGGACTCTCGTGCGAGGCGCTTGATGCGATTGCGTGCGACGGCGCTGCCGAAGGTTCGCGTCGCTATGCTCAAACCCAATCGAGGATAAGTTTCATGATTCGCCAGAACCGATAAACTAAAAAATGCATCGGCAAATTTCTTGCCGCGCCGCTTCACTTCGCGAAACTCGGCCGGCTGGTGTAAACGCTTGCGCGGCTCGAACGTCAGCCTCTTGATAGACGGGGGGATCGTTGTCCTGATCCCCTATCCTGTCAGGGGCAGAGGAGCTTGCGGCCCTTCGCGCGGCGGCGGGCGAGCAATGCGCGACCGCTCTTCGTGGCCATGCGCGCGCGAAATCCGTGGGTACGGGCTCGATGCAGATTACTGGGATTGAAAGTACGTTTCATAGCGCAACTCGGGCAAAAACCACGGGCCAAATCAATGAATTGGGAGATTTGCGAAAGGCGGCAAGGGTACTGAGCGAGCATGGATGTGTCAATAGACGCCTCAGCAAGTTGGAGCTAGACTCCCTGCCCTTTCGTTCGCGTTGCCCCGTTGCCTTGAATCTTTAGGAGAGCGCTCTTGTCGGAGACGCTATGGAACCGCTGTCTGCGAGTGCTCGAGAGCGAACTCCCGGAGGAGCAGTTCAACACCTGGGTGCGGCCCCTGCAGGCGATCGAGCGAGACGGACAGCTCAAGCTCCTGGCGCCCAATCGCTATGTCATCGAGTGGCTGGGCCAGAACTCGCTGCCGAGGATCAAGGAGCTCATACGCGCGTTTGCCGAGGATCCCGCCCCGGAGGTGGTACTCGACGTGGGCACGCGGGCCGGCGCCGCGGCGCCGGTGGTTGCGGTCAACAGCGGCCACACCGCAGCCAACGACTCGACGGGCAGACCTCGCAGGCTCGCGCCCTCGGTCCTCGGAGGGCCGATCAATTCTAGTTTCACCTTCGACAGTTTCGTCGAAGGCAAGAGCAATCAGCTGGCCAAGGCGGCGGCGATTCAAGTCGCCGGCAATCCCGGCCGCGCCTATAACCCGCTGTTCATCTATGGCGGTGTCGGCCTCGGCAAGACGCACCTCATGCATGCGGTGGCGAACAGGATCAAGGAAAAGAATTCGGAGGCGCGGCTCGCCTACGTTCACAGCGAACGATTCGTGAGCGATATGGTGAAGTCCCTGCAGCACAACACCATCAACGATTTCAAGACGGCCTATCGCTCCCTGGATGCGCTGATGATCGACGATATTCAGTTTTTTGCCGGGAAGGAGCGCTCGCAGGAAGAATTCTTTCACACCTTCAACGCCCTGCTGGAGAGCCAGCAGCAGGTGATCTTGACCTGCGATCGGTACCCGAAGGAAGTCGATGGGCTCGAAGAGCGGCTGAAGTCGAGATTCGGGTGGGGATTGACCGTGGCCATCGAACCGCCGGAGCTCGAAACCTGCGTCGCGATCCTGATGAGCAAGGCCGCGATGTCGCAGGTCGATTTGCCGGAGGAGGTGGCGTTTTTCGTTGCCAAGCGCATTCGCTCGAACGTTCGAGAGCTCGAAGGTGCGTTGCGCCGAGTAGTGGCGACATCGAATTTCACCGGGCGGCCGATTACGCTGGAATTGGTCAAGGAGGCTTTGCGCGATCTCCTGGCGCTTCAAGATAAGCTGGTGACCGTGGAAAATATTCAGAAGACGGTCGCGGAATACTACAAAATCAGAATTGCCGATCTGCTGTCGAAGCGCCGCAGCCGCTCCATCGCCCGGCCTCGCCAGGTCGCGATGGCGCTGGCGAAGGAGTTGACCAATCACAGCCTGCCGGAGATCGGGGACGCTTTCGGGGGCCGAGATCATACGACGGTGTTGCATGCCTGCAAGCGGGTCAAGGAGTTGCGGGAGTTGGAGCGGCGGATCGGCGAGGACTATATGAACCTGTTGAGAACCCTCGCTGGATAGGGTAGGAGAAGCTGTGGATGGCGCTGTGGATAAAGATATCCACAGATCGATGACAGCTTCCGAGCCGTCTCCGGACAGGAGTCAAGGCGTGGTTTTGACGATTGTAAGATATTGATTGTTAATGTGTTATTGGAGTTATGCCCGGATATCGAGGACTTCATTAATCATAGTAATAATCTCTTTTAAGAATCTAAATCTAAGATTGGTTGGACGGGTGTGCCCATGAAATTGACGGCGGAGCGTGAGAAGTTGTTGGCCCCACTGCAAGCGGTGATCGGGGTCGTGGAGAGGCGTCAGACCATGCCGGTATTAGCCAATGTGTTGCTTGGGGTTCGCCAGGGACAGTTGTCGATCACCGCCACGGATCTGGAGGTCGAACTGGTGGCCTCCACGGAAGTCGCGGTTCAAGAAGCCGGTGATATCACGGTTCCAGGCCGAAAATTCCTGGATATTCTGCGTGCCTTACCCGAAAGGGTCTCGGTATCTCTCGCCGTCGAAGGGGAAAAGGTGGTCATCAAGGCGGGCCGCAGCCGTTTCAGCCTGTCGACGCTCCCGGCCGCGGAATTTCCCGTCATCGAGGACATCAATTCGCAGCAGACGGTGCAGGTGCCTCGCAAGGAATTGTTGCGTTTGCTGGAGAAGACGCATTTTTCGATGGCGCAGCAAGACGTTCGCTACTATTTGAATGGAATGTTGTTGGAGATCGATGGCCAGCTCTTACGGGCGGTGGCCACCGACGGGCATCGCCTGGCGCTGTGCGAAACCGCCTTGGGCGCGAAGGCGAAGAACTCACAGCAGGTGATCGTGCCGAGGAAAGGTGTTTTGGAGCTGCAAAGGGTGCTGACGGAGGACGGAGTCGCCGAGCTGGCGATTGGAACCAATCATGTTCGAGCGCAGATCGGCGAGATTCGCTTCACTTCGAAGCTGATTGACGGACGTTTTCCGGAATATTCTCGGGTGATCCCTGCGGCTCCGGCCAATGCCATTCGGGCGGACCGGGATGTTCTGCGTCAGGCGCTGCAGCGGACGGCAATTCTGTCCAATGAAAAGTACCGCGGCATTCGTGTCACGGTGAAGAAAAGCGTGATAACGGTGCAGGCGCATAACCCCGAGCAGGAGGAGGCCGAGGAAGAGATCGAGGTGAGCTATGAGGGCAGCGATCTCGAGGTGGGGTTCAATGTGAATTACCTGCTGGACGCCTTGGCCGCCATCGATGGTCAAGAAGTCGAGCTTGGCCTCACCGACAGCAACAGCAGCTGCCTGATTCGTTCTCCCGGTAACGCCACGGCGCGCTATGTCGTCATGCCGATGAGGCTTTGATCCGTGTCACTTCGCCGAGTGCAAGTAACGGACTTCCGCTGCTTGCAGTCGGCGGCACTGGATCTCGATCCCCGGTTCACGCTGATCAGCGGTCCTAACGCCTCCGGCAAGACCAGCTTGCTGGAGGCCATCTACGTGCTGGGTCGCGGCCGGTCCTTTCGCACGCGGCGCCTCGACCATTTGATCAGGCACGGCACCGAACAGTTTGTGGTGTTCGGCGAGATCGACACCGCCGATCGGCAAATCCCGATTGGCGTCGAAGGCTCGACGTCGGGCATTCGCGCCAGGATAGGCGGTGCGAATGCCTCATCCTTGGCGGAGCTGGCGGTGGTGCTGCCGGTGCAGATCATTGATCCGGAGATTCACCACTTAATAGAGGAAGGCCCCAGCCGCCGCCGGAGGTTTCTCGACTGGGGAGTGTT
>WNFQ01001594.1_pt1 | contig 22648 bp, 31 predicted proteins | sample 5400171 | NCBI WGS metagenome assembly WNFQ01 (sample SAMN13153356, study PRJNA577476) | soil metagenome | isolation source: 20 cm soil under Madrone tree | place: USA:California | collected 2016-06-14 | reverse complement strand
ACATGGCCGCCGCGTGCAACGTTCCTTGCCGCAAAAAAACGGAGTCGATGTCGCCGAGTGAAACGCGGCTCGTCATTCGGCGCCCAATAACAGAGTGCATCGCCGCGAAGTGCTACCTGCGGCGCGGCGGCCATACCAACGACCGTCGCGGTCACTCGATATCCGTCCTCGACACGCAAACGTATGGCCTCGGAGGCGGTCGCGAGTGCAAGATTCAATGAGAGAACGTAGCGACAGTCGGAGGTTTGCGGGGATTGCGGAGACGCGGCCCTCCTCAGCCCAACATCGCCGCATAGAAGTGCGATTGGGATCGTCCATTTCATTGCCGGCTCCACTTGATTGTAACTACTGGCTACCACAAATTCGCCCCGATTAGACCGTCGGTCAGCGCGTTGAGTTATTGAACGATGGTGTCGGTCGAGTGCTTCACTTACGTTCATCGATATCGTTGCGTGGCGGATCCAATCTATCCCCGGATCCGCAGTTCGGTATGGGGAACGCTTTGAGTGATTAGAGGGCATCAATTAGTCGCGCTGGGGCAACTGACGGGGTGGGCAGGTTCATACAGCACGATGACGCCGTAGCCGTCGGTCAGGACCGCAGCGGCTTGCCAACTCCTGTCGCGAGTTCCGTTTCCGCATGGCGGAGGGCGCGTAGAAGCCCATTCACCGAGGTCAACGTACCGCCAGTGTCCACGTCGCCAAGCAATCTCACGGTAACTTCCTGGAACACCCAGCCGTTACCGTCTGGATCGCAGAATGAAGCGTAGGAGCCGTAACTGTGTCGCTGTGGCTGCAGGCCGTTGCGAATGCATCTTCGATCGGCGTGGTGGAATAGGCCGCCGGGGTCGTGGAATAGTTCGCCTACTTTTATGCCGCGCTCGAGTAGCTGGGTGCGCGCTGCGACGATGTCGGGCACAATGAGATGGAGGTTTTGCGCCGACCCGGGAGCGGCAGTTGTAATCCCTCGGCCAAACATGATCGAGCAGGACGAGCCGGGAGGCGTGAACTGCACGGCCCGATAGTCTTCACCCGTGGCGATATCCAGATCAAGCCGCCAGCCCAACTCGCCGTAAAAGTGCTTGGCCCGGACCACGTCCGAGACGGGGATGACGATCACCTCTATTTTCATTTCGATCGTTTGCGATCTGGGGCCCTCCATTGTTGCTTCGATGTGCGACTGCGGGCTGTTCATGCAGGGTTCCTTGGGTGAAAGTAACTGACCAAGGTTCATTCCAGCAGGAGTGATCAGCCGAATCGATTGCACGATGGTATCGGTAGATCCGCAGAGAAACAATTAATCAGATAAAGGAGCGACGCTCGTCGCATTGTCTCGAGTGGCGTAGATACGGATGTTGTCGGCAGTGTCTGCTGCAGCTTCATTGGACTTTGCCGCAACTGCGCTACACCTTCGATCTTGATCGCGGAACGTAGTGCGCCTCGCGATTCGAAAACAGTCGGTCGGAGTTGAACCGCCACGGAGCGCGCAATCGCGCGCGTCAATACCTTCGTACAATCGACGCGCGCACCTGCTCTAGTGATAACTTTACCATGTGACACCCGGCCGAAACTACGACGGCGCTGGGTTCTGGTTAAGTGGTAGTTACGATGTGTCGAGCGCAACGAGTATGAAGCAGAGGACGCAAGCGCTATTGTTTTTGTTAATCGCGTGGTGCTGTGGCGCACAGGCGGGCGTGAGACAACCGTTCGAAGAACTCGCAGAAGACTGGGGTGGCATCCGCAGCGTTCTAGGCGAAAAGGGTGTCGACTTTCGCATCGGTTACGTTTCCGAGACGGCCACGAATGTGCAAGGGGGCGCTCAAGAGCTCTGGCGGTACGCAGACCAGTGGACTTTCGCCGCAGCACTCGATTTGCAGAAGCTGTTGGGAATCGATCAGGCCCAGTTCAAAATAACAATTACCGATCGGAACGGTCGAAATCTTAGTGCGGACGCTAATCTCGGGTCACTGCAGGAAGTGCAGGAAATCTATGGTCGCGGGCAGACATGGCATTGGACGCAATTCTCTTACGATCAGAAATATTGGAATGGAATGCTCGACTGGAAGATCGGACGTCTGGTGAGCGGCGAAGACTTTGCGGACTTCTCGTGCGACTTCATCAACCTGGCGTTATGTGGGCCGCCGCCGGGAAACATGGTCGTGAACTATTGGTACAATTGGCCGGTGAGCCAATGGGCGACTCGGTTGAAAGCGGCGTTCAAAGGCTTTGGTTACGTCGAATTAGGTGTCTTCGAGTTTAATCGAAACTACCTGCGGACCAGGAACGGCCTGAATCTCGGTGACCCAGGCGGCGCCAGCGGCGTACTGGTGCCGTTCGAAGTAGGTTGGCGACCGACCGTTGGCGAGCGGCTGAATGGAAGCTACAAGTTTGGTGCTTGGTATAACTCATCCAAAGGCCCGGATGTCGTCGAGAACGCTGCTCGCCAGTCGCTGGTGATCGATGGCGGTCAGCCCTACATGCGCGACGGTGAGTACGGCGAATACGTCAATTTTAGTCAGCAACTGACGGCGCCCCTGAGCGATTCAAAAAGAGGGCTAAGCGCGTTTTTCAACGCCACGTTTGGGGATCGACGGACCTCGACTCTCGATAGCCAGATCTCTGCGGGCTTGCTCTATACCGGACTGTTTGATTCGCGAAGCGCCGACGTGTTGGGCGTGGCGTTTGGACGCACCCACGTCAATGACCGTATCGCTGCCGCCGCGTCGTTATTCAACGAAGCGAATGCTGGCACCTTGCCGATTCGCGGATCGGAATTTGTGGGCGAGGTGTTTTACGGCGTGAAGATAGCGAGGTGGTTGGAGTTACGCCCCGACATCCAGTACATCGCCCAGCCGGGAGGTGTTGCTCACACCAGAGACGATGTAATTGTGGGGATGAGAGTGTCAGTCAACCTATGAGGTCACGTAGTATCGCGATGTGCGTACGTGGCTGGGGCTTGCGCGTTTAAAGAGGAGAGCAGCATGAACGAAATATCACATTCAGAAGTCACGCGCCGCGCCTTCTGCAGCGGGGGCATTGCGGCGGCGGCGAGTATTGGTGGAATATCGGCTGCGGTTGGCGCGTCGGCGGGTGGTTTAGCCAACGCCTAGCCCGATGTCGCTTGTAAGCTCATCCGCGCCGATGGAATCGATATTTGTTATCGAGAGGCGGGCGCAAAACATTCGCCTGTATTGCTGTTGCTGCACGGATTCCCGAATTCTTCGCTGATGCTCCAACAGCTCATGCCGCGCTTAGCCGATCGCGTCCGGCTCATAGCGCCGGACATCCCTCATTCGGTTTTACCGCGATTCCCGCGGAACGCCGCTACTCGTATACCTTTGAGAGTTTTGCGACGACGATCGGCGCTTTCACCGACGCGTTGGGCTTGAAGCGTTACGGCATGTATGTGTTCGATTTTGGCGCTCCCATCGGATTTCGGCACGCGCTTGTGCGCCCGGAGCGCATCACAGGCATTATTTCTCAGAACGGTAATGCCTATGAGGAAGGCCTGGGAGAATCGTTTTGGAAGCCGGTACGCGCGGCATGGAAAGATCCGAGCGATACGAATCGCGCCTTGTTGCGTGGACACATAGGTTTTGAGGGAATCAAAAGCCTATACTTGATGGGCGTGCGGGAACCTCTGTCGATTCCGCCAGAGAATTATTGGCTCGACTCCGCACTCGCGGCTCGGCCAGGTATTACGGAAATTCAAGTCGATCTCAAGATCGACTATGAGACAAACATTCGGCTCTATCCGAAGTTCCAAGAGTTCTTCCGTCAGTCTCAGGTTCCCATCTTGGCGATTTGGGGCGAGAAGGATCTTGCTTTCATTCCGGCGGGGGCGCGCGCGTTTCAACGCGACAATCCTCACGCGGTCGTGCGCCTGCTCGACACCGGGCACTTCGCGCTGGTAACCCACCTCAGCGACATTGCCGCCGCGATCCGAAGCTGGTTGCTTGCCAAGTAATAAGTCCCGAAAGTATCGGGCCTGGGATTCAGGTCCGTTTGATCAATACCCTTGTCAAATGTCAATTGACCGTGGTCCTGGCGTAATAGTTGAGGAGAATGTTACGGGGCGGCGTTGGTTTCCACGCCTATCACGCCGTTACTCAAATGATGCGACTTTCCATGAATGTGAGGTGATTGACGTGACAAGCAACAAAATTCGAGTCGAAATGCGCAGCCCCGGTTACTAGAGTGCGACCTTCGATCACCCGCCGATTAAGCTGATCGATCCGCAAACAACCGAAGAATGAGACCCGCTGAATTTGCAGATGGAAACCGACGATGACGTGCGAGTCGTAGTCCTTGATAGCGCGAACGAGGACCTCTATCTGGCGCACTATGATGTGCTCGCGGCTACGGAACCAAACAAGGCATTGATGGCTGGACGGACGGGGTTGACTCCTTGGCTGTATGCGTTGGTTCGACTGAGTCGGGGGCCGGCGATGTCAATTTCCTCGATCCGTGGGCGTGCCTTGGGTGCGGGAAGTGAATTCGTGTTGGCGAGCGATTTACGCTTCGTCAGCCGCGAGCGCGCCGTGCTGGCGCAAATTGAAGTGGGGCATTGATGTCTCGCCTGGCGGTGGGCCGATGACGAGACTGCCGAGACTCGTTGGACGCGGTCGAGCGCTTGATGCCCGTGGCTGTTCGAGCTGTGCAAGGGAGGTCGCGCCCGAAAATCGAAATAAATGGGGGCGAGACGGAGCAAGGCTCTGAGGGGCCTCGCGAGTCCGGGAACCTAATCAAAAGCTACAAAATGGAGATGCCGGTCTAACCTTTCGCGGGGGTACTAATCCCAAGCTCTCCCGCCATATTGACAAGGTCCACAAAGGTGACCGCGTGCATTTTTTCCATGACTCTTCCGCGGTGTGCCTTCACAGTAATCTCACTGATATCAAGCTCGCCGCCGACCTGTTTATTCATGAGCCCCTTAACAACAAGAGTCATGACCTCGCGCTCGCGCTTGCTCAGCGAAGCAAATCTCTCCTGCAAGTGTCGTTTGGAACTTTCTCGTTCAACTGCTACTTGGCTGCGGAGCAAAGCACTGCGAATCGCTCCGATGATCACACTGTCATCAAACGGCTTGGTCAAAAACTCGGCGGCGCCGGCTTTCATTGCCCGGACCGACGTCGGAATATCTCCATAACCGGTTATAAATATGATCGGCGTTGATGACGTCTCGCCTGTTATGCGCTGTTGCAGATCAAGGCCGCTAAGGTCGGGAAGATTGACGTCCAATATCAAGCAGCTCGGAGCCGATGTTGGCGATCGGGCCAGAAAGTCCTGTGCCGATTCGAAAAGCACTGGCTGCCAGCCCTCGTTGAGGACCAAAAGCTCGAGGGACTCGCGAACCGAAACATCGTCATCGACGACAAAGACAATAGGCATCACCGTTGGCATGGCAAGTGACCTTTTGAGGCGGTTCGTAGGATCTATTGAACTCATGTACGCCTCCTCTGCAAGGGGGATTAGTGATGTTGTCTCACGTTCGGAGCTTGCTTGCAACAACGCCCTGTCGTCGAAAAGCTTGATCAGACACGTGATCGCACCCTCCAGCAAATCCGGCCGAGGCGCAACATCTTCGTGGGCGGTTATAAAAATAGTCGGAGTGGCGTCTCCCAGGCGGCAAATCCGCCAACGGCAGTGTCGACGAGGACACGGCTGCCCTGGGTGATCGGCGCCGAGAGACGCTATGCATGTCGCGTCTGGGGAAATACGGCGATTTCTTTAGAGTGATGGAAGAATCCGTGTTCGAAAGAACTGGTTGCCAGGAGCGAGCCACCAATTGCGGAACTACGCGACGGCTGCGCCGAATGGCAGCAGACACGCAGCGCAGAATCGATTGGACGATGGTATTGCCTAATACTTAGGCATGAAGCGCGAAGCTGCAAAAAGTCATTGAATCAACCATTCCGCTGTCGTAACAATGTCCTGCGGCGTGTGATACAAGTCGAAAGGGCAAACAACAGTATTGCGCCAACAACGAATTCCGGGCGGAATCCCTCGCCACGCAGCAAATGCCGCCAACCACGGGCTTGGCGGCATTTGCTTTGAATGCATTTATCTTGACGCCTCGGTGGCGTAGCTCTTCAAATTTGGTCGGTATGTATTTACGTGGCGTTCGCGGCACTCAAGTAGTTCAGGAGAGTTTTCGCCGCAACAGTCGAAGACGCCGGGTTCTGTCCGGTTATAACTCGGCCATCTACTATCGCGAAAGGCTGCCAGTTTGGAACCTTCTCGAACAACGCGCCCACTCGCTTAAGTTCATCCTCGACCAAGAAGGGCACGACTTTCGTGAGATGAACCTCTTCCTCCTCCCCGTTGGTGAAACCCGTAACACGTTTACCTTTGACCAGCGGAACTCCCTGATACATCACGCGATGAAACACAGCCGGCGAGTGGCAGACAGCGGCCACTGGCTTACCGGAGTTGTAGAAGGATTCGATCAGCGCAATCGAGACAGGATTGTCGACCAGATCCCACATCGGACCATGCCCGCCGACGTAAAAGATGGTGTCAAAGTCCTTAGACCGCATATCAGCAAGCTTCACAGTATTTGCGAGGACCTTTTGTGCCGCCCGGTCTTGCTTGAACCGCGTCATGGCCGGAGTCTGATTCTCCTGAAGATCGCTCTTCGGATCGATTGGTGGCTGTCCGCCTTTGGGAGAGGCAAGTGTTAGGTCGACGCCCGCGTCGCTGAACGTGTAATACGGCGCCGCGAATTCCTCTAACCAGAATCCCGTTTTTCGGCTGGTGTCGCCGAGCGTGTCATGCGATGTCAAAACCATCAGGATTTTCATTGCGTGCTCCTCTGTTGTCACTTCGATCAATATATCGAGCATGGAAGAGCGACGCGCATGTACGTTGGTATGCATGTACGTTGGTATGGTAGATACCAACGTACTGGTTCTACGGCTCGCGGTCGCAACACCGCGCGCGAGCACGCCTGGAAGCATTCATTGACCGGGTCTCTCACGCGAAGTAGACGCTATGAAGACGAGAGTCAAATAGGCTAACGTGAACGAACGACTCGCGCAGAGGCCGGCGGGTCGTTGTCACAATAATAGTTGCGCTGACGGGAGCGAATTCCGGCATCACTGTTGTCCCGTTGGCGCGTTACCAAAAAATAAGGGGATTGTTGTCGCAACCCTATCGATACGCAATAGCATTGTTCTCCAAGTTAAGATAGTTCTGTACAAGCCATTCCGGTTGGCCATCGACAAAGTATCATTCGCGCTGACGCACACCGCGACACGCCAAACTGAGTTGCTGTACATAACCTTAAGAGTAGAAAATCATGCGGAAGTTCTTGCTGAGTTTCTTTGCTAGCGTCTTCGTGTCCGCTATTGCGGCGGCGGCAGATGGTGCCTCCTCGCCACCCCCTGTCGCGGAGGGAGCTATACCGTCAGCCTACGTGTGGCTCAGCGGCGGCTCGGTCGCCATCGGCATAGGATACACTTGGGGTCACGGCACCCTTTATTACAGCAAAGACCAAAAGCAGTACAAGTTCAAACTCTCGGGCGTCTCGATCGCTGACGTAGGGGGCGCCGGCATTACCGCCGAGGGCGAGGTCTACAATCTGGTGGGCCCGGAGGACCTCAGCGGCAACTATTCGGCGGTAACGGCCGGCCTGACGATCATTGAGGGCGGCTCGGTCGCCTACCTCAAGAGCGAGAAGGGCGTCGTAATCAAGCTACACTCACAGACCGGGGGGCTGCGATTTAACCTGTCGGCCAACGGCATGCACATCACCCTCCAACAATCGTGAAAGAAACGGGCGATCCATGGGCGATGTCGTTGCAGCAGCGCAGGTGCCGCGGAGTGGATTCGGGCGACTCTCGGGCCCCGTATAATTGTTAGCCGCAATCCGGCTGGATGGATTGCGCGTCGGCGCTTGTGGCCATTCTGGCGCTTCCAGGTTGTGGATCGCTGCCGCGGCTTGTCGGCGATGAAGTTGAGATCGTGCTCGACGGGACCCCCGAGTTCGCTGCGGATGCTATTCAACTCGCGAAGGTTGACGTAGCCGAGGTAGGGGTGCTCTCGTTTTCCGTGCAATGACATACGGTAGCTTCTGCCGGTAATAGCAGAGGTCGATCCCGATTCGGGTTGTTGATTCAATGACTTGCTGATCGTGTTCTCCGACCGTGTATTGTGCGCCCCTCAGGGGGTGCGAGATGGATAGCTGGCACGCGATATTTCTCGGTCGGCGGCACCTTCCGCGCGAGCTAACGGCGTTCGAGGTCGAGGTGTTCTTCCAGTTCTCGGCTGAGGAAGCCTGGATTATCGAGGAGCGTCGCTGGCCCGAGCTCAAGTTGGGACTTGCGTTGCAGATCGGGTTTCTGCGCATGAGCGGGAGGCTCCTCGATGCGTTGCGGATGCTGTCACCGCTGCTATGGCGGCATTTGGGCGCGCGATGTACCGGCGTGGCTCGACCTTGATCGAACATCAGCAGATCGCCTGCGATGCGCTTGGATTCCAGTGGCTCACCGGTTATCTGTCGAGCCACTCAGAGCGTAGTGGCGCCATCAAACGACGAGTTGTATTTGCAGTGGGCTGCAAGGGGTACGAACAGTCGAATGCAGGTGCCGCCATTAACAGCGGTCGATACCTCGAACTCATGGCCCAATATCTCTGCGGTCTTTCGTGCGATGGACAGTCCGAGGCCCATCCCTTCATTCAGTCCGTCCACGCGTGAGGAGAGACTGAATGACCGACGTAAGTTTTCGTCGGAGATTCCGGGGCCAGTGTCAGAGACTGATAGAATCAAATATTGACCTTCGATCGCTGACGCAACCGTCACTCCTCCTTGGGCTGTGTGTCTCACGGCATTGCCAACCACATTGTTCATGATGACGGCCAACAGACGCCGGTCACTCTCCACTAAGCAATCTGCCTGATCGACACTGAACTTTAGATGCTTGGCAGCCGCTTCGGATTCCCAGTCATTTTGGATTTGCCCGAGAAGATTCGATATTACGAAGCAGCAATGTGCCGAAGGGCTGGCGCGGCGGTGGTCCCGCTCCGCTTGAAAGGCGAGTTGTTCTAATTCTCCCGCCAATCGAAAGATAAGCGATTTAGCGCGTTGACCCAATTCAGCGCTACGGACTTCATCCTTCGTTGAGATGAGAACCTCGACGGTACCTAACAACATGTGCAACCGTTGTCGAAGGTCATGCCCAGCGGCCGCCATTGCGAGGGTTAGACGCCGGTTATTCAACTCCAGTGACTGAAGCTCGGACATCATTTTTGAAAGCAAATCCGCCGCGACGCAGATGTAGTCAGTATCGGTAATTGGCGGACAGCTAACTGCTTGTCTATTCATGGCTCGGGGTCTCTTTTGTATATGACATCACGGGAAAATATGATTGGACGCTCGCCATGCGTCTGAAGTTCGATGCGGCGCCCGATCGTGGGCAACATTTTTCGCGCCGCCGTATAAACCATGGTGTTGGTCGATACCTTAGTATCTTCCAGATCTACGTGCATTCTTGGTGTGATGTTCTCCGCCAGAAACACAATTGTATTACTTTAGCGAGGAATCGATCATGCGCCAGAAAGGTTATCTGCATTTACTCATGCGGCTGGTCTTCGGAATAGCGATTACAAGTTTTCTACACGGAGGGAACGTGTTCGCGGAGTCACCGATGAAGCAGGGCGCCGCGTCGAGGCAAGAGGTCCGAATAGAGCGGCGCACGCCAGCATATTGGCGCATTACGTTCGACATCCCTCCTTTCAACATCTTCGGGCCGGAGACCATCCCGCAACTAAACGAGGCGATCACACAACTCGAGACGGATCCACAGGTAAAGGTAGTGGTATTCGATAGCGCGGTGCCTGGATTCTTTCTCACTCACTACGACCTGGTCCCGCCTCTCTCGGACACAACGAACCTCGCCCCGGGACCAACTGGCTTGCCTCCTTTGGTTGCCAGCCCGATCGACGGCCTGATGCTCGACGCCTCGGCCGCTTAAATCTGCTCCTAAACGGCGGGACTGGATACTTGCCGTCACGGATGCTGCGTCCGCATGAGCTGACCGGCAGGGTGCATTGCGTCGCTGGTGCCCCTGAGTTCCCCCTGCCCGCTTACGTACAATACGAAGATGGAGTGGATGGTCTGGACCAAAGGGCATTCGACGCGGCCGCTGAAGAGATTTCTGGCGCTGCTCGCGCACTACCAGGTTGAGTCCGTTGCGGATGTGTGGCGCTTTTCCAGGTTCTCGGCGGCAACCGTGTGGCGCAACGCCTCGTTCGCGGCTATGCCGACTATATCGCCAGCTGGAGTTGGCCAAGGGCTTGAGCGAACTGCTCGATGTCGCCGCTCGTCTTCGGACTGCGATAATGTGTGCTGAGGCAGTTTGGTGGCGCTGTCCCCGGGGCATTAATCGCAGATGTGTTGTGTGTGCGGGGCATCAAGGTGGTGCATATCATCGCCGAGACGCACGCTGTGGTGCATCCCTATACATCGCCGGCCCGTATCGTTCAGGGCCGACTGAGCTATGTGTCCGCGGAAGGCAAGCCATTTGCACAGAGCGCGGCCTAGCGGGAGAGAAGCGACTGGGTCCGCCTGCGCAGTTCAGGAATTAAGTGCTGTTCAAACTCGGAATTACGTTGCAGCCATGGCGTATTGCGCGGCGAAGGATGAGGCAGCGGAATGTAGCATGGACCGTACTCCACCCAGGCCTTCATCGTTTTGGCCAAAGATGGCTTGCGTCGCTTGCCGAGGAAGTGACGCTGCGCATACTGACCGATGAGCAACGTCAATTCGATCAATGGCAGCTTGCTCAACAATGGTTGAAGCCATAACTGCGCGCATTCAGGGCGTGGCGGCAGATCGCCGCCGTTTCCTCGGCCCGGATAGCAGTAGCCCATCGGGATCATCGCGATCCGCGAGTCATCGTAGAATATGTCCGTGCTCACGCCCATCCAGGCGCGTAAACGTTCTCCACTCGGGTCATCCCAGGGAACACCTGTTCTGTGCACGCGCGCGCCAGGCGCCTGACCGACGATTAGAATTCGGGCCGGCGGAGCCGCTTGCAGCACTGGGCGCGGTCCCAACGGTAGATGCGCCTCGCAAACGCGGCAAGCGCGCACGGCCGACAATAGCGATTCAAGCGTATGATGGCTTGGCATAGGCAATGTTAAACAATCCGTCGAGATAGTCTCGAGATCTTACTCCACCGATCAGTTGTCCCACGGGAGCAAACCATGACAAACAATCCGAATTTGCGCGGTGTCACGGCAACACCGCTTGGGCTCCTGCGACGATCGCCTGTGATTACCGTGCTGATAGTAGCGCGAAGCTGCTTGATCGAAGCGCACCCAGAAACCTTATTCATGGCGCAATCGTCAACATCCCCTTCATTGTCGGGTGAAAGGTGCATCCATAGCTATAATCGCCGCCGTGATCGGCAACGTACGTCCAAGACGCGTTCGGAGCGATATCGTGCGAGTCGAAGGCCTTTGCATCCGCGGTCGCAGTATGCGGGAATAAATCCTTATTGACCCACACCACCCGATCCCCCACCCGTACGGTGAGTTTCGGTGGATTGAATTGCATATTTTCAATCGTGACGATGTGGACCCTAGATGTGGGTGTCGCACTTGTTGCCGATACCACGCCCCCGATCACCCATGCGCCTACGGCGATCGAACAGAACGCCCTCGCCGAGCGCATTTTACTTGTCGTTCCGGCTCAAGGTGCTTTGCAGGTGCTTCGCGTGCTCCAGATGCGACACGAACGCAGGCCGCACCTTGACCAACAACTCTTTCAGCTCGACATTGTGCGCGTTGGGGATCAAGGTAGTGTCCAGCGCATCCAAGACGCTTTGGTGATAGGCGACTTCATGGTCGATATACCCACGGTCGAACGCATGGCTGTGAAGTGTCTTGAGGGCGGCTAAATTCTCATCTCCCCCTTTTTGCAGGCTCTCACTAGTCGCGTTGCTTTCCGGCGTCACATGGAGAGTTTGCACCAGTTCCGTCGCCGATTTGTTAACGCCGCTATGATCGGTGATCATGAGTTGCGCGAATTGTTTCACGTCCTTGGAGTGCGACTTCGATTTCGCGAGCTTGCCGGCGTCGATGTCCACCTGGTTGGCCGTCACCACGATAGCCGCGATTTGCGGATCGGTGGGACCAGCCCCTTGCGCCCAAGCACCCGCGGCGAGAGCAACGAGAAATCCTGTCAATGCCGTGTGAATGGTTTTCATTTGAAGTGTCCTGAATTGGTAGAGATGAGTCGAAATAACAGATCCTCCCGCCGACGCGAGATCTTGGAGCGCTCCTCGATGTGCGTCGCGCCGCGTCACGGCCGACGGCCTCTATGGTAGTGATCGCTCGCGTACCGATCGCGCCCACCGGCAGAAGGCAGGAGCGCGTGGGCTTGTTATCGATATGGATCGTACTGGCGCCGCACTGCGCGATGCCACACCTGAACTTGGTGCCCGTCAGGCTCAGGGCGTCGCGCAAGACCCAAAGGAGGGGCATATCAGGAGGGACGTCGACCTCTCGCCTTTCGCCATTGATTGTGAGGGTGATCATGAACGTGCCCCATTTCTCCAGGGATCAATCTCTGAGAGGGTTGAGTATTTCATCGATTTGACCTTCGTCTTCTGAAGCTTCTGTCCTTAGCGAAACCGAACGTACCGGATCGTGGCCAGGTGATTCACAGAGCGTCACGCGATATGACATCAGATAAATGCAGGCTGACCTATTAGACGATGGTATCGCCTCCGCGGTAACTTCTTCTTTGCCCGTTAGGCATGCGCCCGAAAGACTGAGTTCCGCCTGAGACACGCGTTCTTCGGATCGGGCGAACTGAAGGCGCAGAGGGCCGCACCTAACGCATAGCAAAACAGTACCATCCGAGAAGTCCGCGGCGCTCCATGAGCGGCAGTTTTTGGCGTCTCTCACCGAGCCGGACCGTACTCCGCTCGAAAGAACAATGGACGACTGACCTAGCTGTCACGCTCTTCGATTCGGCCTTTGTGCTCGGCGATGCAGGCGCGCGCGGAAGTCGAGGTAGTGCACATTATCGATGCTCAGCATGAAACGGTGCATCCGATGACCTCGGCCGCGCGCATCGTGCACGGCGAGTTGAGCCACGTCAGTGGGAGTACCACGAGATCAAGTTAACGGATCGCCTTCCGCACGTCCTTGCGAAGTTCTGGACTGACTACGCGACACGGCTCCTTGGGGCTTTCGCTGCATGGAAGCGCCGGCAATAGGGGCGGGGAAAGCACAGGTGGAGAGGACTTGGGGTGACGTCAGCCGTTCTGATCAGCAGCAAGAGGCAGTGTCGCAGCCATCTTCACCAAGTCCGCAAAAGATTTGGCTCTCATTTTCTGCATCACTCGGCCCCGATGTGCCTTCACTGTGATCTCGCTGATGCCGAGCTCGCCGCCCACCTGCTTATTTAACAGACCGCGGACCACCAACGCCATGACCTGCCGTTCGCGATGGCTGAGCGATGCGTACGCGTCACGAATTGACCGTATCTTCGCCTCATGACCTAACGCAGCGCGGCTACGCTCGATGGCTTGGCGGATCGCGCTCAATAATACCTCGTCGCCGAATGGCTTGGTCAAGAACTCCACGGCGCCGGCCTTCATCGCCTGGACCGTCTTCGGCACATCACCGTAAGCCGTAATGAATATGATCGGCATATCAAGTCGGTCAGCAGCGATGCGCTTCTGCAGGTCGAGACCATTGAGGTCCGGAAGCGTAATGTCTAATACCAGGCAACTCGGAGTAACCAGTCGTGGGCAAGAAAGAAATTCTTGTGCGGACGAGAATGTCTGCGGCTGCCAGCCGGCGAAGCGGATCATCAATTCCAGCGATTCGCGCACCGAAACGTCGTCGTCAACGATGAACACCATTGGGGTCGCCGGCGAGGTGAGCGCTAACCGCGACTTACGGACAGGGGAGTTCGTTGAACCCATATACACCTCCCAGCTTACTCGAGCGCAGCGTTGAGCGCCTCAAACAGTGCCGCGTCGCTGAATGGTTTAAGCAGGCACTCCACGGCACCTTGCTCCATCATTCGTTGGCGAATAGTCGGATCCCCGTGAGCGGTGATGAAAATGATCGGAATATCCTGCCGGGAAAGCTTCAGTTCCCGCTGGAGATCGGGGCCGCTCAACCCCGGCATGGCAATATCGAGAATCAGACATCTAGTCTGGTCGCAGCAATCAGAATCGAGAAAACCCTCAGCCGACGAGAACGCGCGAACCGTGAACCCGAATTCCCGAAGCAAGTCGGGTAGCGACTCACGCACCGACTCGTCATCATCGACGACGGATATGAGCGGACGGGTGGTCATCGACGAATCCTCGTCGCGCCAGGCAAATCCGCAGGCTCAAGAGTCCATAAGGCTGGTCGGGATGGAGAATGCCTTCCGGGCACTCTTCCGATGATATTATCAGACGCCGCTTTTACGAGAAATGCCACGACCAGACGGCCCTTCTGTATTACAGACCGATGCAAGCTCGGCTCCAAGTCTGCCAGTTGGGGCATGATGAGATTCACCTGCGTCGAACCTACCACGTGGATCAGCCTGCCCAATCCGGGAGCGCACAGGTGAAGCGGCTGCCTCCACTGCAGCCCGTCTCGATGCCCTCCCCACGGCGCGATGATGGTCCACTCGTCTTGTCACGTCGATAATACTTTGGTGTTGGTCTCGCAGCCGGGCCAGCACCAGCGAATACCTTCGGCGCATCGGAACTGCCACCGACGGGCAGCTAAACTCTCTAAGTGATTCTCGAAAAAAAAGCGCAGCGCATGCTAGCATCTACACCTCAAGGCCGGCATTCGATTAAGCAGTTCCGTGAGTAGCTTGGGCAGGTGCTCCACGGCGACCCATCTCGGACTCTGATCTACTCGGAACGGAAAATGAAAACGTCGCGCCCGGACCGTCATTCGGCACCGCCCATAAACGGCCACGGTGACTTTCGATGATGGACCGACTGATGGACAGGCCGATCCCCATACCGCGACTCTTCGTGGTGTAGAACGCTTCGAAGAGCCGGTCCACACCTTGAAGCTCAAAACCTACTCCGGTGTCTTGCACGCTCAGGCGCACGCGGTTCTCTTCCTCTTGTTCGGTTCTGATCAACAACTGCCTTGGACGATCGTCGACGTTGCTCATCGCATCGGACGCGTTTAGGAAGAGATTCAGGATGACTTGCTGAAGCTGGACACGATCCCCGATGACAGGAGGAAGGTTTTCAGCAAGTTCCGTTCGCAAAATCACCCGCTTTCTCTGAAAGTCGCTCAATGACAGCGAGATAACCTCCCGTGTGGCCTCATTGAGGTCCACCATTTCGGCGTTGGGATCCTTCTTGGCAAAGAGTGCACGCAATCGCGTGATGACATCGGAGGCGCGGTTGCCGTCGCGAACTGTGCGCCGCACAGTTTCGCGCGCTCCCTCGACGTTGGGTGGATCTGCGGTCAGCATTCGCAGACAGGTGTTCGCGTTGTTGATGATGCCCGACAGCGGCTGGCTGACTTCGTGCGTGATCGATGCTGTCAAGGCTCCGAGGCTAGCGACCCTGGCTGCGTGCACGAGTTCCGAGCGAGCGTTGGCGAGCGCCTCTTCCGAGAGGCGGCGCTGCGTCACATCCTGAACTGCGCCGATGTACTCCAATCGGCCATCTCGATCGCGGGTCGCGTGAGCGACCATGTGCAGGTACTTGACCGAGTGGTTTGGCATCAGCAGCCGATGATCGTGCTCAAAGTCGCTGCCGGCGCTTCGCGCCCAATCAAACAGGTCACACACCAACGGAACGTCGTCCGGGTGCACTCGAGTATCAATTCTCTCGAACGTCACGGGCGTATCGCACTCAAAGCCGAAGATTCGATAGAGCTCCTCTGACCACGTGATTTGATCCCGATCTACCAACCAGGAAAAGCTGCCGATCAAGCTCAGGCGTTGTTTGCGTTCCGTGATGTCGCGCAGGTAACCGGTGAAGGAGGGCGGCCCGTCCCACGGAATTCGTGTGATGGTGAGCTCGACAGGGAATTCGCTTCCGTCGGGACGGATCGCGATCGTCTCGATGCGCTTCCCGATCATAGACCCCTCGCCCGTGGCCAGGTAGCGGACTAACCCCCGCCGATGCCCCTCCAGTAGTGACGGCGGGATCATGACATCGGCCAACGACCGGCCCATGACGTCATTCCGACGGTAGCCAAAGGTGCGCTCCGCAGCAGGATTGAACTCAGTAATGCACCCTTCATGATCGATCGTCACAACACAGTCGAGCGCCGAGTCGAGAATCGCAGCCTTTCGTGCCTCGCTGCGTTTCAGTTCCCTTTCCTCTTGACGGAGCATCTTCTCCGCCAACTTGCGTTCGGCAATTTCCCTCTTGAGCGCCTCATTGGCGGCGGCAAGCTCCCTGGTTCGTTCCGCGACGCGTTGATCGAGTTCGTGGGCGACACGCTTCTGTTCGCTCAGGAGCCGTGCCTCTTGTAGCCCGATTGCCGCCTGATTTGCCGCTACGCTCAGAACAAGCATCTCAGTTTGCCCTGGAAAGTCAGCCCGATGAGACCCTGCGACAATTAACCCGATTTCTCCCTGTAGCCCGAGTCGCAACGGAACGATTGTCATGTCGCCGTCGCCAATGGGGTTCCCTAGCAGCGGGGCCCATTTCCATGTCTCAGGGTTAGGCCCCAAGGCGTGGTTGAGCGCCTCCCCGATCTCTTGCGGCCGAGCCGTCAGCCTCTGCGGCTGAGCAACGCGGAGCATCTCGATAGGCGCCTCCAGTGGATCCCTTAACCGGACATAAACGAGATCCAAGCGGAGCATACTTAAGAGAATGTCGAGCAAGGTACGAACAATCTGAGCAGGGTCGCCGCCGCTACAGATAGCAGGAAGAGCGAGGACTCCCACTAGATCGTTAATGCAGCGCTGAAGGCGCCTGATTTCCTCGGTGGAGTGGTCACGCATTTCCAAGATCAAATCTCCGTCGAGGGGTCCGTCATTTTCGCGACTTAAACAAACCGGAAACTGGCGAGATCACCGATTCAGATCCGAAGGCCTGTGATGTCGTCGGGAGAGGTCCGGCCTGTTCCAGTCAGACCGTCATCGCGCTCGAGGTTGTCTGCCCCGTTGATCGTTCGCGGAGCTCACGCAAGAACTGCTCCGGCGGTACGAAGAACGGATTTTGTTGGAGAATGCCCCCAATGATGATCATCGGATGCGTTCGCATGATGTCAACCACCGTGTCCCCTCCAAACTTAGCCAGGTCGTAGACGCAGACGACCGCATCGTCGTGGCTGCGCCACACATCATTCACACGCGATTCGAACTCAACGAGATTTCCGATGTGCGATCGGCCACCGGCCGCCCAGTCCATGTGGCAAACAATGCGACTGAGCGGAAATCCTCCCTTGGTGCTGCCGCTAGCGAACTGCTCGAACACCTCAAGCAGTCGATCGGGATCGAACCGGCCGTTCCGAAGATATGTCGCGGTGTTCGTTCGAAGTTCGAATTGTCCACTCTGCTCCGCGGCAGTCGTGTCGATCCCCACGGTGGCTAACCGTCGCAGGTGGTCGCGCCGCCGATCCGGATTAACGACGTGAACGGCCTTGTCGCCACACTCGAACCCCTCCTTGATGAATGGAAGCATCACGCGATATTCTTCGTCGTCGCTGTTGAAGAACGCACACACATGACGCGCTTCGCCAAGCTGGAAACCTGCAAGGGAAATGCGCGTCTTCATGGCATAGTCCAGTCAGGATCATTTGTAACCCGGGTCCCACCCAGAAGCGATCTGGCTCTGGAGTGATCGGGTAACGGATACGGCGCATGCGCGCTTCGATTTGGCGTGGCTCGCCAGAAGGAAGATTGAGTTGCGAGCGCTCGAGGAGCGCAGGCAACAGCGGTGAGTGAACTACAGTCTGACGCCTTGGCAATAGGCGACGTTCGTCCCAAAGCCAGAAGATTCGAACGCATATCGATTGATGAGATTGATCCGTGCAGCGGTGTGCGCTGCGCTGAGCAACGCACGAAGCACTTCGACGACGCGGGAAGCTCAGTCTCCATCTCGGTCCCCTTCGTTAAAGGATCCGCGTCTAAAGTATGCATCACCTAGGATCGCCTGTCCATTTACAGCGATTCGCGCAATGCAGCGCCCTGTGGTGCTAAAGCAGCTAATGCCGCCTGCTCGTCGAGTGGCCCGCGTCGTGTCATCGATTGCGTAGTGTAGTCAAAGAGGCGCAATTAGTGCTCACGTCATCATTACCATGCCGCGCTACGGGAGAAGCCCTGTCGCTCGACGCTACACGGAAACGACATTTCGCCGGGGTGGTTGGCGAGCTGGCGCAAAAACCTCGCTGCTCTTATGAGGAGGGATAGCTTGGCGCGAGTGGCCGGCTCAAGCATAACGGGTCGCGCCGACCGATACCCAGGTATCATCGATACCATCGTCTCCATGCTTTCTGGTGGCGGCCGTGGCGTAATCACAGTCGATGGCCTGTTAACGAGTTAGGTCGTCGCAGTTTTTACTACGAAGTCCCAGAGTGACTCCCATGGCGAACCTCGACGACGTCCTGATATTCGTCAAAGTGGCCCAGTTCGAGAGCATCAGCCGCGCGGCCCGCTCGTTGGGTATGCCGATCTCGACGGTGAGCCGGCGGTTATCGGGGCTGGAGTCGAAGCTCGGCGTGTCGCTCCTGAGGCGCACAACGCGACGGGTGACCCTGACTGCGCAGGGACGTGAGTACTTCAATCAGTGCAGGGAGCCGCTGACCCTCCTGGAAGAAGCTGAGCGAGTTCTGACTCTAGGACAGAAGACGCCCGAAGGTATGTTGCGGATGTCCGTTCCGGTCATTTTGAGTCAGGAGCCCTTCCTGGACTTCCTCTCGGGGTTTCTGAAAGCTCAGCCGCGGATCCGGATCGACCTCTTCATCACGAATCTCTTCCTCGGTCTGGTTGCGGAAAATATTGATCTCGCGATCCGCTTCGGAGAGTTGGAGGACTCGAGCGTGGTCGCCACCCGCATAGGTAAGAGCATTCGCTATGTCGTGGCAGCCCCTGAATACGTGAAAGGCCGAAAGCGTCCTGTCGAGCCCGCGGACCTCAAGCTGCACGACTGTGTGATGTTCAACGCCAGGAACAACGAGACCGACTGGGAGCTGGTCTATGGCAGAAAGAAGGCACGCATCCATGTCTCAGGGCCGATATCGGGTCGCGACTTCAATTCGGTCAGCAGCTTCGTGTACCGGGGTCACGGGATCGGGCTACTGCCGTCAACCTACTGTGACGCAGCACTCGCGAGCGGTGCACTTGTACGGCTGTTACATTCCCGTTTTCGCGGTGTACTCGAATCGGAAATTTCTGCCTTTGAGGTTAAACGTCTTCCTGGAGGCTCTGGCAGCCTGGAAGAGTCCGCTGTGGCTGAGGGAATGAAGGGCAGAACCACGGCGCGTACCAGCGGTCGATGACAAACTCCCCCCAGCCGTTGGCGATTAAGCGATGATTCGGACGCCGAATCCAATGCATGTTGGTATCACTTCGTTGGTACTCGAGGCATACCTGGGAGGAGGGCGACTCTCATCGTCCAGTAAAGCCCGAGACGGCCGCACGTGCCACCGCGACGTCTTGTTCGACACTTCCGCCGCTCGCTCCGACAGCGCCGATAACCACACCATCGAGCTTGATAGGAATTCCGCCGCCAAAGATTACTACTCGGGAGTCGTTGGTCGTGTTAAGCCCGAAGCCCTGCTGGCCACTTTGTGTCAAATGCGATAGGTCATCGGTCGACATGTCAAAGGCGCGCGCGGTCCAGGCCTTCTTGATTGCGATATCTACACTGCCGAGCCATGCACCGTCCATACGTACATGGGCTACGAGGTCTCCACCGGCGTCAGCCACGGCGATGTTATAGGGAATTCCCATTTCGATCGCCGTGCGTTCACCCGCTGCGATGATTCGTCGTGCGTCGGCAAGGTCCAAGGACAGGGTTGGTCTGGTCATGTAAATCGCCTGGTTTAGCTTCAGGAACGGTATGGAAGCACAGGAATCAGTGTTGCTCGATTGAACGATGGTATTGGTCAAAACAGTGCGTTGGCAGTCGCGAGTGCAAATCTGTCGGTGCTCGGCCGGTGGAGCTCATCGGCACCGCTGTGACGGCGGCACGGCATGAACCCAATACCAAGGTGTCGTGATACTAACGTGCAATAGCGATATCGGCACGCCGGCCTAAGACTCTGGCCATTTCTACGAGTGGTTGCTACAGGAGGCACCGATGAACCCGACAATGAAGACAACGGCGAGAGAGAAGACAACACCGACAACGAAGTCACCCCAGATCAGACTTAGTAAAGCGTCGCCCACGTACTGGCGGATTACATTTGACAATCCGCCGTTGAACCTGATGGGTCCAGAATTCGTCGTGGAGTTTGGCGAGATCGTGACGGCTATTGAGACCGACGAGCACCTCAGGGTCGTGGTTTTCGATAGCGCGGTAGACGGCTTCTTTCTGAACCATAGCGACTTCACAGTCAAACTCGAGGAACTGACCAGCCTCCCTCAAGGACCGACGGGGCTGGAAGCGTGGCCCGACATACTCGTGCGTATCTCCCGCGCCCCTGTCGTTTCAATCGCGAAAATCCGGGGTCGAGCGACGGGAAACGGAAGCGAACTCGCCTTGGCTTCAGACATGTGTTTCGTCAGTCGGGAAAAGGCACTTCTGTCGCAGTGGGAGGTTGGCGTTGGCATGGTCGCTGGTGGTGGGCCCATGACGCGCCTGCCGCGGCTCATAGGTAGGTCGCGTGCGTTGGAAGTTCTAATGGGATCCGACGACATCCGCGGCGACCTGGCCGAAGCCTATGGCTACGTCAATAGGTCATTACCAGACGCCGAACTTGATGCGTTTGTCGACGCGCTGGCAACGCGCATAAGTTCATTCGACAAATGGGCGATCTCTAACACAAAACGCTTAGTGAACGCCGCTAGCTTACCGCCGGATGTTGAAATGGCAGCTGGTTGGGATGCCTGCATGGCCTCCGTCGCGCGCCCGGCAACGCAGGCCAGGATCAAAGCCTTCATGGATCTCGGATTTCATAAGCCGGGAGACGTGGAAGATCGTCTGGGATACTACCTGGCGCACCTCAACCGTTGAATACTAATGTGTTTCCAGTCCACTGCGCTTTTTATTCCGATGGGGCCAGAACCGTATGCCGCAGAAAGGCGGCAATTGAATCGCCAGCGCCATTGTGTACCCAGGAGCATTTCTAGCGCGCTCTCGTGAACCCTAAAATAGAGGTGTTGAAAATGAAACTGTTGTTGAATCAAACGATTTTCGTGAATGAGATCAAGCGCAGACCGGACGACTCTATGGTCGAAGCGATTGCTTCAACAATCTCTCTCAGTGTGCGCCAATGGCTTTCCGGAATCGTCATGTTGCTTCCTTTGGCAGCTTTGGCGAACGTGGCACTTGCCTCCGATCATCTTGACTCCCCCGCAGCGCTCGCGAATCCCGCGGCCGATATCGCCGATGTGTACGCGTGGACCTCGCCCGAAGGTAAGCAACTCAACTTGATCATGACACTCCAAGGCCACACGTTCTCGGACAAGGTCCAATACGTGTTTCATGTCGACAGCGGCAAGGCTTTCGGCCATACGACCGCCACGACCTCCATTGCGTGTCGTTTTGCCGCGGCGAACGCGGTCAAATGCAACGTCGGCAAGGAGGACTCTGCATCAGGGGATCCGACCAACTCGGCGGGCCTCGAGGGGCGCAATCACCGATTTCGCGTGTACGGCGCTCTGCGGGATGATCCTTTCTACAATAACATCAAGGGCCTCGTAGGCGCATATACCACGGCAAGCACCGCCATTAAGAACGGCGCCCAAGTGGACCGGGCAGGATGCGCGCATTTCGATGAGGCGACCGTGCAGGCGATAGTGGATCAGATGGGTCACACCGACGGCGGGCCCGCGCAAAACTTTCTCTACAACTGGACCGTGTCGGCCATTGTGATTTCCGTGGACTTAAGCGCCATCTCCAAGGGCGGCAAGCTGCTCGCCGTATGGGGTACAACCTCCGTAGCCGGTAAGCCGCTCAATCGCATGGCGCAGCCTTTTGTGAAAAATACCTTGCTCGGGGTCGCTCCCTTCTCAACCGACGATGCAAGTGGCGTCCGGCGCGACGAATTCAATGCAGCGCTGCCAACGACGTCGGCAAAATTAATCCCAGACCTCGAGAAAACGCTCGCGTTTCAGGACTCGCTCGACGGGAAATGCGGCAACCAAGTGCTCGCGGCCTCCGAGGAAACTCCGGCTCGCTATCGGCCACTCGCGAAGTTGTTCGCGGAAGATCGACTTTGGGTCAACAGCGCCTCTAACGTTTGCACTCAGTTCTTCGCGGTTGAACTCGCGAGCCTAAAAGGCGAAAAGACGCTGAGTGAGGACTGCGGTGGCCGGTCGCCCACGTACGATAATTCAAACGTCTGGAGATCACTTTTGATCGCCGGCACGACCACTGGTACCACTGACGGTCTGCACCAGGATGAGCACCCGCCGTCCGCGACCGAGTTCCCGTTCCTTGCACCGCCGGACCCGAAGGGCGTGAATCACTAACGGCCATGGAAGGCGAGATCCACACGCTGTGTCCGGCTTGGTTCGCTCCACGTGGATCTCGCGCCGC
>WNFQ01003222.1_pt1 | contig 22649 bp, 21 predicted proteins | sample 5400171 | NCBI WGS metagenome assembly WNFQ01 (sample SAMN13153356, study PRJNA577476) | soil metagenome | isolation source: 20 cm soil under Madrone tree | place: USA:California | collected 2016-06-14 | reverse complement strand
ATTCGTACGCGACGATGGGTGAATTTGTCGCTTGGATCATCGGATGGGACCTGATCCTCGAATATGCAGTCGGTGCGGCAACCGTGTCGATCGCATGGAGTGCGTACGCCAACCGCGTGCTCGATTGGTTCGGTTTGCGAATACCGTACCAATGGTCGCACTCGCCGTTCGAGCACGATATCGCGACTGGTGTGCACGGCGTCATGAACATACCTGCAGTGTTCATTCTGCTGCTGCTGACCTTGTTGCTGATTCGCGGCACTAAAGAATCAGCATTCGTGAATGGACTCATCGTCATTCTGAAAGTGACTATCGTCTTACTCGTGATCGGCATCGGGTGGCGGTTCATCAATCCTGCCAACCACACGCCGCTGATTCCGGCGCCAACGACTTACGTCACGCCGCAAGGAATTCAGCACGCTTACGGCGGAATTCTCGGCATACTCGGCGCCGCAGGGGTTGTGTTCTTTGCGTACATCGGGTTCGATGCGGTGTCGACCGCGGCGCAGGAAGCTCGCAATCCCAAGCGGGATATGCCGATTGGTATTCTCGGCTCATTGGTCATCTGCACCATTTTATATGTGCTGTTTTCCTACGTGCTCAGCGGTGTCGCTACAGTCCAGGATTTTCGCACCGCCGGGCGTGAAGCCTCGGTTGCGTTTGCCATCACTAAATACATGACCGGTTTCGAATGGCTGTCGAAGTCAGTGACGGTGGCGATCCTCGCGGGTTTTTCATCAGTTATTCTGGTGATGCTGCTTGGCCAATCGCGCGTGTTTTTTTCCATGAGTCGCGATGGCCTCGTGCCGAAAATCTTTTCCGATGTGCATCCGAGATTCAGAACACCGTATAAATCCAACATGCTTTTCTTCGTGTTCACGGGCATTTTTGCGGCGTTCATTCCCGAAGACGTCGTTGGCGAAATGACGAGTATCGGAACGTTATTCGCCTTCATCCTAGTATGTGCAGGCATTTGGATCATGCGGGTCCGAAATCCCGAACTAGAACGCGGCTTTCGAGTACCGGCCGCGCCACTCGTTGCGACGCTCGGAATCATCACTTGTGGCGCAATGATTTACGGCCTGGGCTGGACGAATTGGATGCGACTACTGGTTTGGTTGGTAATCGGCCTGATCTTCTACTTCAGCTACGGAAAGCACCACAGCCGCATCAATGCACCGCCGCCCGAAATGCCAGAAGGCATTCAGCTGACGCGCTGATTCGTTACGCGCGCTAACTCCGACTAGTATTGGCGAATCCGCGATTCGGGCTACTCGCGCCGAATCCTGAGAGCGCGCGGGCGCGCCTCGCGAGCGTTTCAGTCTGGAGGTCATCAAAAACGCGACGCGCCGTTGCGATCTCGGACAGCGAAACCTGTAGCTTGCGAAGAATTTTTCTTTCGTCTTCACTCAGCGCCTTTCGCTGCTCGCGGCCTAATGCGCGCTTTTGAAATTGCGAGAGCACCGTTGCCAATCGAGTCTCAGTCGCCGTTCTGAACAGATTGAGAAGCTGTTGAAAAGCGACGTGAAACGGAATCGTGGCAAGGTCGACATCTGTGGTTTCGGAGACACCGGTGGGCGGCATCGCGATCTCATGCGATATCGCAACGGAATGCCAGACATCTGCTGGTTGATAATATCCGATCTCAACACGGTAAGAGGCGTGCGATCCCGATGTCGTCACGTAATGCATCGCGGCCATGGGCTCGACAGCCACAGTTTTTTCTTGCAGACCATCTGCGCCATACAGCCGAAGATGGACCTGTCGATCCACAGGGATCACTGTCTCGAACAACGATGCCCAATCGATATTCCAGCTAGCGAAGATGGTGCGCGGGTCCCGGGCGATGGCGAACAGGATTCGCGCACCATATTCGCGCGTTAAGCCGAGGCTATCGCCGACGTCAGGTGGTCGATCGGCTGCGATGAGACCTACGATTGGTTCCCTGGAAATGTGGAAAGCGTCGGGGGTCTTCGACGTTTGCACGTTGCGGTTTCGTTTTCTTTCGGCCATTTTCCTCAAGGGTCGCTCATCTGTGAAAGGCCAACCGCGAACACTGCGCTATTATTCAGTAGCGAGCGAAATTTTTTCAAGTTCATCTTTGGAGTTCGCGGTCTTCCTAGTGATTAACCGATAATTCTCGCCATGAGTTAAACCATGAGTCCAAAAATCGTCGAGCTCGAGCAAGTTTCTCATCGCTGTGACAAGCTGCGTGCTGCTGGAAAAAGGCTGGTTGCTACAAACGGCTGTTTTGATCTACTGCATGTCGGCCACGTGCGGTATCTGCAAGCTGCGCGTGCGCTCGGTGATTTCCTGGCAATTGGCTTGAATGGCGACGATTCGGTTCGCGAGTTGAAAGGAAGCGGCCGTCCCGTTACAACAGAGAGCGATCGCGCGGAGCTTCTGGCGGCTTTGCAGTGTGTTGATCTGGTCACGATTTTTCCACAGCGCCGGGCAACGCAGTTTATTGCCGCAGTCAAACCTGCCATTTATGTCAAAGGTGCCGATTACAGGTCCGAAACGCTGGACGAGGAGGAGCACGCAATGTTAAAGGAAATCGGCGCGGAGATTCACCTCATTCCATTTGAGGCAGGCTATTCGACTTCGCGCTTAATCGAACAAATATGCAAAGCTAGGCGTTGAAATTTATAACTCGTCGCAATTCGTGTCCGTTAAATGACACACTCGCAATCAATAAGTGAAACGGTTACCAATTGGAATTCTCGGATCGGGAAAAGGAAGTAACTGCCGCGCAATCCTCGAGAGCATCCGGTCGGGCGATCTTACCGCGGAAGCGCGCGTGGTGATTTCGGATGTGCTGGACGCACCGATCCTTGAGATAGCGCGAGAGTTTTCGGTCGCAAATGCGTATCTGCCACCGGGTCAATTTCGCACGCGCCTGGAGCCGCAAGCAGAAGAAGAGCTTGTGAGAATGTTGCGCGACGCTGGTGTTCATCTTGTGGTTCTCGCTGGCTTCATGCGCGTATTGCACGCGCCCATGCTCAGGGCGTTTGCCCAGCGCATCATCAACATCCATCCGTCGCTCCTGCCGAAATATCCGGGACTTGAAGCTTGGAAACAAGCTCTCGGAGCCGGTGAAACCGTGACGGGCTGCACGGTGCATTATATCGATGAGAAAGTCGATCACGGCCAGATCATCGCTCGCCGGGAGGTAGCCGTCTTGCCTCACGATACGGCGGAAAGTCTGCATGCCCGGATTCAAATCGCCGAACACGAACTGTATCCGGTCGCAATAGCTGGATTCTGTGAAAAATACGCGGCATCAAGCGCCTAATTTACAGATGGCGCACGACCAACGGTCGTAAGCTGCTCAACTACAGTTGTTCTGGTTTTTGCTCTCGCCTGAGCAGCTCTTCCAGAGCGACCGTCGGTTTTTTTTGTTCGTACAGCACAGCGTACACCTCATCGATAATAGGCGTCGCGATGTTCAATCGCCGCGCGCATTCCCACGCGCTTCGCGCGGTCGGAATCCCTTCGGCCACTGTTTTCATCGACTCAGTAATCTGAGCGACTGCTTCGCCACGCCCCAAGCGCTCGCCGACGGTATGATTGCGGCTGCGCTCGCTGTAGCAGGTCAGAATCAGATCGCCCGCCCCGCTTAATCCATAAAAGCCAGTCGCGTTCCCGCCCATCGCAATCCCGAGCCGGACCAGCTCTGCCAACGATCGAGTGACCAACGCGGCTTTCGAATTATTACCGAGTCCCAGACCGTCGCTGATTCCGGCCGCTACGGCGAAAACATTTTTCAACGCGCCGCCAAGTTCGATCGAAACGACGTCTTGACTCGTGTAAATGCGAAATCGCGAACTGCCGAGGATACCTTGCAAACTCGCCGCGCAGTTCGCGTCGTCGCAGCCAATGACGGTGGCGGTGGGGAGATTTTGTGCGATTTCGACAGCGAGGTTCGGGCCGGATAACACCGCGATTCTGTGGCCCGGGCAAACTTCCCCCAGAATTTGGCTCATTCGCATTCCAGTCAGGTGCTCGATCCCTTTGGTGCAACTCAGGAAGACGGCATCCGGATTAGCAATGGATTTTCGCAGACGGGTGGCGATCTCTCGCAATGCAATTGACGGCGTTACAAAAACGATCAGATCCGCTCCGGCGCAATCTTCCAGGTCGGATGTGACATCTACCGAGGGAGGTAATTTGATTCCAGGAAGGTAGTTACTGTTTTCCCGCGTCTTCTGCATGCGCGCAATACGAGGGCCGTTGTGACCCCAAAGCGAAATTGGTCGCCCGTTTTTTCCCCACAGCCAAGCCAGCGCCGTTCCCCAAGCACCCGCACCCAAGATTGTGGTCTTGCCAATCTTCATTTCCGAGTAAAGCGTGGCTCGCTGCCGCGCATTAGCCTTGAGAGATTTGAACGGTGCCGCCAAATCACAATTGCCGCGATACAAAGCGACGAGTAAAACAGCGCTTTCCCATAGCTTTGATTTAGCGGGGTCATAATGGCAATCACGAGCGGCAGCGCAAGGACAGCTGCCACCGACGCTAGCGAGACATAGCGCGTCAACCAAAAAATCAATATCCAAATGATGACACCAATCAGCATCGCGAATGGCATGAGACCGAAAAGTGCTCCGGCAGAAGTCGCAACGCCCTTTCCGCCCCGGAACTTCAGCCACAGCGGAAAACAATGCCCAATCACAGCAGACACCGCCGCGACGATTCCAAAAATCTCGGGTGAACCCCAGTCCTGCTGCATGAGCGTTGCAATCAACACCGAAATCTTTACAGCGCCTAAACCCTTCAGGAAGTCCAAGACGAACACGGCATATCCATATCGTCGCCCGAGAACGCGCAAGACATTCGTCGCGCCAATGTTACCACTGCCCCCCTTCTGGATGTCGACTCCCGCGATGCGACCAGCTAGATACCCGAAAGGAATCGATCCCAACAAATAACCTGCACCCAGGACGATAGCCAACGTGAGCATCAAAAGTGGGAACGAAACTGGCCTTTACGTCAGTTTGTCGTATTGTAAGGCGTTCTTCGACAGCCAGATAGAAATTATGGCAACATCCGCCGGAGTAATCCCACTGATACGTGCAGCTTGACCAACTGAGGTGGGACGCAAAGTTGCTAGCTTTTGTCGCGTCTCGGAACGAAGCCCATTGATTTTACTATAATCCAGCCCATCTGGTATAACTTGATCCTGCCTCCGTTCAAGCTGTCGATTTTGTTCGGATTGTCGAGCCGCATATCCTTCGTACTTGAAATCGGTCTCGACTAGCTGCCAAATCGGAGCTGGCACACAGGAAAGAATCTCCGGGGGAAGATTCTGGACGCTAAAATCCGGTCTTTTGAACAATTGTGAAATTGGAACGCCGCGGATCGTCGTCCCGATCGCCATCGCTCGGGCTTGCTCCAAAAGACGCATTTTCTCTTGGAAGCGAGCATAGCGGTGCTTGCTCACTAGCCCCACCGTGAATGCCCGTTCAGTCAGGCGTTGATCTGCGTTATCGTGCCGAAGAAAGAGTCGATCCTCAGCTCGGCTAGTAAACATTCGATACGGTTCTTCGGTCCCTTTTGTGACCAGATCGTCGACGAGGACACCGATATAACCTTCTCTTCTGTTTATGAGAAATGGCGAACGGTCTTGAACTTTCAAGGCTGCGTTGGTTCCAGCGATGAGGCCTTGCGCCGCTGCCTCTTCATACCCCGAAGTACCGTTGACTTGGCCTGCGAAATAAAGTCCGCTGACTGGCTTGGTTTCTAATGTAGAAAATAGTTGGGTCGGCGGGAAGTAATCATATTCGACGGCATACCCTGGCCGCATGATCTCTGCATGTTCCAACCCCGGAATAGTGTGCACCAATTCAAGTTGAACGTCATAAGGTAGACTCGTGGAAATTCCGTTTACATAGTACTCATGTGTATGCCGTCCTTCTGGCTCGAGGAAAATCTGATGTGAAGTCTTATCTGAAAATTTGACAACTTTGTCTTCAATTGACGGACAGTACCGTGGACCCGTGCCCTTTATCCTTCCGGCGTAAAGTGGAGATCGTTGAAGATTTGCGCGAACAATCTCATGCGTCTTCGGTGTTGTAGCAGTTATCCAGCAAGGAAGTTGTTCCACGTGGAACTTACCATTGTGAACACGGTTCAGCGTGAAGATCTCACCCAGGCCGCCACCGATTTCCGCAAGCTCGAAGGCAAACGTCGGAGGAGGCTCATCGCCCAATTGAATGGTGCACTGCGACAAATCGATTGAACGCCCATTCAATCTGCACGGCGTGCCGGTCTTGAATCGTCCCACAGAAAATCCAAGCTGCCGAAGGCTCTCGCTCAAGCTTGAACTTGTATCCGCCATGCGGCCGCCCGGCTTGCTGCTCTGACCCACATGTAGTAGACCGCGCAAGAATGTCCCAGATGTGACAACGGCCGCGCGCGTAATAATTCTCAATCCGAAATCCGTTTCCACGGAAACCACTTTCCCGCCCTCCACGAGGATGCGCGAAACGGTCGCTTGCTTCGTATGGAGATTGTTCGTCCCCTCCAGAAGCGCCTTCATCCGAAACTGATACGCCTTTTTGTCGCACTGGACTCGGGGAGCCCTAACAGACGGGCCCTTTGTTCGATTAAGCATTCGAAACTGGATCCCGGTGGCGTCGGCATTGACGCCCATGGCACCGCACATGGCATCGATTTCGCGCACAATATGCCCTTTTGCTAGACCCCCGATCGCCGGGTTACATGACATCTGTCCAATTGTGTCCAGGTTCTGGGTCAGCAACAACGTGCGAGTACCGATTCGAGCCGAAGCCAGTGCCGCTTCGATACCTGCATGTCCACTGCCCACGACTACAACGTCGTATTCTGTTGGAAACTCAAATGTCATTGCCATAACATCTTGAAGACCAACATATTATCGCAGTAACATCTTGTGTTGGATCCCATTTTCGGCTGACGTTGCTGCGGTTTGGGAGGTTTGAATTACGCCGTATGCGATGCGGCCAAGCACAACCAAGAGCAATATAGTGGTCACAAAGATGCCTCCCCAGATCCAGTATTCGATCGTTCGCGGGTAATTTTCACCGCGCATGATGCGGACTGCAAGTTGGCCCAATGTCCCGACGTAAACGTACAAAAACAACCCCGGTATCCGACCGATCGAAGCCCACAGCATGTACAAACCAAATCGAATACTAGTCAAGCCATAGAAGTAATTCAGCAGGCTCGTAGGAAACAGAGGATGTAATTGACTCAACAAAATGATTTTCCAACTCTCGCGTTCCACCGCAGGCCCAAAGGCGCGAAGCGTTGGATTAGTTGAGAGTTTTTGCCGGAACCATCGCCTGGCTATCGAACGGCTTAGGGTAAACGAAATCGCTGTGCCGACGATGTTACCCACAAACACAATCAAAAATCCCCACCACAAACCGAAGAAAAAACCGCCTCCGACAGCCAGGATGCCGCCCGGAAGCAGAAGGATATTACAAATTGCGAAAAGCAACGGATAACAGATCGCGGCCCATGCGCCCAGGCTCATCACACGCTTTTGCAGCGCCTGGATAAAGTCCACAACCGGAAAAAAGCGCGAGAGCGCAAAAACAAGAGCAATCGCTAGCACCAGCACTGCAACCTGCCAGTAAAACGAGCGGCGAACCCTTAGCATCTCGAAATCTTGCGTGTGTCCTTCACTTCGCGCAAATTTCGCCAGTTCAGTTTCTTGCGTCCGAATAGAGAAGCAGCGTGATCAGTTAACCGGCTTAAAATACGCGAAGGCGCAAGGATTTTCAGCGCGCCAGCCATTGTTGTGTTCGACTAGGCACTCGAAGCGTGTGCGTTCCCCTGACGCGGCAGGACGAGGTTGTCAAAAATTACGCGCGTGGCGTCCGAGCGGTTGAGCGTATAGAAGTGAATACCAGCCACGTCGTTATCCAAAAGATCCTGACATTGTTCCAACGCGTACTGAATGCCGGCGCCTCTGACCATTTCGGGATCGTTTTGGCAACGCTGTAACGCACGCTGAAGCTTCGCTGGGAAGCGTGCACCGGCAGCTAACTCGGCGATGCGTTTGAATCCGCCGATGGAGGTAATCGGCATAACACCAGCGATAATGGGGATGTGAATATCATGAAGCGCGCAGCGTTCACGGAAATCGAGGAAGTCGCGATTATCGAAAAACAACTGCGTGACGATGTATTCGGCGCCCGCATCCACTTTCGCTTTGAAATAATCCATTTCGACTAATCGATTGGGCGTGGCAGGATGTCCTTCGGGGAACCCGGCCACGCCAATTCCAAAACCGCGGTGGTCCGGATGCGCCCCCGACTCATTGAATCTGCGAATGAATTTGACCAAATCGATCGCATGTTGGAACGAATCCCGCGATTTATCGTAAGCAATCCCTGCGGGCCTATCCCCGCCGAGCGCGAGAATGTTTCCAATGGCCGACTTGGCATATCGAAGGAGGATCGCTTCGATCTCCTCTTCGTTATGACAAACGCAGGTAAGGTGGGGGATCGGGTCCAGTTTTGTCGTGTGTTGAATGCGCTCGACAAGATCGTGAGTTAAATCACGCGTTGATCCGCCGGCACCGTAAGTCACGCTGACGAAGTGCGGCATGTACGATTCGAGATCGCGAATCGTTTGGTAGAGGATCTCCGCCGCCTCCGGTGTTTTTGGGGGGAAGAACTCGAACGAAAACGTGGGCGAATTCGCCCGCATAATGTCGGTGATGTGCATTTACCCGGTGAGATAGCTCCGTAGTCTTCTTTTGATGTAACGCTTTCCCCAAGCAATCTTTAGATACTTCTCGCGTTGGGCGGCATCACTTTCATTCAAACAGCCCTCCCAATAGACAAGCTCGAACGGTATCCGTCTTTTCGTTGAAGCGATGAGTCCTTTATTATGCGCGTGCAGCCGCGCTGGCAAATCTCTCGTCAAGCCAGCATAGAATTGATGATCTGCGAGGGAATGCAAAAGATATACGGAACAGTGCCTTGCCATATCTCTCATCTCACGGGGTGAACTCAGCGCCTACCTTCGTTCCTGCCGCAACTTTCGGTCAACTCACCGAAGCAACTCACGGCACGATTGCAAATAGTAGCAACACGCCAACAACTTTGAATATCTCTGAACAAGTCTCCTGGCTGTCGCAGAAACCAAGGTTTATTGGTCAAGCAACAAGTGTTATTAACATGTCGCGCGTGGCACGGCATTTCCTAAGAGTCCTGACAGTTATTCGCAGTAAGAAGAATAAGATCCAAACAGAATTTCACTAAAGAGCAGCATTCTCTGTTTGTGAAAAACTTTCTCGGCAGCACATGAAACGGTTCCATATCCTCGATCCAACTGTTCAAGGCCAAAACGCGTCGTGGTTCTGTGCCTTGGCCATAATGACCAAGGCGCCACAGGCTGGCCAAGTCAAAACACGCCTTGTCCCTCCACTCAAACCAGATGAAGCCGCGGAGTTAAACAGATTTTTTTTACGCGATACAATTACTACAATTGCGAACTCCGCCACGCCTAAGGACGCCTGTGGAATTGCGGTTTACACGCCAATCGGCTCCGAATCGGCTTATACCGACATCCTTCCGGACAATTTCAGGTTACTACCGCAACGCGGCGACGGGTTTGGGGAACGTCTTTATTTTGCTGCGCTGGATCTATTCAAGTGCGGGTTTGAATCGGTGTGCCTGATCGATTCGGACAGCCCGACCGTTCCCCCGGAAGATTTCGCGCAAGCAGTAAGACTCTTGCAACGCCCCGGTGATCGTGTCGTTCTCGGTCCGTCCGACGATGGCGGCTATTATTTGATTGGACTTAAGAAGCCGCACAAAGAACTCTTTGAGCGAATTGATTGGAGCACCGAGCGTGTGCTTGCTCAGACGAGACAACGCGCGCGAGAAATAGGTCTCGAAGTCAAGCTGTTGCCAGTGGGATACGATGTCGATGATTCGGCGAGTTTACAGCGACTGTGCAAGGAACTGCTGACTGGCAAGCAGAGCGACAGCGTCGCGCCACGGACACGAAAGTTTCTGCGCGACATAATCGCGCGCGAAGGTCGGACGCGGATTTGGCCGGACATCCGATAAAATTTGTTGTAGCGGCGCTTGTGCCAAGCGCCGAACCTTAAAAACCAAAGCGTTTTACACAAACGCCTCTACAACGACATGAAACGCGCGCTAGTCACTGGTTCCGCAGGCTTGATCGGCTCCCACATTGTCGATCTTCTCGTGCGCGAAGGCTGGCACGTGCGTGCCTTGGATAATCTCGAACCCCAAACGCACAGGCGAGGAAAGCCAACGTGGATTAACGAAAAGGCGGAATTCGTCGAAGCGGATTTGCGCGATCGCGACGCGATCACCGCCGCGTTAGACAACATCGACATCATCTTTCATCAGGCTGCGTATGGCGGTTACATGCCTGAGATCACAAAATTCGTCCACGTGAATTCCTTCGGCACGGCGCAGATGCTCGAAGTTATCCGCGAAAAACGTTTACCTGTAAAAAAAGTCGTGGTCGCGAGCTCTCAGGCTGTTTACAGCGAAGGTGCCGGCGATTGCCCCAAACACGGTTTAGTCTTCCCAAGCGTGCGGCCGATCGACCAATTGCGTAAAGGAGATTGGCAGGTGCATTGCCCGATTTGCAGTGCGATCACAAAAACCGTTCCGACTCCCGAGAATGCGCCGGTTGGTGGCGAAACCGTGTATGGCCTGACCAAAGTCGATCAGGAGCGCCTCGTGCTGCTCTGGGGAAAACAGGTCGGAATTCCCACGGTCGCACTGCGTTACTCCTGTACCTACGGCCCTCGCCAATCGATTTTTAATCCCTACACCGGAGTGATCGCAATTTTTTGCACGCGTTTACTGAACGGTTTGCCGCCGATGCTTTACGAAGATGGCGAGCAAACGCGCGATTTTTCATTCGTGGAAGACGTCGCGCGTGCAAATTTGCTCGCTGTCGAAACCGATAGGCTCGACGGATTAGCCGTGAACATAGGCAGCGGACGCGGCATACCGATTCGCGAAATTGCCGAACAACTTTCGGATGCTCTGAAGATCGACATGGCACCCGAGATCAACGGCGAATTTCGTCCCGGCGAAATGCGTCATCTGACCAGCGACACCGCGCTTGCTCAGTCGGTCGGTTACAAACCAACCGTCGATCTCAGCGATGGCATCGCGCGTTACATCGGTTGGATCCGCACCCAATCAGACATTCGCGATTATTTCAGTGAAGCCAGCGAAATTTTGAAGAACAAGGGAATTGTTCATCGGGTAGGTAGATGAACATCGCTCCTGGTATTCCCGATTTTAATGCCCCCGTCGCCGATCACGCGCGCAAAGACTTTCCGTTGCTGGATGCGGACATGGCCGTGGGAGAAGCGCTGGAGCGCATCCGACGCGAGGGCGTGGGCGAACGCGTCGTCTACTTTTATGCGGTGGATGAGCAGAAACGGCTCGTTGGCGTAGTGCCAACGCGACGGCTATTGACCGCGCCATTGGAAACGCCGCTGCGCCACGTCATGGTACCGCGCGTCGTGGCCGTTCCGGCGACTGCCACAATCCTTGATGCCTGCGAATTTTTTGTTCTCTACAAATTTCTCGCCTTTCCCGTGGTCGACGAACAACGCCGTGTCGTCGGCGTCATCGACGCAAACCTTTTCGCCGAAGAAATCTTGGAGGCGGGTGAGAGCGAGGATCGACATCGCTCTGCTGCGCCCGTCGGTCCCGAATTTTTTGAGGCGCTCGGGTTTCATATCGAACAAATTCGAGGTGCGTCGCCTTGGCGTGTTTTTCGGTTTCGTTTCCCGTGGCTGCTTGTTACCGTGACGGGCGGCACCCTCTCGGCGATCCTGGTCCGGTATTTTGATCACCATGGTGCTGGCGCTGAACGAAAGCGTGAGTATGAAATCCATGAGCGTGACGATTCATGCGTTTCGCTCCGTCTCGGTCACCTGGCGATGGCTGGCAACGGCGTTCCGCCGTGAAGTAATAACGGCGCTGCTGTTGGGCGTGGCATGCGGGTTTGTTGTCGGCACAATCGTTTGGGTCTGGCGCAATGATGTGCTTGGAGCGTTTGTCATTGGCGGCAGCATCGCGCTTTCGCTCATCACTGCGTGCGCACTTGGCCTGGGCGTGCCGTCGCTTCTTCACCGTTTCAAGCTCGATCTGAAAATTGCCGCGGGACCAGTCACGCTCGCCCTGGCCGATTTTATTGCGCTGGTAATTTATTTCACCAGCGCGTGGCTGGTTTTGCGATGAGCAACGTGTCGGTCATTATCCCGGCGCTTAACGAAGAGGAACCGATCGCCGGAGTCGTGCGCGAATGTCTGGCGACCGGTTTGCCTAATGACCTGATCGTCGTCGACAACGGCAGCACTGATCGCACAGCCGAACGCGCGCGCGAAGCCGGCGCGCGCGTAGTAACCGAGCCCCGTGGCTACGGGCGCGCGTGCGCTGCGGGAGTTCGCGCGCTTTCGCCCGAATGCCAGATTGTTGTGTTTCTTGATGGCGACGGGAGCGACGTTCCCGCGTTCATGAATCAACTTGTCGACCCAATCGCGCGCGGCACGCATGATTTCGTGATCGGCTCGCGCACGCGTGGCCAACGCGAACCCGGCAGCATGAACTTCCAGCAAATCTTGTCTGGACGCATTGCCGGATTCATTCTGCGACTGCTTTACAGGGTTAGCTACACTGACATGTGCCCATTCCGCGCCATCCGCCGCGACGCGCTCGCGAAACTCGACATGCGTGAGGAAACGTACGGCTGGAATTTGGAGATGCAGATGAAGGCAGCCCGCGCCGGGGTGCGCATCCTCGAGATTCCGGTAAACCATCGCCGGCGCAGCGGTGGCGAATCCAAAGTTTCGGGCACCTTACGCGGCACATTTGTCGCCGGCGCGCGAATCCTTGCGACATTAGTGCGTGTGGCCTTCGAATAAGTTGCGGAGGCAAATGCCGCCGCGAGCGCTGGAAATTCCGGTGTGTTCGTGTAGCGTCCGCCGATGCTTTCGATGCTCGATTTGGAGAAATTCCGGACGACGCCGCTTACCCGCGAGCCATTCGAGTTTTTGATCGTTCCGGAATTTGTAAAGGCCGACGCGCGCAGCGCGATCGACAACGATTATCCCGAAGTTGCGAGTCCCGGCAGTTTCCCGCTGCGCGAGGTAACCTACGGCCCAGCATTTGCGAAGCTGATCGAGGAGATGCGAAGCGCCGAGTTTCGCCAGGCCTTTGAGGAGAAATTTAACGTGGATCTTGCGAATCGCCCGGACATGATCACGGTGCGCGGCCGCTGCAGCGAAAAGGACGGGAAGATCCACACAGATTCGGAAACGAAAATCATCACGATCCTCATTTACATGAACCCGGCTTGGGAATCGTCCGGCGGACGCCTGCGGTTGTTGCGTTCCGGGACCAATCTCGATGACGTGATCCAGGAAGTGCCACCGACCGAAGGCACGCTGCTGGCGTTCCGTCGCAGCAGTAACTCGTGGCACGGCCACATCCCGTTCTCCGGTCCACGCCGCGCGATTCAATTTAATTGGGTCACGAGCGCAGCAGTCGTACGCCGCGAGCAGAACCGCCATCGATTGTCAGCGTGGATGAAAAAACTCCGCGGCGCGTTTTCGGGCGAGAAGAAAGCGGCTTAGCCTGCTGGTGGCTCATATCGGCGAAGGAAAAGCGAGGCAAACGCCGAACGCCCAACATCGGACGCTCACGTATCTGAATTTGAACGTTGAGCGTTGAGCGTTGAGCGTTGAGCGTTGGACGTTGGACGTTAAAACCGTTTCTGGCTAGACATCAATTGAACCGGCAAATCGAAAACGCACGGATAAAACGCGCGGACCTATCGGAACTTCAATCCACAGAGTTCTCGCGCATTTTGTTGATCAAACCTTCGGCACTTGGCGACGTCGTCCATACGATTCCGGTGCTTGTGAAGCTGCGGGCGCGTTATCCAAGCGCGCAAATTGACTGGTTGATCACTCCGGAGAACGCGGACATCGTGCGCTGCCACCCGGCGCTATCCAATGTCGTTCTTTTTGCACGGCGCGATTTCTCGAAGCGCGGCATGAGATGGCGCGCACTGGTGTCGTTCTTCGATCTCCTCAAGCAAATCCGTCGCGCGAAATATGATTTGGTCGTCGACATGCATGGTCAGCTGCGTTCGGCTTTTTTTTCTCTCGTGAGCGGTGCCCACGTGCGCATCGGGTTTGATCGCCCGATCAAGCGTGGACTTACGGTTTCCGCCGAGCACGATCTCAGGAACGTGCCGAGCCACGGCTGGCGCGGCGCACGCGAGGGTTCATGGATTGCCTACACCCACCGCGTCTCGATTCCGACATTAGATGTTCACGCAATTGATCGTTACCTCTGGATCGGGCCGTTGCTTGGCTTCGACGACGATCCACCAGATCTCACTATTCACCTGTCATCCGACACTGTGCGTAACGTGAAGCAATTGCTCGAGCAGCATGGTGTCACTCCCGACATGCCCCTTATTATTCTCGTGCCCGGCACCATCTGGGAGACTAAGCATTGGACGATTGAAGGATTTGCAGGCGTCGCGCGGCACTTTCTTCACGACGGGTTTGCTGTTGCGCTAGCGGGCACGATGCGCGACCAGGAGCGGTGCCGGCAAATCGCAGCCGCAGCGCCCGGGGCATGTGATCTATCGGGTAAAACCACACCGGCAGAGCTGGCGGCACTCATTCGGCGTGCAGAAGTGGCGGTGACCAATGACTCTGGTTCGATGCATGTTGCCGCGTCACTCGGCAAACCCATGGTCAGTGTCTTCGGACCAACCAATCCGGTTCACATCGGACCTTATCAACGGCCGGAATCGGTCGTGCGCGTGGACTTGCCGTGCTCGCCCTGTAATTACCGTCGCCTGAGCCAATGCCCGTTCGATCACGCCTGCATGAAACAGGTGACGCCTGCAATGGTTGTGGAGCGCGTGCGGAAAATCGTCGCGATGGCAAAAGCCAGCTAGATCGGCTGTAGCGTGCGCTGTCCTCAGCGCATTCCCCGAACCATTAACCAGATCCGCTGAGGACAGCGGACACTACAGCACCGTGGCTGCTCTTCGCTGGCTTTGTGCAATTTGGTTTGCTTATCGCGCTCGGCCTGTAAGATCGGCAACCAACTGTGAGTAGAACAAAAGCGGTTTTCGTCGGCTTGCTCGCGGGATTCACCGCAGGAATCGTGATGACAACGGCGATGTTGTTGCTCGCTGCGCTTCGTGTGGCGATACCGCTCGTCGTCATCGGCGATCGGCTTTCAGTTTTCATCCCACCGGGTCCGTTCCTTTCCGTAATGGGTAAGGTGGGTGGTTACAATCACCTGAAGCAACTTGGCGTTGGATCCACAATCGCCGGCCAACTTTTTGTTGCTGCAATTGGCGGAGCAGTTTTCGGCTTGCTAGCGCGGCGTAATCCGGCGCGCCCCTCCGCGATATGGACGATGTCGATCCTCGTTGTGTTACCGATCGTTGCCTTCGCAATCGCGCTGTGGCCGGTACTGGGCACAAGCTATGTTGGCCTGCCTGTCCAGGCCGCGCGCCTGGTCACCCTCGTCGGTTTCGCGCTTTGCGTTTTCTTGTTCGAGAGAACGTTAGTCTCTGCTTTTCGATTTCTGACAATGCGAGAAGCCGGGCGGCACGAATATGAATTTAGTCCGGCCATTGGCCGGCGGGCGTTTGTCCTGAGCGCGATCGGAATCGCAGTGGCGGGTGGCGGCGTTGCGCTCGCCCGGAAGCTTTATCGTGTCGCAACATTCAGCTACGACGGCACCCAATACAAAGGCCGCATCGTCGAGCCGATTACGCCCAACGAGTTGTTCTATTGCGTGACGAAGAACGTGGTGGACCCCAAGGTGAACGTCGACCTCTGGCACCTTGAGCTGAACGGGCTCTTGCAAAATCCGGCTACCTGGCGATTTGAGGACCTCCTCGGATTTCCAGCACAGGAGCAACAGACGACGCTGATGTGTATCAGCAATAGCCTCGATGCGGGCCTGATCAGCAACGCGATCTGGAAAGGTGTTCCATTGCGCGATTTGCTCGAACGAGCCGCTCCGCTTTCCAGCGCCGCCCGGGTGCGCTTCCACGGCGTCGATAATTACACCGACACTATTCCTGTGGAGAAGGCTATGGAGCCGACCACGTTGCTGGCCTATGACATGAACGGTGTGCGACTGCCGCACCGCCATGGATATCCGTTGCGCGTGATCGTTCCCGGCTACTTCGGCGAAAAAAACGTGAAATGGCTTACCCGGATCGAAGTGGCCGACGCGAACGCGAAAGGATTCTACGAAGCACAAGGCTGGGGTCCCGATTTCATTGTGCCCACACGATCGAGAATCGATGTGCCCGATAATTGGTCGTCGTTTTCGTTAGGCAAACTAACTGGCCCCATCGAAGTGAAAGGCATCGCGTACGGCGGTGACCGTGGCGTCTCGCGCGTCGAACTCAGCTTTGATAACGGCCAATCCTGGCGCGACGCCGAGATCTATTACACCGGGGGCAACCTCGCGTGGTCGCTTTGGAAGACAGAGTGGGCGCCCGCGGCGGGTGATTATGCGCTCGTCGTGCGAGCCACTGACGGCGAAGGCGACGTACAGGAATGGGAAGAAGACCGAGGCCCGTTTTCCGGCGTCGCCGGGCTTCATGAGATTTCTGTGCGCGTCACGGCGTGAATTCTGGTTTCCGGGGAGCACAGGCTGCCAGCCTGTTCTTTTCGGCGGCTTGCCGAAAAGGTTGTAGGCACACTAAAACTCTCACTTCCCGCATTCTGGATCTTTGAAACTTGCCTCGTGTGCTAAGTTTCATCGATGGAGAAAGTGATCATTGTTGGGAGCGGTTGCGCCGGATTAACAGCGGCGATTTACGCTGCTCGGGCTAATTTGAGTCCACTGGTGCTGGAAGGGCGGCAGCCGGGCGGGCAACTGTCGACCACGACGTTGGTGGAAAATTATCCCGGCTTCCCGGATGGAATTGATGGACCGGAGCTCATCCTCAACATGCACAGGCAGGCCGAAAAATTTGGCGCGCGCTTCTCTTACGCGGAGGTGACTGATTTTGATGGAAGCAACAAGCATCTCCGAATCAAAGCCGATGATGAATGGCTGGAGACACTGGCGCTCATCATCGCCAGTGGCGCGTCGGCGCGCTACCTGGGGCTGGAAAACGAAGAGAAGTTGGTCGGCCACGGCCTGACCAGCTGCGCAACGTGCGACGGCGCATTTTACAAGAATGTGCCGGTCTGCGTGGTCGGCGGCGGCGATTCCGCCGCGGAGGAATCATTGTTTCTCACCCGGTTCGCTTCAAAGGTGTATCTGATTCATCGCCGCGACAAAATGCGCGCTTCTGTAATCATGCAAGAGCGCGTGTTCTCCAACAAAAAGATCGAGCCGATCTGGAACACGGTCGTCACAAAATACGTTCCGGACGAAAAAGGCGAGATGCGCGCGGTCTGTCTGCGAAACGTCGAGACAAACGAAGAACGGGAACTGGCGGTGGCGTGTGTGTTTATTGCGATCGGTCACGACCCGAACAGTCAACCCTACCGAGACAAACTCGACATGGACCGCGATGGATATTTGATCACGAAAAAGCTGGTGGAGAGTAAACATCCTGGGGTATTCGTGGCGGGCGACGTTGCTGATCGAGTTTACAAGCAGGCGGTAACCGCAGCCGGTTCCGGCTGTGCGGCAGCGATGGACGCGGAGAAGTATCTCAGCGAACTGGAATCAAATGCTTGATCGTTGTTTCTGTAGCCGCTTCGCTGTGCGAAGCGCGGCGCCGGTCTTTTCGGCATCCCTGTATTGCGTCGTCCACAGGGCGACGGCTACAGTGCTACCTTGAAGATCTGCGACCTGACCCAGTTCTACTCTCCGCGAAGCGGGGGCGTGAAACGGTACCTCCAGGAGAAAATTGCCTACATCAGGAATTACTCACCTGATGACAAACACGTTCTTATCGTTCCTGGGCCGAGAACTGAGGTGACAACCAACGGCGTGTCGCGGGTCTACTCGATTCATTCGCCTGTGGTTTCGCGCAGGTCACAATACCGGGCACTCCTGAATCTGCGTGCGGTCGAGGAAATCCTGGGACGGGAACGGCCGGACCTCATCGAATCGAGCGATCCATACCAAGTCGGATGGAAAGCGGTCGCCACCGGCCGCGCGTTGAAAGTTCCAGTGGTTGGCTTTTACCATTCGCATTTTCCCGAAGCATATCTGCGCGGCCGCACGAAGTTCCTGGGGCAGCGCGGCGCGGAGCGAGCCATGAAATGGACGCGTGCCTATGTGCGCAGACTTTATAACCGTTTTCAGGCTACGCTGGTCGCTTCCGATAAGCTGGCCGGCGTTCTTTCAGAATGGGGTGTGCATAACGTCCGGTCGACACGGCTCGGGGTGGACACAGGCATTTTCAAACCTGCGCCGGATGACACAGAAGGCACACGCGACTCGTTAGGCATTAAAGACGAGGAAAAATTGCTTCTCTACGTCGGTCGCCTCGCCAAAGAAAAGAATACGCGCACATTGTTCCGGAGCTTCGAGCTTTTGCATCGGCGTCACCCAAATGAATTTCGTCTGGTGGTGGTTGGCGACGGGCCGCAGCGCAATGAGCTTCGGAAGCTACAGCGCAACAGTTGCCGAAGCAGCATCAAATGGATCGCATATTGCGAATGCGCCGCCGAACTGGCCAGTCTCTATCGCGCAGCCGATCTTTTCGTTCATCCGGGTGTCCAGGAAACATTTGGGCTTGCGGCGCTGGAGAGCCAGGCGTGCGGCACACCGGTTGTGGGAATTCGCGGGAGCTACATGGATAGTGTCATTTGTCATAATCAGGAGTCGTGGGCGCGGGAAAACAGCCCGGAAGCGCTTGCCACTGCGATTGAAGAGTACAGCGCGAAGAAATTGTCCGCCCTCGGCAGGAACGCTGCCCGGGTCGCGCGGAGTTTGTATAGCTGGCCGCGAGTGTTTGAGGAACTTTTTTGCATTTATCGCGAGCTTCGCGCAAACTACCGCCGTTTTTAAATGGTGAACGATGACCACAGGCCGTTCCTCATTCGAGGCTATCGCGAATCTGATCGCGAAGCGGTTCGAAAGCTCTGCTGCGATACTGGCTTTCTCGGCGAGCCAATTGATCCTGTGTACGAGGATCGAGAATTGTTCGCTGATTTTCTAACTACCTATTATACCGACCACGAACCGGAGTCATGTTTTCTCCTGGAGGTGGACAGCGAAATTCGGGGTTACCTGCTCGGCTCTCGCAAACCGCTACAAAACCAGCTCTATGCGCTCTACCAAAATGTCTGGCTTTTCTTTCGGGCGCTGACCCGCTACTTCCGTTATAAGGCGCGATCGCGGCGCTTTATTCGATGGGTTCTGATGTACGGGTGGCACGAAGTTCCCGCTCAACCACGGCGCGTCCCACATTTTCACATCAACCTTTTGCCGGAGGCGCGAAAAGTTTCGACTACGCGCGCGCTCATGAGCGCTTATCTGAGTTACCTCTATCGCTCCGGCGAAAAACGCGTGTGCGGCCAGATCATTACGTTCGAGAGCCGGCGCGGCGAAAAGATGTTCGAACGTTACGGCTTCAAGGTTTTGAATCGAGCGGAGATCACAAAATACAAAGCATTCTATCCCGAGTCGGTCTATCTCAGCACGGTCATTAAGAATTTGGAGACGGCCGGCCCACTTTCAGCTTATTCGCGCATCCGCGAATAGTGCGACAAGTGTTTTTCAAAAGACGGCCAGTTTCGTTCTATTTTTCTTTCAAACGAGTGCGCCAGTAGATCAATCCGCCGATCAAAATGAATCCGAGCGCTCCGCCAATGACCTTTAACCGAAATAGCAGAGAGTTTCCCATATCTGGCGGAGGAATCGTCGCGATTATCATCGCAAACAAGGTGACAATTATACCGCTCAAGCCGGTGAGCCACCTGCCAATGGATCCGCCAGGCGCCAGCACGACGTCACTGCCGTTCTCGCCTTGCCGGCGATGAATCAAAAAGACGACGAACAAATAAAGGTAGGGGATGAAGTAAAGTAGAATCTGGGTGTCGAGCAGGATCAGATAAACGTCCTCGACGTTCGTGCCCTTCCCGAGCACCGAGAGCAACAGAAATATCGTTCCGAGCGTAGCCTGAACGAGGATCGCGACATATGGCGTATGCCAGCGAGGATGTATCGCTCCGAAAGCCTTCGGGAAATAGCAGTCCAGCCCGATCACGAACGCGACGCGCGCAGGCCCGATCAGCCAGGCGCCCACGCTCCCGAGATTACCGATGGAGTAAAGCGCCGCACACAGCGGAGCGACCCACCCCAGCGTCGGGGAAATGTTATCGGCGCCGGCCTTGATCGCCTGCAGAAATCCTGAGACGATGTTGACATCCTTGTTCGGCAGGCGCCATAGCACCGCGGCTGTTCCGACAATATAAACGACGGCAATTAACGGCGCGGAGATGAGGATCGAGCGAGGCAGATTGCGCCGTGGATTTTCGACCTCGTCACCCATCGTCGAGGCCAACTCGAGCCCCGCGAACGCGAACGCGATCGAAGCCAGCAGGTTCAACGCCGGGACGTTGTTCAAATCAGGCTTCAAAGTTGCCACGCTGAATTCGTTGGCCGGAGGAGCAGTCATTGCGCCGTAAACGCCCAGCAAAATCAGAATGAGCCCGGGGACGTACGTGCCGACGCCGCCCGCGTTTTGCAACCATTTGCCCGTGTCCAGGCCGACAATGTTTATCAGGGTGGCAATCCATAGCGGGACGAGCGTCATCGGCAGCACATAAGCCCAATTGTCACTTAGCCCGCTCCCACCCTTCCCGAAGATAAAAGTCGCGATCACCGCCGCCGAGATCAGCAGGTTCGGGTAATAGAGGACGTTGTTGATCCAGTAACACCAGCCGCACAAAAACCCGTGGCCTTCGCCCAACGTGCGTTTCGTCCAGAAATAGATGCCGCCCTCTTTCGGAAACCGTGATGACAGTTCAATCACGGCCAATCCCTGTGGGATGAAGAAGAACACGGCGGCGATCGACCACATCAGCAACGACCCGGGACCGAATTTCGCCGTTGTCCCAAGATGCCTGAGACCCAGCACGGCGACCAGATTGAACAGGATCAGATCGCGCAGCCTGAGCGCGCGTACGAGCTTCGGGCTGGTTTGTGTCGTCTTCGTGGTCATAAACCTGGAAAAAGAGACAAAATAAACTACAGCGAATTTAACCGGGAGATGATTGATGAAATGAACAGACGATTATCAGATGGTCATGCACAGCGCACCGCACTGCTCAAAAACGATGCTTCCGGTTGAGGCCATTAGCGCGATTACTCCGAATCGCGCCCGGTCGCGCGCATTGCGGATTGCGGACTGATAGGCGAGGCAGTCTTCTGATGCGGTCACTAACGCGATAATTCCGCGCGCCGCGCAATAATTGCGAACTGCGCTGGCAAAGCGTTCATGTTCGAGAGCCAGCGCGGAGAAAAAATGTTCGAGCGTTATGGGTTCAAGGTTCTGAATCGGGCGGAGATCACAAAATACAAAGCATTCTATCCCGAATCGGTCTATCTCAGCACGGTCATCAAGAACTTAGAGACGGCCGGGCCTCTTTCCGCTTACTCGCGCGTCCGCGAATAGTGCGAAAAGGGTTTTTCAAAAGACGGCCAGCGTTGCAAAAGCTGCAATGGCGTTCTGACGTTTCCGATTTGAAGTTGTAGCCATTCACGCTCTATTCTGAGCTTCTTTCGCCGGCATAGCTCAGCTGGTAGAGCAGCTGATTTGTAATCGAGAAAGCCATTTTTGCCGGCTTTAGCTATCATTAGCTATCTATTGTAAATCAGCAACTTACACGGATTTGGTTGATTTGAGTTTTAACCAAGATTAGCCATTTTTGGCCCTTTTTTTGAGCTAGCGTATACAATTGCGGTATACAATTTCGATGATCCACTCGGCCGCTAAATTTTCACAGCGCTTGCTGCCGAGAAATCAAAATCGGGTCGTCTGAAGTTTCTCGATAAGGACCCCGCAACCGAATACCAAGATAGCGGGTTCGAGCCCCGTAGGCTCCGAGGTTTTTGTAATACAAAGCTGGCTCGTTAGGCCAATTTCGAAGCTGCCCGTTGTCTACGACGTACTTCCATGCTTCCAATGACTTACGGCAGCCTCGATTCATTACCCGTCAGTTATTAGGCCTGGGCCCTCGCGCTTGCGGCTTCGCGAGCGCTTTACCCAACATCTTCGCTGTGAACGTCCGTTTCACGAAAGCTGGCACAGATGCGTCCATGAAGAGATTCAGTCGGCCCGGAACTATTCTGGACCGGTTTTCCCGCAGCGCGTTAAGGCCCTCGGATACGCACTGCTCCACGCTCATCGGCTTCATCGGCATGGTCCGCGGGTCGAACCCAAGCTTGGCCAGCACCGCCGTGTTTGTCAGCGGAGGCGGCACGACGATAACGTAGACGCCCCGAGGCTTGAACTCGTAGTGGAGCGCTTCCCCGAGACTGTGGAAATACGCCTTGGCGCCACCGTCATTCGCCAGGAACGGAACCCCAATTTCCGCGCCCAGCGACACTATGAGGATAAGGCCGCCCCGGCGTCGCTCGGCGAGTTTCGCGCCGAAATGGTGGGTGATGTCCAGATGCGCCATCGTA
>WNFQ01002474.1_pt1 | contig 22660 bp, 38 predicted proteins | sample 5400171 | NCBI WGS metagenome assembly WNFQ01 (sample SAMN13153356, study PRJNA577476) | soil metagenome | isolation source: 20 cm soil under Madrone tree | place: USA:California | collected 2016-06-14 | reverse complement strand
GTACGTCCTGCTTGCATCCATGGCCATCCAGTATAAGCTTATTTCAACCTACGTAGATGTTGATCTTCTCGGTGGTGACCTCCTCGATGTGATCCTCCGCCGTGGGGAACCTCTCAAGGGCGATATTGGTACGTCCTGCTTGCATCCATGGCCATCCAGTATAAGCTTATTTCAACCTACGTAGATGTTGATCTTCTCGGTGGTGACCTCCTCGATGTGATCCTCCGCCGTGGGGAACCTCTCAAGGGCGATCTTGGTACGTCCTGCTTGCATCCATGGCCATCCAGTATAAGCTTATTTCAACCAACGTAGAGGTCGATCTTCTCGGTACTGACCTTCTCGATGTGATCCTCCGCCGTGAAGGTGCGTGAATACAGGAATAATGTATCACAATGCTCCTATATTTTTTTTCTAAATTTCGGTATAAACCATTCTTCTAGAAGCTTGATCGGCTTGACTCTCAGAGAAACGTTGAAGTGCGTGCTGCTTGAAATCAGACGTAGATTGGAGCACTGTGCGAGGCGGACTCAGGGAAGGGAGAATCTAGGATATGTCAAAGGGGATTGGTTTACTAGTACATACGCAATGGACCCAATATTTTAAATTCGGATTGTTAAACATTTATGTGTGCCTGCCATACATTGAGCCGTGATTTATTTCGGTGTAGGTTAGATTGCACTGCATTGCCAGTGCCCCACTGGCACGGGCACAACTAAAGATGAAAATTCGAGTGATCACGGGTGTACTAATGAAACGAACGCAGCAAGTGATGAAATGCACACCGGTAATAACTATATGATTCCGAAGATGAGTGCAAGTTATTATACTGTACTTGAGTACAGTACAATGTCCCCTTCAAGTCGCGGTCATTGTGTGTGTGTCAAGGTATCGCCTATCGCCACACGTGCTCCGAGTCCTCCCGGCCGGGTCACTAACGCGTTGCAACTCGAGCAAATTTGACCATGAAGTATGGATGTAGTATGCTGCGGGACTTTATCAAAACACGAGACATACTGAGTCATCCAGTCCCTTTCAGCAAGCAACAGAACTATCCCAGTCATTGCAGTGACTTGAACAACGCGCCTCTGGAAGTCATCAGAAGAATCCATACTATATGTGCACCTTGATGTGCACGCAAGGATGCAGGTAATCAATAATAGATAATCTATAATCAAATTGATCGGCGAGCTCTTCCCGAGCCGATAGATCTCACATATAATTTGAGCGTTCGGGAACAAAAAAACTGTCGCCGCAGTACGTGTTGCGCACCCTCGCGACAGCGGCAACTTGCGTCTGTCAAATTTCCCCGAACGCACTCTGAAATTTCCATATTCGATGGCCCGCTTGCAACTCCGAGTCGTGAGGCTGTCGCGAGTTGAGCTAAAAAGCATGCTCAGCGAAACAAAGTCCCATACTGTATCGTCAAGAGGGGCCCTTTGCTTGAATCTCCTGGAATAAGCTTGATTGGATCAGACGGCCTTATCTCTCACACACGTTACGTGTGTGCCCCTTCAAAATTGCAACAACATCATACTACTGTGACGTCGGCAGCTCGACGTAGCGTCCAATCATTATGGATATCTCAAATTTGCGCGAATGTTCGAAGTAGCTAAATGGTCATGTTGGAGGTTTCGTCCCTTTGTCACTGTTCTGTGTTTGCGGCTCAACGTGTTGCTAATAGTCATCATGACAGGGTCACCATCCCTGCGTTTGTGCGATTGTCCCATCGCGTCTGACACACTTCATTGTATCGGTGAGAACTTACTCCAATGGAGAACACCAAATAAGGATACAGAATATGCGCGCCCACCGCTGCTGTAATGGAGCAAACATCTGGTGGAGTTCGGCTAAGGTGACATTGAAGTTTTCGAGACACAGGAAGGTGTCCGCAAGTTATATGACCGCCAAATACACGATAACGCAAGAGTATAAAGCAGTATATGCTTTCCACCTTGTCTGAGCAGAGTTCGCCTTCCCGGACTCTTCAGCACACCTCAACCTTTTTGACCTACTGCGAGCACCATGATATTCTTCAAATTCGCCTTTGCTCTCTATTTCGCTGCTATTGCTCTCGCTGCTCCTGCTCCACAGAGGGCTGGTGGTGTCATAGGCGATGTTGGTATGTCCTTCTTGCATCCATGGCCAATTCAGTATAAGCCTAATTAAACCAACATAGAGACGACTGTCGATGACGTCCTTAATGACGTCGGTGTGGTGGTCAGCGGTTCAGGTTGATGGTACGTGAATACAGGAATAAGGTGTCACACTTCTCTTTTTTTTCTAAATTTTTTATGGTATCAACTATTCTTCTAGAAGCTTGACCAGCTTGACTCTCAGAGAAACGTTGACGTGCGTGCTGTTTGGAACCCGACGTAGATTAGAGCATAGTGCAAGGCGGACTCAGATACGTCAAAGGAGATTGATTCACTCGTACGTACGGGATGGACCCAGTGTTTAAATTTCGGTTTGTTGAACCTTTACTGTATATGTGTACCTGCCATGCATTGACGTCCGAGCCGTGATTTGTTTCCGTGTGAGGATGTTAGATTACACTGCATTGCTAGTGCCCCACAGGCACAACTAACGATGAAAGTTCGAGTGATCACGCGATCACGGGTGGGGTGCACTAGTAAGACGTGTGCAGGAAGTGATGAAATGTACACTAGCAACATTAAGATGATTCCGAAGATGAGTGCATGTTATAATGGACCACAACAATGTGGTGGGCACTGGTGGCCTCCACTCGAATCGTTGTCTGTCAGTGCGAGAACTAAATCTCTCATTCGCTTACCTTGTCCCATACAAGCCGGAGCTACTGAGCCTGAAGCAGCATATGGATTCTTGCCTTGAGCCGTGTGTCGATAGAATTAAAGCCTTGATTGGTCCCAGCAGAGTATGGACTTCATTCACTTTCCTGCTCCTACGTTTAAGAAGAAGAAAAATCGTGTAAGACAACTGTACAAGTGCCTGGCTGCAGTTGTGCTATTGGCAGCGCTCTGCCCACTGTCCGCCTTCAAGTTCTGGTTTGTCTCCACCACGTACTGCATAGACTTTATCTGCGCACAATGAAATTTAAAAAAAAATCGTTTTCGGTGCTGCTTAGCGCCCTCAACGCGTTCAAGGACGCTTGATCAAAACCCGTACCGAGCATTTCAAAGGGCTCAGTAAACCCCGACGCGTTCGCCATGTACAGTAACACCGACGAAGATGGGCCTTCCTGGCATGTTGATGACAACTTCGAGTCTAACTCAAGAGAGGTTTACGTCGGAGTAATTGCCAGACTGATCTCATTCAGGTGTTCTGGGACCTCCTCCACGAGGTTCTTCATTCCAAAGGAGAGGATACACTGATGCCAGTAACACTACAGCGTCATCTAACATCTGGTCAAGTGACGCGGCTTGGTGATCCATAGCTGAAAGAAGAGTACATGGGGTTCAAAGCGATTTAGTGACTCTTTGATTTTAGAATACGCATCGCTTATCTTACTAAATATCATGCTTGCGCAGACGAGCAGTAGGTTTGGTTCGACACCGCTTAAAGTGATTAGACCTCGTTAAATTGCTCTTGATTTGTCTCTCATCAGCGCCCACCTTCATGTTCGGATTTCTTGAGCAGTTAACAGGACTGCGACGCAACAGCACATATCTCGAACGAACACCAGTTTTTTCAGCCCGGGATATCCAACTTACACATATACAGTGTCCTTCAGTGACGAGATTTAGCATCGAGTGGCATCTAATGATGCGCGCTTGTATTTACATGAAACCGTCGACACGACCTGTTGTAGAGGACACTACCCAATCTCGTGTTCTGCCAAAAGCTGAAGCGGGAGATGCGTAGAAAGATGAGAAACCAGTGGCGATTGGAAGAAGCACGAGACGCAGACCATGTTTGGGATCCCATTCGAGATGGGATAGACATGCCCGCAGTTTGGACATGTCATGGAACCCTCGTCTATGTCGATCTAAGAAGACGTCTTCAGATCAGAGAAGAAGGTGAACTGAAGACGTTGCCTAACTGACTTCGAGAAGCACGTGGTGTAACTGTCTCAAAAGGTCGTCATCGAGCATCTCTGGTCGTTCAACGGGAAGCGACGTATCTCCTATCTTGATGTTTTAAAATAATGATGTCATTTTTAACTCGTTTTCGTATGAACAGAGATACAGATGTGTGACTCACCTCGCGGGAGGCCTGGATAAGGGCATCCCATTCGATTCTGGGAAGGAAACCACGAAGAAAGTCAGGATTGAAGTCGCCTTCGCGAAGAGCAAGCTTGACGTTGGTAAGTTTAAGTGGGAAGTTGTTGGTAGTGCAACCCTTGACGTGACATGCAAGAAGATTATGGGTGATCAGACGGACCATGATCGCACTAACATCGCAGCTCGGAAAAAAACTAATCGGGATAATCCGGTCCGTGATCGGGCCGGTGGTCTCATAGCCGCTTATCGTGACCTTCAGCTTCAGCGCCGGTTACCACTGGCAGTGGGCCACTACGGACGAGTAAGTTTAAATACCAAAAGTCTATGTACGAAGTACATGATACGGTACGATACGATACGAGCGTAGAATAGCCGACGGTGACCTGCAATTACTATGGGCCGCAGGTAAACGTCATCCATCCCAACTATTGGTGAAACCGAAGGGGCCCTGAGGCTCGTTGGCAGCAGCAACGAAGGGCGATGGCTGGAACGTTCCATCTGTTTCCAGTTTAGTTTTGATCAGGTCACTAATGAGGAATATATTCGATATATGATTGTGCATGCGGAGAATACGTTGTTCATGATAAGTCCTTTCCATATTTGCCAATCAGCACGATATCGTCGCCTGTACGCCATATATTTTCGATCGAGGAACGACGGGGTCTAACATTGAGCTCCTAATGCGGACAAAGGACTGCTGGGAATCTAAATCAAGCCATCGCTTACCATCTTCTTCTAAAACTGCCAATTGATCTACTCCGCCCACAAGCAGCGTGACCTCCGAACACGCATCAAGAATTGATCCGCCTGCGGAGAGGTTCCGTCTGCGTCTGGATCTGTTGACTCGGGAGTGGTGGCAGCAAGCGCTGCACAAAAGGGGTCGGTCAGCAGTCGCTCACTGGCGCCGTATCGTGTGACCCTAACCTCGATATCGCGCAGCGTTTCGTTGGCGTAATTGCAAAACAACTTCGCCTGTTTGAATTGCGCCCAGCGGGGTCTGTCCAGACCATCCCTGAGTTCAGCGGCACTGAAAAATAAAAGGAAAAGTATTTCCAATTGAGTCCCTATGACCATTGGTTCGCTACTCACTGAATAAGCCGCCTCTCGATAAACTCGCGATCTTCGCGGTCCATTTCAGCCCCGCGAGCGTCGACGAATAAGCGGGTTTGTGAAATCTGATGATCGGCGTGCTCGAGCTTCTTGGCTCGCCACCGGATGAGAAAGAGAAACATGGGGCGTCCAGAGTAGGTTATTCAACGGGACTTAGGGGTAAGGGGCAGAAGTGTCAAATAGATGGTTGGTAACAGATGGGTGGTTTGAGAGTTCGTAAAGTCAAAATAGGCTCGCACACAGGTCGTGAAGTTGGATGGTAGTGACGGCTTGTGTTGACCTTGGGGGGAAGAAGCAAGCGAAGGAAAATGAGCAATGCGACGCAGACTCGCGAGGCAGGCAGAGCAAGCACGCCAAAACACGGATCTCCACCCCGACACCGGCACAATTTCACTCATCGCCTCGCCGACCCGGGTCGTCGGCAGTCACGGCCAGGGGATCACAGTAATACATTGTGGATGTACTACTGCATTTACAACAGAAAGAAACGAGATCCCAAGCTACTTACGGGGAAACACGTCGCAGCATTAGCTTGATCCTGTCAGTCAATTTTGTCATTTGGGGGCCACCAACGCCGGACTGAATTGACCTGTGACCTTAGGAATTAGAAATTCCGGGCTTGTCACGCTCCGAACCGTCCGCCATCTCCCAACTTTGACCGAGGAGGCTGTGGTCCGACTACACCCTGATTTGGTTTAGAGAAGTAGACAACCATTGCTTGTTAAACTTCGGATTCGAATTCGACGCCTTTTAGGCTTTTACCCTGCACCGTGGGTCCGAGAAGTGGAGATCAAGTGTATGGAATGCAAAAGAAAAGTACTAGCCCACCGCGAGGGTCGAACTCGCAGCCTTCAGATGACGGTAGGGTGTAATCACCACCCACCTAAGAGTCTGACGCTCTATCCGATTGAGCTAGGCGGGCGTTGGCGTTATGATGAAAAAGTGGCTGTTGTGGCTGTGTCGTTCTCAAATTAAATTGCCCACGTAACATCCGCCCCACTGGGGCACGGGCACGTGGATAACTTCTTTGCGGAGGCCGATGAACGCATCGACGTGCGGCTCGTTATTGATCTATTACAGCATCCTGCTGGTGCTTGGGAGTCACAGTTCTCTTTATCTGGCTCCGGCAACTTCGTTTCCCCGTTCAACTTGAATATAAATTGCTCGTTCGGACATTCTTTTCTTTGCGTCTGGGTCACTCTTCCTCCATTCTCTCACCACGTCCACCATGACTGATCGCGAGTATGGCACTTCTAGCCTCGAGGATGACGATGACAAGAAGCTCGAGTCGTTAGGCTACGTCCCCTCCTTCAAGCGCGAGTTCAGCAATCTCGCGACGGTGTGTGGCTCTTATCTATCTTTATTTCTCTATCTTATAGATAGTCTCCACACCACGCAGATTAGCTTTGCGTTCAGCATCATGGCATGCTTTCCCTTTCCCTTGCGATGTCACTCCAATTTAATCCTACCCATAGGGTCTTTGCTCATCTGTCGCAACTACCTTCAATACGCCGCTGCTTTTGGGGGGCCCTTCGTCAGTGCGTCAACAAACACATACACATACACTTCCATGATCCCATCAGCGTAATCCCCATATAGGCAACGTGGTGCTGGATTCTTGGAGCGACCATGTGTTTCACTTTGGGCAGGTCATTCCTCACATCCCATGTCACCCTCTTCACGAACCATGATACAGGATCATCAATTGCGGAAATCGTTAGCGCGTTTCCTACATGCGGTGGCCTGCGCGTTTCTCCTTCTACTGCCGCAAGCATCACACTCGCTCATAAAGATCATGTGATAGGTATACTGCATCTGTGCAGCTGGTGCCAAAGAGGCACCGGGCAATTGTAAGTACCTCTCTGGTCTGTCCAACACGCGCGCCTGTTCACATTACCGAAGGTCGGTTGGCTTGTCGGTTGGTTGAACATCCTTGGCCAAGTTGCCGGAATTTCCTCTACCGAATTTGGACTTTCAAACATGATATGGGCGGCAGTCGTCATAGCCAAAGACGGTAATTATGAGGTCACCTCTGGCAAGGTCGTCGGCCTCTTTGTGGGGTTATTGGTCTTCCATGGAATCTTAGTACGTCTTGGGCATGTCCGCTTGGTGGAACAGGCTTCCTTATGACAAAATCCTTAAACGCCGTTTCTTGGGTTGTACAGAATTGTCTTGCCACTCGTCATCTCGCAACTTTCACAAAGGGATCTGTATTTGTGAACCTAGGAACGACCGTTAGTGCGTCGCAACCGCTTTACAATCTCCCCTTCTATTGATGGGGTCAATTAAGTTATCGTCATTGTCTTGCTGGCAACGACGGGCCGACATAACATGCACCACGCGAGTTACGTATTTGGCTTGGACGGTATTATCAACCAGACGAACGGATGGAACAGCGGAGTGGCGTTCTTATTCGGGCTGTTGAGTGTGCAGTGGACGGTTGGTGGAACTTTTATTTTTTCCAAAATCATGCGAACTAAAAAGCCTGTTTCATAGATGACGGTATGTATAAATTGCCCTAATGTGAAACCCTGTCCCTGAATAAAGGATAGGACTATGACGCCACAGCACATATATCGTATGTACTGTAACGTGGATCCTCTATCCCGAGCCACCTTTATTTACATTGCATCGTTTAGCGAAGAGGTCAAGCGCGCTGCCTATGCTGGTAGGATCGACTGGCCCGCAGTGATTTCCCCTTTCTAATGATCATGGGTTTCAGCCCCGGCTGCCATCTTCATTGCTGGCGAGTAATTCGGGAAGGATATCATTGCCCGAGAGCTCAAGTTTTGCATTGCAGTCATAGGAACAGGTCTACTTGGATGGGTGCTCAACATTGTCCTCGTTTTATGTTCTGGTCCCTTGTGCGTTCCGCCATCTCTATTTTGTACATTCGTTCATAACAATGCCTTAGGGAGAATCTCCCTGGGCCCTCTGGGTCAGCTTTCCTTCAGGCATGTGGTGTTCCCCGACTCTCTTGGACCTTTCGGAACTCATAGGTCATCAGATTATGGCCCTGCGCATGGGTAAAGCTAGCGCACTGTTCCTTTGGGTGCGTGACGATCTATTCATCCACGAGGTAGCTTTACCCCCAACAGACATTTGTGTGTCTCACGGCGTTCTTCGTCTGCCAAACTGCTCTCCAAGCTTGCTCTCGGACCGTCTATGCCTTCAGTCGTGACAAAGGTGTGTGCATACATATTCCCGCTGCCCACACTAAAAGTACTGACGAAACGTAAACCCAAAACCCACGTAGGTTTCCCGGACAACGGCTACTTTGGCCATGTTTCCAAATGGACCCACACGCCCCTACGTGCCATTTGGCTCACGACCTTCCTGAGCATACTCCCCGGGTTGCTCGACTTTGCTTCCCCAGTCGCGGCAAATGCCATATTCTCACTCACCGCCATGGCACTCGATATCTCATATATAATTCCCATCGCGCTCCGCCGTATATTCCGGCATCACCCAGAGGTGCAATTCAAGCCCGGACCGTTTTATCTCGGTGATGGATTACTTGGGTGGGCGGTGAACATCAACTGTATCTTGTGGACGCTGTTCGTTTCGGTGATCTTCTCGCTGCCGACGTATTTGCCTGTGACGTCAAACACGATGAATTATGCGTCAGTGATTACGGGCGGCGTCCTCCTTCTGGCTATGTACGTACGCAGCGACCCTATCTCAACCTTCCGTCCTAACAGTCCGGCTGATCCTAATCTATCTCACCCCTTTCCAGGATCTGGTACTTCGTAGAGTGCGTAATTGCGTCATCATGAGACATGGAATGGGCTGATGCTGAACCTTGCGTTTTGTTGTTATTGCGTAGTGGTCGTCGACACTATCATGGACCACATGCATACGTCACGGGAAATGCCGCGCGCGCTATTCAAGTTGAAGAAGGCGAAGAAGAAAAAAAAGCGGTTGAGAGCAGGGATGAAGGGACGGGAATAACGCACTAAGCCAATAATATCCGCCATCTTCGGCTTTTAGTTGCGCGATCGCGTGATTGATACAGTGCAGTATATCGAACGATGACATCGACGACACGTCAGGATACGTGTTGGGTTCCAATAAGTTACGTCCGTCATGATGGAATGGAACGTACGGTCGTTTGGAACTTTGTTCCGGCGGCTGCTCTTCGCCTTGCAGATAGACGTTTGTCGACGGCTCATCATCTTCCCGGGTCTGTGCTTACTGCCAACATACTTCTCTTTCCGAAATCGTCTACAAAATCGAACCGCAGGCTTTTTGAAATTGTGCAAGTGACAGATGTAAAGTCGTCATTATTCTGTATACTGTAAACTCTGACATGATCTGACACCCCGGCGCCAACGTCGTAATGTAATAACAATATTTTCTTTTCTTTCAAGTTTGCGCGGTCGCACCCCAAAACAATTTCTCTCAAAGAAAAAAAAATGCCCATTTGAGCTATTAGTATAAAAATGTGATGTTGTGTCAGGATGGGTGGATGGATGGACGATGAGGACAAGAAAATGAGTACGAAAAAAACAGTTCAGTGAACGAAGTGCCTGTTTGGTATTTGTTAGTACGTATTCTAATTTGACTTATTTATCATACATATGGACAAATGTCCGGGTTTCTTCCCTGCAGTAAATGGCCGAGATGAACTAAATGAACACAGCCGACATCATCTGGCGAGGTTTCCCGCACCGCAACACTAGACAGAAACTAATGACGGGGAGAAGACAAAAAAACTGGGGAAGAAAAGGATGATGCCTGAAATGCCCAGGCCCTCCGCCGGAAGCCTATTGGTACTCACAGTGCCGCGCTGTACCTCGTAAACGCGCCGTCTATGGCCCTGCCAGGCGCTTGCTTGAAGAGTTCGGTTAATTAAACACAGGCACAAGATACGAAAAATTCGTGATCGTGATCGTGATCATTCAAGCTATCCACGGTCTTCATTTCTACCATCTCCGGACAACGAAGACCGCTCCCAGCGCTGAGACGAAGAGGGCAAGCGCGCCAGATAACGCAGTGTGTAATGTTGATGCGGCAGAAATACTACCTGGGCTCGTCGCGCCTCGGATATTCTCCATGCCCGCGTGGCCATTCGATGTGGCGAGCATGTTGGGGTCGATGTAAATACTTTGGCCAGAGCGGGTCGCCGAAGTCGGGAATGTCATGGTCGAGGTGGGCGAAACTTCTTTTAGCGAGTTGGAAGTGAGAAATACGAGCGCGAAGGCTGGAGCTGGTACAGGGATGGTACAAGTATTGGCATTTTGGTCGCATTGGATCGTTGTCACGTTTAGTGTGCCATTCATCCGACCGTCGGACTTCAAGGCTTCGCCCAGCGTCTATGGGAGGGAGGGATATGGTCATGAACATGCGCTTGAAAGAATGAAAAATAGCGAAGGAGAGGCACGCATCCAGGTGGGATCGATATTGTATGAACTTACCTGCCCTGCCCATGTGAAGTTGCCGTTAGACGATACGGACGGGGCCAAGAGGTATCTGTAAAGCACAGAAAGGTATTGAGGATTTCGTCTCTGGTAGAATATGCTCGATGAGGACTTACTTGACTTGCACTTGCGAGGGTGTCGCATTGCTTTGGCCCGTAGAACCACCACCGATGGAAATGACAGCATTGTAGGTTGATGCACCAGTCGGATCCGTCACAAAATTGAACAACGCCAATTTCGTAGGTGAACCATTCTCATATATGGCATAGATTGGAGTGTTGATATTCTGCGTGATATCCGAGATCTGAGACTTGTTCTGTGGCCCCAGCACTTCGGCCATGACAAGAGCAGAGTAGTAGACCGGTCCAACGGTCCACTGGGTACCGAATTTGGTCTGATTACTTGGTGGTGGTGTGAAAGGATTGTAGTACGCGTTCTGGCCACCGACATGGAACAACGCCGCTGTAAAGTTACTATATGCCATCGTCAACGCCCAGTCGAGGGCCCAAAGGGCTGCGCCAAAAGAATTAGATATTCCTGGAAAACCGGAGCACGATGCAGTGTTGGTCTCAAACATTATGAAGGGCTTCTGGTTCTGTTGAGCAAACGCCGTCGAGTTCACATAGGAGGAGACGAGGTTGGTGGATGCATTGTGTTGTAAATAGTCGATGAAGACATCCTGCGGGTTGTGTGGGGTGCCAAGGGTGGGGAATAGAGCGGCGCAGTTATCAGCAGGGTATCTGGAGGAGAAGTGAGGGGGCCGAAAGTAAAACTGAAAGTCTCCACAAACCGTTCAACAGCTAGGCCATAGAGACTACTCGAGTATGTCCCTACAATACCGGTATTCCAAACGCTCTCGGGTGTCCATGTGACCTGTATGCTGGGTACAATGAGCATATTGTTCTTGATCGAGATTGACTGATCATTGGCAATTTGCTGCACTAGAGTGCCGATCTCTCCGAAGTAGTCAAACTGTGAGTAAGTCTATGACGCGTCAATTTCATTGATCTGAGGTTCCATCGAGAAGTAATGATCTTACAGATGGCCTATGGCCGTGCGCGGCGTAGAGATCTGGTTCATTTCCAGCCTGGATGCCAAGCAGGTTGTTACCAAGAATGCTCTGGCCATGTTCCATGATTGCCAGGGAGACGTTCTGGATATTGGCATCGATAAAGGGGATGCCTAGATGAATTGAGCTTCGACGATAGGGAACAGGGTGGCGTGAGTTAACCTACCAAGGTACCAGTGGGTATTTGTGAGTTTGGAGATATTCCCCATGGTATATAATAGGTCAAGTGTATAATCCAGGGGTGGGGTGCTTGTGGGACCAGAGGTGTTATTGGTATCTTTCGCGAGCATAGTGCCATTTGGGAGAGAGGAGACCAGCTTTGCGCTCTCTTGAGAATTGCCGCCCACACGGACTTGGACCCAGCCGGCCCGTTCGATGAGGTTTGCCATGAGATTGAGGAATGGAACCTGCAGTAAGGAGCTATTGGAGGTTGAGATGAGTATGGCAGGATTTGTGGGAGGAGAAAAGAGGGCATACCTGTTCCTGCCCACTAAAGGTGGTTGTTTGTTAATGTGGTCGAAGAGGGCAAAATATTACGACTCACAGACTTGGTTCGCCACCGACATCTCAATCGAAATCCCAAAGAAGCCACCATTAGCTGGGGCCGAAATATTGGAGGTAACACCGCTGCTTTGAAGTTGTATTGGGACGCTTGTGGGGATGGCGGGGTTGGGGACGGCAGGGGGGTTTAGAACGGTTCGGTCATATGCCGCCGCATTGGTGAAGTTGGACGTGGCAGCGGTTGTAGTAGCTGTGAGATGGAGGGCAGTACCGCCGTAAATCACCTGGTTTTTTGGCTGGTAGATCTTGAACCCTTGGGCCGCAACGAGGGCAGGCCAGAGAAAAGCAAAGGAGAGTAGAGAAAAGGAATGCATGGGTGATGGGGGAAGAGGCGGTGAAGCCTGTGAGGGCAGATAAGCGAAGCGAAGGGGAAGATGGAAGAAAAAACGATGCTGGGAAACTGTTATACCTCGGTTGCCGCCTACCAAAAATAGCCCCGCGGAGTTAATTACATCAATTGTAGCCTTTGTAGGGAAAGTAATTAGAAAACGGAGGCTAAAGAACGGTTTCGTTAGCAGTCCCTGTCAAGCAGCCATCGACAAGCAAGTCGAGGATTGTGCAGACACTGCGATTCTAGCTAGAGGCCACTGGACACACTCTGTTCAAATTTGGAAATGTACATTAGACTCGTTGTCAGGTTGCCGCCGGTTGCATCCGCGCTCGGCGTAGAGGACTGCGGACAAATACAAATGTGATTAGTGTGTGATCCATTGAGCCATTCCCACATGGCATCTCAAGATGAATCCGTCAGCCCTCCGTCGAGTAAGCGATGGACCCAATTCTATGCCGCTCTCCAGCTCGCCATTCAGCGTGCTGCACACAAGTGGACGTCCGTGTTGGATTTTTCCATACCATTCTTCTCTTTCCCCTCCCCCTATCCACACAACTGAAATCACCCACCTCTATTCTCGTTCTCCCCTCGTTCTCCCTGGCGCGCGCCTCCGTTTTATTCTCCCTTTTGGGGGATGGGAAAGCAAGACCAACACAAACAAACTGTTCGAGCAATATGACGTCCAGAAAAACGTGGATATTCTGCACCAAGTGGTGACCGAGGCAGGCGCACGCCGACAGCGCGGAGAAATTGGCACTGCTGGCGGCGGTGGCTCGGGCGCGGACACCTGGCGTGCGGATTTACAGCCTCGCGCAGCAGTGCGCGCACGGACAATACCTACTCTTGAACGCGAGCGTGACTCGCTACGCGCTCGGCTGGCAGAAGTGCGTTTTTTTGGTCATTTGCCCCCTTCCCCCCCTCACACCTCTGGCTCTGATCATCTTCTAAATTTATGCGCGCACTTGGGTTTTTCGGCAACATATGCAAATGTAGATGGAGAAGGAAAATGTGGAGCTTTACCAGGAGGTGCAGGAGAATGTGGCGGTGCAGAACCGTGTGGATGGCAAGACGGCTGAAATTTTCGCGTTTTTCGATGAGGTATGTCGTCGGCTCGTGCTGCGGTTGTGGCAGTGCTACCGACTGTCGGGGCTGACCGGTACGGCATGGCTGTTGCTTTCACAGGTCTACGCCAAGTGGAAGGAACTTCCTTTGGAGGATATGCAAGCGTGGACGCTGTTGACTGCGGAGACTGAGAGCGCTGTTTAACCCATCCTATGATATCTTTGCTGTATACCTTGCGGAATCTAGCCCCATTTAAATCCTGTATTTTTGGCTTGTGCCTTGTATCGTTCGACTGTGTGGAAGCGAAAGCGATGCAAGTGGTTCTTGCACCTCAGTTCATTCAAAAATATGATCACCGCCTTGGTGAAGTACCTTGATATTCACGGCCGTGATTTCGGCATCAACTGGTTTAAACGTGAAATTAGCTCCCTTATCATGTATGATTGTACCCGTGGTGACCATACTAGCACTGTATGGTACTGTACTATACAGTACCCGGTAAAATAAATGCATTCATCTTCAATATTCTCGTTCTGATTGTCTTTTACGACGATCAATATTCTTACGGCACGTGGAGAGATGCGGCAGCGCGAGTTACGCGACCCCCACGACGGCTCTATGGAATTGAATTAGGGCGACCGTGCAAGCGACAGTGAAAGTGCCTCTATAACGGGTACCGGGAAACTGCGTGCCATGCAGCTGGCCCCCGGGAGGTGGGGGCAGAGAAGTATGGGAAGTTGGCTCTCGGGCAGTCCATCAGGTACTGTAAATCAGAGAACGAGCGACAATGGCAAGGAGATAATGTAGCCGTAGTTGCGATAACGTGGGTTTGTCATCGTCACCGGGCGTACAGTAAACTGTACAAGACGAATGGGTGAAAGCACAGTTAGCGCAGCGCAGTAGCCGATGGGAGACTCTAGAGTGTGTGTGATCTACCGTCTCAGGCTCTTGGCGCCGTATCAGCCTCGACCTCTTTCCTTTCTTATTTCCCGTTCCCATCCTCATTGCCCTCCTCTCACCCCCTCCACACCCCCTTGTTCCCTCTTCTTCACACTCTTCGTTCCCATGCGAAAATTATTCAACAGGGACAAGCCCAAACCAACCAAAGTCACCCCGGCTTCGAGGGAGGTTCCCCCAGATCTGACTTCCGTCAACTCTTCAGAGGTCAACTCTTTTTCATCCTTCAGCTCTCTTATTAACAACACATACATTTCGTCCCAAACAGCAGGACTTTCCGGCTCCTCAACCCCATCACCCCCACTTCCAAGCGTTACAACCCCTCCACCAGCTCCGTCTCATCCCTCCGTCCCTCGACACCCATCACCCAACCCCTCCACCTGACGATGAGCACTGGCAAGTCCTACCTTCCGATCCCAATAGCATTTCGGATCCGCCCAAGCTCTTGCCCTTAACGTCTTCCCGATCCTCTTCACTTGCATCTCTTCCTCCAGGGGCTTCCCCGCCGCTCCCTAACCCTGTAAATCCATCGCGAACCCCATCGTCGCTCGTGGGAACGCCTCCTGTCCGATCACCTCACAACAAGGACGCTCGAGAACGCGAAAAGGATCGCCGCAGTGCCCCTACAGCGGTCAGCATCCTCAACACCCTCAACCCGCAGTTCACGCCCCCACCCACCAACCTTGATGCACCACGCCCCATTCGTGATGACGAAACCGTCGTATATGCACCTAGCGAAGGTTCCATTCGTGAAGAAAAGAAGGAACGCGGTGGTTTCTGGAGTTGGGCTACCACGGGTGATCGCGACGGTCACCGTCGAGAAGCCCGCGACAAGGAGGACGGGCAACAAGACCTCATGAGGATGATTGGTATTTACTCAGCCCTCCCTTGCTACCGCTCTTTGTTCCTAATCCTTTCTACCAAGGTTACTTGACCGCGACCTCGTCTGAAGACTGGACGGTCGTTCTCGATGTCTGTGAACGAGCATCGGCTACTGAAGCGAACGCCAAGGAAGCAGCGAAGGCTCTTCGTAGGGAGTTCAAGTGCGTCACTTGCCCTCTGCTCCCATCATACCATCATAACTTGAGTCAATCTTTAGATATGGCGACGCCCCACAACAACTATCAGCGGCAAAAGTGCGCATCCCAACCGTTATCGTATCGTATGAGTCTAATTATCCGTATAGCTTTGGGCCATCATGCTACGGAACTCGTCTGAGCTTTTTGTACATCAATGCGCGAAAAACAAGTTCTTGGACACCCTAGAAGATGTTCTTACATCACAACGCACCTCACCCGTCGTTCGAGAGCGTTTACTTGATGTGCTTGCAGCTGCAGCATATGCGAGTTCTGGAACGCCGCACAAAAATGAATCCAGCTTTCGCTTGCTATGGAGAAAAGTCAAACCTGCTGGGAAGCCTGATGAGGTCAGTCTCTAGACTTATATGCGAATCTATTCCAATACTGAGACGTATTACAGGGTGTACCCTTCGACCCCGATGACGCCATGTTCAATCCCCCATCACCACGGCGAAGCACCGCGACTCCTCTCCATGGTTATCAGCCTCCCGTGCATCCACAATCACTTCAAACCGCACCTCAGCCTCAAGCACAGCCACCGCCACCGTCACAACCACAACCGCTACAGCCCCAGACTCAGACACCACAACAACCTAACCGGGCGAAACGTGAGGCACCTAGTCATGGTCAGTTACAGCGTGTCATACCGCCTGAAGAGGACATGCGGCGACTATTCCAAGAATGTCGCATTGCGAATGGGAATGCACAATTATTGAATGAAGCCCTCGCATTTGCCTCTCCGGAGGACCTACGGGAGAAAGACATCATCAAGGTGAGAGCTCGTATCTCCTTGCCGAGGAGCAAGGGAGTTGATGATCTACTTAGGAATGGTACAAGAAATGTCTTACTTCTCAGGAACTGGTTGCTGCGCAAATATCATGGGCGACAGCAGGAGCGGATCGATCGCGTGCTGCTCGTGAAGCTCAACTGCAGGCGCAGCAGCAGCAACAGCAACAGCGTTCAACAAAACGACCAAATGGACTGGGTGCACCTAATTTGCTAAGCAAGCCCCATCGCAAGGGAAGCGGAGAGGAATCTCCTGTTGAACTGACACCCACACCCGAGGAGCAGCTACTTGGCGCGCTTCTCGAGGCAAATGAGGCACTTACGTCTGTATTGCGAGTGCACGACGACATTGAACGAATAGGTATCGAGCGCGAGGCGGTGGAGCGCAGCCGACAGGAGACCCGCTTGGATCGTTCAGTAGGTTTCATACCACGCTGGGCTGTGATTGTGACCTGAAAGGTTTCTTTACATTTCTTGCAGAAGAACATTATAGATGAGCGCGGCTACGTGCACAATCTAGATATACTTCCTACATCGGGGGGCTCATCTTCACGCAGTCCTTCTCCCTCGCCTTCGCCTTCGCCACATCCCCCCCACTTCTCTATCCCTGCGGTTTTGCAACCCCATGCAGGCCAGCCCCATCCGTTACCCCCAATTCCCGTGCAATATCAGCCAAATTATGGGACACCTCAACAGTCGCTTGCCCTGCCGCCCCCGGCACCCCATGGTCCCCGCTCGCCGGGGCTTGTATTGCATCGTTCCCATACGCCGTCACCCGAACGGAGCGGCGGATTTGGGCGATCGTCTCTCCTCGCTACTGTACCTAATCCCCCACTGACGCCTTCCGAGGCGCCGAATGGTGGAGCGTCAAAACCGACTCCCACTTCCTTGGGTATCGCTGTTCCGCCCAGGGATGCAGATGGGGAAGGCGATGGTAACGAGGATATCCGGACGCCGATCAGACCGAGTGCCAAGGCCTTGGGCAAGAGGCGAGTGGTCGAGACGGAAGAAGCAGATCGTAAGTCGTGCACACTCGTCATTCTACGGCTTATATATATTTACACTCCCCCAGCGGACACATTCAACCCAGATGACATTTTTTATGATAGGACAGATGCCCGTGAGGTAAGGAACCCGGTGCAGGATGATAGTGGGATGAGTGACTCGGATTCGGATTCGGCTCATCGTGGCTGGCCACAGCAGCAGGCAGTGCATTATGTTTATGACGCCGTGGCTGAGCGGACGCAGCAGTTGCTCCAGCAGATGTCACTGGTGAACGGAGTGCACTGATTGGGATCATTGCGAGACCTAGGAATAAAGATCTGAGGATGCTTGGGATATTTGTTGTTAATGGTCATTACTATGTGTACTCGCAGCATTAACGATGTATTGTGGCCGCCCACGCACGGACCACGGCATTCCCCAGACTTTGGTCTTGTTTGTTCGGCCGCTCTTCTCAGCAGCGGCCACGCCCCGGACATTATTTAGACTCACTCGACCGTCCACGTTCTTGCCTGTCCCCCACCCGCTCTATCCAACTTATGGCCAAGGTCGAATCAACAGATGACAACCTCTACGATGGTAACTCTTGATGCTCTCTCTCTGTCGTCATTCTAACCCTACACCTACACAGGCCTTTATGGCGATGAATTCGAAGAAGACGACTTTGCAGTGTCTGCTCTTGACAACCCCTCTAACATAACTGACTCGAATGCTGATGATGGTACCACCGACTTTATCGAGCCACCAGAAGACCCATCAGCAGCTTCAGAACCAGAGGCTGTTGCACAACCCATCCCAACCTTGGACTCGAAACCGCGGACAAACGCTGATGCGCTACCCCCTAAGCCAAATACTTTTAATAACGGCGTCCCTTTGTCATACTCGGCCCAGGTCGCAGAGCAATTTTCTTCTTCGTATCGTCAGACGCCCAGCCAGGAACGGGGCCGTCTTGATGCCGCCCGTCTTGCGCAATTTAACCAGTCTGGCTCCACGGGCGCTAGCTCGACTGATGGGCTGTCGCGGATGGTAAGGCCCTCTGAGATGAAAGATGAAGGGTGCGTGTTTCATCGCTCGTTCATCCTGTATCTGTTGTTGTACGTGAAGGGCGGTGTGTATGCCCCCAGAGTTGCCCCGGTAGTTCATATCTACAGAAGCACAGTGCGTCAGCTGCTTAGTGGTAGTGTCCACGCGTACGAGTCTCCTCCACCTGCTACATGCGTTTACCAGATGTTGTGGCGAACTTCTTCGATGGCATCACGCCTCACCTGTACTGTCTTTCTCATCTCTTTATTCCGTATCTTGGTACCAAGGATGTCAAACTTACTTGTGTTCTCTGCTATGTCGCTTTGCTATGCCTACGCCTATCCTCCGCTCTGCATCCCCTCCGCCTCCGTCGATTACCTCTCTTCCGGTACTATCCGTCAAATACTCCTTACAGCAAGATGTTTGTTGGCGGCTTATCCTGGGATACAACAGATGGTACTTTTTCCCCCCTTTATATCTCATTCCACTCACTGCCCCTTTTGCAATGTCATGTCCCTTTTGCTAACTTATGTTGCTGAATGTGCGGTGGGCGGCGTGTGATTTTTCTCTTTAATTACCAGAGGGCTTGCGAAATTACTTTTCCGAATTCGGCAAAGTCGACGCATGTACGATCGTCCGGGACGCCGATGGCAAGTCGCGCGGCTTTGCATTCCTGACTTTTGAAGATCCGGCTTCGGTTAACGCGGTCATGGTCCGGGAGCATTTCCTGGATGGGAAGGCCGTCCGTGTGCTGCACCCTTCAACGTCACCCACGTTTTCTGACAAATGCCCGTTTCGTAACAGATCGACCCTAAACGCGCGATTCCACGGGAGGAACATCTACGAAACACGCGGTATTTCGTTGGTGGTTTAGCACCGCAGACGACAGCGGATTCTATGCGTGTTTTCTTTTCCAACTTTGGAAAGGTCGTCGATGCCACGGTCATGGTCGACCGTGAAACTGGCCGATCGAAAGGATTCGGCTTTGTCACCTTTGAGGATAACAGCAACGACTCTCAGCTTGTTGGAAAACTGGGACTTATCCTTGACGAGAAACAGGTGTGTCGCGGGTATTTTTGTGATATGGGTCGACCCCTTAAGGCTCATTCCTCATCACTCAGATTGAAGTAAAGACGGCTCAGCCACGTAGCCAGCGTGATCAGCAACGACATAACGTCGCTTCGTCAAACAATAACTTCAGTAATGGTCAAGCTGCTGCTAGCAATCCCGCAGCGATGGGTAATAGTATGCCCTTTATGTCAATGAACAACAGTGGTGCAGGCGACATGTCCATGATGTATCAACGCATGATGAACGGATTGGGCACTCCTTACAACTCCATGATGGGTGGAGGCATGGGTATGATGGGCGGTTTCAACCCGATGATGGGCATGGGTATGGGCATGGGGCGATTCGGTATGGGCGGAATGGGCGGAATGGGCGGCGCCGGTGGTGTAGGCGGAATGAACCCAATGGCGACTGCTGGTAATATGGGTGCTAACATGGGCATGGGTGGAGGCGTCGGTGGGATGCGCCTCGGGATGGGGCCTATTGGTATGACAGGCGCGGGTGCGGGAATGGGAGGTATGGGGGCAGGCGGGATGGGTGCTGCTGCTGCCGCTATGGGCGGTGGTGGGATGGGAATGGGCATGCGACAAAATATGGGTATGATGGGTGCTGGGCGTGGTCGTCCAGGGATCAATCAGGGCCTGGGACCTGCTCGCGTCACGAACCGCGGACAGCATGGTTTTCACCCTTATGCACGATTTCCTGGTTCTTGATGTCATGTCCCTCTGCCACTGCCACTTCTACTTGCTTCGCCGTCGTTATCGTTCTTAGTGAATTTGTTATGCTATGATTCATCACCTTTTTTCTTTTATTCACATTCGGTGCTATTTTTGCGTACACGTCAAGTTTCTCATTCTCTGTGGTTTCTTCTTCTTTTTGGCATCTTGAACTGATCGATTTATTATCTTTATCACATAGCACCACGTCGAGCTTCATGGCTTCATATCCCACTCGTCTTTTTCTAGAACTCCCTCTACTGGTATGATGTGCCATACTACTGTATGTGTGCTGCGGTCACGGGTTCGGTATATGCACTATCAAAAGTCACCATACATGTATTTTTCGGTGGTGAAGAATAGTCATCAGAATCGTCATCACAATGACCAGTCAACTCTACGGAATCCATGAACCAAGGATGATTCAAACGCTCAGGCTTCTGAAAATTCGTAGATGAATGTAGAGATGTCTTACGCCTTCGGAATTGGAACGGGCGAGCGGAGTGCGCCCGGGCCTGCTGGAGTGTGAACCCGGTCCGGGCCCCACACGCCGCCCTAGCTACGCCTCCAGTGCTACTGTACTCACATCGACTCTGACGTCCTGATTTCGGTCCTCGCACTGATACTACGCGAGTCACGTGGAACGACGGAGATCCACCATGACATCGTCAACTTCAGGCTCCCTCTATGTGGACTCCAGGCCTTCGCCGCGAAATGGGGCAGCTCATTGATCTTAGCTCTAATTTAGCTTTGTTTTGAAAGGCAAAATGGACATGGACGAGACCTTGCCCATAGGCTTACCGATACCCGGCGAGAATCCGCCGCAGGGTCACTGACACCTGCCAGTGTGCGAGGCTTTATTACTGGCACCACATAAATTCATCATGTCACTGTTATCTACCTGTCTTGTGCTTTTTCTCACTTTTAGACATAGACCTTCTCATTATAGTAACATTATAGTATAGAAGGGAACAGCATGGAAAAGAGATAAAAAGGTGCTCGCGTAGATAGTACAGACCTCAGTCTTTTCACTTCGGAGACTGAGGTCAGTAGCATACTTCATTCCCTCGCATCGTGTAACTAACCCTGTATTAGTCAGCGCTTCTGCACCCTAGGTTAGTTAAATGGAACCAAGTCTTTTCACTTCGGAGACTGAGTCAGCGCTTCCACGCCCTAGCTCCGTTCTACAGATTATGAGACCTGATCTCATCTAAGCTAATCCAATGTCATAGACCTTACTAACGAGGAGAGCTCAAGCGATGACGAAGAGCTTTAGTAAGGGTCTTACAAAGGGGATTACGGATCGGACTGCCTTGATTGCTAAACATCTTGTTCTCTTTACCAAGCGTGTTTCTAATCGCTTACTTACCAGAAAACGGCTTAGTAAAACACTAGTATTGTACAATATAAATAGCCTTCCTTGCTGTCCCTAAGATGGCAAGTTGAGTCTCTGTCTTAACTACCAGAAAACCCACAATCTACTGCTCTCTCAACTTCTCCCTCTTTGCCTGCTTCCCTTCCCTTCATAACGGGTCTCGCAACGTACTGTGAGGTGGTAACTGTTGCTCTATAAGCAATCTAGGAGAGGCGCTCTCCTAGCTCGACTCTGAAACACTTCATGTCCAAACTAGCACCCATATATCCCGAATAGGCATACCGAACGCCACAGACGCCCATCTATCCCGGTTAGGGCGTACCGAATCACATGCTCACATGACCACCTTAGGGCTGGCTTTATCTCAACTTCACAATACGCAGAGGGATCACGTGACCTCTTTAGGGCAGGCAATACTCTCAACCTTTACAAGTCTAAAGTCGCGGCGGTGACATCCAAGCATAGCCAAAAAATTGACACCGATTCGATTAACACAAAAAACAACTGCATATACGCTACCATGTCAGGTACAAGCACCCCCACTACTCCTGCCACCACTGCCGTCACACATCACAACCATAAGGTCAAGTACGAGGTCCCATATCTCGACAACGAAGGTTCCGACTATGGGCAATGGAGCTTCTGCTCCCGACTCGTCCTTCAATCTCGTGACCTATGGGATGTGGTCGACGGAACATTGACATGCCCTGCCCGGACCACCGACCCAGACACCTACAAGGCGTGGATGCAGAAGGACTGTGATGCCATGATCCAGATATTGACATCCCTCAAAAAGGGACCATTCAACATCATTGCTGGCGCATCCTCATCCAAGGAATGCTGGGACAAGTTAACTGACAGGTTCCGGGGTAAAGGCGAGCAACAGGTGGCCTACCTCATGG
>WNFQ01000959.1_pt1 | contig 22676 bp, 32 predicted proteins | sample 5400171 | NCBI WGS metagenome assembly WNFQ01 (sample SAMN13153356, study PRJNA577476) | soil metagenome | isolation source: 20 cm soil under Madrone tree | place: USA:California | collected 2016-06-14 | reverse complement strand
GCGAAGTTTCAGCCAGCGTCACGGATCATGCACGTTGGAACGACCTCTTCTCGCAAGCTGACGTACTTGTGATGACGGGTGAGCACGTCTCTCTGCGGAGAGCCATCTTCCTCATCGAATATAGGTCAGATTTTCTTGAACGTACTCACGCACTCGCATTGGAACATGAGCAAGGCATGCATATCCTGTCCCATTTGTTGTTCATTGTTTTTTGTCTAACAGGCCTTAGGTTTCACTTCTTGTCCTCGATGAATGCCATCATGCGCGAAAGAACCACCCTTACACCACCGTAATGGCTATTTACCAAGCTTGCCCCGAGGCCGATCGACCGAAAATATTCGGTATGACGGCCTGTCCAACTTGGACCTCCACGCCGCAAACTTCGCTAGCGGATTTGGAAAAAAAGTTGAATGCCCAAATTGTCACTGTTCAGGAGAACTTGGCCGAATTTGCTCGCCATTCTTCGAAGCCTACTGAGGTAGAATAGTGCACCGGTGTCCCCGTGCGCAAAACCTTTTGTCTCAACGTCTTGTTTCAGGTCATTCGAGAATTCCCCCCACCTCCGAGGTCCTATCCTGAATACCCCATTCCCCACATCTGGTGTCGCTTTGATTATTCTCAAATCCCGGAAGTCATCGACATACCCTGGCAACAACTTCATACCCGCTATCTTTTCACCTTAGAGAATCTGGGGATTCTTGCTGCCGAGCTTTTTCTCTACTGTGACCTTCAGATGCGAATATCTGAACTGTTGCGCCCTCGTGACCTCAATGAGATGGAGACTCTGCGCAAGCGATATCTATCCACAGATAGTTCTTTCGAGATCGATACCCCCACCTCTCGTCGTATTCCCGAATTGCATGATTTGTGCGAGGTCTTGGCGGAGTACCAACCGTTCTTCGAACATGTCTCTGATGGCGAAGATCAAGCCGTCCCCTGGGCTTTTCGCCTCAATTGGTGCTCTCCGAAGGTTCAGCTCCTCGTTGACATCCTGTTAGAAAGCTACTCTCCCGAGTTCCATGGCATTGTGTTTGTGGAGCGCCGCCATATTGCCAGAGTGCTTTCTAGCGTCATTTCTCGTGTCCCAATACTTAGAGATATCATCAACTGTGCAGAGTGTGTAGGTCACGGAGGCGACGAAAAAGGCATTGGAGGAGGTATGCCCACAGAAAAACAACGCAATGTTGTCAATGATTTCCGAGATGGAAAGATAAATTTACGTAAGTAAGTGTTCCTAGTAGTGACCTTTCATTTACCATGGGTAATAGTTATTGCCACACCCGTGGCAGAGGAAGGCTTGGACTTTCCAGTCAGTCCATGGCATACCTGCGTTCGGAAAGAAGTTATTAAATAACTCCAGGCCTGTGACCTCACAGTCCGCTTTGACTCTATGCAGGGTATGGTGGGCTACGTCCAGTCGCGCGGACGGGCGCGACGTGCGACGTCGACGTTTGTGGTCATGATACAACAGAACAACACCACACAACGTGACAATTATCTATCTCTCTCCGAGAACGAACCCCATATTAGGAAGCTATATCAGTCCGGGATTCCTGCTTTCAACTCAAGTCCCATGGGCGGCCAGTCCATGGACGACGACGGAGATAGCAGAGATTATGTCTACCCGACAGATCTTGCCAAGCGAGAGCGCTTTGTTGTGCCAGGCACGAACGCAATTTTGACGTACAACACGGCTATCGGGCTTCTTGGACATCTTTGCTCACTCATTCCACGCGATGCGTTCACTCCAGCACAAAAACCGCGTTACAGCGGTACCTTTGTCTCGACCGTCCGGCTCCCTTCGATGCTACCATTACCTCCCGAGTACCTTGTTTACGAAGGTCCGCGCAAGCACTCAACAAAAGAAGCTAAGCGAGCTGTCGCGTTTAAGGCTGTCAAGGCTCTGCATGCACTGAAGATATTTGATGATCACCTACTTCCGGTGCACGCCAAGGCAGAACCTGATATCTGCGAGGATCCAAGTCTGCTGGACGATGTCGTAGACGTGCCTGAAATTATGGACGTCGTGGTGCAAAGTCCATGGACCCTGGGAACAAAACTATGGTCACACCCCGTCAGCGTGGATGGAAAACGCTTCGCTGGGATTATCACGGGGACGCCTCTTCCGCCTTCCGAACTTGTCTGGGATGGCACCGCACTGACGGTGGTAGAAGCCGAACTCATTGACCTTGACACGGAAGAAGAATATCGGAAACGTAGACTCCTGCAAGATTACACCGAGCTTGGGTTGTGGTGGCGCGTCTCTGCTCGACCACGCTTGACACCGTTGTCATGTTTCTTGGTTCCCCTCACCCCAGATAGCTGTCAACCAGATTTCCCATTAATGGAACAACTTTTGAAGAACCCTCTTGTGGAGCTTTCCCCGACAGGCGTGGATGAGTCTGAGTATGGTCATATTCTTGTCAGGAATAGCTTGCAGTTTGGTCGTCCGTTCCTACTCCACAAGATCCGAATTGACCTAACCCCATCATCGAAGCCCTCGAGGGGAGATCGCGAGGCAGGCTTTGAAACATTCTTGGAGTATTTTAAATGGGTCATGAAAAGGTCGCCCTCCAGAGATACCAACTGAGGGGCCGCTCGTCGAGGTGGTCCCCATACTCAGGCAAACCTCCCGAGTATACGACCTCTTACCCCGGGATACGTCCATCGACGTTGAGATGGCTACTGCAAGTGATTCAAGACCATTCATTTTCCCTTTGACCTCCACTTCCATCTTTCCCATGCCAGAAGAAATGCTCTCCCTTTTTGCCTTACTCCCACGCCTTCTACACCGCATCCAAGATTTGTGGCGTGCTCATTGCGCTAGAACCGGCCTCAGCCTTCCTCCTATTCTTAATGACCTCCTCATTGAAGCAACAACCCTGCCCGCTGCGGCTGCAGGTTTCAACAACCAGCGCCTTGAGACGCTCGGTGATTCGGTGCTGAAACTCTGCACGTCCGTGCATTTATACAACAAGTTCTTGCATTACCACGAAGGCCAACTCGACAATTTGCGCCAGCAATTCATCTCAAATCGCACCCTCATGCTCCGAGGGAAAGCGATCGGCCTCGAACACTACATGAACATAGAGGGTCCGAACGCTAAGACGTGGCCTTTCGTGGTGGCGGTGGACAGCCCATCTCTCTGGGATCCGGGATGTAGTGACCGAACTGTAAAGCGACGCATTCCTCGAAGAAGTCTGCAGGACTGCATGGAAGCGATCATCGGTGCCGGCTACTTGTCTGGAGGGCTTTCGATGGCATTACACGTAGGAACTGCACTTGGGTTGAACTTTGGCGGCCCTCTGCCCTGGCACTTACGTTACGCTCCTCCGCCTGACGTCAATATAGTGCCTGCGCTCTATTCGGAGCTGCAAGATGCTCTTGGCTATGAGTTCCAACACGTCGAATTACTACATGAGGCCCTGACACATCCATCATTCTGTTCTGGCGGAAAATCTTATCAGAGGCTAGAATTCCTCGGGGACGGTACGACTCTCGTAATGTGATTTCCATTGCCTGGCTAATATTCATGTCGAAGCTGTGGTCGATACCGTCGTTATGACGTACCTCTTCAAAAAATTTCCCCATGCAAACTCCGGTCAACTTAGTTCTTTGCGTGCGCGGGCTGTCTGCGGGCCTGCTCTGGCCTTTGTAGCAGTTCACGTCCTAAAGTTGCACAACTTTCTATTGGCTGACCACCCTGGCCTTACCGCCGCTGTTGAGCGGTACATACCCATCCTCCAAGCGACATCCAGCCGTGAGATTGTCATGCACAGTTGGGCGCATGATCCCCCCAAGGTCATCAGTGACATCTTGGAGAGTGTAATTGCGGCCGTCCTTATTGATTCGGGGTACAATTTTGAGAAGACGATGGGCATTCTGGAAGCTGCCATGCATTGCGTTCTAGAAGTTCTATCCCCTGATCTACCGCCGGAGCCAGTCTCCGCATTCTATCTATGGGCGGCAAAATCGAGCTGTAAACGAATTCATTTGAGGTGTGTGCCCTACGCAGTCCGCCTAATTAGGGTTTCCACATAAGGCCGTCTAGGAAATCATGCAGTCGTCCAGAGTCCAAACGAAATGACACTATCTGCGTCGTCGTCCATGACATCACCGTCGTTGGTCCCGTGACGGCATCCTGTTTGCCTGTGGCACGTGCCTTCGCATCAGAACATGCCAGGATGATTCTTCAAGATGACAACTCGGAGAAGGCATTGGTCCGAATATGCGACTGCATAGAGCAAGAGGTTCACGCCTCCAATACGGAACCTGCGCACCATTATGACGTCGATGATACGACTGAGATTGGCTTTGCGACCGTGGCGCACTTGGAGGTCGAGAAATTCAAAAATCCCCAGGAGGATCGAGTGTCGGGTGAAGATCCAGAGGCTGAGAACTTGGTAGATGCATGATGATAGTTTAGAGTGGACCGCTTGAAATGTATTTCTTTCATGGTAAAGAAGACTCGTGCCTGGGAGGTCAGGTGCTTGACGGTTCAGTCCGACTTTACCGATTTTCTCACACTTCGGACCATCTCCCGAGTTGCTGCGGCGAGCAGTGTTCTTAACTCCCTGCGGTCACCGCAGAGAGGAGTGAGCAATGACGAATTAGGCCTCAGGACCAAACCCTACCCGCGGTGCCAATAGGGATTGAACATCCGCTGATGGTCAATGCCGCTATATAAACGGTCCTCTTTCAACGTAAATGTTGCCAACGTTGGCAACGTCCTTGCGGACCTTCCTAATGCGATATGTTCCGACCGAACGTAAACTTATGCCAACGTACAGTATGTCTTCGGCCGAAGTCTTCACTATCTTAAATTTGAAATAGATAAGTTCAGCGTCTCCTGTATGCGGCAGCTAATGAGGTTTTGCTTCCAGTGATACGGGCCTATCAGTAGTTGTCTTGTGACACTTTGAGCCATCCAGCCCTCTCCCCGTTTCGGATCTCAACTCAGATTCAGGCTCATGTCTTACTTTTTCTTGCGGCGCGCCCCAGGTTTATATAGAACGCAACCCTATGACTATTTCTGCAGCCTGAGAGGTTGGGAAAGTGTCCTGTAGCTATCTCATTCTGTCTGCTTTACCTTCACCTCTGGCATGCATCTCCTATTCGACACAATTTTCGGAGACGCCCTAGCGTCCTCTACTCATTCCCTTACTGCTTCTCTTAGCCTACTCCTATCGATTGTACAGATATTGTGGCCTTCTACCCCTGATGGCCTCGCTGGGTTTTCCAGTTCACCGCCTCTCATCACTTCAGGCAAAGCTGTTCCCACGCAGCAGAGCCATGTTAACGAGCCTAGCGCCGATGTCCGAGTTCTTATTCTTGGAGGCGGTGTTACTGGTGTCATGGCTGCTGAGACGCTCCACCGCAGAGGTGTAGACAACTTCAAGATTATAGAAGCACGCGAGACGCTAGGCGGACGTGTGAAGAGCTTTCCATTTGGCGTGCCGGGTAGGGAGTATCTCTTGGAATTGGGCGCAGACTGGATCCACGGTACGCAGACGGACAACGGCCCATCGAATCCCATCTTCGACTTGGCCTGCAAACACAATTTATCGACTCAGCCGAACCATTATCGTGGTAGCATGAGTATGTTTTGGCAATACAAATGCTACTTTTTTTACTGATATAATCGAACTCTTAGCAACCTACGACCATACCGGCCCGGTGGATTATATCCGGACGTTCCACGCCGCGGTCGACAACTTCGAAGCTTTGACCGTAGGTGGAGGTACGTCCGCCAGTCCCACCTCTTTTCCCTTTGTCCGCAGCCATAACGATCATTTCAATAGGTGATAGGATTCTGAGAGGTTTAGTGGATACGACAACTCGTAGCGCCTACTCTCTTCTTGGTGCCAAACCTAGAACGCCTCACGAGGCAGCCTCTGAATACTATCAATTCGACTGGGAATATGCCCAGACACCAGAGCAAAGCTCTTGGCTTGCGTCTTCATGGGTAACGTATCCTCTCTACATAACGGCCAGTCGCGTTTGCTGTTCCGAAGAGTGATGATAAAAAGTCCCTACTCGGAGCCAGATCGTCTTGGTTTGTTCGCAAGCCTTGCCGCTTATCACGCGTATTCTAGGCGGCTAATTTCACCTTTGATGGCGACCACGGTGGTTTCTCTCATGATAATCTTTTGACAACTGATCAACGCGGATTCGCGAGCATCATTCAGTCCGAGGGCGCTGAATTTCTTTCCGAGGATCATGTCTCACTGAATGCCACTGTTAAGACCATCAGGTACTCTAACGATAGGGTATGGGTGAGCCTTGCGGATGGAACTAGTTTGAGTGCGGACTATGCTCTGGTCACGTTCAGCCTTGGAGTTCTGCAGCATGAGGACGTTATCTTCGAGCCTGCTTTACCCAAGTGGAAATCAGAAGCGATACACGGTATGGCGATGGTCAGCCGAGTAACTTGTAAAGGTTATTCGCGTCTTATTTAATAATCACGTACAGGGAACATACACCAAGATATATTTGCAATTCCCGGAGAAGTTCTGGTTTGATACCGAGGTGCCTGGCATTCATACTCGTCGACCGTTGAGTGTTCTGATGTGAAGACTACCCAGTTTGCTCTGTACGCTGACCACGAGCGGGGATGGTACCCCGTCTGGCAGAGTCTTGATATGGATGGTTTCTTCCCAGGTTCCGGAATCCTTTTCGTTACCGTTACCGTATGTCCGCTGTACCTTTATGTTTTTTGCCGTTGTTGTGCTGACGACTGTCCCATTAAAGGGCGATTTCTCAAAACGCATCGAGTCAATGAGCGACGAAGTCGTGAAAGCAGAAGTTCTCGCCGTCCTTCGTTCGATGTACCCCAACACGACGATCCCCGAGCCCGACGCGTTCTACTTCCCTCGTTGGCTGAGCGATCCGCTCTACCGAGGTAGCTACAGTAATTGGCCGTCAAGTTTCCTGAGGGGCCACCACACCAATCTGAGAGCCACGGTCGAGCAGAGACTTTGGTTTGGCGGCGAGGCGACGAGTTTTAAATATTTCGGTAGGTCCAGAGTCAGGGTATATGATTACCCTGAATCTAATTCCTCCCACTTCCCTCGCGGGCCCGGACCACTGACCCGGACTGGTGCGTCACGGACCGTGATGTCGTGTCTAGGTTACTTGCATGGGGCATTTTATGAGGGACATAGGATGGCGGAAGAAATTGCTGACTGTATCGAGGACGACGGGTGTGATGGACTTCCCCATGTAGAGGAGATCCCATGTTCTCACCCATATATTGCCTCGGACTTCATCTAACTGGTTGTATCTGTATCATCGTATCATCGTCTTCTTTTCTTCGAGGCTAGATGCTCCTTGTGTGGCCCACCACATGCCATGTTCAAACCTCCCTTGTATTATTACGATATCCTTCATGCCAGAAGCATCCAGAAAGCACGTTACTGTAATATGGGCCGTGAAGACGATGTTCTAGTCCGTTCTATTTGCGGTGTCGAGACTCAGATGTACAAGTCATTGTTCGTCAAAATGAGTCTGAAGTCTGAACGAGGATCCCCGCGGTGTTCCATACAAAGTCCTCCGTGCATCGCACATAAAACTCTGATAGAAGCATTAGAGTGGTACCTAGACTCGCGGTATGGGCATTGACCATCCCCGAATGCACAAATAGGCCTAAACGACGTATGTATTTATATCAACGTAGGCTTCATTCAGTCCATAGGACTCGAGATGACAGACATAGCCTCGGGGACAGCTCTTGTCATGGGTATCAGTGCTCAGTGTAACTCACTAGTCCTTGAAAACCTGTGGTATCCCGTAACAGCGGTCAGTTTCATGAGCGCGAACACCGAAGCGGTCCCACTGCTCTTCAAGTATGTCCTGGGAGAACTTGAGCTTGCGCAGAATCAGTTCAACATCCCTGTGCCTGAAGCGAACCATGAACAGCTCCTCCTAACTCGCAAGTTTCGCGATGCGATTTTCAAATGCAACGTGACAGGGGGGTTCCCAAGGGTGTACAACACCCTGCTATCCTAGATAAATCGACATCACGATTAACTTTTTGCCAGGCAATGAACGCCTCGGTCTCCCTTCTCGAGGTCACCCCCGAAGAATTACGGGATACAAAATGACAGAGGTGAGTAACATTAGCAAGGACTCACAGTACCCACAGACTGAGTGGCCATCTCTGCAGAGATACGAGCTTATCCGTGGCCGAGCTCGAAAATCGTGGCGAGGGATACTTCCGAGCTCTTTATGGTGAAAGTGTGGACGACCTACAGGGTCTCCCGGATAGCATGTATCCTGATACGAGTAAGCACTCTACGCTACTTGAGCGCACTGTCCCGATTCTTAAGGTCTTCCTAGGGTGGTTCGTAAGCACACTTGCCTACGGATCAATAATCGGCTATTCAGAAATCTTAACCCAACAAGAGACTTTGTATGTCTTAATTAGCTCGCTTATCGCGGTGGATACCCCGCCAGATGGGCTACCATCTGGCGAATGCACGTCGAGGGGGCGCGTCACTCGAACAGCTTCGCGCAATCAGGCAGATAGCCATATGCGCCTCTCAGAGCGCGGTGGTGAGATGGAGGAATGACATACCGGAGGTAAAGGAACAAGAATAGCTGAATTGTTAGATCTGTTTGAAGGACTTAAATGACGGCTTGTATTTGGCTTATCTTGATGGGAAGAAGAAAGACACCTAAGTTAGTGAATATGACCGGATTGAAACTTCGGAAGCACGTGGGCGAGGGTTGGTCGGCATGTGCCCGGGCCCGTGCCTTGTCACGGTCTGCCGATGACTGAATGGTCCATCGGCTCTTCCTCTGGCTGAACCAAATCATTCTTTCGTCTGCTGCATGCAGGCTGGGGCAGGTACAGCATTAAAAGGACTCCGTCGTAATAGCTGGTCATTCACGAATCACGATGGACGTCTATTCCAAATTAGCAACTTTTAAGTGAACACGTACATTCGCTGACACTTGGTCGCCGACTCGGAGTCTCGCTTTTTCAATTGGACCATACGTATCAATAGACGTGGGATTGAGCTGCCAGTCAGATCTTGCAATTTGAGTCTCTTTGGGTGGAGGAAGCGCCGGCCCAATTCGTCTTTGCAGTTACGTGAGCGCCGTAGAACAGCTGAGGTGATGCCGCAAAAGAGCGAGCTAACTAACCGGGTACCCCTTGGGCTACCCCGCAATGGGCTAGTCATACATCAGTGCTAGCTCTCTAGGCCGAGCGAGCGCGTACCGCATGTTGTCCGTTGTCCGTGTCCATGACTGCCGCGCGCGGCTTAGTATGTTGCTACTAAATAGGCTAAATGAACATACTGACGTACCCCTTGTCAGCGCCCCGTCCAACGGAAAAATGCACAAATAGGCCCAAACGACCCATTCTCTTGAATCAGTGCCTCCCATACAGCCAACCTAAAGAGATGACGGACATAGCCTCGGAGACAGCTCTTCAACACCTCAAATCACTGTACCCATACGGGGAAATCACGTCCTCATCGGATGGTAATTCATACAAAACTCTTGTCATGGGTATCAGTGCTCAGTGTAACTCACTAGTCCTTGAAAACCCGTGGTATCTCGTGACAGCGGTTAGTTACATGAGCGCGAACAGGCCAGAAGCGGTCCCATTTCTGTACAAATATGTCATGGGAGAACTTGATCACGCACAAGATCAGTTCAACGTCCCGGTGCCTGAGGCGACCCGTGAAAAACTCCTCCTAACTCGCAAGTTTCGCGACGCCATTTTCAAGGCCAGCATGTTAGGGGGGATCTCAAAGGTATAACCTCTGGCTATCCCAGACAGTGAACCAATATCGCGATTAACTTTTTCCAGGCAGTAAATGCTTTGGTTTCCCTTTTCGAAGTTACGCCCGAGGAGTTACGGGACACAAACCGGCAAAGGTGAGTGACATGAGCAGACACTCACAGACTGTGTGACCCTTTCTGCAGAGATACTGCCTCATCCTTGCCAGAGCTAGAAAACCGCGGCGAAGTATTCTTCCAAGATGTTTTCGGTGAAACTGCGGACGATGTGCAGGGTCTCCTGGAAAGGATACACCCTGATGCGAGTGAGCACACCATGCTACTTGAGTACGCTATCCAATTCTGAACAACTGCGAAGGGTGGTTCTGCAACGCAATTGTCTATGGCTCAGTATATAGCTTTACAGATATCCTGGGTCAACAAGAGACTTCGTATGTCTTGGTTGGCGCGCTTATCGCGGTGGACACCCCCCGCCAGATTGGCTGGCATCTTGACAACGCACGTCGAGGGGGTGCGTCACTCGAACAGATTCGCGCAGTCAGGCAGATAGCCATATGCGCCTCTCAGAATGCGGGGGTGAGGTGGAGGAATGTTATACCGGAAGTCAAGGAGGACTAGGAACAGTGAAATTATTGAATGTGCAGATAGGACTCGTCGGCTACTCTTGTTTTGGCTTGATAGGGAAATGAAAGGAACCTTGCGGATATGACAGGATGCAGGATGAATGAGGGCGAGGGGTCAGCAAATGCCGTGCTTCGTCTGAGCAAAGTGCATTTTGTTAGCTTCCCTCTGCTAAACTGAATCATCCTTCTCTGTACTTTGGGTACCCTGAGAGCAGCGGGCACAGGGGCAGAAAGAGGCCATCGTTCTAGTTGATCATTGACATGAGTGGTGGAAGTCTACATGGGGAACTATTTAAGTGAGCATATCCGTTTTTCTGATACATACTGTGGTCTTGCTTCGCTGGTGCGGATGATACCAGATGTCATGCATATCAACAGAAAGAAGGTGGGGTTGGGGTTGAGCGCAGGAGGGGGACGCATCAGGGTGGTCAGAATACTCGTACTCGTGTTTATATTAGCGGGATCTCACGGAGTGGTAGATGGCGCGACACATATACATTGCAATCATGTGAGTGCGTGGGCTCGGAGGTGATATGATGACACGTCGCACGTACCGGCGCGGCTGTAGGGCACAGAGGGCAGGGATGATTCGAGACCGTGACGTTTCGCCCAAGGTTTCCTCATTTTAAGCGGTAATGAACTATTCGGGAGGCACAAGAGCATCGTCGTCTAGTACAACCTGAGTCTTTTCCTCGGCATCTGAAAGAGGGGAGACTCAGGCTATCCGGGTCGGGTCTGCCTGCCGCGGTCTGCCTGCCGCGGCCTCAATATAACTCCCAGCTCCGAGCCAGCTCAACTGGGAAGTGTCCCACTTTTCTTGCCTCTGGCATATACTGTACAAGCGGTTAGGCTCGATGGACGTCAGCTTGCCCTTGTATACGATTGCACGCTAACGTCGATCGAGCCTGCCAGAGGTGAGAGTGCGCCACCACGTACGTAGCAGCACTGTGGCCCGGATTGAGCCACGAAGCAGCTTGTTCCTCATACAGACGCTTTTGGGTGACTCTCGCATCTTATGTTGAGCTCGTCGGGTGCGTCAACGTGTCTATCTCCATCGTGTCAGGCTCATCTTTTGTTGTTCCTTTGCAACAGATGCATTGCAGCATTTGGCGTTCGAGCTGTGTTCAACGAGCGCGTGTGCCATGAGTTGGAAAATATTACAGGTTGCTGAGGTAGGGTAGAATTGTTATATTTGTCGTTATCTAGGTTAGGTATGGTATTCCGAGTCCCAATGTTGTGGGTACAATTATACTGTAGCTAAGATAGCGGCTACGAGATTGGGATGTCTTCCAAGTAATGCAGAAATAAACAAAAAGGGGTGACAGAGAGAGAGGGAGATGAGAGGCACTTGTGGACAGCGGGTCCACAACGCGAGTGCCGAGACAACGGAGACGAGACGACGAGAACGCACCCAGGAGAGAGAAAAGAAGAAAACACTATGATTGACACGCACGAAACGATGCCAATGTTATCCTCGACAGGTGAGGAGGCTGCTCCTATACATCCAGAAGGTCCCTACCGAGGATCCAGTCCGGAGGTAAGGAAGGGGCAGCGTTGTCAAGGGAAATGTATGTGCATCGTCATTGTGCCAGATGTACTGTACAGGAAAGTGTCTAAATAATTGTCAGCAAAAAGAAGAGAAAGAGCTAAGGAATGTATTGTAGGGGTACTATCTAAAGTACAAGTAAAAGAGAGGGAAAACAAGAGGGAAAGGAGAGGTGGGAGGCTGTGAGGGCGGGAAGGAGCGTGGACGGAGGCATGTGAAACATGAAAAGTTGAACATCGGACGCATGGCTGACCGGCGCTCCGACGTGGCCGTTCCGTTCCAGCGTGGATCCGAGGCAGACCTTACCACTTGCGTACAGTATATCATCGTAGGCTGGCTTGACTTGGCGATGCTACCGCTAGCGGAACACATGTGGCCGAAGTTTAACTCTGGGAGAATTGTCCTGTAACAGTGTAGCGTCCGGGACCGCGGAGATAGAGTCTCAGTACCGTACGATCATCTTCCGAGTGCACAAATAGGCCCAAACGACTCATTTCCTTAAGTCAGCGCACACGCAAATAAGCTGGGACGTCTAGAGATGGCGGACATAGCCTCGGAGACAGCTCTTCAACAACTCAAGTCTCTGTACCCGTTCGGAGAAATCACCTCTTCATCGGATGGTAATTCATACAAAACTCTCTCGTCATGGGTACCAGTCCTCAGTGCGATGTTCTAGTCATTCGAAACCCGTGGTATCTCGTAACATTGGCCAGTTTCGCAGCGGGGAACAGGCCAGATGCGGTCCCGCTTTTGTTCAAGTATGTCTTTGGAGAACTTGAGCAAGCACAGAATCAATTCAACGTCCCGATGCCGGAGGTGAACCATGAAAAACAACTCCTAGTTCACAGGTTTCGCGATGCCATCTTCAAGGGTGGCATAATAATGGGGTACTCAAGGGTATACACTCCTGCTCTCCCAGATAAACCAAACATTGTGATTGACTTCTGTTAGGCAATAAACGCCCTGGTCTCTCTTCTCGAAGTTACGCCCGAGGAATTTCGGGATACAAACCGACAAAGGTGAGTGACATTAGCAGATACTCACAGATTGTGTGACCCTCTCTCTAGAGATACTGCCTCATCCTTGCCAGAGCTCGAAAAACGTGGCAAAGTATTCTTCCAGGCTCTTTATGGTGAAACTGCGGACGATGTGCAGGGTCTTCTGGATAAAATATATCCTGATATGGGTGAGAACACCATGCTACTCGAGTACGCTATCCAATTCTGAACAGCTGCGCAGGGTGGTTCAGCAACACAATTGCCTATGGATCGGTATACGGCTATACAGAAATCCTAAACCAACTGGAGACTTCGTATGTCTTGGTTGGCTCGCTTATCACAGTGGACACACCCCGCCAGATAGGCTGGCATCTGGGGAATGCACACCGAGGGGGTGCGTCACTCGAACAGGTTCGCGCAGTCAGGCAGATAGCCATATGTGCCTCTCAGAGCGCGGGGGTGAGGTGGAGGAATGTCATACCTGAGATCAAGGAATAAGAATCGGTATTGAATCACTGTAACTAATTGAGGAAACACGTCGATTGCCTCTTCTTTGGAGCTTGTCTTGATAGGAAAAGAAAGCCTGTGCCGCAGTTGTGAGCTCACACCAAAGTCGGAGATGGTGGGCGCGTCGGCAAGTGCCGTGCCTCGTCTGACCAAAGTGTATCGTCGTTGGCTTTCCTCTGAACCAAATCATCCTCCTCTCCCTGTGGGTCACTACGACCCATACAAACTATCCAGCATGACGGATTCCTCTAGTATCGACAATGACCTAGTGTCCCTGGCACCCACAGCGGCTTCAGTCCTTGGAATTAAGGGCCCCTTGCGGTTCCGTCCCCACGGGTCCAGCCAGAAGGCACATGTTGTCCTTCGACGTGTTGACCCAGACAGCGACTCGGAGGTAGAAGGAGAAACCAAAGGCGTTGTTCAATTTAGCCTATTTGCCTACAAACGGATCGAAGTAAAGCCAGGGAAAGAGATTCTCCTCACTGTTGCCGATGGACCCTTCAAGGACCGTGCTATCATATTTGAGGGGAATGAGTTGGAGGTTTCTTCTCTTTCAGATGCTGAAGAGGAGACTCAGGTTGAAGAAGAAGAAGACACGCTCGTGGCTCCAGAACAGTCACTACCGCTTAAAATGAGGAAACCTTGGGCGAAACGCCTTGAAGTATCTGTGCCGCTGGGTACGTACGACGTGCCAATCTCACCTCTTCTACAGCACTCACTTGATCGGAAAGCACATGTATCATATCCCAAGACCTCCCACCACTCTGTTGGAGTTCAAACCAATCCCGTTAATACAACAACGAATCCTCAGGCTACCCTGAATGATCGTTCACCCGCGACCAAAGAAGGCGCAGAGACCTTTTTTTCTGCGCTTGCGCCAGATGGACCAAAGCCTTCTCCTTTAGAGGCTTTCAGTAGTTCACTGGCAGTCTCCTCTTCGTTAGACGGTTTAAGGGCCGGACTACAATCTGTTGCTAAAACCGCAGCACCGAAGATGGGAGCTGTCCATCCACGGCACACTGCTGAGCGCGACCATGGTCTATCTCCCGTGAAGATTGACCCGATTACCGTTAGCTCAATTTCACCTTCTGTCGATGCGCGCCATCCAACATCTTCCTTACTGGCGGAGCAGGATCATGTACCGGCAAATGTATGTACTCACTTAAGAGTTGACTCGTGCAGCTACTGATCTGGAATAGACTTCCACCACCGACGCCTATGTCAATGATCGATTTGAACGATGGAGTCCCTCCGTTCCTGTGCCCACTGCCCTGGCTGCGGCAGCCGGGCCATCTGATGAGATTTCTGAGTCTGCGCACTCTTCTAGTGATTCAGGGGTCGGAAATCCTCCCCTACCGGCTCCTGAACGGCCTTGGAGTCCTTCCGTACCTGCTGCCTTATCAACACTATCCTTACCCAGATATAATATCGCGGCCTGTAGGGCTGAGCGACCTGAGAATGCGAATAGCTCCAGTGAGACGCAGCCAAGTTTTTCTACGGAGGTTTCCCCTCAGCCAGCCACTCCCACTCCTACTCCCACTCCACCGACACCCGCATCTCCTGCCAAGACCAACCCCCCAACAAAGTCAAATTCGTTCGTTCCCGGCGGTTTTGTGACAGGCATCGGCTTGCCTCCTTCGTCATTCTCTGACGAAGATAGCAAGGTATCTGGTGTGATTCACAGCATAACAAGTTTGACTCAATCCATTTCAACACTCTTACAGGCCGGTCTTCTACCGGAGAAGATTGCCTCTGCTCCGTCCTCGGCACGGCGATTGTCACGCTCTGACACCATCTTACCACCCCTGCACCCTGTTGAAACACCTCCCTCACCTTCAACGCTGGCTCATTTACCTTCACCGAGTATAAAGAGAGACCATTCACCTTCTCGACTGTCCCCTGCTAGTTTGCGAGGTTCATTCAACCATGGCCCTCTAGAGAGTAGTTCCACGAGCGTTCTTCCTCACCCTTCATCACCGAATCAGTCTCTGAGAAAGCCGCAAACGCTTTCCTGGCCACCCTTTCGACCAGGCCGCGATGACGGCTCTGCGGACTTCTACCCACCTTTTCGCGCCGGTCCCGACTCTAATGAGCAGCCTCCTCCTCTGTCTTTCCGACCTACCTCGAGCCCTGGCGCGATCCATGGTCATACACCTCTCAATACACCCGCACGTGAGCGACCGACTGCCATGCCCAGTTCGAATGCCATCCCTATCGCTCCGCGCCACCCGTTTCCCCTCTCATTAGCCCCTGGAAGACCGTCTCCACCCGCACCCGCACCCGCCGCGCAACCTTTTCATAACTCTCAGCCATTCGGACCATATATGTCACCAAAAACCCCGCTGAAGCCACCACATGCAATGATACCAGACAATGGACATCCACCGCGACTGCCTCGGTCCGAGGTTGCGCCGCAAGCGGTAGCGTTACCCTCTTTAGGACAAAGTATGATCTCCAAAACTTATCCTCAATATCCTCGCCATCGTGCGTATTTCGCGTTATGTAACTAAACATGACTCTCGCAACACTCAGTTGACATGCGAGGCTAATATGACCATTCAGCGAGACATCCTAATGCACCCCGCTCGTTTGCTGACGGACGCGGGCGCGGCGGGGTTCCCATGGCTGCGGGCACAAAACGCAGGGCGTCTTCCCCTAGGGCTGAACCTGCTGCGCCGCTCGAGATCCAGCCAAAACGCCCACCGCCATCTACGTGGCCAACGGCATCGCCGATTCGGTGCGCTGCGGTGCAGGGAGAACACGTTGCAATTCGAGCCATCACATCTAACCGCACTGGAAAATTAATTGCCGTAACGTGTGAGCGCTAGTTCGTCTGCTTGTGCGTGTGGAACTCTTTGTTGAAGTTGAAGATACCTATTAGGCACCGATTGTTCAATCCGCATATGGGACAACGTGACGTACTGTGAGGTGGCACGCCTGCCGCATACGTCTACGGTGGTCTCTGCCCAATGGATGGATGACGACGCCGGCGTGCTTGCCCTATACTCGGACGGCGCGCTGATGCGCTGGACGCGACCAGCAAGTAGCACGCCCCCACGTGCCCATGACGTATGGAGTGAACGTCATCTTGCTGAGCCAGTCCTCGTGGCGACTCCGGAGGAAGCGCCAACTGCCCTCGCGTGTAGCGGCGACAGGATTGCGGCGTCATTTCCAAAATTTGGTGTGTATATTTGGATGTTGAAACAGGGTAAGCGGGTCATTCCGGCCGCGTGATGTATGGAGGTTGATGGGGTTCTAGGCTCATGGCAGTCTCAACGTCCAATCGATAGGCAGAACGTGACTGCAATCGAGTTTATTGATGGTGGCGCAGCATTGCTTGGGGGAACGAAGGATGGCGTGTTGTACGTGCCTTTGACATCGTCTGTGCCAAGATTGTGAACAGGTTCATAGATGGTATTGCCAAGTGCCCGATACGGTACCACGGGTCTACAATTTTTTCAAGGCAAGGATGTATGTTGTCTTCCCTTGTATGTTCATCGAGGTCTAGGTGTGTTGATGGACCATATAGATGTGGTATCGATGTCCTCCCGAGCGGAACGCATGCCTTAGTTTCTCAGCAAGTTGGACGAGCGCATCTCGTCGCCATCTCCCAGGATGAGAATAGGGGCAAAGTCATGCAAGTTTATACGGTGGAGCCTGAACTACAGGTTGATGCGGTCTACGATGCGAGAGCATTGTTTGTGGGCCGCGATGATGTTGTGCTGTACGGTTCGGCACGTGGCTATTTGTTTGTATGGGACAAAGCAAGTAGTAGAATCCTTTGCGGCTTGGACCATGGCGAAGGTACGTCCTTTTATGAAATATTAAGACAGATTGTCTAAACTCTAAAAGGATGCGTTGTGCAAGCTACCACGGTACGTTACCGGAAATGTTCGTTGTGCCGTAAAAGGCTGATAATAGGTTTGAATACAGACATACCGAAGAAGCGACTTGAGTGGGGAAAGTTGCGTGGTCACTGGAAGTCGAGACGGAATGCTGAACTGGTGGACAGAACCTATGGGATTTACATGTAAGCCGAACAATTTCTGGGATGGGAGAGACGTCTGATGATATCTAGCTATGGAGCCTTCCGGGAAGCGCGTTAAAACAAGTTGACCATGACGGTAGCGGTTGCGATGCTGGCTGTCGTGCAACCGACACGTTTTTGGTCTAAGTTATAAACTTGTGTAGTTTTGAGTTAGCTGTACAGTATATTGGAGGACTGCGCACGGTCACACCGCTAATGAGATGATTTTGCCGAAGGATCAGATTGGCCGGGTGCGACGGCATGGCCGGCCGGGGGCCGCCCGGACGGGAAGGCTGTCATCGATGGTCGACTGTGGTTGCCTCGCACGACGCCCGTGTTCATTCGCCACTGCCTTGGGTGTGTCTGCTTTCTCTCCCCGTTTCCTCGATGCCACTCGTCACTCACGCGTATCATATCCCAGTCTTTTATCGCACACTGATCAACATCCGAGATTATACACCCCTCAGTCACTAGCTCTTCCAACTTATCAACCTCACACACGCGCCAGCCGCCGTCTGTCCTTGGCCCAGTGAATTGTGAGTATTCCTCCGCTTAAGCCCCGGCCATCTCTCACCTCTCGTCTCACCCTTTCTGCCAAACTCTGCCTTGCCTGTTTGTTAAACCCTTCTTTCGCAACTGATGCACAATCCTCCTCCACCTGAAGAATAGTTTTTATCGTATCTCTCGAAATTTTCTCAGCGATATGCAGACCATAAAGTGTGTTGTAGTTGGCGACGGTGCTGTTGGGAAGGTATGCATTCTAGGGCTCCCTTCGTTGTCTTGTCTCCCGGAAATGAATCCGTTACTTTGTTTTCTCCCCACTATCAACTAGACCTGTCTCCTAATTTCATACACGACGAACAAGTTTCCCAGCGAATACGTTCCAACGGTAAGCAATGGCAATCTACTAGCCGTGGCGGAGAAAATTTTTAGCCGTTTACGCAGGTGTTTGATAACTACGCGGTCACTGTGATGATAGGCGATGACCCCTACACATTGGGTCTATTTGACACCGCAGGTGAGTGCGCGTTCGTTTATGGCCTCGCCTCGGGGCACTGGACCCCCGTTCACGTTGATCCATCGTGTCGTGACATGCAGGCCAGGAGGATTACGATCGCCTACGTCCACTATCGTATCCACAGACAGATGTCTTCCTCGTCTGTTTTAGCGTCACCTCACCCGCGTCCTTTGAGAACGTAAAGGAGAAGTGGTTTCCTGAAGTGCACCATCATTGCCCCGGAGTTCCATGCCTTATCGTGGGCACCCAGGTGGATTTACGCGATGACCCGCAAGTGATGGAGAAACTGCAGCGGCAAAAGCAGCGGCCGGTCGCGCCTGAACAGGGAGAACGTCTCGCACGTGAGCTTGGTGCGGTCAAGTATGTAGAGTGCTCCGCGCTCACTCAGAAGGGTCTCAAGAACGTTTTCGACGAGGCAAGTGGCCATCTCGGCGGAATGTCTTTTCTTTGCTTCGCTGACATACATAAAGGCAATCGTGGCTGCCCTTGACCCGCCTGTCCTCAAGAAGAGGCACTTCAAGTGCGTCGTTGTCTGAGGTTGGAATACAGCCCACCAAGCTTGCTCTACCATCCATCCCCCTCCCATATTTACGTTACCACCTTTGTCATGACGATTGCCTCACTCCACTCGAGAGTAGTCTCTTTTACACCCGACTACCCCGCGATTCCGCATATCTACTACTTTCGCCTCCCTTTCCGTGCGTTGCTTTGGCTGCTCTCCCCCACCCAATACCTATAGTTCTTTTTTTCCCTCTCGGCCATGTGTCCCTCTGCCGCGGGCGCTTCTATGTCTGCTCTCTTGTAGTTGTTAGTTTCGCGATGGTACTGGGGGGCCAAATCTAATACCCGTCCCCAAAGGGGGAGCAAAGGGCGGTGTGACGCTTTTTCCAATGAACCTTTTGGGTTTATGTGCCATGACAAATTCACAAATGCAGGTGCAGGCGAGGCCCTGAAAAGAAGCCTCTTAAAGTAGCCAGTTTGATTGCGGTGCGCGTGCGGCGCTACAAGCGAGCGAGAGTGCGTTCACTTCCCTTTGTAATCTCGGCCTCCGAGTTGAGCCGGGTCTACACGCCCACCGCGGCATTTTACCTTCCCTCGGGTCACTCAGGCCACGATAGTGATCCGACGGCGTGCTAATAATTGCGAAAATGCGGGTCTTTTGCGAAAAAAAGTGTCGTGTTGGTCGCCTGTGCTCATGGACCATGCATGGCATTCCAGTTCCAGGTGACCGACGTCGACGTGTCATGATGCAGCTTGATGTTCAACTCATTAAAATTCTGGCTCGCTATAATGGTCACGGTGCACGCTGGCAACCGAACTTTCTGCAATGATGTCGTTCCCAGTTCTCTATAACTTTTTCTTGAGCCTTGGCGGGTATGTGCGAACAAAACGTCGGTCAGTGTCGCAACTTGTCTTTCCTTTGCGAGGGAACTGAACAGTGGTTTTAGTTGTCGAGAGTTGATCAACGGTCCTCTGTCCTCTAGGGACCCACGGAAGATCCTCTTAGATCCGCTGTCGTTGACGGGCCTGTTGACTTGCTTCTCGCGAACACTGGTGGACGCATCCAGTGGTCCACCTTACCTCCCTATAGGGTTTAATCCGCGGCACACAAAATGCAATCAAAGGCCAAACTCCACTGGAGAGTAGGATATACAATTTGTAAACCAATGACCCCGAACTGTCCGCCCACGGTTTTCCACGACAAATCAACAAAGACAGGCATTATGTACCAATGGGTTACGGGGCATAGTGTGAAAGGAAAGACAACGATATCGGACACGAAGGAAGTCCAATCAGAAATTATACTGTGACAGAACCTCGGCCATGTCAAGAGTGGGTGAAAATATAGAACAATGAAAGGATTGACGATGTCGATGTATAGTTGAAGGGGGTATGTCTATGTTTGACACCGTAACACCCCTCCCAGGCCGAGCGTGATTTAGCGTCGATTGTAAGGACCTGGCTTAGGACTGCGGGGAGGCTGAGGACTGTCGGTGGGCGTAATCGAGGTAGACACTTACGAAGGGGAGGGATGCGAGTAACCGCGTGCCTTGTGAGGTTCTTCGCCACGTACGACCCTTGCCTGTTTCAGAGAGCGCGCGGCAGCGGCACTCGCAGACAAGCCGAACATGAGGAGGATGATGGCCAACAAGTTGAGCTTGTACATCTTTTGCAAAAGTGACGAAGAGCTTTTAAGGGAACGACGTGGGACTCTGAGGGGGATGTCGGGTTGTGTGGGTTCGACCTCTGATGCAGCAAGTGGAAAAAGCTGGCCTTCTTTTAAAGGCCAGGACGACACGAGTTTAATAATAGCTTGCCTATACTATTCCACAAGGGGAAACATAGTGATTAGAAGGATGATTCGGGAGATCGGATAGCACGGCGGTAGCATGCGCTTCCACATGCGAGATAACTTTGTCCTCGGCTCATAGGAAGTCAGGGTTACGAAGATCGAGGGTTGAGACGGTGTGGGTCACTGAATAAGCCCCCGAGAGAGCTTGCCATTAGGTTCAGATTCATCAGAGCGGCAGCAAAGTCGGTTGTGACTCAAGTGTCGTGGGGTCCTCATTCATGACGACATGGCATGACGATAGAACAGAGTTTGTAAAACGTCTAACCCCGCCACTATTGCCGATAAGACATGGACAGAGGAGAATACTCCTTGTGGAAGGAGGGATACGAAAGGCGAGAGGTGAGCTGGCAGGCTAGCTAATTGCATATCGCCGAGGACGAGCTTTCGGACAAACAAAGCCAAACAGGGACACTCGACTGCCCTGACGTGTTGGCCATCCTCTTTGTCAAATGTCTCGTCCCCAAGATGACCGGAACCAGGAAGCCACCGTGTATCTCGTACGTCTGATTCCTTTTGCTCCGATAATCCATCTCAACTCGCTCTAGGGCAACCTAGACGAACGATGCACGGATGCGCTCATATGGGAGCTCATGCTTCAGGCCGGTCCAGTTGGTGCGATATCTGCTCTACCTTAATCGCGTCATCGCACCTGGTTCACGTCGTGATCACCCCTCCGTAGTCAATGTACATTTACCCAAGGACCGAATTTCCATGGCACACCAAGGGTTTGGTTTCTGCGAGTTTCTGACAGAGGAGGACGCAGAATATGCCTGTAAGATCATGAATCAGATAAAGTTATGGGGGAAACCAATAAGAGTTAATAAGGTGCGCAGCAGGTTTCCCTATCCCTTTACACGGGGCGTGCATCCGCTCAAATTCCATCGTCTTCCGCGGAATCATGTAGGCCTCTTCGGACAAGAAGCAACTTGACGTGGGCGCGAATCTCTTCATAGGCTCATTGGACGAAAATGTGGATGAACGGCTCCTTTATGACACATTCAGCGCGTTCGGCATGATGGCGACCACGGCCAAGGTACGTCGGCCACGTTCTTCCCCTTTTTTCGGATACATACCTCATGACTCCAACCGATCAGATCGCGCGTGACCCGCAGACGGGACTATCGAAGGGTTATGGATTCGTGTCCTACACGGACTTTGAGTCCGCAGACGCGGCTATTGAGTCCATGAACGGGCAGTTCCTCATGAACAAGCCCATTACCGTCCAATTTGCTTTTAAAAAGGATGGCAAGGGTGAACGTCACGGCACGGCCTCCGAACGGCTCCTGGCCTCACAGGCCAGGAAGAACAACGCACTCCCACTTGCCCCACGCCCGCCCTCGGCTGCTGCATACGGTACTGTGCCACCCGTGTCTGGCTTCGCGGGTCCATACCAGGGTCAATTCGCTGGTGCACTGGCCACAGCGCCTCCCCCACCACCTGGATTTGCGTCGATGCCCATGCAGACACCTATGCAACCCCAAGGACCTGTGCCAGTGATGCCACTGATGGGTATGCCTGCGGGCATGCAACCGCCGCCACCACCGCCACCAGGTGGAGTGCCCATGTTCAACCCGTCACAGGCATATCCGCCACCCCCTCCGCCTGGCTTTGCATCTATCCCAGGAGGGCTTATGACGCCTCCGCCTACACCACCAGTTGCTATGCCCCCATATGTAAACCAATGATGTGCCAGTCATTATCCTTACAAAATAAATTGGTTTCATGAAACCAAACCATGACGTGGAACCTGTTCAGCTTATTGTGTAGATTGTATCGCATTGTTTCAGTGGGATGATAATTCTAACATGGTGGAAAATGCGGTTAAGCGTGAGCCGAAGGCGGCAGATGGTCATG
>WNFQ01000703.1_pt1 | contig 22682 bp, 18 predicted proteins | sample 5400171 | NCBI WGS metagenome assembly WNFQ01 (sample SAMN13153356, study PRJNA577476) | soil metagenome | isolation source: 20 cm soil under Madrone tree | place: USA:California | collected 2016-06-14 | reverse complement strand
AGAATGCCCTAACCCGTGAGGCGCCTTTCTGGGCAGGTCCTGGAAGGACGTTTGCCGAGGCGACGACGCACCTTGGCCTGATCCGGACGGCGCGATGGTTCATCGGCACCAGCACCGAGTTCGGTCCCACCCTCTACTTCGTCACGCAGTTCGATAGCAGCCTCGAGAAGTACTTCGACGACTTCGTGCTCAACGGAAAGACGAACCTGTTGAAAGCCTGGGGGAATTGCATCGGCTGTCCTAATGGCCCGGACACGACGGCGCGCGACGTCGTTCAGTACATCGCACGCGGGCAGATCAAGACCCTGGTCTGTTATGACGCGCTTCCGAGCCTGAACTTGGGCCAGATCCAGAAGATGGCCGACTGGTACGAGAAGACGCAGAAGTTCCAGCGTGCGGTCGCCAAAGGCGATGGCAACGTTGAGGACCAGGTCAATGCTTTTTTTCAGCGAGTTGGCCAAGCCTTATGAATTCGTGCCGAGCGGCGCCGACATCGACACCGATGTCGCCAACGAGTGGCAGTACACCGACGTCCCCGAACGGCTGGGCGTGATGGAGACCGCTTAGTACCTGAATTTGCGGGAGGTAGATCGGCCTGGAGGACATTCTCAAGGCCGATCTCATCCGCCGATGTAGTGAGGAGTAGTTTTCAAGTCGAGGACGACGATTATGAGTACCTTAGTTAAGGCAGAAAATTTGGCGGCTGCCGACCTGAACGAAAACATTCGGGACATTCAAGACAATGTCGTAGCGCCGATCTTGATGCGTTACGGGCGTCACATCTTTTTCAAGTTCACCGATGGTCAAAAAGCCCGCGCGTGGTTGCGCAACATGTTCAATCGCGTGAATGCCCGACAGGAAGAGCATGGAACGCGATTCAGCGTCAACATTGGATTCACTTACGAAGGGTTAAAGGCTTTGGGCCTTTCTCAGCGATCGCTGGATAGCTTTCCGCGGGCGTTTCGCGTAGGCATGCGCGGGCGTGCCCGTGAGGTCGGTGACGTTGGACCACATGCGCCGGAACATTGGGAGGGAGGCCTCGGTGGTCCTGATATTCATGCTATGGGTTGGATTCGAACCGATTCCGATGAAGGCCGGGACTTGGCCACGCAGATTATTCGCGCCGAGATGGAAGCGATCGGCGGCGTTGAAATCCGATTCGTCCAGGACACGAAAGCGCTCGCGCATGAAAACGGGATCGGATCAGAGGGTGAACATTTCGGTTTTGCCGATCCGATTTCACAGCCGCCGATTGAGGGCGCTGATGCGCCTCTTTATCCCGGCGACGGTGTGCTGGAACCGGACGGCACCTGGCGCGCGCTGAAACCTGGCGAGTTCCTGTTGGGCTACGAAGATGAAGTTGGCCCCGAAGGTACGCAGGCGCCCGAACCGTTTGAGCTCCGCGTAAACGGAACGTACATGGTCTTCCGCAAACTCTACCAGGATGTGGCGGCGTTTCGCCGATATTTGGCGACAGCCGCGAGGGGACTCTACGGTTCCGACGACCAACATCATGAGGACTTGGTGGCAGCAAAAATGATGGGCCGTTGGCCCAGCGGCTGCCCGGTCGATTTATCGCCTGACAAGGATGATCTCGCGATCGCGGCGGACCCTCATCGTCGCAACAACTTTACGTATGCAGGCGATGATCAAGGCCTGCGGTGTCCGCTCGGTGCGCACCTGCGTCGCAGCAATCCGCGGGCGACGCCTTTGAAACGCGCAACTGCGGTCAGGCGGCACCGATTGATTCGGCGCGGCGTCGAGTATGGGCCTCATTTACCGGACGGCGCGCTTCAGGATGACGGCGTCGATCGCGGCCTCGTCAACTTGTTCATCCAAGCCGATATCGAACGGCAATTCGAATTCGTCCAGAAAGAATGGATGAAAGGCGGCGAGTTCATTGGACTCGATCCGCACGAACAGGATCCGATCAATGGCGGCGGCGGCGAAGGTTCGCAAATGTTGGTGCCGGGCGCGAAACGACCGTTCCTGTTCGACCTGCCTACCTTCGTCACAGTGAAGGGCGGCGAATATCTATTTGTGCCCGGGCTGAATGCGCTTAAGGGCATCATCGAACAGAAATTTTGAACCAGCAGAAAAAGGAGCAAAGCAAAATGTCAGATCATTTCAGTGGGCCAGCGGTGATGGGGGATCCATCAATCGATATTACCGATTTCTACGCGTTTCTCAGCCCAGAACGCGCCGGCAATCTTGTCTTGATCATGGATGTATTCCCAATGGCAACCTCGCAGTCGTTCTTCAGCGACATTATCACGCATCGTTTCCGCCTCCGGCCGCTGATGCGTCGCGAGCCAACACAACACCGCGGCGTAAGGTGGTGATCATCGGCGCCGGATTCGCTGGGATGGCCGTCGTCCGTGAGTTGCGAGACAGCGATGCCGAGGTCACGCTCGTCGATCGTAACAATCATCATCTGTTCCAGCCGTTTCTTTTCCAAGTCGCCACGTCAATCCTTGAGCCCGCGGAAATCGCGACACCAATCCGGTCCCTTATTAATGATATGACCAATGTCCGAGTGGAAATGCGCGACGCAACCCGCATTGACCTATCGCGCCGAGTCGTCGCCATGGGCGAGGGTTCTGATCTTCCCTTCGATGTGCTTGTAGTCGCAACCGGAGCGCAGACCAGTTATTTCGGTCACGAGGCGAAATGGGCGCAACATGCGCTCGGGTTGAAAACACTTCCCGACGCCATTGCGGCTCGCAATCGACTCTTGAGGGCATTCGAGCGTGCGGAAATGGAATCGGATCGAGCCAAACAGGCGCGTGACATGACGGTCGTCGTCGTCGGAGGCGGGCCGACCGGCGTCGCGATTACAGGCACGATTAGCGAGTTCGTACAACGCACTCTGGCTGGTGACTTCCGCAACATCGATCCGCGTCGAGCGCGCATTGTGCTCGTGCAGGCGGGACCACGGCTGTTGCCTGCATTCAGCGAAAAGCATTCCTTCTATGCGACCCGCGCACTGCAACGTGCGGGAGTTGAAGTTAGGGTAGGCCTGCCCGTTACTCATGTTGACGCAGCAGGCGTGACGATCGGCGACGAGAGAATTGAGGCAGGAACGGTGCTGTGGTGTACGGGTGTGCGGGGGGTGCCACTAGCGCAATCGCTCGGCGTGAACGTTACGGCTAATGGAACGATAGCAGTTGAGGATGATTTTTCAGTTCCTGCCTATCCCGAATGTTTCGTGGTTGGCGACGCGGCCCACGTTCTCGGAGCTGACGGCCAACCCATTCCTGGCCGCGCATCAATCGCGCAGCATCAAGGTCGATATGTTGGCAAGCTGATCGCCGCCCGAATAGCGGGCAGTGCCCCGCCCACTCCTCCCGAGCCATTCGTGCCGAGCATGCTCGCAACTATTACTCGGCATGTAGGTGTCGCTGAATTTGGCGGTCGTTCAATCACCGGTTTTCCTGCCTGGCTGTTGTGGGGTCTGCTACATCTTCGAACGCTGGCGGGAGGCCATTCAAAACTGTCGATATTGGCAAACTGGCTACGCCTTCTAATCACTTATCGCCGCAGTGCGCGGTTGGTTGTCGAACCAACGTTCAGCACCGGAATGAGGGCACTTGTCGCCGGGTTTCGAGACTAAGATTACTAATGAACAAACCAAACAAGAATCGGCGCAATGTTGAACGTATACGGCTGACATAGCTCAGATTTCGAAGGGAAAATATCATGACTCTATTTTCGATTCTCGCACTCGGTTTTTTGCTTGGAATGCGGCACGCGACTGACTCCGATCATGTCGTTGCAGTTACAACTATCGTTAGTCAACAGCGAAGAGTCACCAGCGCGGCTCTTACCGGAATCTTTTGGGGAATAGGTCACAGCATCACGTTGTTAGTGGTTGGCGCTGCTATCATTCTCTTCGGCGTGGTGGTTCCCGAGCGGATAGGCATGAGCCTGGAGTTTTGCGTGGCACTGATGTTGATCCTCCTGGGTTTGCTAAACCTTGGCGGCTTCCGCCGCCGCTCGTTTGGCTGGAACTGGCTCCCGGTTGGAGTTGGACTGGCCTTCGTACTCCTGATGGCGTTGGTCATATTGCGGGCGATGCCGGGTTTACGTCCTACCGGCGATGAGCTTCTGGCCCAGGGGATCACTTCAGATCACGTGCGCTCATTACAGATACCTGGTCATCTCACCGACATGCTCTCCTCCGATCAGCACACTGTCAAGCCCTGGTTCGACGGTAAAGTGGATTTCGCTCCCCCGGTTAAGGACTTTGCCAGTCAGGATTTTCGTCTCTACGGGGGGCGATTGGAATACCTGAACAATAGAACTGTGGCTACACTCATTTACCAACGCCGCTTGCATTACATAAATCTGTATATCTGGCCCGCGGAGCAAGCTGGTTCGACAAGTGAAGTCACGACGCAACGCCAGGGCTATAATCTGATCCATTGGACGAAGTCAGGCATGAACTATTGGACCATATCCGATCTAAACAACGTCGAGCTGCATCAGTTTGCAAGTCTGGTCCAACAAGGGCAATGAAGAGATCAGATGGCTTCAACCGTTAACTCTCCCGAGGTCTCTTCGTTTCTCGCGACTGGCAAGGCCTTCTTGGATCCGTTTAAGGCACGAAACAGGTGTGACATCACGGTCCCCAGAGGAATATCAACTACGTCCGCGATCTGTTTGTAGGACAAACCTTCCCGTTTCTCGGAGCACCATTACCTCGCGAAACCCAAGCGGCAGGTCTTGAGCGTGTTGAGCAGGGTTGGCTTTATTAACCGCGAACGGAAGCGGCGGCACCAGGTTGAGAAGCAAACCAAAGGCAACTCTGCTGCGGGATGGCGCGGTTCCTCCTTCAGTTAACGGAGAGCCCTCTATTGGAATCGAAACGACTCCTGGAGGGGCCGCATCGCGTTGAGGAAATGAGGAGACTGATCGTCTGCTTCCCAACGCGGAAGCTGGAATTCGCAATCTCTTTCTTTCCCGAAGTAGCGAATGGAATACTGCCATGAAGCTTCGCGAAATGCGACGACGGGTCGGTGTGATCCCGTCGCCGCTTTCTCGAATTTATAGATTAACGATCGTCAGAATCGCGTCCAGCCGAAGCCGAGACAGCCGGGTTAACGCTTACCAGGAAACCGTTCAGCACCCACGCTCGCTGGCTGGGCGCGAAGCGCGGCGCCAACAGTCCATCGTTGATCTCTCGAGTAACCGCGAAGCGGTTAAAGACCGTTGGCGCGAGAAATAAGCGGTCATTAGTTGGAAACCCATCCGACGCTGTGTCGATATCACCTTCAACGGCAGAGATCACACCATCGCCATTCTGATCGACCCGCGCGACTTCTGCGGCATAGGCGTCATTCAAACGCCTTGTCAGGTTGGTCACGGAAGGTTCAAACGAAGCAAGCCTCTCGTAAACATCCAGAAAGATCTCATTGGCCAAGCCGCTGGGAATACCCCGTTGGCGAAATTCCCGTTGCGCGTCGATGTCGCCGTCAAACTTATCCGGGTCGCGCGGGAGATTGGGATTGTCGCCGTGGGTGACGGGGCTATTCTTCACACCTGCAGGCCCGGAGCCGGGAACGATTGACTGCAGCCCTCCGATCTCGCCGTCCTGGAAGGTGTCGGGTTCGCCGCCGAAGTTATCAGGGAAACCGCCCGTAAATGGCAACTCATAAAGTGGATGTACCCAATTGGTTCCCAGGTAATTAAACTCCCAATAAGAGTGCGAGTCGCCCTGCTGGTAAGAGTTGTAGGCACCCATACTAACTTGCAGTGGCACCACGTTCGTCTGTTTATCTGGAAAGTGATCTGTCTCGCTTGGGAAGTGTAATGCTTTCCCATCCATCGTGAAGATATGGCCGGGAACGTTGTTGCCTTCTCCCATCTCATGCAGTCGTTCGGCATCTGCTTTTGTGATCGTACCGAATTGGGTGTGGCCATCGGGCCGCGGCTTGGCTATCGCCGGCACAGTGAGATCGTGGATCATCCAACCTTCGTACCAGCCTGACTCATTGTTAATGACGAACAGCCCGGAGATGTCTGTAAAAACGTCGATGAATGCCCGCGGGTTATTTGGATCGATCGGTAAACCTGGCTTCGGTTCCAGGACCAAGCGGACGGCCCCAATGGTGTCGAGGCCACAGTTAACTCCTGTGGCGGTCAATTGGGCGGCGTCATTGACGCCCTGAATCCTGCTCGTGAAAACGTTGGGCTCAAAACCGTGTGTATCCAGCAGGTAGTACTGGAAGAGTTGGCTGGGCTTGTCAGACTCAGCAAAAGCCTGGACGGGCAAAATACTATGCGGTCGCCCTGCCAGTATTCCCAGCCGCTCCTTGAGTGGCGCAGGCAGGTTCACAACATCGTCGCGATTACGGACCGTAGCCATGTCCTGGTTAGCATTTGGATTCGGATGACACGGCGCGGGCGGCTGTATCTGCTGAGCAAGAGCCGTCTTATTGAGCAGGGCGACTTGGCCCAACAATAGCGAGATCAAAGTAATTAGCGTCGTAGAGTTTGCTATCCTTCTTCTTCTCTGTCCCTTCACTGCGTTGAACTGCTTCATCAGCTTCTCCTCTTTATTCTGTTGTGTGTTGCGTCTCGGGGAGACAACTATCAAATCGGTGGATGTGTTCTTTCTACTCAAAAAGTGCGGGGTTCCACCGAAGGGTAAACCCCGCACTGTCGCTGAGGTAAATCATTGCGAGGCGCAAATTGTGAAAAGCTCCTGCTGACCGAGCGCCTCGCGATTTCGCTCAAGAGATCTAAAACTTAAACTTGGCGCCGAGAGTGACCGAGCGGTTTCCAAAGTTGTTCAGGTTCTTGCCGAAGTCAGCACTGTTCAGACTATTAACAGGAATCCCGTAATTATCCTGATTGAAAGCATTCAAGAAGTCGGCGCGCAAGATGAACTCGCGTACTTCGTTGAACTTGATGCGCTTTGAGAGACTGAAATCGGTATCGTAAGACCCGGGCGCTCGATAGGTGTTCCGACCCAGCGATCCGTTCCCCAAACTGAAATTCAGCGGCAGACCATTACTGCCGCGCGGAACAAAGAACGGGTTACCGGAAGTCGTGAACGTGCGAAAGTTGTGAGTAGAAGGGTCGAGTATGATCTGCCCAGCCGGATTGAAGTTGGGCCGATCACCAGCGGCGCCGTTGCCGTTTGAGTCAACACCCGTGAGTATTGAAAACGGTTGACCCGACTGTCTACTTGTGATCCCGGAAATCTCCCAATGGCCAAGCATCTGTTTCAGAACTCTATTGTTCTTCGCAAAGCCCGGTGTCGGCGCCTCGTAGATGTAGTTAGCGACGAATCGGTGCGTGCGATCGAAGGCTGAGAGGCTCTTCTCAGCTCCAAGGTTAAAGAAGTCTTGTGGAACCTGCGGTGAACCACCAGTAATCGCGCCGACGCCCAGTGATTCGTCGTTGTTGCTCAGGAGTTTCGAAAAAGTATAAGCAACACCGAATTGCAAACCACGCGACAACCTTCGGTTGACGGAAACGAATCCGGCGTTGTATGTCGCCTGGGCCGTGGTGTCGATTAAGACCCGCGAGCCAAACTGCGGAAATACTCGACGCTGCTGCACGGTCGGAATCGAATTAGGGTTACCCGTCGCGGCCACAGTGGCCGCCTGGGCGGCGGTCAGAATTCCCGGATTAGCCTGCAGCTGATTTACCTGGTTAGTCGAACGGCTTCCGGTATAGCCCGCCTCGATAATGTAATTCCCATGCACCTCACGTTGGAACGATAAGCTGTAGAGCTGAGAGTAAGGCGTTTTTGCGTCCGAAGGTGTATTGACGAATGTGGCCAGCGGATTAAATACGGCTGAGCCGGTTACGGGCGCAAGGTTGGGAAACTGATCGGTGGCATTGTCTATTCTGGGAACGACCACCCGTGGAAAGTTTGAAGCGTCCACCGTCAGGAGGTTATAGAACAGGAAGTCGTACGCAATGCGATATCCGCCGCGCAACACTCCGGTCCCATCACCAAAGACCTTATTAAGCAGACCACTCTTGTAGTGGGGACTAAACGCAAAGCCAACTCCTGGCGCCCAGTTGTTTCTATCAGGCCGCACAGGTCCCGGAACCAGCGCCGCCAGACTTTGTGGATCAGTGGCGCCGAAAAAGCCCAGGGGCACACTTGAGTATTCATAACGCAGTCCGAGGTTCAGTGTCAGACTCTGGTTCACCCGAATGTCGTCCTGCGCGAAATACGACTGTTGAGTCTGACGGGCATCGAAAGTTGCCGTCTGCAGTGCTTGTTGGAAAAAGAGCGCATTGTTATTCAGGAAGTCCTGAAAACTGCTGAACTGGAACGTGCCCTTGGAGTCAAACGCCGCCAGATTGAACAACTGAATGCGGCGGATATCCGCGCCAAACCTGAATGCATGACGACCCTGCTGGAGGGTGGCTGTATCAGAAAACTGATAATCGTTCTGGACACGCCCCTGGGGAAAGTTCGCCAGTCCTCCGATCGAGAAAAAGCCGGTAATCGCGGTGCTTGGCGTTTTTGGATCGTTCTCAGGAAACTGAAGGTTGCGGCGAACGTAAGAGAAGCGGAACTCATTGAGCAGCCTGGGGCTGAACACGTGGGTCTCACTGACCGCAAAGTTGTTGTCGTTGATTACCTGGTCGCCGGCGAACAACGTGCCGAACTGAGTGTTGCTGATCTGGGCGACGTTGTTCGGCCGGTTAGTAATGTAACGAAACGTTAAGGTGTCATTGTTTGTGAGTTTGTGATCTATCCGGAGAGTGTGATTCAAGATATTTGTCGGTTGATTCGCGGCGATGTTTGTCAAGCCCGTCTGGATCGGCACGCCATTGACGGTTGTGTTTGTCAGACTTCTGAACGCGGGACTCGTTCCATAAATCCCGCTCAGGAAGGAAAGCGAATTCAACACCCCGGCGCGACTGGCCGCCGATTGTCCAGCCCGCAACGGCACGGTGCTCAGTGCCGCGAAACCAGCCATTGTCGGGATCCTGATGGTGGGTCCGAGACTGGCTCCGGTTCGAGTGCGATCCGCTTCGAATAGATAGAAGAAAAAAGTTCGATCGTTGTCGTGCGGCAACTTAACAGGGCCGCCGATATCACCGCCAAATTGGTTACGATTGAAACGTGCAGGCCGAGTCAGCCCACTCTGCTTTTCAATGTTATCAAGAGAATTCAGCGCGCTGCCCCGATAGTACTCAAAGCCCTCGCCGTGGAAAGCGTTTCCACCCGACTTGGTGATCACATCGATCTGTGCGCCTGAGTTTCGCCCAAATTCTACGCTGTAGGGATTGGTCTGAAGCCGGAATTCCTGAACTGCTTCCGGAACCACCGGGACTGTTGCGAGCGTAACGCTGATATCATTGTTGTCGGAACCGTCGATACTAAAATTATCATTGCGAGCTCGTTGGCCGTTCACCGAGATACCCGTTGAACCGGGCGCACTAAACGCGTTGGGAGCAAGCAGCGCCAAATTATTCACATCTCGGGCCGGACCCAACGGCAGGTCCACGGCCTGACGCGAAGTCGCAGTCAAGCCGAGCGTAGGACTGGTCTTGTCAAGTGTTATAGCTTCGGACTGACTAGTTACGTCAACAGTAGCCGTAAGGCTGCCGGTCTTTAGCGCAGCGTCGAAGGTAACTTCGCCGGCGGATTTCACCACGACGTCCCGGTTCTCCAATCTTGCGAAGCCGTCCTTCTCAACCAGAACGTTGTAGGATCCAGGATCTAATGCGCCGACGCGATAGAAGCCCTGTTCGTCAGTAGTGGCGTCCCGTTTTGTCAGGCTGCTGGTAGTGCTAGTGATGGTGACCTGTGCTCCCGGCACGACAGCACCATTCTCATCTCGCACTGTGCCCGAAATAGTGCCGCGCGTAATTTGGGCCTGGCTTGTTAGAGCGCCGAACGCCAAGAGTAAGAGCGCGCCGACGAGCACGAAACCGAACTGATAATCAAAAACTTTCTTCATTTTTCCCTCCCTGTTGTATAGCTTGTGGTTCTAAGAGTTAACTGGGGACTTTTCGTTGAGCAGTAGAAACCAAAAAGAAACTTGCGTACTCAAGGGCGCAACAGCAGGCGCCGTCCCCACAGGGTGTCTGGCGTAGAAAAATGCCAAAGTCTAAACACGCGCCGCTTCGAAGTTCCGGACTCCAACCACTCAACCATCTAATACCGAGCGGCCTGCAGATTTATTCCCCGGACCCACTGGTTCCGAAGACCACAACTCAACTTTTTTTGATGGCTCTGACAAATTCCCAGAAATCAGGCAAGGAAAAAAGTAGCCGGCCCACTCACAACTGTAGAGATAACCTTCTACGACACGAATAAATCAGCGCGGATCAGAGCAAAAGGTGTTTGTAGAATTCTAACGACTGGTCCATGGTGTGCGCCCTCGCGCTGCTTCCTCACTCATCAGTCCGTTTCATCATTAGATATAAGACCCACTCACCTGCCAATTTATTCCCGTTGCTGAATTGTCACTCGCCCCTGGAATTTTTTTTGAACAGTTGCGGTATGGAGGAGCAGAAGGCGATGAGAACTTGAGTCAGGCTTTACGACAACTCGTTGATTGATAGTCGTCTGGATCATTGCAATGAGAGGACCAACTTCACTCTCGAGAAGGTCAACGTAGGTGGGCGCAGTTGGGGGCAGTCAATTGGGCGCCGCTCGCCGAAAACAGATTAGGAGATTGTATGAAAAAGAACGTTATCAAGAGGCTCACGATGTTGAGTCTGGTTTCAATGTTCAGTCTTTGCGCGGCGGTTGCATCCGCGAACGCGCAACTCAGTATCCCCATTAAGGCAAAAATCCCTTTCGAGTTCAGCGTGGGTGATAGGAAGCTTCCGGCCGGCGAATATCGCTTCATGCGTTTATCTGGGTCCTCTGATACCAAGACGATCTCGGTTATCGGAGTCGATACCAGCACACACTTGTTTCAGTCAACTTTTGCGGCTCGAGCTTCTATACCTAAGAACGAGTCCACATTGGTATTCCACAAGTACGGTGACCAATATTTCCTCGAACAGATTTGGACGGATGGTGAACAAGAGGGCACGCAATTGCCCGAGTCGCGAGGTGAGCGAACTATCCGCCAGCAATTAGCACAAACCCAGCAGAGCAATATGTCTGGGAAGGTGATGAAGGTCGAAACGGTCGACATCGTCGCCAGCTTGTTGTGAATTGCAAATTGTTGGCGGCCACTCCGGTTGGGGCAAAAGTGGATGACAACCACATAGCCCCGACTGGGGAGGGTGTGGTACAGGGACACCCGCGTAACGGACACCACACTCCAGCAGCCTGAAGGTGATTCTAATTCGGAGATCGATGCGTTGAATTTAATAGGGAGAAGACAATATGAGTCGTAGATTGATGCTTTTCGCTTTCGTACTTTGCTGTTCAGGAATTTCAACGCGGGTTGACGCTCAACAGATCAGTGAGACTTATCGCAAGGTAAATCCATCAGTGGTCATTGTTCACGTACAACAGAAGACAACGGCTTCTGATCCGCAAAAAGGCTTGGTCAGTTTGCCGAGCTTTGGCTCTGGGGTTTTGATTTCGACGGACGGCAAGATCCTGACTGCTGCACATGTGGTCCAGGCGGCTGACCAGATTAGCGTTGAGTTCTTTGACGGACAGCTTGTTCCGGCCCGCGTGGTCGCGACATCGGCCGCCGCCGATGTCGCCCTGGTGCAACTCGAACGAGTACCAACAAGTGCCGTGGTTTCAGTCATCGGCGATTCAAGCAAGGTCGAAGTGGGGGACCAGATTTTCGTTATTGGGTCACCGTACGGACTCAGTCACTCACTCACTGTGGGACACATAAGCGCTCGGTATGAGCCAAACAGCGTCGTTAGTCTCCCCAGAGACGCAGAGCTACTACAAACAGACGCCGCCATCAACAGTGGAAATTCCGGCAGTCCATTGTTCAACATGAGGGGCGAAGTGATTGGTGTCGCAACCAATATTCTAAGCCGCTCCGGAGGTTCGGAAGGATTGGGATTCGCCGTGACGTCAAAAGCAGCGAGTCAGGTTCTGCTGGAGAAAAAAACCTTCTGGTTCGGTTTGGACGGAATCCTAATTGAGGGTGATGTGGCAAAGGCGCTGAATCTGCCTCAAGCGGCAGGCATTCTGGTGCAACACATCTCCGAAGGGTCACTGGCGTGGCGTCAGGGTCTGCGAGCAGGAACTTTGCGCACATTGGTCGACGGTGAAGATATGCTACTGGGAGGCGATCTTCTGCTCGAGATAAATGGGATGCCGGTGACCGCGGCCGCGGGTGCGGTCGATCAGATTTACGCCAGTCTGAACCAGCTCAAAACGGGCGATAGACTCCGGAGCAAAGTACTCCGCGCCGGACAAGTAATCGAATTATCAACGATCATAACGGCTCAATAGATAAAATGGTTTGACGCAGCTCGGCCCCGTCTGGATCGGCGTGGTTACCGTCACTCGGATGGGACGAAGACCGGATTGTTCAGGACTATTAAGAATAGAGCAGGAGAGAATATGAGGGTTCAAGGTTGGCACGTTGCTATTAGTTTGCGTCTCCTGATTATCTTCTCTGTGTTGGGCTTGCCTCAAACCATGATCGCTCAAGTCACAGGAGCCAAACCGGCAGCGCCCTCGCCTGCGCAGGCAACTCAGCAAAACCTGAACCCGGGCGATGATCGAGTCATCACCAACACGGATCTGATCTCCTTTAATGTCACCATCACAGACCAGTATGGCCGTTTCGTAACTGGATTACCGAAGAGCGCCTTTACCGTACTTGACGACAAACAACCGCAGGAGATCACCTTCTTCAGCGATGAAGACGCTCCAGTAAGTCGGGGCATTGTCTTTGATCTGACTGGTTCGATGAGCGGCGGTAAAGTAAAGAGAGCGAGAGAAGCCCTCGATCATTTCTTTGAAAGCAGCCTCGAGGGAGATGAGTATTTCCTCATCACTCTCCAGAACGGGCACGCCAATCTCGCGCTTGATAGAACGCGGGATAGTCAGGCCGTCTTAAACAAGCTCACCTTCGTTCAATCGCGCGGAACCACAGCCTTTTACGATGCTTGTTACTTAGGTGTCGACAAGGTCGCACACGGCACTCATTCCAAACGCGCTCTCCTGGTAATTAGCGATGGACAGGAAAATAACTCGCGATACACCTTCAATGAGTTGCGGCGCCTGGTGAAGGAGTCGGACGTGATCATCTATGCGATCGGAATAGAAGAAGAGAGAGACGGGATGCTCGCCTCTGAAGGCCAATCGATTCTCGATGATATTGCGGGGGTATCTGGTGGCAAGGCTTTCTTCCCTCAGAGCTCCGCTGAAATGGACGATATCTTCGAGAGTATTGCCCTCGAACTTCGTCATCAGTACGCCATTGGATACCGGCCACCTAACTTCAGCGCCAGCGGCAAATGGCATCACCTCAAAGTCAAAGTCAACCCGCCCCGCGGGTTGCCCCATCTTTTTGTGCGCAGTCGCGACGGATACTATGAACTCACGAACGGGCGTTGATATTGCGTTGTGAACCATGACGGGTGTGCTTAGCTTATGGTTTGGGAGCAGATGTGAAACGGTATGCCTGATTCCCTTTCCTGGGGCACGAACTCAACGCTGCGAGACTTCGGGAATATTCAGACACGAAACGCGGTAACCTCAGGAGAGAGACTCCGTTGTCTGGAAGATAACCGAGGTCGAACATTATGGGAACAGGCAGAACGATAAAAATAAGAATCATCAAGCGGGAACCGCAAGCAACATCCCTGAGTTACAAGCGGCACCAGTGCCAGGAGAAAAGCCAACTAAAGATCCGATGGCGGAGTTGTTTTGTAGCGTGTCCGGATGGGTGGCCGAGTTCAAACAAAGGCGCCGGCCCGATCCGAGGATCACATTTCAAGCTCTATTTAAGGAAGTGTAGACCTCTGGATATATGAGAAAATATCTTCTCGGAGGACTTTTGAAGCTAGCCTCCAGCCGCTTTGGTCAACGCTCGAGTATTCAATCGCTGATGATGAACCAGCTCTCCCCGGCGCTGTTTCTTGATACGGTCAACTCCTATCAGCGCACTGCGGCAATCAAAGCTGCCATCGAACTCGATCTCTTCACCGCCATCGGTGAAGGGCACCAAACACCTCAGGCGCTCGCTCTACGCTGCGGCGCCACCGAACGCGGCATGCGTATCCTCGCCGATTATTTAGTAGTCATTGGATTCTTGAGGAAGAAAAGGGGTCGATACGGTCTAACCGTTGATTCCGCAATGCTGCTGGCGCAATGCTGCTGGATCGTCGCTCTCGCGGGTATCTGGCGGACGCGATTGAGTTCTTCCTCTCGCCGATGTTGACCGACGGATTTAGAGACGTCACGGCCGTCGTTCGTAAAGGCGGGACTCTGCTTCCCGAAGCTGGAACTATAGCACCTGACCATCATGTGTGGGTTAACTTCGCCCGGGCAATGGGTCCGATGAGCGCAGTCCCGGCGAAAAAGATGGCCAGACTTATCGATAAGAGGCCGGAACAGAAACTGAAGGTGTTGGACCTCGCTGCCAGTCATGGTATGTACGGGATTGAGATTGCTCGACGCAACAAACAGGCTGAAGTGATTGCAATTGATTGGGAGTGCGTTCTCGCCGTAGCTAAGGAAAATGCTCTGAAAGCGGGAATAGATAATCGCTATAGCACAATCGCCGGCAGCGCCTTCGAGGTCGATTACGGCAGTGATTACGACCTGATACTTCTTACAAACTTCCTTCATCACTTTGATATGACTACTTGCGAAAGGCTGCTCAAAAAGGTCCATGCGGCTCTTGCCCCGCATGGCAGAGCGGTCACGGTTGACTTCGTGCCCGATGCGGGCCGCGTTTCCCCTCCCGGACCAGCGGCTTTCTCTATGACAATGCTCGGTACCACGCCCCACGGCGATGCATATACCTACGATGAATTCAAGCGAATGTTAGGCAACTCAGGATTCATGCGCAGCGAGCTTCGCCCCCTGGTGAATAACTTTCAGCAGATGATCATAACTTATAAGTAGTAAGTTGATTCCTCTCAACCGGATCTATTTGAAGCGACTCAAAGGGAAGCTCGGAAATGCGCCCTCGTGATCTCAAAAATGTGTTTTTTATTTCGCGTTTTAGTGACTCTGAGCGCTTTCACTCTGTTATACCGCCCTCTCGCTATCAATATTCCCGGGAAAAGATCGGCTAGAGCGGGAATAAAAGTGGCGAGAGACTGGTCTTAATGGTGGATGGCGTAGCCTACAAACAGGAAGAGCGATTGCAACAGCAAAACAAACTCGCCAGTTTTGAAACAGCGGTCTTACCCCACCTCGACGCGGCCTATAACCTGGCGCGCTGGCTGACGCGCAATGACGCCGACGCCCAAGATGTGGTGCAGGAGGCGTATCTGCGCGCGTTCAGGTTCTTCGGCGGATTCCGTGGTGAGGATGGGCGCGCCTGGCTGCTGGGGATCGTCCGCAATACGACTCATACCTGGATGCAGCACAATCGCTCACCACAACTAAACATGCAGCTGGATGATGAACTGCACGAGGTTAAGAGTGACGATTTGAATCCCGAAGCGCTCCTTTTACAAAAGGCCGATGCAAGAATGCTGAGACAAGCTGTGGAAGAGTTGCCGATAGAATTTCGCGAGGTGTTGGTGTTACGCGAGTTGGATGAAATGTCTTACAAGCAGATCGCGGCAGTGGCGGATCTTCCACTTGGCACGGTGATGTCTCGCCTGGCGCGCGCCCGTAAGCGTTTGCAACAGATACTTGCGAGTCCCACGCAAACGGAGGTATTAAGTTGAGCTGTCAGACAACACAGGAGTTGATTCACGCATACATGGATGGCGAGTTGGATCTGGACAGGAGCCTGGAAGTTGAGCTGCACCTGGAGGAATGCCAGGTCTGCGCCATCGCTTATCGCAACCAAACTGCATTGCGTGCTGCTTTCAAGGATGGCTCGCTCTATTATTCTGCGCCAGAGAAGCTGAAAAAGCGGATCCGTTCATCATTGCGTCGCGAGGCAAAGTCTGAAGTCGGCCGCTCGATTGCCTGGCGCTGGCTCCCAGTTGGAGCATTGGCCTTAGTGCTTTTGATGGCGTTCGTCGTCTGGAGGGCAGTGCCTGGTCTACACCCTTCGGGAGATGAGCTGCTGGCGCAGGAGATCGTTTCCAATCACGTCCGCTCTTTGCAGCTAGAGAGTCATCGGACCGATGTGATCTCTTCCGATCAGCACACAGTAAAGCCCTGGTTCGATGGCAAACTCGATTTCGCTCCGTCGGTTAAGGATTTTTCGAGTCAGGGGTTTCCTCTTATCGGCGGCAGGCTGGAGTACCTCAATAACCGAGCTGTCGCCGCGCTCATCTACCAGCGCCAGAAGCATTTCATCAATCTGTATATTTGGCCGGCTGAGCCAGGCAATGCTACCGGCGAACTTGCTACAAAACGTCAGGGATATAATCTGCTGCATTGGAGCAACTCAGGCATGAACTATTGGGCCGTATCCGATCTGAACGGTGTCGAGTTGCATGAGTTCGCACGGCTGGTGCAGGAAGCGCAATAGGCATCTGGAGAAAAAACAGGAAGCCGCGACACTCGATCCAGACTGACCTCGTTCTTGGGGAGTGTCTTAAGGCTCTTCTCAGCGCAATCTGCGACCTCCGGGTCTCGGCGGTGAACAGACCTTCAAATACATTCACCGCAGACGCCAAGCACGGAGAGGTGACGCAGCGAATTTCAAACCAAGACAATACCGTTTTTGTCGGACTATGGTGCGGTTGAGGACCAATTTAATAACCATCCTGCGGCATAATTTCTCTCAAATCTCAGTTACCAAAGACCGTCACCGCGCACTAACAAGCCTCAAGATCTCGCCCGAGGTGAAGGCTTTGATCTGTGCCTCATCAATAATTGCTAGGCATCGGCCTGTTAGGCCCGCAAGAACATTCAGTGGTCAACCACCCAATTACCCACTCTCGCAAGATCCGTTATCAGCCATACCGAGTCGATCTCGGAAATATTCCCGCGCGGCCTTCGATTAAGCGCGGATTGCGAATTACATTTCGAACAACGCACCAGCGATCTAACCGAGCGCCGAATCTACGACGGCCAACGGGCTGTTGTTCGAAACATATGTTATTTCTCTCAGACCGAGCAGGCTGCGCAGCTTGTCTGCCGGCACATCCTTTATTGGCCCGGGCGCAGGCGCTGTGCCAGGCGCCGGCTGTGGGAAAGCAGTCGATCGCGCCGTGTGAAAGGTGACGTTGCCTTCTACCTTCTGTAGGATTTGATGAATGTGGCCGTTCAGCACCGTGATTGATCCGAACCGCTTAAGATAAGAAAGAGCTTGCGCACTATCCTCTGTTCCCCAACCCCACTCCGGATAGATCGTCCACAAAGGTATATGGGCAAAGACGACAATCGGCGTGCTGCTTGATAGTCCCTTAACATCCTTCTCGAGCCATTGCAGTTGGTCGTTTCCCAATTGACCGAACCCGCTTCCCCCGAGGCCTGTGCCAGTCCCTTGCTTTAGGTTCAAGACATTGATCAGACCAATGAAGTGCACCCCTTGATAATCGAAGCTTTGCCATCCCTGGCCCTGCGTTCCCTTGCCATATCGCTCGAGATAAATCTTTCCGTCATCCGAGAACACGTCATGCTCACCGGGAACATAATACACCTGGCTTGCCTTCGCGCTCTTGAGCACCTGCGTCGCGGTGTCGAACTGGTCCGGTGTCGAAAGCTGTGTAATATCGCCTGTGTGAATCAGAAATGCGGGCTGCTCTTCCAGGGCATTGATTCGGTTCACAGCCTCCTGGAAAGTCTTCGTCACATCCTGGTTCGGCTCTTTGTTGAATCCTATGTGGCTGTCACTGATTTGGACGAAGCTGAATACACCCTTCTGCTTAGCGCCCGGCAGGAGACTGCAAGAGGTGAGCACTCCCGCGTTCATGGCCCAGACCAGCCCCGTGCCGGCCCACGCCATGCATTTGAGAAAACTGCGACGCTCAATTTCGTTGCTCTCTTTTTCTTTTATTTCGTCCGACATCGGTGCGCCTCCTTCAAAGAGTTTCTACTTAACAATTATTTGGCCGGTCATTCGGGGGTGGAGGGAACAGAAATAGCTGTACGTGCCGGGAGAGGTGAACTTGTATGAAAACTTCGCGTCCGTATCCAGAGTGCCCGACTTAAAGGTCTTGTTGTTTTCATTCACTGTATGCGGCTCGTCATCGTGATTGACCCAAGTCACAGTCGTTCCGGCTTTAATCGTCAAGGTGCCCGGTTGGAACGAGAAGTTCTCCACTACGACCTGGTTGGCACTCGAAGAGGTGGGCATCTCTTTGCCCGCCCCAGGCGTTGGTTTTGCGGGCATCTCCATTTTTGACATTTCCGTATTTGAATTTCGAGATACAGTTGGCGCGGGGGGCGATTGCGTTTCCGTGCTGCCGCTGGAGTCCGTCCCGTTCTGGCCGCATGCTGCCAAAAATAAACTCAGCAAACTCGTCGCGATGACGAGTAGGAACTCTCTGTTTAAGTAATTGATCATTCCGCTTCTCCATTCCCTTTGCGCACAGTACGACATCACTCGTTGATGATGGCGGTAAGCGCACTTGTCAACAGGTCAACCCGATGAAAAATCAACCTAACCTCTGACAGAGTGCGCCTACCTTCGAACACGGCCTGGTTCCCCACTCAACTAGACCGTGCTCTTACTAAACTTAAATTCCCCTCCCCTGGCTTCAACAATGCATACCGACTGGGGCAGCAAAATATTCCCGCTATTCCTGCTTTGGGAACAGAAATCAGAAGAACAGCCTCATTTTCTGTAGAAAACTTGAAAAAGAATGGAAGGAGAAGGGGAGAGGTTGAACTGAGAGAGGGTTTGCGGTGCTAGGGGTTAGCGCTCAGGTTATCGATCAATTAAGCGAATTTCAGAGCAACGACACCAGTGAAGAAGGATACTTCGTTGTTAGCATCCTCCTTCACTTCGATTTGTGCCGCGTATCTACTAGAGGACGCGCAGGAAGGCCACGAGGTCAGACTTCTCCTGCTGCGTCAGATTCAGTTGCTGAATCAGGTTGAAGAACTCCACCGCGTCTTCAAGCGTCAGGAGCCGCCCGTCGTGCAGGTAAGGCGGCGATTCCTTGATGCCGCGCAGCGGGAAGGTCTTAATCGGTCCCTGTGCTGTAATTAACATGCCGCCCTCCATCCGCGGTTTGTAGAAGCGCTCGACCTTCAAGTCGTGCATCGAATTGTCGGTATAGAAGGGCGGCGTATGGCAAGCTGCACAATTGGCCTTGCCGAAGAAAAGGTCTTCGCCGCGCGCCTCGGCTTCGGTCGCTTTCGTCCGATCGAGCCGGCCAAGAATGTTCAGTTTAGGCGCCGGCGGAAAATCCAGAAGCTCCTGAAACTCAGACATGTCATGCACCTGCGAACCGCGGTCAAGAATGTTCAGGCCCTTCTTGGTGGCGAGGACCGGGTCGCCGTCGAAGTAGGCGGCGCGCTGCTCGAACTCAGTGAAATCTTCTACCGTCTTGAGTGCTCTTTGCGAACCGAACAGACGCTGAATGTTAACGCCGCGCAGAGATGGCGTCTCAATCCGGCGGCGATTCTCCTGCGGACGAATGTCTCCCACCAAATGAAACGCTCCTGAGGTGTGGCCGTTCACGTGGCAATCGAAGCAGGCGACACCCCGCATACCGTCGGACTTCTCCGTCTTGCGATCTCCTGTCGCGTTGAATTGCTGTTGCGGAAACTGTGTTACGAGCAGGCGCAAACCATCGAGTTGCTTCGGGTTGAGAATGCCATTGAACAGTTCGTAAAAATTATCAATCGTCACGATCTGTCCTTTAGAGACATCACCGAGATCGGGCCGGGTGGTCAGGAAAATCGCGGCCGGAAATTCCGGCAGGAACCAATCGGGCAAATCAAAGTCCATGTCGAAACGCTCGAGTCGCGCGAGAGACTTAATCTCTGCCTGCGGAAAGACCATGCCGCCGACCGGATGGTTAACATGCGGCAGCGGCAAAAAGGGAAATACACCTTTCTCCTTGATTTCATCCGGTGACATGCGGCCGAGTTGTTCCCAGGTCACGCCGTTCTTGAGTCTGGCAGTTGGCCCTACCGGAATCGGTTTGCCGCGCGTCATCCGAACATTTTCATCGACGTGCCGCGTAAGATCGTAACGCTCTTCCAGTAGCTTGCGATGGGCCGCCATCACGGTCGCTTTCGCGGCTTTGTCTCGCGCCCTTACGACATCAAACGGCTCTTCTATGACCGGCGTGAACGATGACGGTTTTGAATCTGGCTGCTTTTGGGCACGAACCTGTCGTGTGATGAGCGTGCCGGCCACTATTGCCAGCAGAATTGTGACTGTCATTAAAATCCTGGTTCGCTTGGTTGTATTCATGGGCACTCCTTTTTCTTCGCTCCAGGTTGACCGTCGCCGGAGAGCAGTCGTCTTGTTGGGACCAAGCCCGCGCGACCTGTTTCTATGGCTAACGGACCGATTGGGAAATTAGCTCAGTGGAATAACACGAGGGCCTCCCTTTTATTCCCCATTCCATCAGCTGTTCATGAATTGGAATATTTTGGCGGGTGAAGTGTTGTTATAAGATAAGGCCAGACCAGGAAGGGTGAATGAGCACCACAACTTTCAGTCAAGCTGCGCTTGAGCATCTGGACTCACTTTACGGTTATGCGCTAATCCTGACTCGTGACCAAACCGCGGCCGAGGACTTGGTGCAAGAGACGTATTTGCGGGCCGTGCGTGCGTTTGGACAACTTATTGCGAACAGCAACCTGAAGAGCTGGCTCTTTGTGATAATGCGCAACGCTTGGCTCAACCAGCTTCGTCATACCCGCAGTGGACCACGCTTTGTGGAGCTGGATGACGAAAACGTGGAATCCGTTTACCAGAACGACCGGGTGAACGAAGACCCGCACGTGGTCTATTTGAGAAAGTTGGAGCGAGAGCAGATTCGGGTGGCGATCGCTGACCTGCCTGAACTTTACCGCGAAATAATAGTTCTGCGAGATCTCGAGGGTTTCAGTTATCAGGAGATCGCCACGATGCTTTCGTGCCCAGCCGGTACAGTCATGTCCCGGTTGGGGCGAGCTCGAGCGAAGCTGAGGCGCGCGCTGGTAAGTTGGCAGCCCAGATCAGCCGCGAGAGCAGTTTGAAAAATCAAGTATGAGTAAATGCGAAGATATTCTCGCCCGGATGACTTTGTATCTGGATGATGAGCTGGAAGCGCAGGAGTGCGGAAATATAACGGCCCACCTGGCTGGCTGCGCTTCTTGCCGCGCAAGTTTCGATAGTGAGCGACGCTTACTTGAAAATGTTCGCGGGTGCGGTCCGCTTTACGTGGCTCCGCCGGAGTTGCGGGCGCGTGTGGAAAATTCGGTGAGCGATCGTCCGATGGCGCGATCCGCTCCGCCTGAATTGCGCGAGCGGATACGCCGAACGGTCGAGCATTTCAGTTCACGCAGCCCAAGACTCCGGTTCGCGCGCCCCGCAATTGCTGTGGCGGCAGTGCTGGCAGTTGCTATTTTGGTTGGTCTATGGCTGCTAAGCAGAAGCAACCGGGAACTACCTTACCGAGGCCCATCACAGTTTGCCATGATGGCCGCCGACACTCATCAACGACATATTCGGGGACAACTCCCGCTTGAACTCGTCTCGGATGTACCCGAGCAAATCTCCAACTGGTTTGCCGGCAAACTCCCTTTCACAGTGAAGCTGCCTAACTATCAGGAATCATCAGGGCAGGAGAAAACATATCAGCTTGAAGGCGCGCGCCTAGTTGGTTATAGGAACGATTACGCGGCCTATGTCGCTTATCAAATGCGAACACGTCCGATCAGTTTGGTCGTGACCTCGGACAAGGTGGCGCAGCCAACGGATGGCGAACAGATCGTCGCCAAAGAAATCACGTTTCACTATAACTCCATAAATGGATTGAAAGTGCTTACCTGGTCTGACGGCGGGCTGACTTATGCGTTGGTATCCGACTTGGAAGAGCGTGGCCAGGAGTCCTGCGTAGTTTGTCATCAGGGTGTAAAGGACAAGGATTTCATTGAGCCCCTTAAGCCCAGGTGAAGTACGAATCGCACTACTGTCGCGTGTCCGGGGGTTGGTGCTCAATATGCGTTCTCAAATAGAGCGTTTTGAAATCAGCTGGGACTTTCGAAGTGTTTTGCGAAGTCACGCTTGCCCCCGCTCAATGGAGCTCACTTCAAGAGGATCATTGACCGCCTCGCCGTCGCCGAGATCATGAAGGAAGACAGCTAACGGAGCACTACCAGAGTGTTTCCAAGCATTCACAAAATATATGTGATTGGTGTCAGTAATGATCTGATGTTCGCCGAGTCAAAAAACACAAGTCACCAGAGAATGAATGGAATCGTTGATGGAAATCAAATGAGTGATTATGCGAACGTTGGGAAAGAACCCTTAGTCGCTACCCGAGCTAATTTCGACCAGAGTAAACAAGGGGGCATAGTCCGCAGACCCACACGGATATATCGGAGGGGAGTTCCACTGCAATCTAAATCTTAACTGTTGCTGAACACTTGATGATTTCAGACGGTCGGGATTGTGCCGCCGTCGATCACGTACTCGCTTCCAGTAATCGACGAGGCACGGTCCGATGCCAGGAAAGCAACCAACTCTGCGACCTCATCAGGTCGATTCGGCCGGCCAAGTGGAATACCGCCG
>WNFQ01000702.1_pt1 | contig 22685 bp, 18 predicted proteins | sample 5400171 | NCBI WGS metagenome assembly WNFQ01 (sample SAMN13153356, study PRJNA577476) | soil metagenome | isolation source: 20 cm soil under Madrone tree | place: USA:California | collected 2016-06-14 | reverse complement strand
CGCCCAAACCATTGACGAGCGCGCTCTTTACCCAATGCGGACCACGCTTTCTCCACCAATGCACCACCATGCCGGACTGCGAAAGAGTGAAGGCCAGGAAAGCACCGACGGCATAGAGCGGGATGAGCCGATCGGTGACGCCGCCAAAAAGAATGATGAGTCCGCCGCAGAGCACGGCCAGAACAACGATGCCGTAGGTATAGACGAGGCGGCGGCCGCGGTACCCGAAGACGTGCGGGAGGTAATCGTTTTGCGCGATGGCGCGGCAGAGGCGCGGAAAATCGGCAAAGGCCGTGTTGGCGGAGAGCGAAAGAACGATGAGGATGGAGGCGATGGTCAGATAATAGAAATAGCCTTTGCCGAAGACGGCGGCGATGAGCATGGAAAGAAGGCTTTGGTACCCGGGCTGGCCGGGATCGGTTGCGGCGATGCCGTAAGCCTTCACGAGATAGGAAATTCCGGCCAGCAACACGGCCAGGATAAAAATAATCACGGTGAGGGTGCGCTGTGCGTTTTTCACGGCCGGCTCGCGGAAGGCCTTGACGCCGTTGCTCACTGCTTCCACGCCGGTCAGTGCTGTGCAGCCGCTGGCGAAAACCTTGAGCAGCAGCCAATAACTAACGGCCGCGGTGATAGGCGGCGGAGGAGGAAGGGGAGCTACCGGTGTGGGATGCCCGCCGCTGAGAAGAACTCGGACGACGCCGACGACGATGGTAATTAACAGTGTGCCGACAAAGAGATACGTAGGTACTGCGAAGAAAAGACCAGCTTCGCGCACGCCGCGTAGATTGATGATGGTGATGACGATCAGAATGCCTACGCAGATGGACATCGTATGAGGCAGCAAGGAAGGAACCGCGGAGACTAAGGCACCAACTCCGGCGGAGATGCCCACGGCGGCGGTGAGGATGTAGTCAGCGAGGAGCGCGGCGGCGGCAAGCAGGCTGGCAGGTGCGCCTAGATTGAAGCGCGCCACGGTATAGGAACCGCCGCCGGCTGGGTATGCTTCGATGGTCTGACGATAGGAGAAGTACACGATCACCAGCAGCGTGATAATGGCGGTGCTGATGGGAATGATGTATTGAACGCCGAGAAGGCCCAGGGGAATCAGAAGACTGAGGGCCGCTTCCGGACCGTACGCGGCGGAGCTTAGCGCGTCGAGACCAAAGATGGGGATGCCTTGCGCGGGACCGATCCTTTCGGCGCGTTCGTCGCTGGTCTTGATGGGCTTGCCGACAAGGACGTCAAGTATGTTCATGAGTGACGGTGTCTGTGGACGGCGCCGGAAGAGACGAGACCTACGCAATGTGCTTGAGGGGCCGTCACAGGGGTGCAGGCGTTAGATCGCATTCGGCGCTCATAGCCGGTCGTCTGAGCAAACTCACGATAACATTGCCCGGATTTGCCCTGTAACATTTTTCGTTGCTGCGTACGTCTAAGAATTCAGATAGTTATAGCTGTCGAAAGAGATGCGCCGCGAGCGCGGGAGCTCCGTGCAGCGGCTTTCCAGATCATACGGTGGCCAGTTCAATTTAGGGAGCGGGAGGAATGGTAAGGAACTGCCGAAGCACCGGTGCGAGACTGATGGTCGCGCTCATTTGCGGTCTTGCGCTTCAGGGCGGCGGTGTTCTGCTAAGAGCGCAGAAATCGCAGCCGTCCGCACCACAAGCTGCCGTGACACGATCGCTCGGCACGGTGAAGGCCATCTCCGGAAAAAGCATCACGTTGACCACCGATACGGGTAGCGACATCAGCGTGCTCCTGCAGGACGGCGCGCGCCTCCTTCGCGTGGAGCCAGGAGAAAAGGATCTGAAAAACGCCGCTCCTTTCGAATTGCAGGATCTGCAGCCCGGCGACCGCGTGTTGGTGCGCGGGAAAATGGCCGATGATGGCAAATCTCTGCTGGCTGCCTCGCTGATCGCCATGAAGAAGATGGACATTGCGCAAAAACAGGCCCACGAACGCGAAGAATGGCAAAGACGCGGAGTAGGTGGACTAGTGAGCGCGGTTGATCCTTCCAGTGGCACGATCACGATTACAACCACGGCGGCGGGCACGAGCAAAGATGTCGCAATCCGCGCCTCTAAAAACACCGTGCTGCGCCGCTACTCTCCCAATTCCATCAAATTCGATGAAGCAAAGGCAGCGCCGATCGGCGAAATCAAAGCAGGGGATCAACTCCGTGCTCGGGGTACTCGCAGCGCTGATGGCAGCGAACTCACCGCGGACGAAGTCGTATCTGGCTCCTTCCGCAACATCGCCGGCACCATTGCCTCCATCGATTCCTCTGCTGGAACAATTACCGTGATGGACCTGACCTCTAAGAAGTCCGTGGTGATCAAAGTCACAGGAGAATCCCAACTCCGCAAACTGCCGCCTCCCATGGCGCAGCGCATTGCCGCGCGGCTCAAGGGTAGTTCGGGAGACGGGCCGCCTGCCGCAGCAGGACAACGGCCCGCGGAGCCATCCGCGACGAACGGTATTGCCCCAACGCACTCCGCCGGACGACCCGATTCCGGGCAGCCTGCACAGGGGCCGTCGGACCTTCAGCAGGTCCTCAGCCGGATGCCAGCCGCGAGCCTAAGCGACTTGAACAAGGGCGATGCCGTGATGATCGTTGCCACATCTGGAACGCAGGACGGCGGAGCAACCGCTATTACACTCCTCGCGGGCGTCGAACCAATTCTCGAAGCCTCACCCAACGGCGGTCAATCCATACTTTCCCCCTGGAGTCTCAGCTCACCCGGAGGAGACCCGGGAACGCCATGATTTGCGGGGCGCGGCAAATCACGTAGGCATTTTCAGGAGCCTTGATGACATTCGGTGGTGCTCAAAAGATTGTCCGCATCGCGTTTATGCTCAGCGCAGGTGTTGTCGCGCTGCTCCTCGCGTCACCTGGAGTGCTCGCTCAAACGGCTAATGGCGCGCTCCGTGGTCAAGTCACGGACCCATCCGGAAGCACGATTGCCAATGCAACCGTGATCGTCACCACTTCCACCGGCGGCGCGATCACCGCCGCCACCAACCGTGATGGAATCTACGAGTTCAAGAATCTCGCGCTCGGGAAATACGACGTTAAGGTAATTTCGGAGGGATTTGCGGCGTTCGAGACTTCGAATGTCGAAATCCTCTCAGGACAAACCCAAAAGCTGGACGTGCCGCTTACCATCGAGGTCCGCGAAGAGAAAGTTAGTGTCACGGACCAGGCCGCCGCCGCTCTGGACACCAATCCGGCCAACAATGCCGGCGCAATCGTGCTGCAAGGAAAGGACCTCGAAGCGCTTTCCGATGATCCGGACGACTTGCAGTCCGATCTGCAGGCTCTCGCTGGCCCTTCCGCCGGCCCAAATGGCGGCCAGATCTACATTGACGGCTTCACCGGCGGCCAGCTTCCACCCAAAGCCTCTATCCGAGAAATTCGCATCAACCAGAATCCATTTTCCGCGGAATACGACAAGCTCGGCTATGGACGCATCGAAATCCTGACCAAGCCCGGCAGCGACCAGTTTCACGGGCAACTCTATTTCAGCGGTACTTCGTCGGCCTTCAATGCCAAGAGTCCTTTCGTGCAGACGCAGCCGGGCTATGAAACGACGCAATTCAGCGGCAACGTCGGCGGGCCGCTGAGCAAGAAAGCGTCCTTCTTCTTCAACTTGGAGCGGCGCGACATCAACGACTCGCAGGTGATCGACGCGCGAACCCTCGATTCTAATTTCAACCCGCTGACGCTAAGCGAGGCCATCGCCAATCCGCGCACGCGGACTAACTTCAGTCCTCGTCTGGATTACCAACTCAGTGCGAATAATACTTTGACGGCGCGCTACCAGTTCTACCGCGAGAACGAAACCGATGACGGCGTTGGCCAATTCTCGCTGCCTTCCCAGGGGTACAACGTCACCAACTCCGAGCAAAGTCTGCAAGTCAGCGATTCGCAAATTTTCAGCGGGAAAATTGTTAATGAAACTCGTTTTCAGTATATCCGCGACCGTAACAACCTGAACGCGCAGAGCCCGCTGCCCACGATTGGCGTCCCCGGCGCTTTCACTTCTGGCGGAAACAGCCAAGGCAGCATCATCGACAACCGGGATACGTATGAATTGCAGAACTATACGTCCATGGCCCTGGGCGTTCACTTCCTCAAATTCGGGGGCCGCCTGCGCGACAACCGCGACTCCAGTAACTCCATGTCGAATTTCAACGGCACTTACGCGTTCACCTCCTTGGACGGGCCGGAGCTCACCAGCTACAAATCGACATTAATGAGCTTGCCGGGCAGCGGGCCGTACCAAGCGAAGGTTACCGTGGGTGTGCCCAGCGTAGCGGTGAATGTCTTCGACGTGGGCCTGTACCTCCAGGATGATTGGCGCTTTCGCTCCAACATGACCCTCAGCTACGGGCTGCGTTATGAAACGCAGAACGCCATTAGCGATCACGCAGATGTCGCGCCGCGCATCGGCTTCGCCTGGGGGCTGGGCGGAGGAGGGAAGAACAAGTCGCCCAAGACTGTTTTGCGCGCCGGCTTTGGGATGTTCTACGACCGTTTCACGAGCGACCTGGTGATGCAGGCGGAGCGCGTCAACGGCTTGAACCAAGAGCAACTAGTGATCAACAATCCCGCCTATTGCCCGAACTCTCCCGGACTCACTTGCTTGAATCTACCTGCGCAGCCTTGTGCCACGGGCAGTTCTCTGGTCGATCCCAATACTTGCTCCAAATATAGAATCGATCGCAATCTTCGTGCACCCTATGTCATGCAAACCGGCGCAAGCCTTGAGCGCCAACTCACCAAGAGCGCCAACCTTACCGTCACCTATCTCAATACTCGCGGAGTCCACTCTTTGCTGGTCAGCAACATCAATGCGCCGGAGCCGGGTACGTATCCCCCTGGCGATCCCTTCAACGCTGCAGCCATACGCCCTTTTGGAAACGTCGGGAACATCTTCGAATATCAGTCCGACGGTGTTTTCCGCCAGAAACAGTTGATCGTAAATTCCAATATCCGCGTGGGCGCCAAGTTCTCCTTGTTCGGCTTTTACGTGCTGAACTATGCGGACAGCGACACTGCGGGGCCCTCGTCGTTTAGTTCCAATCCCTACGATTTGGGTCAGGACTATGGACGTGCGGCCTTCGATATTCGCCACCGCATCTTTTTTGGCGGTACCATGGCTCTGCCGCACGCTTTCCGTCTCAGTCCGTTTCTCATCGCGCAGTCCGGACCGCCTTTCAATATCACCGTGCCTACCGATCTCAATGGCACCACCGTTTTCAACTCTCGCCCGTCCTTCGCCAGCACCCTGTCGAATCCCGCCGATGTGGTGATCACGCAATTCGGCACTTTCGACACCGTACCGGCTCCCGGCGAGAAAATTGTTCCCATCAATTACGGCACCACCTCGCGTCGTTTCACCTTAAATGTGCGGCTCGGCAAGACGTTCGGCTTCGGCAGAAAGCCGGAAGCTGCGCCCGCCGCAGGAGGTCCGGGCGGAGGACCGGGGAGCGGAAAGGGAGGTGGCGGTGAGCATGGCCGCGGCGGCCCGTTTGGGGGAGGGTTCGGCGGAATGGGAACCCCTACGGATCGCCGCTACAACCTGACGTTCAGCGTTTCCGCGCGCAACGTCTTGAACGTCGTGAACGTAGCTACGCCCAGCGGCGTTCTTGGTTCGCCGTTCTTTGGTCAACCGAATGCCCTGGCCACCGGACCCTTTTCTTCTGCGGGTGCGAACCGCCGCATCGATTTGCAAGTGCAGTTCGCGTTCTAAAAAACCTCGGGGGCATTCTGCGCTTGCTTGATTGGTTGATCAGAACGAGATCAAGTCGTTGCGAACGGCATGAGTGAGCTCGTACACTATGCGATTCGCAACGGCATCGTTGAGCCGTGAAACAACGCAATGGCGTTTCCTTCACCGTTCAGCTAGACCCTGGCAAAGAATCGCTTGACTGACATCAAAGCGGACTTTGGATCTCGCCATCGGAGAGGCGACACGCGGCGGAAGTACACGCCCTCGCTGCGCCCGCCTGTCAAGTTATGCTGAGTCTGTGATACTTAGGCTCACGGGCAAGGAGGCGGCAATGAGATTTGCGAAGATTACGTTTCGAGTGGCGGCGATTTGGGGCGTGCTGATTATCACGCCGCTGTATTTCATGTTTGATTTGATCAGCCGCAACGACCCGCCGCCAATTACGCACCCGGGATTTTTTTACGGGTTTGCGGGACTGGCACTGGCCTGGCAAATTGCTTTTTTCTTCATCGCCAGCGACCCCGTGCGTTATCGGCCGCTCATGATCCCTTCGATGTTCGAGAAATTCAGCTATGCCGCCGCGGTCGTAACTCTCGTCTTGCAAGCGCGGACCCGCAGCTCGGACCTGCTCTTTGCGGGCACGGACTCTCTGCTCGGCGTCTTGTTCGTCGTCGCTTACTTCAAGACGCCGCCTCGCGCATCCTGAGGATGCGGGCGCGACGCTCTTGAAATGGCTCTGGAGATTAGGCACGATTTGGCCTCACAGAGAGGTGACCAATGTCGTGCGATCCGGAAGCGTTGAAGCATGTGCCGCTGTTCGCGCTGCTTGATGATGAAGAAACTGCGGTGCTGGCTGGGCAGGTGGAGCTGAAGAAGTTTGCACCGCGCCAGCGCATTTACAAAATGGGCGATGCTGCCGGACAAGCTTACGTGATGGTGTCTGGCCGCGTGCGGGTCACCACGCTTGACGAGGATCATCAGGAAGTAGTGGTCGATGAACCCGGCCACGGCGAATTCTTTGGCTTCGCTTCCATGTTGGAGCAGACCCCGCACCAAACCACCGCGATTGCGCTGGAAGAATCGCAGTGCCTTGAAGTGGATCGCCACGACATCGCGGTATTGTTGCAGCGCAAGCCGATGGCCGGCATGGACATGCTGACCGTGTTGGGCAAACAGTTTCACGCCTCGCAACAGTTGGTACGCGTGCGCGCGAATCGCAATCCCAATGAAGTGATTGAAGGAAAGGCCACGTTCGGCCAGCGCATCGCCGACAGAGTTGCCGGCTTCGGCGGCTCCTGGACCTTCATCATCTCGTTCCTGACAGTTCTGGTGATCTACACCGCGGTGAACATCATTTTGCGCAGATCCGCGTGGGATCCCTATCCCTTCATTCTTCTCAATTTGTTTCTTTCGGCGCTAGCGGCGATTCAAGCGCCAGTGATCATGATGAGCCAGAACCGCCAGGACACGAAGGACCGCCTGCGCAGCGAACTGGATTTTGACGTGAACCGCCGCGCGGAATCGGAGATACAGGGGCTGGCCCACAAGTTGAATCTGTTGGGAGATAAAATCGACGACGTCGAAGATTTGCTGCGGACGAAACCGTCTTAGCGGCTTCGTTCGGCGCTAAGACGACCTGCTCAGAGCGATTTTGCGCCACAGTGTCCCGTCCCTCAGGTTCATGGTTCCAGCCATTTTGTTGGCCTGAATTTCGAAGCGAAAGACGCCACGCGGGAATTCGCAAGTAAGGGCTGGCTTCGCAGAATCGTAGCTGCACTCACCGTGCCAATGGTAACGGGCTTGCCGTCGACAATTTTGTCGAGCTTCATGGAAAACCAGCCAGGTTTTCCGGCCAGCTTGGTGACGTGATAGAGCGAGTCTTCGTCCCGGCACGCGCTATCTTGCACCACGAAGACTGATTCGCCGCTCCAATCGCCGAGCGGACTGGAGTCGTCCGCCGGAACTTGTTGCGTCTGTCGCGCTTCGCCTTGCGTCGCGGGATAGGAGTTTAGAGCCGCTATGATGAGAGCGAACACGAGCAATCTTGCGAGTTTCATCGGTGCATCGCGGTGCCGGTAGAGACGGCTCGCTAGTTGTTTTGACGAAGCCGATGCAAGAACGAGTTGTGCGGCAGCGGCTCCCGATTAGCGAAGCACGAGTCGGAGAAGATGAAAGAGCCCGGCGCCGATAAGGGCCGCACCGGGGATGGTCATTACCCAAGCCCAGACGATGCGCCGCGTGACGCCCCAGCGCACGGCGGTAAGGCGCCGCGTTGCTCCAACGCCAACGATCGCGCCCGTGATGGTGTGCGTGGTGCTAACGGGAATGCCGAAGTGCGCGGTGCCGGCGAGAGTAAGCGCTCCGGCAGCCTCGGCGGCGAAACCGCCGAAAGGAGTGAGTTTGGTGATCCGCTGCCCCATGGTCTTGATGATGCGCCAGCCGCCGGCCATGGTGCCGCCGCCCATGGCGAGGTGGCAGCAGAGGATGACCCAGTACGGAACGTCGAACGTCTTGAGCAAACCGCCGGCGACCAGCGCGGTGGTGATAATGCCCATGCCTTTTTGGGCGTCGTTGGTGCCGTGGCCCAGGCTGTAAGCAGCCGCGGAAAGGAGTTGCAGGCGGCGAAACCAACGGTCAACTTTCAGCGGGCGCTGCTTCCGAACGATCCAACTGGTGGCGATGGTGACGGTCGTGGCGACGATCATGCCGATGATGGGAGAGAGAAAAATGAACAGGACTGGCTTCGTCCAGCCGCTGACGATGATGGCCTGAAAACCGGCGCTCGCCACTGCGGCGCCGCCGTAGCCGCCCATCAGGGCGTGCGATGAACTGGTAGGCAGGCCAAGAATGAGGGTGATGAGATTCCAGAAAATGGCCCCGAGCAGCCCGGCGAGAAGAACTTGCTGGCTCACCATTTCGATGTGAACCATGCCTTTGCCGATGGTCTTAGCGACGGCGGTGCCGAACACGAAAGCAGCGATAAAATTCCAGAAAGCGGCCCAGGCGACGGCGCGGAATGGCGTGAGCACGCGCGTGGAAACGACGGTGGCAATGGAGTTGGCGGCGTCGTGCCAGCCATTGGAGAACTCGAAGGTCAGCGTGAGGGCGATCACGACCAGGAGCAAATGGAAGCTGGTCACGGGCGGATCCTGACAAAGAAGAAGGTAAAGGAATCAAAGGAAGTAAAGGAAGCCAGACAGAGAGCCTTCGGGGGCATCGTTGAGGTGGGCATACACTTCAGGCGTTTTTGAGGATGACGCCTTCGATCACGTTGGCGACGTCTTCACATTTGTCGACCGCGGTTTCGATGACTTCGAAGATTTCTTTCCACTTGATGATCTGCACGGAATCGGTTTCTTCATCGAAAAGCTGGGCGATGAGCGTGCGGCACAGGCGGTCGCTTTCGTTTTCGTAGCGGTTGATTTCGATGCAGTGCCTCAAAGCCTTTTCGGGCGTGGGCAGGGCGCGGATGGCCGCGGAAACCTCTACCGTGGCGGAGACCAGAACTCTGACGAGGTCGACGGTGCCCAGGCGGATGCTTGCCACGCGGTAGAGCACAAAGCGGCTGGCGGCGGCGTCGATCAGGTCGATGACATCGTCGAGCTGGCTGGTGAGCTCATGTATGTCTTCCCGATCGAACGGTGTGATGAAGCTTTGGTTCAGCTTGGTGAAGATGCCATGGGTGAGTTCGTCGCCATCGTGCTCGATGGCCTTGATGATCTGTACCTGCTCGGGAACGCCGGTATAATGCTCCAGCATTTGCAGCAAAGCCTTGGCACCCAGTTGAATGTTATCGGCTTGCTTGCCGAAGAGGACGAAAAAATCCTCTTCGCGCGGCAGTAAGCGCTGCAACAATCCTGGCATTGATGACTCTCCCCTGAAGAGTCGCGGTAGGGCAGGGAGACGATAGCAGAGGGAGCCAGACGAGGCAAGGCGACCCCCAGGCCGGGCAAGGGAAAGTCCCGATTTAGCTCGAGGTTATCGCGGCGGGAGTCTGAACTGGCGCAGGATGCTGCGCCCCCCGCGGGGGTAGGACGAGAGGGTCGTACGCTCCTGACAGGCTGAAGCCTGTCCCACAAAAAAAGCGGGCCGATTGGAATCGGCCCGCCGGAAAGATTCGCGTTTGCGAATCAGGTTTAGTACATGCCGCCCATGCCGCCCGGGCCTCCGGGACCGCCGGCTGCCGCCGCGCCCTTCTTGTCGTCTTCCTTGAGTTCGGCGACGAGCGCTTCGGTAGTGAGCATCAGGCCCGCGATGGAAGCTGCGTTTTGCAGCGCCAGGCGGGTGACCTTGGCGGGGTCGATGACGCCCATCTTCACCATGTCGCCATACTCGCCGGTGTCCGCGTTGAAGCCGTAGTTTTCGTCCTTGGACTCGCGGATTTTGCCGATGACCACAGCGCCTTCGGCTCCGGCGTTATGGGCAATCTGGCGAGCGGGCTCTTCGAGAGCGCGCTTCACGATGCCGACACCAACCGCTTCGTCATCATGCAGCTTGAGCTTCTCGATAGCGGTGATGCAACGGAGCAGCGCGGAGCCGCCGCCGGCTACGATGCCTTCCTCGACCGCCGCACGAGTGGCGTGCATGGCGTCCTCAACGCGAGCCTTTTTCTCCTTCAGCTCGGTTTCGGTCGCCGCGCCAACCTTGATGACCGCCACGCCGCCAACCAACTTGGCAAGGCGCTCTTGCAGCTTTTCCTTGTCGTAGTCGGAGGTGGTGTTCTCGACCTGCTCACGGATTTGCTTGACGCGGCCCTCGATATCGGCGTGCTTGCCCGCACCTTCGATGATCGTGGTGTTGTCCTTGTCGATCGTGACCTTCTTGGCGCGGCCGAGGTCTTCGATCTTGACGTTCTCGAGCTTGATCCCGAGATCTTCCGTGAGAGCCTTACCGCCGGTGAGGGTGGCAATGTCTTCGAGCATCGCTTTGCGGCGATCGCCAAAGCCGGGCGCCTTTACCGCGGAGCACTGTAAGGTGCCGCGGAGCTTGTTGACCACCAAGGTGGCCAGCGCTTCCCCTTCGACGTCTTCCGCGATGATGAGCAGCGGCTTACCGGTCTTGGCGATCTGCTCGAGTAGCGGGAGCAGGTCCTTCATGGAACTGATTTTCTTTTCGTGGATCAGGATGCGCACATCCTCGAGGATGCACTCCATGCGCTCCGGATCGGTGATGAAGTAGGGGGACAGGTAGCCGCGGTCGAACTGCATGCCTTCCACGACTTCCAGCGTGGTCTCCATCGTCTTGGATTCTTCGACCGTTATGACGCCGTCTTTGCCGACCTTCTTCATGGCTTCGGCGATGATGCCGCCGATTTGCTTGTCGTTGTTGGCGGAAATGGTGCCCACCTGCGCGATCATGTCGCCCTTGACTTCGCGGGAGAGCTTCTTGATCTCTTCCACGGCGACTTCCACGGCGCGCTCGATGCCGCGCTTGAGGGCGGTCGGGCTGGCGCCGGCGGCGACAGTCTTCACGCCTTCGCGGAAGATAGCTTGCGCGAGTACGGTCGCGGTCGTGGTGCCGTCGCCAGCCACGTCGCTGGTTTTGGAAGCCACTTCACGAACCATCTGCGCGCCCATGTTCTCGAGGGGATCGCGGAGTTCGATTTCCTTGGCCACGGTCACGCCGTCCTTGGTGATAATCGGCGCGCCGAACTTCTTCTCGATCACCGCGTTGCGGCCCTTGGGACCGAGGGTGATTTTCACTGCATCGGCAAGAGCATTCACGCCGCGTAGAATCGCTTGGCGGGAATTCTCACCTGTTACGATCTGCTTCGCCATACTGGTATTTCCTCCTGAGATTCTTGCTAATTCTTGGGTACTGCGCCGGTCCAAAGACCGGCCACAACCTTTACATCTGGCCGGGCTGAAGCCTGTCTGCAAAGCGAGCCCGGCGGGCTACACCAACAACGGTTACTTCTTGCCGCCTGCCGCTTTTGCGGCGCCGCTGAGCTTCCCGAGGATTTCTTCTTCGCGGAGGATCAGCAGCTCTTCGTCATCGATCTTGATTTCCGTGCCGCTGTATTTGCCGAAGAGAACGCGGTCGCCCGGCTTAACGTCAAGCGGGATGCGCTCGCCTTTCTCTCGCTTGCCAGCGCCGACGGCGATGATCTCGCCTTCCATCGGTTTTTCTTTTGCGGTGTCAGGGATGATGATGCCACCCCTGGTGGTTTCCTTCTCTTCAATGCGCCGCACGACAACGCGGTCGTGGAGCGGGGTCAGATTCACTGCCATCTTGAAAGAACCTCCGTGGATTTTGTGTTGCGATTTTTGAACTGGCCCGGGGAGTTAAGGGGTTTAGCACTCCTCGTAGCCGAGTGCTAATATAGCAGATTCACCTGACATGTCAAGGGAAACTGTGGCGAATTGAGCGCGCCAGATTCGAAGTCCAGTTAACAGTAAGTGCTTTGTTGTCATTTAGATGTGCGGTGCAAGATAAATCGGACACATGGGTATTGTCGTGCTTCCTCTATAGACGTAGACTTCTTTGTGGACAGCCTTACGAACCACCACAATGCCCTCCCTCGTTTATTTGCGGCTGATCGGGTTCACGGCGGGAACGCTGCTGCAGCTCTTTTGGATGGTGGTGATTCTCGGTTACCGGCGGCAGCGCAATTTCGAACGCGTGTTTTTCCTTCTCTCGCTGGCGCTGTTTTTCTTTTATGCGGGGTCATTGCTCGCGCTGAATGCGCAAATCTACTACCCTGCGCCGCCGGCGCTCCTGACCACGTTTGCAAAGACGCTCCTTTGCGCGGGGCTTTGCTTCTTGCCGCCGCTGCTGATTCATCTGCACCTCGAATACGCCGATACGCGCGGGATGCTCGGGAGCCGCGCGCTGAAGCGCACTGTGCTGCTCGCCGCGTACACTCCGGTGTTCTACTTCGCTTTGCGCGCCTACCCGTTACTGGCGAATTCGCCGGGGTTTGATTTCCTGGCTCCGGGGAATGTGCTGGGGCGCGGCTATGGTGTCTGGCTGGCCCTGGCGATGTTGATCAGCGCGGCGTGGGAAATTCGGTTTCATTTGCGGGCGCCGGATCGAGCGCAGTCCTTCTTTCACAGTTTGCTGGCGGGAGTGTTTTCCATCGGTGCGGCGCTGGTGGTGCACCTGCATGTGTTGAGCGGCCCGCTGCCGCGTGACTTGTCCGATGCAGCGAGCACCGCGCTGGCGCTTGTGGCGCTCTTGCCGTCGGCGGTGCTGATTTACATGGTGCAGCGCTTCAATTTTCTGCAAATCGGGCGGCAGAAGAATCTTGTGTACGCGGTGTCGGCTACATTTTTGGCGCTGCTGTATTTGAGCTTGGTGCGGCGGTTGAGCGGCTGGCTGGCGCCGCACATTCCGCCAGAAGCGACCGCTGCCATTCTCCTGTTTGTGCTGGTGATCTTCTTCGAGCCGTTGCAGCGGCTGTTGGGGCGGCGGCTGCAAGAGACAGCGCACCAGGAAATGGATCGAGTGCAGCGCTTGATGGCGGAGATTCAGCAGGAAGCGCGCCAAGGAAATGAGAAAACGCTCGCGCGTTTTGTTGAGAAACGCGTGAAGGAAACCTTTGAACTCGCCGCGGTGCGGGTCACGTTTCACAAAGAACAGGAGATCGGCGAACACCATCGTGCGTTTGCCAAACAAGCAGGGCTCGGGCCGCCGACACTTGGGAAGCCCAAGGTCGCTTTCTCCGAGGGAAAAATTTCGGAGCCTTTTGTGATCTTGGGTAACTTTGTGGGAATCGTTCGCGCAGAACCTCACGGGTCGGCCTTGTCGGGGGAAACACGGGCGACGCTGGAATTCTTGTGTGAGCAACTGCTTGGGGCGCTGGATTTGTGCCGGTTAATTGACGAGAAAGTGCGGCTGGAGAGGGAATTGGCGGAACGCGAGCGGCTGGCGCTGCTGGGGCAAATGGCCGCGAGCATTTCTCACAATTTGAAGAATCCGCTGGGCTCGATCAAGACGATTTTGCAGGTGCAGATGGAAAATCCCGAGCTGCCGGCATCGCTGCGCGCCGAGACGCAAATCGTGCTGGACGAGGTTGGACGGTTGTCGGCGAAGCTGAATCAATTGCTGCGATTTAGCAGGCCGGCGGTGCGTGGGGGGAGCGTGGAAGCGAGCTGCGACGCGGCGGCGGTGATTGAAGAGGTGGCGGGAGTTTTGCGGCACGAAGCGGAACGGCGCGGCGTTGCGCTGGAGTTGCAACTTTGCACCGACGGCGCGAGAGCGGCGGCGGCTGGCGATGCGGTGAGCGATATGGTGTCCAATCTTGTGGTGAACGCACTGGAAGCGACGCCGCGCGGGGGACGGGTGAATGTTGCGGCGGCGGCCAAGAATGGTTCGTGCGTTCTGACGATTGAAGACACCGGGCCGGGGATCGCGGCGGAAGCGCGGGAGAGAATCTTGCAGCCATTTTTTACGACGAAGACGCAGGGGACTGGGCTGGGGTTGGCGATCGTGGCGCGGCGGGTGGCGGAGGTTGGTGGCAAGTTGGAGTGGGAAAGCCCAGTGAGTGAAGGGCGGGGGACGCGATTTCGGATAACGCTGCCGCTTCGCTCGTAGGTGGGATGGGCGCTTGCACGTGGGTCACGTCTGAGGTGTGTTGGACATACTAACAGCGGCGGCAAGACCGCCGCACTCCAAAAGGATAGCGATGAAGACGATTCTGATTGTGGATGATGAGTCGGCGGCGCGGTATGGACTGCGGCGGGCGCTGGAGGCGAAGTATCGCGTGGCGGAAGCGGATTCGGCGGAGGCGGCGCGGGAAGCGTTGACGCGCGAGCAGCCGGATTTAGTGCTGCTGGATGTGGTGCTGCCGGGCCAAAACGGAATTGAGTTTTTGCGTTGGATGCGCGAGCAGGGAAGCGAGACTCCGGTGCTGATGGTTTCGGCGCTGGACACGGCGAAGACGGCGGTGGAGGCGCTGCAGTTGGGCGCCGCGGATTATTTGGTCAAGGGATTCGAATTGGAAGAGTTGCGGCAGCGCGTGGCGACTCTTTTGAAGCTGGCGTCGCTGGAAAAGGAAAATGAATCGCTGCGGCGGCGGCTGACAACCGAAGGACAGTTCGGGCCGATGATTGGGCGGACCGCGGAGATGCGGCGAGCGTTCGAAATGGCCGAACGGGTGGCGGCGACCGCTTCAACGGTTTTGATTCTGGGAGAGAGCGGCACGGGCAAGGATTTGCTGGCGCAGGAGATTCATGCGCGTTCGCCGCGGGCGGGAAAGCCGTTTGTGGCGGTGAACTGCGCGGCGTTGCCGGAAACTTTGATTGAGTCGGAATTGTTTGGCTACGAGCGCGGAGCGTTTACCGGAGCGGCGCAGCAGAAAAAAGGAAAATTCGAGCTGGCGTCGGGCGGGACGCTGTTTCTGGACGAAATCGGGGACATGAATCCGGTGACGCAGGCAAAGGTGCTGCGTGCGCTGGAGAGTCGCGCGATTGAACGGCTCGGCGGCACGCAGTCGATTGCCGTGGACGGGCGAGTGATCAGCGCGACGCACCGGAATCTGCCGGCGGAAATTCGGGCCGGAAAATTTCGCGAGGACTTGTTCTACCGCCTGCGCGTGGTGACCATTGAATTGCCGCCGCTGCGTGCGCATAAGCAGGACATCCCCGTGCTGGCGGAGTCATTTTTGCAGATGCATGCGGCGCGACTAGGACGCGCGGCACGCCTGACGCGTGAGGCAGTTGCGGCGATTGAGCGTTACGACTGGCCGGGAAATGTGCGCGAACTGAAGAATGCGCTGGAGCGCAGCCTGGTGCTTTGCCGCGGGGAGCACATCGGCGTTGCGGATTTGCCGGAGGAAGTTGCGCGCGGTGAGGCATTGGTGCAGAAACATTCCGGAGAAGGGCGCGACAACGGGCTGGGCGAGAAGGACTTTCGAGAAGCGAAGCGCAAGTTCGAGGTGGCGTATTTGACGAAGCAGCTTGCGGATCATCGATGGAATGTTTCGCGTACCGCGGCGACGATTGGTTTGCACCGGCAAAGCTTGCAGGAAAAATTGCGCGAACTGGGAATTCGCCGGCCCGGACGCGAGCCGAGTGAGGACGAAGAGAAGGATTAAGGCGGAGGCGCACAGTGGGCGGTGACGGCACGGAAACGAAACTGGTGTTGGGTTATGTGTTGGCGGGCGGCGGGAGCACGCGTTTTGGGCGGGACAAGGCTTTGGTCGAGATTGGCGGAGCGCCAATGCTTTTGCGGATGCGGTCGCTGCTGAGCGATGTCACGAAAGAAGTGAACGTGATTGCGGCTTCGCACAAATATGCGGCGCTGGGCGTTACCAGCATAGGCGATCGCTGGGAGGGCCAAGGTCCGCTGGCCGGAATCATCACTGCTCTTCTGACGAACACAGAAACGAGTGGCGGAGCCGAGTGGAATTTGATTGTCGGATGCGACATGCCGTTTCTCACGCGGGAGTGGCTGACCTACCTTGCGGGGCGGGCGCTCGCGAGCGCCGCGGAGGTCGTGGCGCCACAATCGGCGCAGGGACTGGAGCCGCTGTGCGCATGCTGGCGGACGAGCGCGGCGGCTAAGCTGCAACAAGTTTTTGAAGGTGGCATGCGCAAAATTACCGAAGCGATGAAGCGCTTGAGCATGGAAGTTGTTGACGAAGCGGACTGGAAGCGATTTGATACAGTGGGCCGCCTATTCTGGAACATGAATACGTCCGCGGATTACGATGGGGCCAAGTGCATCTTGGAGGCGCAGCGCACGTGAGCGAGAGTTTTACATTCAGCGGGGAACCGGCGTCCTCCGGCGAAGCGTCGCCGAATTTCTTTGAGTTTCGCGAAGTATGCAAGGCTTTCGACGATCGCCTGGTCCTGGATCACGTATCGTTTACCGTGAGGCGCGGCGAAACGTGTGTGATCATGGGCCGCAGCGGTGTGGGGAAGTCCGTCTCGCTGAAGCACATCATGGGATTTCTCAAGCCGGACTCCGGACGGATTTTCATTGACGGCCGGGATGTCACCGACTTCAGCGAGAAACAGTTTGCGGAGATCCGCCGCAAGGTGACCATGGTGTTTCAGTCCGGCGCGCTTTTCGATTCGCTGACGGTCGCCGACAACATCGCGTTTCCTATGGAGGGGCAGCCGGGCCTCACCGCCGACGACATCGATGCGAACGTGGGCAAATTGGCGCATCTGCTGGAAGTCGACCAAGTGCTGGACAAATTGCCCGGTGAATTATCGACGGGGATGCGGCGCGCGATAGCGATTGCGCGGGCGCTGGCGCAAAATCCAGAAGCGATTTTGTACGACGAGCCGACCACCATGGTCGATCCCATCATGGCCGGGCACATGGGCGACCTCATCCATCGCCTGAAGAACGCCTTTCACAAAACGTCCATCGTGGTAACCCACGACACGCACTTAGCCAAGCGCCTCGCGGACGTCGTGGTTTTCCTGCAAGACGGCAAAGTTTCCTTCTTCGGTCCCTGGGCAGACTTTGAAAACTCCAAGGATCCCTTCCTGCGCAATTTCCGCATGCAAGACGAGCTTGTCCCGGCGCTGGACGTGACTCTGTGAGCCAGGCTGCGGCGAACGCATCAGGTCCCATCAACCAATTACGCAAGGAAATGGGGTTCTGGGATGTGCTGCTGTTCAACGTTGCCACCGTGCTGGGTCCGCGCTGGATCGCGGCGGCGGGGCACAATGGCACGTCGTCGATCAGTTTGTGGGTGATTGCGGCGGTTTTCTTTTTTGTGCCGACGGCGATGGTGATCAACGAGCTCTCTTCGCGGTTTCCGGAAGAAGGCGGGCTGTATGTTTGGGCCAAGGAAGCCTTTGGCGATTTTCACGGCTTTGTTGCCGGTTGGAATTATTGGATCTACACGGTCTTTTATTTTCCGGGGCTGCTGCTGGCCAGCGCGGCGATGAGCGCGTACATCATCGGTGAAGGCGGCGGGACGCTGGCGCAGGACCGAACGTTCCTACTGCTGGTTTCGCTGGGACTTTTGCTGGTTGCGGTGATCCTGAACATCGTTGGACTGAATGTCGGCAAGTGGCTGCAGAATGCCGGCGGGGCTTCGACCTATTTGCCGCTGATGGTTCTCGTGGGGCTTGCCACGATTTTGTGGATGGGCCACGGGTCGCTCACGAAGTTCACGGTGGCGAACATGCTGCCGCACTGGGATTGGGATACGGTCAATTTCTGGTCGCAAATTGCGTTTGCGTTCACCGGGCTGGAGCTGGTTTCCGCGATGAGCGCAGAGATTCGCGATCCCCGGCGCACTCTGCCGCGCGCGGTGTTTGCGGCGGGCGCACTCATCGCGTTGATGTATATTGCCGGCACGGTTGCAGTGCTGGTGGTGGTGCCCGCGCCGGATGTTTCCGCGACCTCCGGCGTGTTTCATGCCATCACGTTGGGAGCGATCACTCTGAAAATCGGCTTCGTCGGTATTCTCGCCGCGATTCTGGTCACCGTCGGAAATGCAGGCGGCGTCGGCAGCACGGTGGCGGGAATCGCGCGCGTGCCGTTCGTCGTGGGCATCGACCGCTACCTGCCGAAGGCCTTCGGCAAGATTCATCCGCGCTGGAAGACGCCGCACGTTTCGATCATCGTACAAGCGGTGGTTTCCGGCGCGATTCTGCTGCTCAGCCAGATAAGCGAAACAACGCGCGGCGCGTATCAGGGCTTGGTTGACGTCGCCATCATCCTTTACTTCATTCCGTTTCTGTACATGTATGCCGCGGCGATCAAACTGGCCGGCCGCAAAGACCGCCTGGAAAATCCGTATGCCGTGCTGATTCCGGGCGGAAAGCCAGGCGTGTGGCTCGCAAGTGGCGTCGCTTTTGCCGTGACGCTGCTGTCGATCATCGTTTCCGTGTTCCCGCCGGGTGATTCGTCGAATCGAGTGTTGTTCCTGATCAAGGTCGTGGGCTCGACGCTAGGTGCCATGGCCCTCGGATTGACGCTGTACTATCGCGGGGTGCAAGCGAAGAAGAGAGAAGCGGCGGGCGCCCCGGGCTAGAAACCCTGCTCGGTGAGCTCGGCGATTGAAATCTTTGTGGTCGTTGCCGAGCCGCGGGCTTCCAGATAGCGCTCGACGTATTTGCCGAGGATGTCACCTTCCAGGTTGACCGCGGCGCCTGATTTTAGGTAGCGGATGTTAGTGCGCTCGTAGGTGTAGGGGATGACGGCGACTTCGGCGATGCCGTCGTGCCAGTTCGCGACTGTGAGGCTGATGCCATCGATGGTGATCGAGCCTTTGGGCACGATATAGCGTGCAAAATCCTCAGAGACTTGCACTCCGTACCACCAGCTTTCGCCTTCTTTGCGCAGGTGCGCAACCTCCCCGGTTCCGTCGACATGGCCGAGCACGAAGTGGCCGCCGAATTCTTTGCCGGCAGTGAGCGGTTGCTCGAGATTCACAAGGGCGCCTTTTTTCAGCGCGCCGCTGCTTGCGCCGAAGGAAGTCTTGCGAATCGTTTCGCCGGAAAGGTCGGCAGAGAAGCGGTCGTTTCCCGCGGAAACGATGGTGAGACAGCAGCCGTTGACGGCGATGCTGTTGGCAACGGCGAGGTTGGAGGCAAGCGTCGGTGCGTGGATGGTGACGCGGCCGCCGTCGTTTTGCAGCGGCAAAGACTCGACGGTGCCAAGATGCTCGATGATTCCGGTAAACATTGAGATATCGAGGATAGCATCCCGCATCGAAAACGCGAGAAGTTCACGGCGGACAGCCAGCATATGGAGTGCGGCAGGCAGGCAAGCAAGGCTACCGCACTCCAAAGGGGCCGCGCGGAGCGTTCTACATCTTGCGGTAAACGTCTTGGAGATAGGCTTGGATCGCTACGTCTTGGCCGAATTGTTGAACGCGCAGGTTCGGCAATGGCGTTTGCGTTGCGGCTGACATGTGCGCGAACGGAACGCCAGTTTCGCCCGCGAATTTTGGCGCGTAGAATAGCATGAGTTTGTGTACGACGCCGGTGGAAAGCGCGGTGCCGTTCAGCGTGGGGCCTGCTTCGAGCAGCACGCTCAAGATTTCGCGCCTGCCCAACTCGGTCAGTGCCGCGTTCAGACCCATTCGTCCGCCCGTTGCGGGGATGCGCAGCACTTCGACGCCTTCCTTTTGGAGGCGGCGTGCCTTCGGGGAGTTGAGCGGGACCGCGGTGAAGACGACGAGATCGTTGTCGGCGGTCTTGACGACGCGCGAGTTGGGCGGCAGGCGCAGCTTGGCGTCGAGAATCACGCGCAGCAGACGTTGGCGTCGCGGAAGGCCGCTGCGATCGGTGAGCAGCGGATCGTCCGCGAGAATCGTGCCGATGCCGGTGAGCAGCGCGTCCGAAGCGTGGCGCATGCGCTGCACTTCGGCGCGGGACTCTTCGGAGGTAATCCAGGTGCTCTTTTTCCGCTGCCGGGATTTTGGAAGAGTTAACTGGCCATCCAGCGTGAGCGCCGATTTCAGCGTGACGAATGGCCTCTTCGTGCGAATCCAGCAGGCGAAAGCTTCATTGAGACAGCGCGCGTCGTCTTCGAGCACGCCGCAGGCGGTTTCGATATTTGCGGCGCGGAGGCGCTCGAAGCCGCGGCCGGACGTTGCCGGATTCGGATCTTGCATCGCCGCGACCACGCGGCGAACGCCGTCGGCGATGATGGCCTCCGTGCAAGGACCCGTGCGGCCGGTGTGATTGCACGGCTCAAGATTCACGTACAGCGTTGCGCCTCGCGCTTTCTCTCCCGCGGATTTCAGCGCGACGATCTCTGCATGATCGCGCCGTTCGTATTGATGAAATCCTTCGCCGACGATTTGACCATCGCGCACAATCACACAGCCGACGTGCGGATTCGGGCTGGCCAGGCCGACGCCTTGGCGCGCCAGGGCCAGCGCGCGTTCCATGAAACGAATGTCGTGTGCGTCCACGAATCAGTCGAAAAGCGAGTTGACGTAGATTTCGGCGTCGAAGGGAACGAGGTCGTTGATTTGTTCGCCGGTGCCGACGAAACGGATCGGCAGGGCGAGCTCGCGCGAGATGGCCACGACGATGCCGCCTTTGGCCGTGCCGTCGAGCTTGGTGAGAATGATGCCGGTGACGCCGACCGTGGAGGTGAACTCGCGAGCCTGCGCCAGGCCGTTCTGGCCGGTGGTGGCGTCGAGAACGAGCAGGACGTCGTGCGGCGCGCCAGGGATCACTTTCGCGGCGGTCCGCTTCATTTTTTCCAGCTCCGCCATCAAGTTCGACTTGGTGTGCAGTCGGCCGGCGGTGTCGACGATCACGGCGTCGGATGAGCGCGCCTTGGCCGCGGCGACCGCGTCATAGACGACGGCGGCTGGATCGGCGCCGGATTTTTGCTTGATCGCTTCGATGCCATTGCGCTGCGCCCAAATCTCGAGCTGCTCGACGGCGGCGGCGCGGAAAGTGTCCGCCGCGCACAGAATTACGCTCAAGCCTTCTTTGCGCAGGCGATTGGCGAGCTTGCCGATGCTGGTGGTCTTGCCGGCGCCATTGACGCCGACGATGAAGATGACACGCGGACCTTTGCCGTTGGGCGAGCCGGCGACAACGCCCGGCTGCAGCGCTTTCGAGGCAGCGGACGCGTTAAGAATGCGCACGATGTGCGACTTGATTTCGCTCTTGAGCTGCGAAGCGTCGGAAAGCGCGTTGCGATCCAGCTTCTCGCGCACCGAATCGAGGATTTCGCGTGTGGTCCCAACGCCAAGATCGGCCGAAAGCAGCGCCGTTTCGAGCTGCTTGAGCAGCGCCGGATTGACTTTCTTTTCCCCCAGGAAAATAGTGTCGACGGTTTCGGAAAGAACCGCCTTGGTCTTGCTGACAGAAGCCTTCAGCTTCTCCGCCAGCGTCGGTTCCGGTTTGCCAAAAAGTGTGATCATACGGTTGCGTCGCGCAACTGAAGCGCAACACAAAATTGTAGCAGAAGACTCAGATTGGGGCGGTTTCCCGGCACTTCTCTAGAAGAACAGCTTTCGAGAGATCAACGGTCGGATAGCGCAGAGTTCTCTACCCATTGAAAACTATACCCCGGCTTGCAAATTCCTAGCACCCAATCGTGCGCCCCGTCTTCGACGCGCCACACCCAGACGCGATACGGCTCTATACATTTGATCCCCCAGAAGAGGAAACCACCCATACTTCCACCCAGTTTTGTATAAGTCAGATAGCGCGAATCAGGCGACCAGTAAACGCCACTGCTATATTTAAACAGTTTTCTTCGTCTTCCTGTTTCTGTGTCGAGGATTGTGTAACGGTTGCCTTCATCGAAACCCAACCACTTTCCGTTCGAAGACCAGGTCGGCCATGTTCGATCTGGGCTCTCGGCGATATCCGTGACCTTCTTTGCTTTCACATCATAGATTCGGATTTTTCCTTCTGCGAAAAAGACAGCCTTTAGGTCTGGAGAAAAGCACTGAGTGGAAAAATCACCGTCAGATTCGATTTCTTCAGTCGTACTCGATACGTTGTCGCGCAGCCAGATTCCGTTCTTATGAAATATGACGTATCGTCGATCTCTCGACCAGCAATCCGATGACGTAACGCCTTCGAGGTCCTTTGCCTTAGCTGTTGTCACCGTTCGCTGTTGGACCGAAACAATGTAAACCTCACCGCCTCGGCCTTGGCCGCCCCACGTTGACACCAGTGAATACGCCGAGATGCGCTGCTGCTCCTCAAGATCGCCACGGAGTGGCTTTCGGTCTTTTGCTTCCAGAGAAGAGAAACTAAGAACACAAACAAGTATAAGAAGAACTCTTCGCATCGAGCTCCCATTTTATGGCCATTGGCTAGACCTTGTATCAAACCTGGACTTCGACGGCGCTGAGGCGGACCCTACCGGCGGTGACGGCGGCTTCGAGGGCGTTGACCACGACGGCGTCGAATTTACTCCCCGCGAGCGCTTTGATTTTGCCGAGTGCATACTCAAGGTCCATCGCGGACTGGTACGGGCGGTTGGTGGTCATTGCATCCAGCGTGTCAGCCACGCCGATGATGCGCGCCATCAGCGGAATCTGCGGGCCTTGCA
>WNFQ01002175.1_pt1 | contig 22698 bp, 15 predicted proteins | sample 5400171 | NCBI WGS metagenome assembly WNFQ01 (sample SAMN13153356, study PRJNA577476) | soil metagenome | isolation source: 20 cm soil under Madrone tree | place: USA:California | collected 2016-06-14 | reverse complement strand
TTGCGAATGACTTCTGCGCCGCGGACGGCACAGGAACCACGGAGGACTTTTGCGCGTCGGATTGCGCGTAGGCCGCAGTGGCGAGCAACATCAGAATAACGGTCAACACAAAACGGGATTTCATATTTCATTCTCCTTAGAAAATTCATTTCTTCATGATCTCGGGTCTGGGATTATTCGCTGGCTCACTTCACTTGCGATCAAATCAGCTTCAACGAACTCACCTTAGTGTTATAGTTGACTATAACACTACTACAGATGTCAAGCAGTTTCTTTTCTTCGTCCCCCCCGCCCATCCCCTAGGGCAAATCGTTCTCGTGGTCGCTGGCTCAGGTGGGCAATTTGACACAATAGGAGTTCAGGCCTACTCCTCTGGCGAACGACTTAATCTGGTTAGTTGTGGGGCGGTCGTCCGTTCTCGGCACGCTCTCGAAAGCATCCCGAAACGCCGTCAGGCACGTGTCCTGCTCGAGGCCAAGTTGTGCGACCTTAGCGCCGGACGACGTCAGCCGGAGTCTGCAATTCCCTTTTTCGACACAAAGCTCTATGCCCATCTTCTGCACCGACGCTTGTTGCCAGTCTTCGCTGATCGACCGCTAATCTCGTGGCACAGCTTCCGGCATATTCAGGCGACGCTGCTCAGATGGTGAATCTCTTAAAACGTGCAGGCGCAATTGGGCCACGCAAGAGTGAGCACAACCGCAGAGATCTGCATGCACACAGTTGCGGCTCCACAGCGAGCAGCAGTGGAAAAGCTGGAAAGGAGAATTTGGAATACGAAGTTGGACCCCAATGGACCCAAATCAGAAAGGCAGCAGAATCTCGGTAGTGGGCTAATCCAGTGACGTCTCAGAAGTTAAGTGGCGCGCCCGGGGAGACTCGAACTCCCGACCCTCTGCTTAGAAGGCAGACGCTCTATCCAACTGAGCTACGGGCGCACTAGCTGTCTTGATTTTAAATCATTTATCGCGAAGAAGAGTACGATTTTGGCGCGTTTACCCTCTGCCGAGGGAACAGACGCTCTATGCAGCTGGCCTCCGGGCCCATCCTCGTCTACTCAATTGATTTTGCTAAAGTTACAAAGCCAATTCGACGTCAGATTCTTGCGAAATCGTGGAGCGACTTGGAGCAATTGGAACGGGCGGAACATTGAAACCGACGCCCCATCGACTGCGCTTCCACAAGACCAATGTCGAGTTGCAAATCCAAGCGAGAATAAGTCTCGGACATGGTCTCGGGTGCGTGCCCCATCCAGAAGTTGTTGATGTCTTCCTGAACCGGCTTGCCCATGCCTTCTCCTTCCGCACTTCCAAATCTGCGATTTTCATATGCACCTCTGCGCGGATTTTGGGGAGCAGGTCACTTCTCAGGATTCAGCAAAAAAGGCGGAGGAGGATCAATGATGTTTAGCTCAAGTGGGACGCTGTTTGGCGCCCGCCGCGGTCCGAATTACGCTGCCAGCGGTTAGCTGAACGAATATCCGCGAAGGTGCGAACCGATCCCCACGCCATCCGAAAATCTGCCGAGATGGTTAGCATTCCCTCGGTGGGCTATTCAATTTCCGTCGCGTTCATCCGGATCGATGCTGTTCGCAGCGACAACCAGAGCAACGTTGTTATTGCCGAGGACGCGGTTGAATGCCGGAAGATCTTCCTTGAGCAGCTTTTGGAACTCAGCGTTCGAGCTTGCCATTTCCGCCTCAATCGACTGGAGTGTGTCCATCTCGGCGTCGGTCGGGGCAAAGTCCGCGCCGCCAGCCATGTCGCCGCCGCCGGTTCCGACCTCGGCATTGAGCCAGATCAGATTGAGGTACGCCCGGTAGGGCTCGACGAAGTACTTATCGTCGCTATTGACGAGCGCGGGAGACACGAACTTGTATTCGATGGCCTGCAGCTTCTGGTCCAACGCCTCCACGGTCTTTAGAAGTTCGGCTTTGCGCTTGGCCTCGGGGCTGTCTGGGGATTGGTCTGCCGCGGGTTCAGGTTCCGGGAAGTCTTCGTCGTCGTCCTCGCCCATGCCTTGCGGCTTTTCCTTTTCTTTCTTTTTTGGCGGGCGGAGCATTGTTTCAATGACTTCGAGCTGTTTGCGTAGCCACTCGATTTGGTTGACGGTGGCAGATACGCTGGTGATGTCGTCGTTGATGCGGAGCAAAGTTTTCACGGAAGCGTTGATGTCCGCTTCGGAACCCGGAGACTTGGGGTCGCGGAGAACCGTGATGGGCTGTGTGTAGGTCTGCCCTTCTTCGAGCTTAAGGCGCACCGTGTAGGCTCCCGGCGCCACAAGGGGGCCGACTTCGGCGGGTTTGGCGCCCCAGTGGGTGATTGGCCGAGAGTCGACGTCGCGGAAACGCGGCTCATTCCAAATGTGAGTGTTTTCAGGAGCCACGGTCCGGAGGGCGACCAAACGGGGCGGCTCGTGACGCAAATCCCATTTTACGCGGTTCATGCCGGCGCGGGGCTTCGTGGCTTTGAGTTTGCGAATCACTTTTCCGTCCGCGTCCAGGATTTCGAGCTCCAACGGCTTTTTGTCCTTCTGCGCAGTTTTTAGAGCGAAGGTCAGTAACGCTTCCCCGCCACGGGTAAACCGGTAGGTTTTGCGTGGCTCGAAGAGGACAGCCGCTGCGTCGGAATGACTCCCGGCGAGCTGCTCGAGAGGAGTGATGTCGTCAAAGATGTAGAGCCCGCGGCCGTAAGTCGAAATCACCAAATCGTGAAACTCTTTTTGCACCACGGCCCACGTGACAGGTGCATGAGGCAGTCCGCCGCCCAATGCAGTCCAGTGCGCGCCGTCATCCAGCGAATAGTAGAGCCCATTTCCTGTACCGGCAAACAAGAGTCCCTGGCAGTTCGGGTCTTCGGTGACCGTGCGGACGTAGGACAAAGGATGTTTCGTGAGATTTCCGGTAACCGCTTTCCAGGATTTTCCAAAGTCAGTGGTCTTGTAGATGAAGGGATCGCGGTTGTCCACCAGGTGAAAATCGACACTGATGTAGGCAGTGGCGGGATCAAATGTAGAAGGAGTGATACTGGTGATAGTTCCCAAAGGTGGCAGACCGGAAATGCCCTTGGTGACGTTTACCCAGGTTGCGGCACCGTCCTTTGTGTACCAGACTTGACCATCGTTTGTACCCGCCCAGATCAATCCTTTCTGGATCTTGGATGGTGCGATCGCGAAGACGACCTCTCCGTAAAACTGGCCGAGGTTGTCACCGACGATTCCTCCGGAGGGAATGATGTGAGCGGGGTCCTGAGTCGACAAGTCCGGACTGGTGACCATCCAACTCTGACCCGCATTCGTTGTTTTGAAAATGACCTGGCAACCATAGTAGACGGTATTGTGGTCGAAGGGGTCGACGGCCAGCGGCGACGTCCAATGGCAGCGGTACTTTATGGCGTTGGGCGGTGAATCCAGCGTGTGCAGCCACGGGCTGACTGAGCGCGCATGCTTGTGCCGGGCATCCCAACGGGTGACCTTGTTGCCATAGCAAGTGGCCCAAACTATGTTGGGATCGGCCAAATCTGGAACGGTAAAGCCGGACTCGCATCCGCCCATGCGATGATCCCAGCCGGTTTCCTGCGAGTCGACCGGCACGCTGGGACCGCGCATGTTTCCATCGTCCTGCATGTTGCTGTAGAAGTAGTACGGAACCTGGTTGTCGACATCTACGTGGTACATTTGGCCGATTGGCAGAGTAACGCGGTGAAAGCCGCGGCCGTGAACGGTAGTAATTAGCATTCCCGCGTCATCGGTGATTACAAAACGATCGGGATTGGCGGGATCGACCCAAATATCGTGAGTGTCTCCGCCCCAGTGGACTTCCTGAAAATTCTGTCCTCCGTCGAGCGATTGATGGAACGAACTGTTGGCGATGTAAACCTCGTTGTCGGTTCCGGTCGAGACGGCGATGCGAATGTAATAGCCGGCGCGCCCAATCAAAGCCCTTTGGAAATTGACGGCCTTCCAGCGCGCCCCTGCGTCGTCGGACCTCCAAACCGAGCCTTGGTCCTTGGTTTGAATCAAGGCGAAGACGCGCCTGGAGTTGGTAGGAGCGACAGCTACGTCAATCTTGCCGACCGGAGCATGTGGCAAGCCGTGCTCTTCGATGCGCGCCCACTTGGTTCCCCCGTCGCGTGAAACGTAGATTCCGCTGCCAGGACCGCCACTGAGTTCCGCCCAGGTGCGCAATTCCACCTGCCACATTCCTGCAAACAACGTGCGCGAATTATGTGGATCCATGGAAAGCCCGGAGCATCCTACATTTTCTCCGCCAAAGAGCACTCGTTCCCAATGCTGGCCGCCGTCGACGGTGCGAAAGACGCCGCGTTCTTGTTGCGGTCCGGTGGCGCGCCCAAGGGCGCAGACAAATACGATGTCGGGATTCGAGGGATGCACGACGATGCGGCCGATGCGGCCGGTATCGGGAAGACCCATGTTGGTCCAGGTTTTCCCGGCGTCGGTGGATTTATAGATTCCGTTGCCCATTACGTCGCTATCGCGAATCATCCACGCCTCGCCAGTTCCCGCCCAAACGACGCTCGGGTCGGAAGGTGCAACGGCCAGAGCGCCGATGGCTGCGGCGGGTTGCTTGTCAAAGATCGGTGCCCAACGATTGCCGCCGTCTGTCGATTTCCAAACGCCGCCGGAGGCCGCACCGGCGTAGTAGGTGCTCGGATCACCCGGCACGCCGGCAACTGCCGCGATGCGATTTCCGACCTTTGGTCCGACAAAACGAAATCGCATCTGATCCTCGTCCTCGGCGTCCGGTTGCTGCGCATTCGCGGAGATCACACACGACAAGACTACGATCCAGCCATAAAGGAACTTCCGGCTGCGGCTGAGCACGATGGAAACCTCCTGATGGATTCGATTTCTACTCGGGCCTTGAAGTCATAAGAGCAACTGCGCCGGACGGTGGGGCCGAAAGTTCGCGGCAACACAATCAAGCGCCGACTATGGTACATCACTGCGCTTTTTACGGTGGAGGTATACTCGCAGTTCTCAATTGTATCCTCCGCCGGATGGACTACTCCTAAATCTCAGGATGCTCGATTGATCTTGCCCTGCAAGTGAAACGCAAAGAAGTCGTCCACGCGGTGCCAGGCATCCTGAAGGATGTCCGCGCGGGTAAAATAGTGGAATTCGCCGGGATACATCCAGTCGATTTGAGTTAGTGAGTGATTGCGTAAGGCGCGAAGTGCCTGTCACTCGGACTTTAGCGATTTCCCTGAAGAGTTTGCAGGTGGAGCATCCAAATAATTTGCACGCCCAAATAGTGAACGCGTTCAGCGGCTACGCGAGGCGCTGGCAAGAACGGCTTCGTTCTGGTGGCTTACGTTTGAAATATTGTCCAGCACGGCCCGAAGAATGCGCATCCGGTAGTAGACGTAGACGAAGTACATCGCCGGCACCACTAGAAGCGCCAATCCAAAATTGCTTCCTTGGCCAACGGCGCTTGCCAGTCCAGCTACGGCTGCACCCACCAGGAAGTACGGGAACGTCCATTCATAACATTGCGGCCAGAGTTGCTTCAGAGACTGCCCTTCGGCCAGGGAAACGACCAGCGACACCATACCGGTGTTCAAGACCACGTACACGCAGGCGCCCACAGTCATCATTGCTGCCGCTGAACTCGACCCCAGCATGGCCGGCAGCGCGTGCGCAGCCCAGAATGCGGCGGCGCTGCATACCGTCAAGCAAGCACCGTTGAAGAAAACCTGCACCGCTTTCGGCCGCTGCATTGGTTTCCAAAGCGACTGCATCAGCGCGCCACCCAGGCCGATCAGCAAGGTTTCGCTAAAACTAAACAGTGCAATTCCTATCAAAATGAAAACGAAGTTCGTCGAGATCGAAGTCTTCAATCCCGGTAGCCGGATCTTCATCGTCGAGGCCACCATCGCCAGCGCAAAAAACAGCACGAAGCGACCAAAGTGTTCGGGATTCCATCGGTACACTGCCAGTCCCAATGTGGCGGCACCAAGGGCGCCGATAATGGCGATGTAGGCTTTGGCTTGGCTTAGCATTTTCTTTTCTCCTCTCTTTTTGCCCGTGCCTGCCTACTGACCGTCCCCGATAGATCCGTCGGTATTGCCCCAGACCACCGAGTTACCCCAAACAACGGAGTTGCCCCAGACCACTGAATTTCCCCACACAACGGAGTTGCCCCAAACGACGGAGTTACCCCAGACCACCGAATTGCCCCACACCACTGAATTGCCCCATACAACAGAGTTATTCCAGATCGACGAGGGATCGCTTACGATGGAAAGCGTATTCGTCGACGAGTTATAGGTAACCTTGGGCGACTTTGCAGCGCCCACGTTTGAAGGCGCCAGGTCCGTACTGGCCAGGGCCGCGGAAGCGTCAACAGCCCCAGCTCCCACCGCGAACTGATCCTGCTGAATTTGGTAAACCACACCAGTCCCCAGGTCTTTGGCGCTCGTAGATGACGCAAAATTCTTCCAGGCGGTCTTCATCAATCGGGCCTTCACCTGGTCTGGTGTCAACGAGGGGTTCTGCTGCAGTAAAAGTGCAACTACGCCACTAACCACTGGCGTCGCCATGCTGGTTCCGCTGAGGCGCATGTACCGGGCCGAACCGTATTGCGCGCCACAGTTGGTTCGCGATGCGTTGCAGGGATAGACGGCTAGAGCCGGATAGGCCGCGGCGATCGCGTTGCCCGTTGAGGACATGCGTGAAACCACTCCGTTGCCCGGAGCGACGAGGTCTGGCTTCACGATGTGATCAAAAGACGTCGGACCCTTCGAGCTATAACTGGTCATCGATTGCGAAGTTTGGTTGCCGTTCCCATGCGTGTTTGTTGCGCCCACCGTTATTACGTATGGATCGTTACCCGGCGCACCGATTGTTGCGTAGCCATTTGTGCCCGCACCATTGTACTGACCCATATTGCCGGCAGCGGTTACCACCACAATGCCCGCCCGCCATGCGGATTCCACCGCTTGGCACAGCGGATCTAGGGTATAGCTCTCATAGACCCCACGGGACAGCGACAGATTGATGACTCGAATATTGTATGTACCCTGGAGGGCGATCGCCTGCTGGATGGCAGCAATTACCGTACTGTCCGTGCTCGCTCCAGTGGAATCGAGCGCGCGCAGATTGATGATGTTTGCGTCCGGTGCGATGCCGCGATAAACGCCTGAATAGTTTGACGTCTCAGAAGTGTAGCCGTTCCCGCCGATGATGCCCGCGATATGCGTTCCGTGGCCAAAGGAGTCAGAGGTGGAGCTGTCGCCGGGAACAAAACTCTGGTTGTAAACGATGCGCGACGTCGAATTATCGTTCGTATTCAAATCATAAATTCCGTGGGTGATGCCGCTGTCAATCACCGCGATTCCCACTCCTGTACCGTCCCAGCCGCTGGCGAACGCGAGATCCGCGTTCACGGCTGTGACCACGTGGTCGAGTGACCCACGAACCATGCGATTCGGCGAGATGTACGCCACGCTGGAATGCGCTGCCAGACTAGACAGGCTGCCGCCCTTGACCGTCACCAGCTGTGCGTGCACCAAGGGAAGTTCAGCCTTAGCCGTTGCTCCGTCCGCCGCCACTTCCGACGCACCGACTGAATTCTTGTATTGAACGATGACTTCCACCGCTTTTTCCGGATCGATGCCCTTCAGGTCCGGAGCAATCTTCGCGACTACCGCACGCTGCTCATCATTAGCGCCTGCGCTGGCAGAACCGCTGCCGTTGTTCTCGCCCGGCGCGCTTGGGTTGCTAAGCTCAGTCTGGTTCGAATGGTTCGTGCTGGCTACCGTAGAAGCTGAAGAAGCGGAAATGGGCGACGTGCCAGAAACACTCGGCAAAGCCTTGCCCTGAACAGGTTGGCCGTGGCGAGCTTCACCACCAAAGGAGTTTTCTAGAGCAAGCGTCCCGGAATCCACAGTCGGCGTCAGCGCCTTTTCCGCCACTTGTGCGGCGGGACGACCGAAGTCGCCTGGTTGGCTCAAGGGGTTCAACCCGATCATCCCTGCCACAAGGATCGCGGCAGTGAGGGCAATCACCGCACCCCACGTCGTCGTCTTGAGTACGCTGCTACCGTTGCGACTGGTTTCGTGCTTGCCGGGCATGAGCTTTACTCCTGCACTAGGTTCCGGGCCGAGCTTCACTGACATTGACCCGGGGAAACTTGGCGCTTTCAGTACAGTAAGTATCGCGGACAGGTCCAACTGGGGTCGATGGTACAGAGGGTCCCTGGGTTTAGTACTAAAGTACAGGCCGTTTCGGGGCCTTCGGCTCGTTCAGAGAGGTGGTACTCCAAGCCGGAACAGTCCGAGGGGAGGCCTGTCGGAATTCCACTTGAAAGACAGTATCCCTTTCAATACAAATGACTAGCGGTACTATTCCCAACCTGCCCCCCTCCTCCCAAAATTCAATAGAAGGGCCAGTCTGCATCGTTTGCTTAGAGTCTAGGCCGTGGCTGTTTATTCGGACCTGTTCACGGCTTGTCCGGAGACCTGTTCATTGGGAGGGTTCCGGCGCACCCCCGTTGGGGAATGAGCATTCGCACCCGGGCAAGAAAGATTGAGAGCGCGAGTGAAAGCGACGAGGACCAAAAGCTACTGGGGCAACAGCTGGATGGACTTGCAGGCGCTCGGCGTGCCTGCAACCGTTTTTATTTTCACTCAGCTGATCGGTGGCCTTCCTCTCCTGCCCTATGCCATCTTCCGCTGGCATTCCGATGACCTCTTCCGCTACCTCTGTTTCCTCATTGTTGCCGTGGCTTCTTCCGTCTTGAAAGTGCAACTGCCGGGAATCAAAGCCACAATGTCGGCCAATTTTCTCTTCATTCTGGTTGGCATCATCGATCTCTCCTATTCCGAGACTCTCTTCATGGGCTGTCTCGGAGGCTTGGTCCAAACCCTATGGCAAGCTCACCCACGCCCCCGCCCCATTCAATGGCTCTTTAATCTCGCCAACCTGGCTCTCTCCATCACCGCTGCTGAGATGGTTTTCCATAGCAAGATTGCTGCGGCGGTCGGTTTCAAATGGCCCCTTCTGATGGCGGCCGCGGCCACCACCTACTTCGCTTTCAATACCATTTCCGTCTCCGGCATCATCGCCATGACCGAAGGGCGGAATCCCGTTCACGTCTGGAAGGAATGCTATCTGTGGGCCTTTCCCTATTACCTTCTGGGCGCGCTAATTGCTTGTGGCGTCAGCCTCGTCAACCGGATGTTTGGCTGGCAAATTGCCCTTCTCGTTTTCCCCATCGTTTACTGGATCTACCGCTCTTACCAGACTTACCTCGGCCGCCTCGCTGCGCAAAAGAAGCACGCTGAGGAAATTGCCGCTCTGCACTTGCGCACCATCGAGGCGCTTTCGCTGGCCATCGAAGCCAAAGATCACACCACACACGATCATCTTCGCCGCGTGCAGGTCTACGCTGTCGAGATTGCCAAAGATCTCGGTCTCGACAACGACCAGCTCGATGCCATTCGCGCCGCCTCCATGCTCCACGATATTGGGAAGCTGGCCGTCCCGGAAAACATTCTCTCCAAGCCGGGTCGCCTTACTCCGGAAGAGTTTGAGAAAATGAAAATCCATCCGATCGTCGGATCGGAGATTTTGGCTCGCGTCCAGTTTCCTTACCCCGTTGTTCCCATCGTGCGCTCCCATCATGAAAAATGGGACGGCACGGGATATCCCGATGGGCTCAAGCGCGAAGCCATCCCCATCGGCGCAAGAATTCTTTCCGCCGTCGACAACTTTGACGCCCTCGCTTCGGAACGGCCCTATCGGCGCGCCATGACTACCGAAGAGGCCATGAAGACGCTCATTGCTCAGAAGGGGACCAGCTTCGACCCCCGTGTCGTCGAAGTCATGGAACGCCGCTATCTCGAATTGGAAGTGATCGTCAACTCCATGGAAACCGAGCGGAAGCGCCTGGATATTGCACCGAAACTCGAGCGCACCGTCGCCCCTTCCTCCGGTTTCGCAGAGGTCCCCAATGAAGCCGAAGTCCGCGCGACTTCTTTTCTCACTTCCATCATCTCGGCGCGCCAAGAGGCTCAGTTGCTCTTTGAGCTCGCCCAGACGCTTGGAAATTCCTTGAGCTTGAAGGAGACGCTCTCGGTTGTCGCCGTTCGGTTGAAGGAAATGATTCCGCACGACACCATCGTTTTCTTCGTTTCCCAGGAAGGCGTTCTGATCCCGGAGTATGTTCACGGACTGGACTACGACCAGTTCACTTCACTGCGCATCCCTCTGGGACAAGGTCTTTCCGGTTGGGTCGCTCGCAACGAGAAGCCGATCACCAACGGCAATCCGGCCGCCGAAACTTTTCATCTCGGCCCGTCCTCGCCAAATACCACGCTCCAGTCTGCACTCAGCGTTCCGCTCCGTGGCCGCGACGGCGTCGCTGGCGTCCTGACTCTTTACCATCGCGAAAAAAACGCCTTCTCCAAAGATCATTTGCGCTTGCTCTTGGCTGCCAGTTCCAAGCTCGGGCTTTCAGTCGAAAATGCACTCCAATACGAGCAAGCTCAAAGCACCGCCAGCACCGACTACCTTACGGGCTTGCCCAACGCTCGCTCAATCTGTGATCACCTCGAAAAAGAACTCACACGCATCCGGCGTTCAAAAAGACCGCTGGCCGTGCTCCTGTGCGACCTCAACAGCTTTAAGAAGGTCAACGACAAGTTCGGCCACTTGACTGGAAACAAGCTGCTTCAGGAAGTTTCCGCCAAGTTTAAGACTTCCTGCCGCGAATACGACCAGGTCGGCCGGCTCGGCGGAGACGAATTCGTCTTTGTCCTTCCGGACATGACCAAGGACCTTGTCTCCGATATCGAGAAACGTTTGGCGCGGGCCGTTCGCGAAGCCAGCCGCAACGTTTGCGGTGAGCCCCTGGTGTCCGTCAGCGTCGGTAGTGCTTTCTTTCCCACTGACGGCCTTTCGGTGGAAGACCTTCTTTCTGAAGCGGACCGCAGCATGTACGAGAACAAAGAAAAGCATTATTCGAAGCTCCAGAACGTCTCCTAGCCGGGTGACGCATCTGGCAGCGCTTTTCTGCGTGGACAAGAATGAGAGACACCAAAACCTCCACGAAGTTGCTTCGTCTCGGGCTTCGCCGCCTGCTGGTTCTTTTCTGTCTGGGACTTGTCGGCGCGCTGCTTAGTGCCACCCTCGTGCGCTTCGCCCCGGGGAATGGTGTGTCGGAGCGTCAGCTCGATCCCCGCTGGCGCCCGGATAGTGTCGAGGCGTTGCGCCAGCAGGAAGCGCTCCACCAAGGGCTGCCTGCTTTCTACTTCCACTATCTCTCGGCGCTCGCCCATGGTGATCTTGGCGAATCCGAGTCGCTGCAGCGGCCCGTTCGCGAATTGCTCCGTCAAAGACTGCCAGTAACTGGCAAGTCGGTAGTTCGAGGCCTCGGCGTCGCATGGCTGGCGGCCGCGCTTTTGGCTTCGCTGGGGATCGCCGCACGCGGCTGGTTCTTCGAAGCTTCCACCACGGCTTTCAATAGTTTGTTGTTGTCTCTGCCCTCCGCGGTTGTCGCTATGCTGGCCGTTCAATGGCGAGCCCCGGTTTTTTTCGCGATCGCCGTGGCCGTGTTCCCACGCCTCTACAGTTACATTCGAAGTCTATTGGTTCGCTCTTACGACCAACCTCACGTTCTCGCTGCTCGCGCGCGAGGATTGGGAAGCAGCGCGATCTTTCTCCGCCATGTCCTACCGCTGGCGGCTCCCCCGCTCCTCGCTCTTCTTGGTGTCTCGTTCGCCATTTCTTTCGGCGCCGCCATCCCCATCGAAGCGCTTTGTGATTCTCCAGGTTTGGGCCAGCTTGCCTGGCAGGCGGCCCTCAGCCGCGATCTGCCCCTCATCGTCAATGTGACTCTGGTGGTTGCTCTCGTGATGCTCGCTGCCAATTCGCTCGCCGATCTGGTGGGACGCACTTTTGCCGCGACCGGGAGCGCCCAGTGAAGCCCCTTCAAAAAGTGGCGGTCTCCGTCCTCTGCGCGATTTTTGTTGCGATGGCCCTCGCCACCTTTCTGCTGCCTGCCCACTATGCGCGGCAGTACCGTGATATTCCCAACGCCGCTCCTTCTTCTGCGCATCCCCTTGGCACGGACGCCCTGGGCCGCGATTCCATGTCCCGTCTGCTCTACGGAACCCGCGTTTCCCTGCTCCTCGCCCCCGCTGCGGCTCTTCTTTCCACACTGATCGCCGCTTTCTTGGGAAGTGTCGCCGGTCTCCTGGGCGGCTGGTTCGAACGCATTGTGCTCGCAGCAACCGACCTCTCCCTCGCTTTGCCCTGGCTCTTTCTTCTGCTCGTGGTTCGCGCCTTGTTGCCCCTGGATGTTCCCCCGCTCGTCTCCGTCGTCATCGCTTTCTTGATGATGGGTCTGCTGGGCTGGCAGGCTTCCGTCCGCGTCATCTGCGCCGCCGCGCGCGGCGTCCGGGATTCCGATTTCCTTCTGCTGGCGCGCTCCACCGGCTGCAAGCCTGCCCGCCTCGTTTGGCGTCATGTAGCGCCAAATCTCCGCCCGCTCTTCTACGCGCAATTCTTTATCTCCATCCCTCTCTTCATTTTGACCGAAGCGAACCTGAGCATCCTTGGCCTCGGCGTCATGGAGCCGATGCCTTCGTGGGGTAACCTGCTGCGCGGCTTCGAGGATTTTTCCGCTCTCTCGGCAAACCCCTGGAGGCTGGTGCCTCTCGTTCTTCTGGTAATTGTGGTCATGTGCTTTCAACTTGTTCTTCCGCAGCAGGAGGTTACGCAGTGATACGCCGCGCTTTCTTGTTTCTCTCTCTAACGATCACCATGTGCGGTCCGGCTTTCGTCGCTGCACAATCCACCGCCAAGTCCGGCGGCGAGCTCCATTTCTGTCTCCACGGCGAACCAAAAACGTTCAACCCTCTCCTCGTCGAAGACAGCCAATCCGAAATCGTTCGCTATCTAACTGGGGGCGTCTTAATTCGCCTCAATCGCCAGACCCAAGCCCTCGAGCCCGCCCTCGCTACCTCGTGGAAAACCACTCCCGACGGCCGCACCATCAATTTTCATCTCCGCACCGGTTTGTATTTCTCCGACGGCACGCCCTTCACCTCCGAAGACGTTGCCTTCACCGTGAAATCCCTCATGGATCCTCAGCTCCACTCCCCCACCGGCGACTCTTTCCGCTCCGGTGATGGCCAAGTCAGCGTCCAGACTCCTACTGCAGACACAATCACTGTCACTTTCCCCGCCCCAGTAGCGGGACTCGAACGCCTCTTCGACCAGGTCGCCATTCTCTCCGCGCATTCGCCCAAAAAAGAAATGGCCGTCCTCGGACCCTTCTACGTCTCCGATTACACTCCCGGCTCCTATGTCCTTCTCCGCCGCAATTCGAATTACTGGAAAAAAGATAAGGAAGGTAAGCCCTTGCCCTATCTCGATTCCATTCGCCTCGACATCCAGAACAATCACGACATCGAAATCCTCCGCTTCCGTCGCGGCGAAATTCATATGATCAATTCTCTCGACGCCGATCTGTTCGATCGCCTACAAAAAGAATCTCCCGCCGCCGCCCACGACGCCGGCCCCAGCCTCGACTCCGAATTCGTGTGGTTCAACCAGGTTCCCACCGCCGGTTTTCCTGAGTACAAAAAAGTCTGGTTCCGCTCCACTGAATTTCGCAAAGCTATCTCTCTGGCCATCAATCGCGTCGACCTGGCCCGCATCGTCTACGCTGGCCATGCCCGGCCCGCTTACGGCCCCATCTCGCCAGCCAATCATTTCTGGTTCAACTCCGCGCTTCCTGCCCCCAAATACGACTCCGCCGCAGCCCTGCGCCTTCTCAGCCAAGCGGGCTTCCACCTCGATGGCGAAACTCTTCGCGACTCCTCCGGCAATCGCGTCGAATTCACACTCATCACCAGTCGAGCGCATTACCCGCACCTTTGACTATGAAGCCTGTCTACTCGGATTCACCAATAATGATCTCGACCCCAATAGTCAGATGAATGTCTGGCTCAGCTCCGCCGAAAATCACCAATGGAATCCCAAGCAATCCAAGCCGGCAACTCCCTGGGAAGCGGAAATCGATCGCCTGATGCAGTCCCAGGCCTCCTCCACCTCCGAAAAAAAACGCAAATCGGACTGGGACCGCGTTCAGCAAATCGTTTTCGAACAGCAGCCCTTCATCTATCTCATCAACCGCGACGCCATGTCCGCAATCTCTCCCGCTGTCATCGGCTCCGCGCCTTCGGTTCTCGATCCTCACGCTTTCTGGAACGCCGACGTTCTCCGCCTCGGCCCCGATCCCTCTCTCGGTGCGCAAAAGTGACCGAAGCCTCGCCACTCCTGTCGCTCAGGCTCTCCGTCGACTATCGCAACAATCCCGGAGTCCTCCGCGACGTCTCCCTGTCCATCCAGCCCGGCGAAATCCTCGGCCTCGTCGGACAAAGCGGCTCCGGCAAAAGCACTATCTCTCTCGCCATTCTCCGCCTCCTTCACTTGAAAGGCGGCACCGCCCGCGGCACTCTTCTCTTCAATGGCGAAGACCTCTCCGCAAAATCCGAATCTCAGATGCGCTCGCTCCGTGGCCGCGAAATCAGCATCGTCCTGCAAAGTCCGCTCACCTCTCTCAATCCCGCCTTGCGCATCGGCTCCCAGCTCAGCGAAGCTTGGCGCGCTCACGCCACCGGCACGCGCGAAGCGTGCGCCTTAGCTGTCAGCAGCGCCCTGAACAGCGTCAGCCTCCCGCACGCCACAGACTTTCTCCGCCGCCGCCCCTCCCAACTCAGCGTCGGCCAAGCCCAGCGCGTCATCATCGCCATGGCCATCCTCCATCGTCCCTCCCTGCTCATCGCCGATGAAGCCACCAGCGCCCTCGACACCATCACCCAGTCCGAAATCCTCACCCTCTTCGCTCGCCTCAACCGTGAGCTCGGTATGGGCATCCTCTATATATCCCACGACCTGCTCTCCGTCGCCGCCCTCTGCCACCGCATCGCCATCCTCAACTCCGGCGAAATCGTCGAATGCGGCCCCCCTTCCCAAATTTTCGGCGCCCCCCAACACCCCTACACCCAAAAGTTAGTCGCCGCCCTCCCCCGCCTCCCCATCTTCCCGCCCCAAGCCTCCCCGGCCTCCGTACCAGCCCCCGAGCCCGCCCTAACCCGAGCCTAAGCCGCATTGAGTGCGGGAGCTAGCTCCCGCTTTTCCTCCAACCACGCACCCTCATTCCTCCTCAATCTACCCACCTGCTCCAGTCACCAATCGCGAGCCCCAGTCACCAGTCACGAATCACCAGTCACCTTTTCCCCACGTACTATTGCAAATTCCCCCCGCCTCCTGTACGCTTTCAAAATGTCACTTTTCCCCCAGAAGAACGCGCAGCCCTGCATCTGTTGTATGTGCTGTACGCGTGTGTCTTCTGGCGCGGGGAGGCTGACCTCTTAAAGTCTTAATCAGCCTCAAAGCTTTTCGCACCCACCGCCAGAATCAACCGGCAGGTGGGTTTTTTGTTTTTGGAGCAAACGAGTTTCTAAGCAAATTGTAGAAAGCAAAAGGAGAAAGCAATGTCCGACTACAAGCATCCCGAAGTTCTGGTCTCAACCGATTGGGCCGCGCAAAATCTCAACTCCCCCAATCTCCGCTTCGTCGAAGTTGACGTGGACACCACCGCCTACGACCAGGGCCACATTCCCGGCGCCGTAGGCTGGAACTGGCAAACCCAGCTCCAGGACGGCATCCGCCGCGACCTCATCGACAAATCCACCCTCGAGAAACTTCTCAGCGCCTCCGGCATTTCCAACAACACCACCATCCTCCTCTACGGTGACAACAACAACTGGTTCGCCGCCTACGCACTGTGGCAATTGAAGCTCTACGGCCACAAGGACGTCCGCCTCATCAACGGCGGCCGCAAGAAATGGCTCGAAGAAAAGCGCGCGGTAACCAAAGATCCCGCGAACGTCGCGCCAGCCTCTTATCACGTTTCCGGCACCGACGAATCCCTGCGCGCCCGCAAGGAAGAAGTCTTCGCCATCGTCGACGGCCGCAAGCCCGGCCAGCTCGTTGACGTTCGCTCCGTCGATGAGTTCACCGGCAAAATCATCGCCCCTCCAGGCATGACCGAAACCGCCCAGCGCGCTGGCCACATCCCCCAAGCCGCAAACATCCCGTGGGCGCAAGCCTCCAACGAGGATGGCACCTTCAAGTCGTACGACGACCTCAAAAAACTCTACGAGTCCAAGGGCATCACCGGCAAAGACGAAGTCATCGCCTACTGCCGCATCGGCGAGCGCAGCTCCCACACCTGGTTCGTCCTCAAGTATTTGCTGGGCTTCAACCAGGTCCGCAATTACGACGGCTCGTGGACCGAATGGGGCAACCTGATCGGCGCCCCCATCGTCAACGAAACCCGCGCTGCCCAACCCGAACTAGCCGCCACCGCAAGGTGAGCGGCGGTTCGTTGTAGTGTGGCGGGTCTTTAGACCCGTCCGCTTGACGCAAGCAGCATAAGTTTGTAGTGCAGAGCAGAGAACTGGACGGGGGGAGCCTCACTCTCTCCGCGCTTCTCCCCTCCAGATCTCATTTCGCCCGAAGGCGCGGTCGCCAAGTGGTAAGGCAATGGTCTGCAAAACCATTATCGGCGGTTCGATTCCGCCTCGCGCCTCCAATCTTTCTCCCTTTCGCTCTATCTTCTCCCCCTATTGCTCTCATGGAACGTCCCAAGACCGTTTCCCCTGCCATCCCTGCCCAACCTGCATCAGAATAGAAGGACGAGCCCCGCGAACGGCACCCCTGCCCGTCTTCTTCGCATTCGGCTCCAATCGGAACGCTTTCAATACGCCGAAAGGACCTAATCGTATGAAAAAGCTCATCTTCTTGTTCCTGGCTCTGGCCGTTTTTGCCATCCCGTCCCGCGCCCAGTCTGTCGACGCCTCTCTCAGCTACTCCTATTTCCGCCTGGGAGGTTCGGGCGGCCTCAATCAGAACGGCGTCAGCGGCTCGGTCGCCTATAACCTCCACGACTGGCTCGGCATCGTCGGCGACTTCGGCGGTTACCATGCCTCTCCTGGCGGCACCTCTCTGAATACCTACACCTATCTCTTCGGCCCCCGGCTAACTCTTCGCAATCCCACCAAAATCAATCCGTTTGTGCAAGGCCTCCTTGGCGGCTCGCGCCTCTCAGGGGGCGGCGGCTCTGCCAACCAGTTTGCCTATAGCATCGGCGGCGGCGTGGATATCGGCTTGCTTCCCCATTTGGCCTTCCGTCCCCAGGTGGACTACATTGGCCTCGCCACCTCCGGCGGGCACACCAATTGCACTCGCGTCTCCGCCGGCTTCGTCGTCCACTTCTAACTGACGCGTTCTGTTGGCATCCTCATATCCATATAGCCACGCGGCGCGTGTCATCCCGCCTGCCCTGAGCGAAGTCGAAGGGAATCCCCGCGGCTTTAGCGGGGTGAGGCCTGCCCGCCGCAGGCGGGGATCTGCTCGTCATTTGTGTCGCCAGGGAAAAGTCGCAGAACAGAATCGTCGAATCACAGGAATTCAAGCAGGCGGGACAACGTACCAAATGTCTTTCATATGTTTGGTCAGTCGGGAGATTACTTCCAGCTTGGCTCAGTTCCACTATAGAACCAACATCAGAATAGGTCGGAGGGAGGCAGTCCTTGGGGGCCGCGAGAGAGTCAACTCCTGATTAGTCGCCGAACAGGACGAGTCAAGTTCTAGGACGGACCCGGTGGCGTGGTGTCGGGCAGCACCGCCGCGAGATAGGCGGCGAAGTTTTCGTTAAATAACGCGCCGGGCCGTTTTTCCCTCAGAAGCGCCACGGCATCCTCACCTTTCATCCCGAGACAGGTCAGCACCAATCCCGCGACCAGAGCCGACCGGTTGAGACCCATCCCACAGTGCGCCAGAACTTTCTCGCCGTTGGCCACCAATCGCGCCCCAAGCTTTGCCAGTGCATGCAGCTTATTCAAATTCGGCAGGCCCTCATCGAAGATGGGAAAGTAGACATAGAGCATGTGGTTGGGAATGTTTGGAATGCCCAAGTCGAGATCGCCGTCCAGGTCTATCACCGCAGTAATGCCCTGATCCTCGATCGACTTCCAGTCATCGATCGACGGAGAAATAAACAACTGACATTTCTCATCGAGCGGTACGAGATCCATCGAAGATTTTCCCCACTTATGAGTTCAACAGTAACGATTTGCCGAGAATGTTGCAATGGCTCCTGGCAAATCGGGAAACCGGACAATTCCAGTCCTAGGACTCCATTTTTCCGGCAACCGCTGCCTTACCGGGCACTAGGACCTAGGCCGATTCCACTTGTACGGTAAACGCGCGTTTACCATGACCTAGCCAGCTGATTTGACGCTTCCCGAATTGTTTCCGAGTTGCCTACGAATCCATTAGTGGCTGCCCGCCGCCGCTTTCGCCGCGGACTGAGTGAGCCAGGTTTCGAAACGCGTCTCGCTGAGTCGCGCGCCATCGCCGGGAACGAGTGTCTTCTCGCTCACCTCGATTCCGTAGTAGCGCGCCTTCGGGTCTGCGACAATCTCGCGCGGATCCTTGTTTGCGGCCAAGTATTGCCTGACGAGTTCATCGAGGCGAAACTTTTCCGGCCCCCCTGCTTCAACGGTGCCATTCACCGGCGCGCCCGTCGCGATCCGGCCTACCGCACTGGCAACATCGTCAGCCGCCATAGGCTGGATGAGTGCAGATGGCAGGCGTACTTTGTTGCCCTCGGTAGAGAAATCCGCGATGCCCTTGACGAATTCGAAGAACTGCGTAGCGCGGATAATTGAGTAGGGAATCGAAGAGGTTTTGATCAAGTTCTCCTGAGCCATTTTTGCGCGGAAGAAACCGCTTGCGAGCATACGTTCCGTTCCAACGACTGACAACGCAACATGATGCTTTACGCCTGCGGCCGCTTCATAGGCGAGTTGGTTACGGGTTGATGTTTCGAAGAAGTTCATCACCGCCGCGTCCTCCCAGGAAGGAGAGTTCGTTACATCAACGACCACCGACGCACCTTTGAGCGCTTCGGCCAGTCCCTCTCCGGTGAGAGTGTTGACACCCGATTTAGGTGATGCCGCCACCGCCTCGTGTCCCTGCTCACGAAGCTTCCGGACGAGTTTTGATCCGATGAGTCCAGTGCCGCCGATCACTACGATTTTCATGATTGCCACCTCTATTTTCCGTGTACCCCCATGCGTGTCCTCTGTCAAGCGCGGAACACTCAGCCGTTTATTCTGGGTGAACGCCTCAAAGACTCAATTCTGGTGACCCTTCCGCGGCGGCGCCCTTTGCAAATTGGCGAAGTTCAGCTTTGGGCACAGCAAATTCCGCGGTACCACAATCCAAACAGACAACAAGCTCCGGAAATACCCACACGACGGGCTTATCAATGTTTTTCAGTCCTGGAAAATGGATGGCTATCTCCACGGTGAAATTCCTCTGGTTGAGTGATCCGCAAGACTTGCAGGGCATTTTGACCCCCCGACTGGGAAAGGAGCCAGTATTGAGACATTATTATTATAATTGCGTGGGTATGATCCTTTCAAAATAAATCGGGGATGTTGATTTTTCCTTTTCTGCTTTTGAATACCCTCTTCCGGCGCTCAGTCAGAACTACTTCAACGTAACTTTCCCACTGAGCGGCAACGCTTGCGACGATCCTCCTACCATGAATGAGTACTCGCCCGGCAGAAGTTTCCATCCGTCGGCAGCCTCGTCGAAGATCGAAAGATACTTGGGGTCAACGCTTACGCTGACTTCCCTGCTCTCGCCGGGATTCAGCTTCACCCTGCTCCATCCCACCAGCCGCTTCGGAGGCTCTCCGGCAGCTGCAGGTAGTCCAGCGTAAACTTCAGCAATTTCCACTCCCGCTCGGCTGCCCGTATTTTTCACCGTAAACGTCACTGTCGTTTCAGTCCCCGGAGTCACCTTCAGTCCTGAGTAACCATATGTCGTGTACGAAAGCCCGTAGCCAAACGGAAACAACACCGGCTTGTTTTCGGCGTCGTACCATTTGTACCCAACTTTCACTCCCTCATCGTAATGAACGCTGAAGCTAGCCTTGGCTCCCCCCATGTTCAAGTCTTGGGCAATATCCTTCTTTCCCGGCGGGGGTGTCGCGATCTGCGGATGCGGCACATCCAGTTCGCTCCGCGGGAACGTCATCGGCAGTTTCGCGCTCGGGTTCACATCCCCAAAGAGAATATTGGCCACCGCGTCCGCTCCCTTGCTTCCGCCGTACCACGCTTCCAGAACTCCGCTCACCTTCTCCAGCCACGGCATGGTCACCGCCGTGCCCGTTTCCAGTACCACAATCGTACGCGGATTTGCCTCCGCCACCTTTTCGATCAATCGATCCTGGTTGTCTGGCAGGGAGAGGTTCGCCAAATCCATTCCTTCGCTCGTCCACTGATGCACAAACACGATGGCTACATCCGATTTCTTCGCAAGTTCCGCCGCGGCGTCCGCGCTTGCCCCGGAATCAAACTGCACGTTCGCGTCCGGAGCCTTGGCCCTCACCGCTTTCAGCGGCGAAGTCGGGAACCATATATGCTCCTGCCACTTCGCGCCGGGACGCCCCGGTGGATCCACCTGCGCCGATCCCCCTCCAGAGATCATCCCCATATCGGCATGCGTGCCAATAATCGCGATGGCATGCACTTTGTTCCGCTCGAGCGGTAGCACCCCGTCTTTGTTCTTGAGCAGCACTGCGCTTTGTTCCTCGATGCGCCGCGCCGTCTCCAGCCCGCCCTCCACGTCCACGACGCCCTTCTTCACGGGATAGTCGACGAGTCCAGTGGCAAACTCGGCGCGCAGTACCCGGCGCACATGGTCATCAAGCTCACCGGCCGGCACTTTCCCCGCCTCTACGGCCTCCTTGAGTTTTTTTCCAAAAAAGTCGTCGAACGGCTGCTCATTGTCCAATCCCGCTGCCGACGCCTTCACGGTGCTGTGCGTTCCCGCCCAGTCGGACACCACAAATCCCTTGAAGCCCCAGGCTTTCTTCAACACGTCCGTTAGCAGGTATTTGTTTTCGCAAGCATAGTCGCCATTGAGCGCATTGTACGAACACATCACTGCGCCCGGATTCGCGATTCCGATGGCGATCTCAAACGCCAGCAAGTCGCTCTCTCGCAGAGCGCGCTTACCGATGACCGAATCCACGTCGTTGCGACCGCTTTCCTGGTCGTTCACCGCATAGTGTTTTATATCTCCGAGCACGTGCTGCGCCTGCTCACATTTCATGCGGTTGCCCACCAGCGTGCCTGCCAGGATCGGGTCCTCGCCCATGTACTCAAACGTTCGACCGTTGCGCGGCTCCCGCGTGATATTCGTGCCCCCGCCGAGCGTCATGTTGTAGCCTTGCGCGCGCAACTCCCGCCCGATCAACTCCCCGTATTCGCACGCTGCGTGAATATCCCAGCTCGCCGCCGATCCGACATTCGATGGCAGCGCCGTCGAGTACCGCCCATTGTCGCCGCTGTTCCGCACTCCATACGCGGCGTCGCTCATTTGAATAATCGGAATGCCCAGCCGCGGAACGCCCAGCACAAAGCCCGCCCCGCCATTTCCCAGATGCGCCGTCGGATAAGGATCCCGCCAGCCCGGCATCCCATTGCCATGCATTAAACCGATTTTCTCGTCCAGCGTCATTTCCTTCAGCACCAGGTTCGCCCGCTCATCCGGCGAAAGCATGGTATTCATCCACGGCCAGTTGTGTTTCTCTTCTGCCTGTCCTTGCGCAAAGCCCCTCGCAAAAAAGGGCCCCACGACCACGGAAACGGCAAGTATCGCTGCAAGTAGAAAAGGCAGACGACAACGCTCAATCATTTTATGACCATCCCCGGACTCAAATTTACGTCCGCCATCATATCTGTTTCTTGAGTCCTGTGCATCGAAAACAGCGGCATTTCCGATGCATCCGCAGCCTACTTTACAGACTAGCTACGGCTTGAGGTGTGTACTCGGGCTCCAAATCGCTCTTGACCTTCGATAGCTATGTGATACAATTCTTCTCAGGTAAATCTGCGTAGCTCTCCTCTGGTTTCCACTTCTGCCATTTCCTGAGCCGCGCACTACTCTGCACAACCGGTTTCGGGCGTCTCGAGGTTTGGCTTTGGCAAGAAATCTTAGCTTTCTCGCAATTGGGCAGTGTTGCAAACAAAGAACTTACTCCGGCGTGTCAAAGTAATCGTAACTACCTTTAGAATCAACACTTCCATAAGTGTTGATTCTAAAACAACTTAAAGTCCCTTTAGAATCAACACTTTTGAAAAACAGGGGAGGGGGAGCCCAGTTATTGTTAACCAGATTTCCGGGAGGAAATCTGTCCTGCCTGTCCCGACCTTGTCGGGGAGAGCCATCACGACGATAGAACATCCCGACCCTGTCGGAAAGGAGCTCGCTTCGGTCACTGGCTCGTTCCTAGGCCGTAGCCAATTCCTTCAATAGCGTCTTGCCTTTGCGGAACCACGCCCGCTCGCGCCTCTGCATGTACCGCGGCAACGTTCGCTTCTTCGCCAGGAGTTTCTCTGCCCACTCGCGCGATTCTTCGCGCTGGTTCGCCGTCTTCAGAAAACTCGCATAGTTGTACAGCGTCTCCGGTGTCGTCGAGATCTGCGTAACCTCCGCGAACAACTGGCCTGCTCGCTCCAGTTGACCGGTCTGCGCATACGCATTCGCCAGCAGCCCCGCGGCCCGGTGATAGTCGAATTT
>WNFQ01000700.1_pt1 | contig 22703 bp, 18 predicted proteins | sample 5400171 | NCBI WGS metagenome assembly WNFQ01 (sample SAMN13153356, study PRJNA577476) | soil metagenome | isolation source: 20 cm soil under Madrone tree | place: USA:California | collected 2016-06-14 | reverse complement strand
ACCTAGTTTCTATGCATTTCGCAGCGGCTACGCGGGCTGTACGTCACGGCCGGCCTTCCGCAGAGTTCGCAGGTCGAACTCACTGCGGGCACCTCCGGGGTCTCATCGCTTTGCAACCCATGCTCCACGCGCACATCGTTCGCTTTGAAAATCGAGACGAAGGGCGCTGGAGAGGCGGCGCTTTCCACGTTGGGCCTTCCACCGGCTTCTTCGCGTTCCACCAGGCACATGGCGGCGACGACTTCGAACCCGAATTCGCGGGCGGCTTCGATGGCCTCGACGGTCGATGCGCCGGTGGTGCACACATCATCGGCAATCACAACCCGCGCGCCCTTTTCCCGGTAGCCCTCAATGCGCTGGCGGGTGCCGTGTTGCTTTTCCCCCTTACGAACCAGGAAGCCGCTGAGTTCGCCGCTCACAACCGAAACAGCGACCACGATCGGATCTGCCCCCATGGTCAATCCGCCGATGGCTCGTGGCTTCCATCCCCGCGTGCGGATCTCCTCCAGAAAGACTTGACCGGTGAGTTGCGAACCCCGGGCGTCGAGCGTAGTGGTGCGGCAGTCGACGTAATAGTCGCTGGTACCGCCGGAGGAAAGCTTGAACTCGCCCAGCTTGAACGACTTGTGGGCGAGCAGACGCAGCAATTCCTGGCGTGCAGTCGACATGAAGTTTCAAGATAACACAGGAGTGAGAAGTGCTCGGGATGAGGGATGACGCGGCCGGATTGTGCTTAGTGCTCAACCGGAAATTCTTCCGGCTCCTCCGCGAGAGGCGAAGATCTCTCCTGCCATCGTGGCTCTCAAAATTCCCAAATTGGAATAGCCCCTAGATAACAGACCGTGTTTAGAAGGCCCAGGCCGCATCACGGAGTTCCGGACAGGGAAAAACCATCACTTGACCTTCAAAGTGCGTCTATAACGCATCCGTGGCAATTTATAGGCATGCTGGCGTGGGTTGGCGATCCAGGTTGGCGCCCTACCGGTTTTCAACGACTTAGCTGGTAGTGAATGAAACTTGAGTGGGATACAACCGTGATGGTGGTCGCTGGCAAAACGACGCAGCGCTACTGATTGAGTCTTTCCATGTGACGGAAGCCGCCCGTGCCGATGAAGGCGACGACGAAAATCGAGGCATTGTAAGCCATGTGCATCAGCACGGTGCAGGCTACGGACTTCTTAAGAGCGCGCACAGTCGTAAGCGCGAGGCCGACCAGAAAGATCACGAGCACGGGTGCCCAGTTGTATCTCAGCTGCGAAGCGTGAATCGCTGCGAAAGCGACCGCAGTCAACACGATCGAGACGCGCATGCCGAAGCGGCGCGCCAGCACTGGGTAGAGGAAGCCACGGAAGAACAGTTCCTCGAAGAGGGGAGCAAACAGGATTCCAAACGCGGAGAGGATGTAAGCATCGCGGGCCGTTTTGAAGAATTCATCCAACGGCAGGTGCTTCGGCATTGGAAGCAGAACGGCAAATGGCAGCAGGCATAGCTCGAGGCCAATGCCCGCAAAGAGATAGGTTGTCCAATGTGGGGGCCAGTTCCAGCGCAGCGCATCGAGAACGCGGCCGGCGCTGCGACTCTGCACGATCATGTACATCAGGCCAAAGAGCAACAAATAGGCCAGAAGTTGGCCGCCGACAATCGCTTGCGGCGAGGTCGCGGCCCGCGCCCAGCTGAGATCCGGCAAAAAGTACGAATGCACTACGTAGCCGACCAGCAGAACGCAAACGCCGATGGTGACAAGCGTGAGAGCGGCCAGCGCGAGCACGTCCCATCCGCTCCAAGGAGGATCCTCGATCGGCGGCGCCCCCGGGGCCATTCCCGGCAGGCCATCCATGCGTGTTTCGGGAACGGGCGGGGCGACTTGTTCTGAGATCGGATTGGATGGAGAAGACAATAGGGATCCGTTGTCTAACTGAGGTTCAATTTACACCAGGCCGCGGCAACCACGCATTGCTCTACGCTTTACGCCGTGCGCCGTTGCCGTTGAAAAAGGGTAATAAGGCCTGGCCGGTGTAGGACTTCTTCACGCGCGCCACCTGTTCGGGAGTGCCTTGCGCGATTAGACGGCCGCCGTCTTCGCCGCCTTCAGGGCCTAGGTCGATCAGCCAATCGGCGTTGCGGATCACGTCCAGATTATGCTCGATGATGATGACCGTGTTGCCAAGATCGGTAAGGCGGTGCAGGACTTCGAGCAATTTCTTGACGTCGTCGAAGTGCAGGCCGGTGGTCGGTTCGTCTAGTAAATACAATGTCTTGCCGGTCTGACGCTTGCTTAATTCGCGAGCCAGCTTGATTCGCTGTGCTTCGCCGCCGGACAGCGTCACGGCCGACTGGCCCAGGTGCACGTAGCCCAGGCCTACATCGACCAAGGTCTGCAGCTTCTGCTTGACCTGCGGAATGTTTTCCAGGATCTGCAGCGCGTCGGAGACCGGCGTTTCCAGCAGGTCAGCGATCGAGTAGCCCTTGTACTTCACCGAGAGCGTCTCGTGGTTGTAGCGGCGGCCTCCACAAACTTCGCAAACCACGTAGACATCCGGCAGGAAATTCATTTCGATTCGGCGCTGGCCTTCTCCCTGGCAGGCCTCGCAACGTCCGCCGAAGACGTTGAAGGAGAAGCGTCCCGGTTTGTATCCGCGTTCGCGCGATTCGGGCAGCATGGCATACAGATCGCGGATCTGCGCGAAGACTCCGGTGTAGGTCGCGGGATTCGAGCGTGGCGTGCGGCCGATTGGTGATTGATCGATGCGGATGACTTTGTCGACGGCGTCGGCGCCCGCGATGGATTTGTGCTGGCCGGGTTCCTCGCGGGAACGGTAGAGCTGGCGAGCGAGAGCGCGGTACAGGATGTCATTGACCAAGGTGGACTTTCCGGAGCCGGAGACGCCCGTCACCACCGTCATGACCCCCAGCGGGAAAGTTACGTCCAGGTTCTTCAGATTGTTTTCGCGTGCGCCCAGAATTGAGATGACACTTCCGTTGGTGTGGCGGCGCTCGGGGCGCATCTCGATCTGAACTTTGCCGGAAATATACGCGCCCGTGAGCGAATCGGGCTCTTTCATGATGTCGGCCGGAGTGCCATGGGCCACCAGGCTGCCACCATGGCGTCCGGCGCCGGGGCCAAGGTCGATCACGTAGTCGGCGCGGCGGATGGTATCTTCGTCGTGCTCGACTACCAGGACGGTGTTGCCAAGATCTCGCAGGTTTTCGAGCGCTGACAGGAGACGGTCATTGTCGCGATGATGAAGTCCGATAGAAGGTTCGTCGAGCACGTACAACACACCGCGCAGCTTGGAGCCGATCTGCGTAGCCAGGCGGATGCGCTGCCCTTCGCCGCCGGAGAGCGTGGCAGCCGAGCGGCCCAGCGAGATGTACCCCAGACCGACTTCATTCAAAAACTGCAACCGTTCCACGATTTCGTGAACAATGCGCCCGGCGATGAGTTCTTCCCGTCCACCCAATTTGATCTTCCGCCCAGCTTCCAAGGAACGAGCGACGGACAAGCCGGTGAAGTCGGCGATCGACATGCCATTGACCTTCACGGCCAGACTCTCCGGGCGCAGGCGCATTCCGTGGCAAGTTGAGCATTCCGTGGCCGACATGAAGTCGAGCAGCCACTCACGGTAGGTATCGGAGGACGATTCTTCGAGGCTTTGCTTGAGGTAGCCGAGAATTCCTCGGAATCCGGTTTTCCCGCCTTTGCCGGCTTCGCCGTACAGCAGCAGGTTCTGAATTTTCTCCGGAAATTTCTCAAATGGCGTACTGAGATCAAAGCCATGGGCTGCAGCTGCGATCTGCAGCATGTGCTGCAAGTTCTGCGAGCCCGCACCTGGACCCAATCCGCCGTCGAGCAGGGGTTTCGACCAGTCGACGATGATCTTGGCGGGGTCAAAATCGTACTTGCTGCCCAGGCCATGACACTCGGGGCACGCGCCATACGCGCTATTGAAAGAGAACGAGCGCGGCTCGAGCTGGGGGACGTTGATGCCGCAGTCGGGACATGCCAGGCGCGAGGAGTAGAGCGTCTCCTCTCCTCCGACTACCGCGACCTGTACCAGCCCACCCGCCAACTTCATCGCCAGCCCGACGGACATTTCCAGTCGATGCTCGATTCCGGGTTTTACCAGCAGACGGTCGATCACCACCTCGATGGTGTGATTCTTGCGCTTGTCCAGATCGATTTCGTCCTGCAGGTTCAGCAGTTCTCCATCCACACGGGCGCGAGTAAAGCCGTGCTGCACCAGCTTCTCCATTTCCTTCTTGAATTCGCCTTTGCGGCCGCGAACGATGGGAGCCATCACCATCACGCGGTCTTCCGGAGTCAGCGACATAACGCGCTGGACGATCTGCTCCGCGGATTGGCGTGTGATGGGGCGCCCGCACTTAGGGCAGTGCGGCACACCGATCGAGGCGTATAGAAGGCGAAGATAATCGTAGATTTCGGTAATTGTGCCAACCGTCGAGCGAGGGCTCCGGCTCGTAGTCTTCTGCTCGATGGAAATCGAGGGGCTCAGCCCGTCGATGGCGTCCACGTCAGGGCGCTCCATTTGATCGAGGAACTGGCGAGCGTAGGCGGACAAAGTTTCCACGTAGCGGCGCTGCCCCTCGGCATAAATGGTGTCGAAAGCGAGGGACGATTTGCCGGAACCGCTCAGTCCCGTAATGACAGTGAGCGTGTTACGGGGGATTTCGACGTCGATGTTCTTGAGGTTATGCTGGCGCGCCCCGCGTACGGAAATCTTTGTGATGGCCATTGGAAGCCGGTCGTAATGTCCTTCGGTAATGTGGACGGGTCCCCAGAAATGTTGGAAAGTGGGGGTGCGCACTTCTACATATGTATCTTATCGGTCAACAACGACCAGCGTCAACGCGGGTAGAGTGAAGAGGCGGGGCGCGGCGGCTGCGGTTGATCACGCTAAGCATCTGTAGACAGGCAGCTTAATCGGATAACGGGGACGGGCTGAACTTGAACGCATTCGTGGCAACAATCGTACTTTTTTCCACAGTCCTTGCCTCAGTGGGCTTGGGCGTGTGGGCGGCTAGCTGGGCGGTGAATGGCATCCTGGATTCGTTTGGACGACGGCCGGAGCGTGAGGCCGCGCACGTCCTAGTGCCTAGCCAGACGCAAGCTGCCGGTGACTAATTCTGCTCTTTGAGTGAGACCTTCCGGGCTCCCCGGGACGGCCGAATCCGCCGAGAACCTCCTTCCTGCTTCTGGTATCAATTCTTCGGTAGATACTTCCAGAAAAAACCTGCTTACGGGCGTTTGCGAGGCGGCTAGTCCGGCTTTTGCGAATTGGGGGCTTGCGTGGGAGGCTGATTTGGGATCAGTCCCGAAGGCGACTGTCCCGGTTGCGGGGGCTGCTGCTGTAGTTGCTGCTGGCGCTGCAACTCTTGCAGCAGTTGCTCTGGCGTCTTCGGGGTTTGCTGCTGCGCGGGATTCTGGGCCTGCGCCTGATCCTCCGGAGGCTCGGCGCCGTCGGCCGCGTCAGCTGAGTCTTCTTCGGCGCTGTCGTCCGCGTCCGCCGGCGCAGCAGCGGCACCACCCTGCTGGACTGCGGGAGGCGTGTATCCCCGTGGAAAACCGCCAGGCGGAACGCCGGGACGGCTGGGCGAAGCAACCGAAGCGGTCTCGGGTGCGGACGATTTAGGGGTCAGCACAACACTCTGCACGGCGGTTGGGTCGGTTGTCGAACCGACCATCACGTAGTTGAAGTGGGTGCCATTGAGCAACTCCGCGAGCACGGTGCGGGCGGGGCCGGGACCGATGTCGGCGACCACGCGCTCGGTAGCGTTCGGGGGGATCTCCATATCCGCACCCGTCAGTTTGCGCACTGCCCGCAGGACGTCTGCTAATGTCGAGTTGTGGGCCACTATGCTCAGTTCTCCGCCCTGGTAGCTCACTTGAGGAGCCACGGTGGGCGTTTGGTCGAGTGGAAGCGGTTCCAGAGGGCTGGGGGTGTAGGCAGGCAATACTGCCGCTGGCGGATCTTTCTTGACCTGCTTTTTGACAGGCTTCCGAACGCTTCCCTTCTGGGCACTGGCCGCCGGGACAAACCCCAGGGCACAGACGCACGCCGCCAGAACGATTGTGGCGAATCTCGCAAAGAAACCTGACATGAACCCCCGCGACTTAAGCTTGGAATTGGGCTCCAGCGAGTCGCAACCCAGGCCCTTCAGTAAGCGGATTATAGCACCGGCACCGGGGGGGGCCGACCGAGGCGCGAAGGGATTCTTGACTGGCATGCCAATAGCGAATAAGTTGCCGGTATCGAAGTATGGCCTGAGACGGGCCGACGTTCGAAAACCCATGTGTGTTCTTAAGATCGCTCGAGTCGCTCTTTCTTGCGCCCAAAGATTGGGCTTCGCGGTAATCCTTTTCGCCGTGGTCATTAGCGCCCACGGGCAAACCTGCCTTTCTTCCGACGACATGGATGCCGCGACGCGCACCGAGCTGCAAACGGTTGCCAGAAAGTACTTCGATCTCGCGGCTAAGGGGGACGTGGCCACGCTCCGGCAGGATGCCATCCCGAGCGTCGCCTCGAATTTCGGCGGGATCGAGGCTGCGGTGAAGGATCATCAGGAAAATTTCGCTGGAGCACAGGCCACAGTGCGGCCTCCGTTCTTGCTTAAGGCGGACGGCAAAGATCCGCTGGAGCGAGCGGAGTTCCTGTGTGGTGTTTTCGGCAAGACGGGACAGACGGCCAACAGCGCCGTGTTTGTGATTCCAAACCTGCCTCCGGGTGAGTATGGCGTAGTGATCCTGGAGGTAGCGGGGAAGGCTCCGTCGACGTTGTCGTTTGTCTTGCAGAAACTGGGGAGCGAATGGAAGCTTGCCGGCTTCTACGCCCGGGTCGCGCAGGTGGCTGGACATGATGGGCAGTGGTTCCTGGGGCGCGCGCGCGAGTTCAAGACGAAAGGCCAGAATCGCAATGCCTGGCTGTACTACGTGCAAGCGCGGGAGTTGCTTGCGCCCGTGCCTTTCATGAGCACGCTGCTTACGGACCGGATTTATGACGAATCGCAGTCGGTGCGTCCGACGGATTTGCCAGCAGGCGGAAACACGGTCGATCTGGCCGCGGGTGGCAAGACTCACAAGCTCACCGCCGCCTTCGTAGTGGGAGTGGGGAATGACCTAGACCTGGTGGTGAAATACTCGGCGCCAGACATTTCCAATACCAACCAGACTTACCAGGAAAACGTGGCGCTGATCCATGCGCTCGTGGCCAAGTATCCGGAGCTGCGTGATGCCTTCACAGCGATCATTGCGCGGGCCGTAGATCCCTCGGGGAGGGATTATGGGACGATGCTGGCGGTGAAGGATATCAAGTGACAGTTCTCAGTTCCCGGTTCTCAGTTAGAACCTGGACTCCACCACAGAGAGACCAGAGAGGGTCTTTGGCAGAACCGCGGCAGAATTTCTGGTCCTAAGTTTTTCGTCCCCAATCTTCAGATCACGCCGCCACTTGATTGTAGGGACATTGCCAAAGGTTTTTTCTCTGTGTCTCCGTGTTGAATCCGATTCTGAGAACTGCGAACCGAAAACTATTCTTCCAGCACACACTCTTTCGGTTCTTTGTCTTCCCGCATTCCCAAAAACACCGGGGCTCGTAGTTTGGTGCCGCCTTTGTCGGTAGAATGGGTCCATTCGCCGAACTCGATTTCCGCGACCAGTTCGGGTTTGACCCAGTGAACTTTCTTTAAAGCTTCCACCTTGCCATGGAAGGGATTGCTATCGGTGGCCAGTGCTTTGAGGCGCTTCCATAGGGCCGCCAGCATCTGGTGATCAAAGCCGCTGCCGGCCAGGCCTACGTGAATCAGGTTGCCCTTCTTGTCATAGAGCCCGAGCACTACGGACCCGAAGTAAGGACGGCTGCCCTCCGGTTCGCTGTAGCCGCCGATCACGCACTCGATGCGATGCTTGATCTTCACCTTTAGCCAGTCGCGGCTGCGGCGCGCTTCATAGAGGCTGTCGCGTCTTTTGGCGAGGATGCCTTCCAGTCCCTTGTTACGCGCGACTTCGAACAAGCCTTTGCCATTGGCAAGGAAGTGATCGGAGAGGCGCACGGTATCGCTGGGAGTGATGAGCAACTCGGCGAGGGTGGCTTTGCGGCGCTCGAGCGCGACTCGACGGAGGTCGTAACCGTCGAGGTAGAGCAAGTCGAAAGCGTAGTAAAGAACCTGGACCTCGGGTTTGGGGGCGACGCGCCGGCCGCGTTCGCGGAATCCGGTGCGCTGCTGCATCAGGCTGAACGAAGACCGGCCGTGCTCGTCGAGGGCGACGATTTCGCCATCGAGAATCGCGGTCTTGCCTTGAACGAATTTCGGCAGGTCGTGCAGGTCGGGATACTGCGCGGTGAGCTCATTCTGGTTCCGCGAAACCAGGCCCACTTGACCTTTTTCGATGAAGGCTACGGCGCGGTAACCGTCCCATTTGATTTCGAAGAGCCACTCGGGGTCATCGAAGGGTTGCTCGATGGAGGTGGCGAGCATTGTTTGAATTGATGTTGGCATGGGGGCGCGGACGGCGCCGGGAAGATTCTTGGGAGAGGTTTCAACCACAGAGGACATGGAGGGCGCGGAGGGTTTTGGAACTGCGACGCTTTTGGATTGCTTAATGGACTTGGAAGTGGCTGGCGCTAGGCGGACTTCAACTTCGGGTTCTTCGTTTTTTTTTCCTCCGCGGAACTCTGTGCGCTCTGGGGTTGCACTTTTTTCGCGGTCGTCTTTTTCGCGGCTTTTTTCTGATCTAACTTGGCCACGGCATCCGCCAGCCACGCGGCCTTCAGCTTGCCACGGCCGCCGCCGGGACGGCTACGCCACTCGGCGGAAGCTTCGTCGCCCGCGATCTCATCCATGCTGCGCTTGGTCAGAACGGAACTGTCGTAGTGGTCGATGTCGTAGTCTTCGACCTCGTGCTCGTCATGCTTCTTGATCAGCAGCCACTCGTTGCCTTTACTTCCGGCGCGGCGTCCGCGGATTCGAACCAGGGCGAAGTCTCCCTTGAGTCGCTTGCCTTTGAGGCGAAACTTCAAGTCTCCTTTGGCGAGCATGGCGTTCGCTTCGGCGTCAGTGCCCGGCACGTACTTGCCATCCACAGGAACCGGCGACAGCGGCTGCCATGTGCCGACGTCCCATACCATGACCGAGCCGGCGCCGTAGTTGTCGGCGGGAATGTTGCCCTCGAAGTCGAAGTAAGAAACGGGATGATCCTCGACCTGCATCGCGAGACGTTTGTCGGCGGGGTCGAGGGACGGGCCTTTGGGGACGGCCCAGGACTTGAGGACGCCGTCGATTTCCAGGCGAAAATCGTAGTGCAGACGGGAGGCGCGGTGTTTTTGCACGACGAAGCGGTGTGCGGATTTTTTTTCAAGCTTGGGTGGCGGTTCGGGCGTGGCGTCGAAACGGCGCTTCCGTTTGTATTCGTCCAGAGACATCCAGGTATTTTAGCGAGTCAGTCGCAGTTCGACTACAGTGGCTACATGCTCGATGGTTGGCAGGGAAAAAGGGTTGGATGGTGGCAGGTGGTCAGTTCTCAGCTCTCGGTTCCTGTGGCGAGCATGATTTGTCGGATTAAGCCAATGGTTTCTGCATGAAACGCGAATATCCAGATACGCCGCTGGTGGGAGTTGGAGCCGTCGTCATCGAAGACGACCGGGTTCTGCTGGTGAAGCGCGGGCGCGCGCCGTTGTTCGGCAAGTGGTCAATTCCGGGAGGTGCGCTGGAAGTTGGCGAGACGCTGCGCTCGGCCGTCGTGCGCGAGGCGCGCGAGGAAACCGGGCTGATGATTGAGCCCGCGGAACTGTTGGGAGTTTTCGAACGCATTGTGCCCGACGAGCAAGGGCGCATGCGATATCACTACGTGCTGATCGATTTTCTCTGTCAACGTGTTTCCGGCGATCTGGCGGCGGCGGACGATGCGGAAGAGGCGCGCTGGTTCCATCGCGAGGAACTAGTCGACCTGGAGTTGGCTCGGGAAACGGAAGAGGTCATTCTCAAGGGGTTTGAGAAAGCGGCAGATTCGCGATAGTTGTCCTTCCTGCGCGGCAAGATGCGATCGGGAAGAACGTGGGCTTGCCATGGCGGATCAATGATTCGCCGGCACCGTTGAAAATCACGAAACGAAGGGGAAGCGACTAACGCCAATCGAAGAAGTGCAACACTTCGCTCTGAAAGTGCCGGTGGCCCTTCTCCAGCTGGATCATGTGTCCGCCCTGGGGAAGGATTACGTAGCTCTTATCGTGAGTCGCGAGTTGCCAGAAAAAGGGCACGAGATCTTCTTCCTTCGCGGCGAAATCTTTCTCACCGTGGAGGATCAGGGTAGGTACGGTGATTCGAGCCGGGTCCAGGATGGGCAGATTCTTGTATTCCATAAAGACATTTGGCCGCTGTGGGTCCATTTGTAGCCCGTCTTTGACGCTCTCCCGAACTACGTCTTCTTCAAACTGGCCGGGCACGAAGCCGTCGCGGAAGTCTTGTTCCGTGGTCGGTCGGGACTTGGGGAGGGGGTGTCCCCCGTTCTCGATTCTTTTCCGATTGTATTCCCGGAAGTCCGCGGTTCCCTTCCAAAAACCGCTACAGAAGACCCACCTGGCAACTTTTTCGGGATGTTCCATCACATAGACTCCGGTTCGTTGCGAGCCGGCGGAACAGCCGAGTAAGTTGATCTTCGCGATCCGCCGCACGTCCGTAATGTGCTGGACCGCGGCAGCAATGTCGGCGGCCGCAGAATGAGCGTCGATCCAGTCGGTGGAGGTTTTGTCGGAGTGGCCGTATCCGTGGATGTCGATGGCCCACACGTCAAAGCCATTGCGGGCCAGGAAATCCATCAGGGAGTAGTCTCGAATCTGGAGGTCGTAAAGCGATCGGCCGGAGCGCGTGCCGCCATGAACGAGCAGGACAACTCTGCCGGTGCGCGAGAAGGTCTGCAGCTGGTCCTCCTGGTATTTCTCCCACAGGTAGATGCGCAACCCGTCGCGCATTACATAGGATTCCTTGCCTTGGATGGGAACCACGCCGGGCAAGGGAAGCGGTGTTGTCGTGGACTGACCCCGCGCCGTGGTGGCGGGATGGCGGTCAGAATCGCCCAGACTATGGTGCGCCGCGTGGATACTTGCGTCATCGTCCTGCCCCCTGGGAGGGATGTTCGTTCCGGAGACGGGGCCCTTGAGCGCGGGGTTCATTTTAACTCCAGTTGATCCGGGCGACCCCATCCGCCGATGCAGGCGGGCAGCTCCAGGCTTTGCATTGCCTATTAGTTAGCCTTGGAGCCAACCTCGATGAGGCGCTTGGTGATCAGGACCATCCCCAGAATCTGCGTCCATTCCGACACGATATTGCCGACGACTTGTCCCCAGCGGCTGTTGGCGTCCATGGCGGTGAATGCTGCGACCCAAGCGACGCCGGTAATTAAGAGAAAGATTGTGAGCGAGTGTTCGCGTAGGAACTCCAGCAGTTTCGAGGGAAGAATGCCCTTCGGTTGCTTGCTCTCGGAAGAGCCCTTTTCGTACAGGTGCTTGGTCATGAGAATCGTAACCACGACGCCTGTCCAATCGGCGATGGCATTACCAAAAAATGCGCCCAGATGGGTCGAAGGGTCGGAGACCCGGTACAGGGCGAACCACAAAATCACAACGCCACACGCGGTCAAACTCAGAGAATGCTTGCGGAGGAACTGCTTTGTGTTGCGACTTCGCTTCATGGAACTACTCTATAGGGCAAGGACGGAAACGCGAGGTGAGAGAAAAGCATCTTGCGGACGCGAGATGGATTGAGCTTCTCGCTCTCGCCAGCGCGGCTGGAAGCCGCGCTGGTGATCGGGCCGTCCCTACCGGACTCGATCGTAATTGGCGGTTTCCCAGCGCCGAAGCGGCCCTGGGCTAAGTTGGGTTTGCTCCTGCGGAGCGTGGATTCTCGTGCAGCGTGTGCCTTCCATCCACGAGGTGATCTTCAGCAACCCTCCCGGCCAGTACTTCCAGGCTGCCAACGCAAAACGGCCCGCGCACTTTTTAAGCACGCGGGCCGCCGGTGGTACTGTTGGGATTGACCAAGAGGTGGTCACTCTACGTGGCCTCTTCGGCAACTCCGGGTCCCAGCACGACCTGCTGCTGGGCGGATCGCAACCCTAACTCACCGGTAGTGTGCGGGCTGTAGCATCCCTTCGGACCTTGCGGCACGTCGGGAAGCCCCGCTTAGAGCGACCGCTCTAAGTCGCAGCCACCTCACCTGGTCTTTTGATACTACTGCCATCTGAACTTGTCATCCGACCACCTCCTTTCCGGTGTAATCGCAGATTAGTACGACAACCCGGTCCACGTCAACCGGCACGAAAGTGTTGTAGCCGTAGGAATCGCTGGGGTCCGAGTATGCGGGAATCTGCGGGTCTGCCACTCTACTACTGAGAATTGTCTTGAGACGACTACAGTATTTTCGATATGACGTTGGGGATAAGGATCTCTTCGTTGTATCGCGTGCTTGTGAGAGAGTGACAGAAGGGTAGGAGGGCCAATGGTAGGTGTTTCGCGCGACGACAACCTGATGGACATCCTGACGCCTACTCAGTTTCGTGTCACCATCCTGGTCGGATCAGGCCTGAAGAACACCGATATCGCGCGCTTGATGAATACCACCGAAGGTGTTGTGAAGAATTTCATTCGCGATATTTTTGCGCGCGCTGGGATTTCCAACCGCGTTGAGTTGGCATTGCGCTACACCAGCGAACTGGAAGCAGGTGTGTACGATCAAGAATGCCTCGACGAGGAGATCGCGGAATTGGAAACTCGCGCTGAGCGCCTGCGAGAGGCGGGCTAAACCTGGCGCCGACGGATTCGAACACCGCTAGCAATTTCTATTCGTGCCTTTGGCATTTGCTCCGCGAGGCAAAATCTAGCCAGCCGGACAAGACGGAAACGTGGTGGTGTTGCAGCCGTCCCTACGGGAGGGGCTGGTTGGTTGGTACGCCGAGCATGATCGATAGCTTGGGGGTGAGAGTCCTCTTCACAACCTGAAGACGGTGAAGGCGAAACGGAAACCTGTCGAGCGGCGCAGCTCCTCCGGCGAACGACGACTTGAACCTCACGGTCCCTTGCGCGCCCAACTTACTGAACTGCCGGATGCGGACCCGCACGTCCTGGTGGTGTGGCGGGCGAGAGTGGGGGACCACTCCCCCTGTGCCAATTGCTTTCCCGCCACGAAGTGGTGGGCTATTCTCAGGCACCCCTCTCCGGTGCGCAGGGGTTGGAGCGAGGCGCCGGCTTGCGCGTCGATGCGATCGCGGGCGAATCAAGGTACGGCTTTCTTCATCCCACAAATACAAGAATGCCTGTACTAAGGGCACTGTCCCAACGGCACCGTACCTGTCAGATATTTGCTCATGGCGGATCATTTGGTTAAATCCAGCTTACAGATCGCAATTCCTCGTAAAGAGTACTGGGGCGTTGCCGGAAAGGGGGTTTGCTTGGGCGCAACCGGCGCGGTCTATTCCATGAGCAAGGATGAACGGTTTTGCAAGTCATCGTGCTGTTGTTGCATACTCTACTGCTTTTCCAAATCGGCCTTACTCCGCGCACGAAAGCGCAGCCGGAGTCGGCGCCTGAGAAAAGCCCCCACGGGACCCTGAAGACACCCTGCGAGAATTGCCATACCCCGCAGGGTTGGAAACCGCTTCGTAACGTTTTAGAGTTCGATCATCGCAAGACTGGTTTCGCGCTGCGCGGGATGCACAAGAGCGTTGGTTGCCAGGATTGCCACAGCGACCTCGTGTTCGCCAAAGTCGGCAATCAATGTCAGGACTGCCACGCGGATATCCATCGCCGAAAGAATAGCGCCCAGTGCGATCTCTGCCATCGCGACACCGGATGGCAGGTGTCGATCCACAACATAAATGAGCATCAGGACCGCTTCCCTCTGATCGGGGCGCATGCGGCGGTCGACTGTTATTCCTGTCACAAGGTAGGCACGGTCGGTCCCTTTAATCGCCAGGGCTTGTCGACCGAGTGCGTGAGTTGTCACCTGGACGACTTTCGAAGGACAAAATCTCCCAACCACCAGGCACAAGGGTTTTCCACGGATTGCCTGCAGTGCCACAGCATCATGGACAACTGGTTGACTGCAACCACTCGAGCGTTGCACGTGCGGAAGTAGTCGAAGAAGAAAATCGACATCGGCGGAACCACCGTCAGCAAAGGAAAAAATCATGAAGGTTCTAGCACGGTTTTGCGTGCTAATGCTGATCGTGTCCCCGGGCCTGGCTCGGAACACGGAAACACACACAGCGGAGATCCAGAACGTGAGAGTTCTCTCTGACGGAGACAACCTCAGGGTTGAAGTGAAGCTCAGTGGGTTGGTGAATCCCAAGGTCGTGGTTGCGACCCATCCAGACCGCCTGGTTCTAGAACTACCGAATACGATGACGGGGGGAGTGCGCCAGCGCATTCCCGTGAATCAGGATGGCGTCAAAGGAGTGCGCATCGGACAGGGTAATTCGTTAACCCGGCTGGTGCTTGACCTGGATCATTCCCGGGCTTATGGGCTCGCCACCGACGGCGACACGATCGCGCTAACTGTGCTGCCCATGACGGCGGGCAATGTTGTCCCCGAAGTGGCTTCGGGGATCGCCTCTTCGTCTTCCAAGTCATCCGACTCACCGACTTTGATCGCAAGCGCAGCGGGATTGAACGGAATCGAGGGCTCTGGAATTCCAGCGGCAGTTCGTGTGGCCAGCAAGCGCACGCGCATGGGATTCAAGGTGAAGTACGTGGCCGAGGGCGTTGTCTACTTGGCCGGTGGTCGCAGTTTAGGGCTTGAAGAAGGGATGCGTCTGTCGGTACGCGAATCGAGGAAGGGAGCAACTCGCTTCATCGCGGCGGACGATGACAGCCCGGTCGTTGCTGAACTGCAGGTAGTCTCGGTGGCGGATACGTCCGCCGTGACGGAGGTCCATGGGGCCAAGCGTGACGTCAAGCCGGGAGATTGGGCCTACTTGTCGGCGGAAGAAACCGACGCTCTGGCGGCGAAGCGGGCGTTTCATCCAATCCTCCGAGAGCGTTCGCCGCAGGAGAGTTTCACGAGCGGGTCGAGCCTGTCGGAGCCGACACGGGCACGAACGCAGGACACTCCTGAACCCGAAAGTCGGATTCGAGCGCGGGTCGGGTTCGACTATAGCGGCCTCAGCGCCAGTGGCTCGTCCATCGGAAGCAGTTCGCAGGTGGGTTTTGTAGCTCGTACGGATATGACGCGGATTGCCGGCACACACTGGAACCTGGAGGGATACTGGCGTGGGCGCATGACGCGAAGATCACGCACCGGTGAAGATACTTTGCAGGACATGTTGAACAAAACGTACACCATGCAGCTGACGTACGACAATCCGGACTCGAAATGGGTGGCGGGGTTTGGGCGGCTGTATCTGCCGTGGGCTAGCAGTCTGGACACGATTGATGGTGGATACGTTGGTCGCCGGGTCGCTTCGGGCGTTACGGTTGGCGTGTTTGCGGGTTCGACGCCCGATCCGACGTCGTGGCACTACAATCCCGATCGCCGCATCGGCGGGACGTTCGTCAATTTTGAAGGCGGTAACGAAGATTTTCGTTTCACCAGCACGACCGGGGTTGCGCTGAACACCATCAAGTGGCAGCTCGATCGTCCGTTCTTGTTCCTAGAGAACGGAGTTTCTTTCAAGCGCTCGGTTTCGGTGTATCACGACCTGGTCGTCGATGCGCCGCAGGGGCTGACCACAAATGGGATCAATCCCGGCGCTGGCATCAGTCGCAGTTACCTGACGGTACATTTTCAGCCGTATCGGCGCGTTTCGTTCGACATTTACCACAACTACTTCCGAGATGTGCCTACGGCTTCGACAGCGCTGGTCGGAACCGGGCTCGTGGACAAGCTGCTCTATCAGGGTGTGAGTTTTGGAGTGAGGGTCGAGCCGGTCCGGCATTTCTTCCTGTACACGACGCTTGGCCAAAGCGATAAAACGGGCGACACAAGACGAACCCTGAACCAGATGTATGGGTTCACCTGGGACGAGATCGGGCGAACCGGGCTGCGCACGGACTTCCGCTATTCGAAGTTCGCCAGCTCGTTCGGTCAGGGAGATTACAAAGTGCTGACGCTCTCCCGCCATCTGGGTGACCGGATGATGTGGGATGCGCAGTTCGGAAGCCAGAACTTGGTTTCGTCGTTTACGGTGAACAACAGTGCGAAGTTTGTGGATACGTCGCTGGATATGAACCTGGCCAACCACACATTCTTCCAGAGTGGATACACCGTGGTTCGAGGCGCGCAGATGAACTACAACCAGTGGTATACAAGCATTGGCTACAGGTTCGATTCAAAGCCAGCGGGAAAGTAAAGCGGGCCTTTTCCATCAGAAAAAAGCTTTTAACCCCAAAGGTCGCAACGGAAAACCCGCGAAGGAATCTCTTCGCGGTCTTAGCGATCTTCGCGGTGGGGCCGGTAGTACGGAATCACCTGATCAAATGCATTCCAATTGCTCGGGTTCGCACGGGTATGACCTGCGAAAACCGTAAGTAACCTCGTAAGAGGGAAAGTTTGTTTCTGTAGATGCAGACCTTTCCGACAGTACATGTCCGAACGCTATCTGGTTGATTGTCCTCTCGCATTCCTACACTAGAAGTATCCCCACAGGGAAGTCTGTCCTCCCCAAGTTGCAGAGCTCTCAGGCTTTCCAGCGGTAGGCGCCGGTTTGCGGCAGGCCGAGATAGGCCAGCACGCGGCAGGCGAACTCACGCGCCAGCACGTCGAGGCTATTGGGACGGTTGTAGAAGGTCGGAATCAGCGGGAATACCGTCGCCCCCGCGTCGGCAGCGCGGTACATGTTGCGGATGTGGATCTTGTTGAGCGGGGTTTCCCGCACACAAAGGATCAGAGGGCGGCCTTGTTTGAGAGTGACGTCAGCCGCCCGCTCGATCAGATGGGAGGCGATGCCGTTGGCAATACGAGCGAGCGCTCCAACACTGCAGGGCAGGACGATCATCCCATCGCTGGGATAGGAACCGCTGGCTACGTTGGCTCCGATGTTGGCATTGGCTTGGGGCTGGATTTTTCGGGAGGATTTGCCGAGCAACTGGGCGACCAGGTTATTGCGTCCTTTGATGCTGAGTTCCTCGGCCAGAACGCGCAGGGCGCTGTCGGAGGCGATGAAGTTCACGGTCTTAATGCGTGCGTCGCGCTCGACCGCGAGCAGCAGATGTTTGAGGAAAATGGAACCGCTGGCCCCGGTCGTGGCGATAGTGAGGTTTTGAGGCTCGCGCTTGGGCAAACGGACTCCTGGGCTGTGATCTGTCGTGCTGGTCGCGAAGCTCGAGCATAGGTAGGACGTGGTTGGGAGTCAAGGCGAGGGCGGGACGCCCCTTCGACACGCTCGGGGCAGGCTCTCGGGACAGCCGGCGGGACGCTGGCGCTACAACGGGCAATGATGGGAAACGACGCCTATTTGCGATCGCGCCGTTCAGCTGCGCAGTTGCATGCGCTGGAGGGTGTAGAACGCGAGATCCGTGCCAACGATCCCAACGGGCGGCGAAAGTATCTTAAAGACTTCAGCGCGGCGTACCGCTCTTATCAGGCGGTTCTCGATTCCACCCAGGTGCATGAGGCCGTTCGCGGAGCTGATCTGGTTCTGATCGGTGATTATCACGCTCTTCCGTGTTGCCAGAGATTCACCGCGTCAGTTCTGGAGCAGCGAGCGCTCGCGGGGGACCGGCCTGTGGTGCTGGGGCTGGAAACAATTTTCGCGCGCGACCAGCACATTCTGGACGAATGGTGGCGGCGCGAGATCGACGAAAACGAACTTCGCCAGCGCATGCGCTTTCAACTGGATTGGGGGTATGACTGGTCTCCGTTCTACGAGTTGCTCGTCACCGCTCGGGAACATGGGGAAGCCATCTACGGGCTGGATTGCATGCCACGCGAGGACTTGCGCAAGATCGGTGCGCGCGATCGCCACGCCGCGAACAAAATCGTCGAAGTCCGGCAAAAGCATCCCTATGCTGTGATTCTCGTTTTGTTTGGCGAGTCGCACTTGGCTCCCGCGCACTTGCCGCACGCGTTGCAGGAAGTACTACCTGAGGAGAGCACGCTTACGGTCTTGCAGAACGTCGACGCACTCTACTGGCGGGCGGCGGGAGAGCGGCGCGACCGGGTCGAAGCGGTGCGCGTGACCGATGACGTCATCTGCGTATTCAATGCCACTCCCCTTGAGAAATATGAGAATTACCGGCTGTGCCTCGACCGTTGGCGACAGGAACCCTCGGACGCACCCGATCTCGCGCCCACTGTCTACAATCTGATAGACGGCCTGGTTCGCTTCCTCAAAATTAACCGCTATTCCGAGCACAACACCACGCAGCCGAAATTCCTGGTCGATTTGTTGCCGGAGGTCTATTTCCGGTCTTCGGACGCCTTACTACATCGATTGCTCTCACGCAAAGGAGTCAGCGAGGAAGAGCGCGCCGCCATGCTGCAGCGCGTGGAGGACCGTGGCTGCGCCTACCTGCCGCAGGTGAATGCCTTCTACATGCACGAACTGCAGATGATGTATGCGGCGGAAGAGGCCGCGCGGTTTCTGCATCATGCCTGCCGCGGGTTGCCCGCGCGGGTGGCGGCGCGCGACGAGGCGGCTGACGAACCGGCGGACTTTTTCTACGGTCGCGTTCTTGAGAATGCTCTGGCGTACTTCGGATCGCGGGTGTTGTATCCCGCGCGCCCAGCCGTGCGGGAAAGCGACGTGCGCGATCTCAGTGACCAGACGCGCGAGGATGTGGAACGCCAAACCGGTCTGCCGTTTGCCGAAGCCATTCGCACGCTGAACTTCCTGTTGCTCCATCGATCGCTGGAAGTGAATCCGCGACAGTGCGAGGAAGTGCGCGGCTCATTGGATGAGGGCATTCGCAGCAGCGGCGCAAAGTTCGAGTACCTGACCCAGCAACTGGGCTATCTGCTAGGTTGCGACCTCTACGATGCCTACCTGGAAGGCCGGGTCACTCCCGGATATGTGCGGAGTCTGTTTCTGGCGCACGTCGAAGAACCGTCTGCGGCTCGCAGTCTCTACTTCGATCTTGTGCACAAGCTGCGCGGGATGCGACGGAAGACGAAGTAGCAATCAGCACTCGGCAATCGGCATTCCGCCTTTGACCCGGTGTGCTCATGGAACAGCCGGGAGTGCAACGGCCGCTTTCCAGGGTAATCGAAAGCCACGAAGGGGAGATGCTAATCTGGACCGGTCGCTGGCTGAATGCTGAGCGCTGATTGCTGAGTGCTCCTTGAATTCTGATTCCATTCGCGAACTATTCGACGAAGTTCGCCGCGGGAAACTTTCCCCGGACGACGCCGTGGCGCGTTTGCGGCACCTGCCTTTTGAAGACCTGGGATTCGCGAAGGTCGACCATCACCGCGCACTGCGTGTCGGCATGCCCGAGGTGATTTTTGGGGAGCGCAAGACACCCGCACAACTAGCCGCCATCTTTGCCAAGCTTGCCAAGCATGGTGGCAATATTCTGGCAACGCGGGCGGACGAAAAGCAATTTGCCGCGGTAAAGAAAAAAGTGCGGGGTGCGGAATATCGTGCTGTCGCCCGCGCCATCGTGCTGCGGCGCGATCCCAAGAAGTACGGGAAGGGAATCGTCACTGTGGTCTCCGCCGGAACCAGCGATATCCCAGTTGCCGAGGAGGCGGTCGTCACAGCCGAGGTGATGGGGAACGACGTCCAGCATCTGTATGACGTCGGAGTCGCTGGGATTCATCGGTTGCTGGCGAATCGCGAGGCGCTGTCCAAGGCTCGGGTCGTGATCGTGTGTGCCGGCATGGAAGGTGCGTTGCCCAGCGTGGTAGGAGGCCTGGTGGGGGTGCCGGTTATCGCCGTGCCCACGAGCGTCGGTTACGGTGCGGCTTTCAAAGGAGTAACTGCGTTGCTGGGCATGATGAATTCGTGCGCTTCGAATGTGAGTGTCGTGAATATCGACAATGGGTTTGGTGCGGGGTATGTCGCGTCGCTGATTAATCGGTTGTAGCGACTGACCGAGGTGGGTTGATCCGAAGGAAAGTCAAAAGCTAACCGCCAAGGGTGCTAAGGTGGCGCGAAGGGCGCAAAGCAAATCGTAAGGGACGCAAATCTCTCCGCCATGCGCTGCAAAAAAAGAGGCACGGCTTGCGCCGTGCCTCGGAGAGAGGAGTGGATTACAACCCCTGTTTGGAACCGTTCTCAACCACCAGGTTGTTCTCGACGCTGAAGGCGCCGAACAACTGGTTGGCTCTCATACCCGCGATCGTCTTGTCCATCTGGCTGTCCACCGTGCCGTAGAGGCTGATGTGACCATTGTCCACGATGATGCGGATCGGCCGTGCCGGATCGATGGCATACTTTCCTAACGCCGAGTAGCCGTAGATCGCTCGCAGGGCGCGCCGGCGCAGGCCATCGTCGAAGTTCGAGACGGGCGAAACCTTGACGTCGTTGACGATATCTTTCACGCCCGGCATCCGCTGCACGATCGACAACGCGGAGTCCCTGCCCACGTCATTGTAGGTCTGCCCGCCGAGAGTTACGACGCCATCCTTGACACCCAGGGTGAAGTAGTTGAACGCGCTGTCGTACCAGCCCACGCGGTCATAATAGAGTTTGCGTGAGAGCTGCTCGGTCAACTGCGCATCGGCCACTGTAGGTCCGGCGACCTCGATCAGGTTGCGGACGCCCTGCACGTTCTTCAGCTTGCGAGCCGTCTTGGCCGCATCCAGTTTGTCCTGGTACAGACCGACGGTGCCCGTCAGGGTCACAATGCCATCTTCGACATTGGTCTTTACTGCCTGAAACTTATTTTTTTCTGCGAGCTTCTTGGTGACGCTTGTCTGAATGCTTGTGTCGAAGCGGATCGCGTTTGCCGACTGCGCTACCGCACCCACGCTCAGCAATCCCGCCAGCAGAAAGGAAGAAATAATGCTTGTTACTTTTTTCATTTTTTGTACCCTCTTGAGGTTTTACACCCCCAATTAACTAACTGTTCAGTTAATTATTCGATGCTCGAGGGGGAGTCTGGGATGCTTCCGACGGGCAGGGGGTCCCCAATTTCCGTAACCTGTTCCCTAATAACGACTTGATGGATCGTTGGATTGACGATTTCTGTTGTAACGACTAATATTTTGGCATGACCAGGCTTGGGGTGCCGCCGAAACCGAAGGAAGGCACGGCCGGTCTGGAAGAGCGGGCCTACCTGTCGCTGCTGCGCACTGCCGACCGTCTTGAGGGCAAAATGGCGGAGTGGCTCAAACCCCATGGACTCTCACCAACCCAGTACAACGCGCTGCGCATCTTGCGCGGTGCTGGAGTTGACGGCCTTCCCTGTACCGAGGTGGGGGCGCGCATGATCAGTCGAGATCCGGATATTACGCGGCTGGTGGACCGGTTGGAGAAGCGCGGGTTGGTAACGCGCAGCCGGGGGACGGAGGATCGGCGGGTGGTTCGGGCCAGTATTACGACAGCAGGTTTGGAATTGCTTCGCAGACTCGACCAGCCGGTGAGTGCGTTTGTACGAGGGATGATGGGACATTTGCGGACGGAGAGATTGCAGGCGTTGACGCATTTGTTGGGAGAGGTGGAATCGCGGGAGTAGCGATGAGTCAGTGGCTTACTCCGCGCCGGAGCGGGGGTGGAGGAGTGAAAGTCCGAAGTGAAAAATGTCGCTGCGCCTGGGGCTGTCGCCGCGGAACGCAAGGTCCTTCGAGTGCGTTGGCTTCGCCTCACTCCGCTCAGGAGGACGGTTTTTTTGAGTGCGGTGGCTTGGTTGGCGGGATGACATTTTTGGTGGGTGCGGTGGTTGGGTCGAATGTACTCGGTTGAATGTGTTTGTGCCGGTTCGTTCGAATAGCTTCTGCCTTGGCTATCGGCGGGATTTGCGGCGACTCGGAATTGCGGTCGCAAGAACCTTTTTCTTTGCCACGAGAGTTGGCTTTTGATTACGGCGATGGCCGCCTTCCTTGAATACCCTTGCGAAGATTTTGTCGATGTTGCGGAGTTGACGCTTCAGGTCAAACGCGTGTTCGATCTGGCGGGCGGGAACGTGGCTGGTGATGTTCTTGTCTTCGAGCACTAGCTGGTGAAAGTCCAGATCCTCCTTCCAGGCACGCATGGCATGGCTTTGCACCATGCGGTAAGCGTCTTCGCGGGAAACGCCGTGTTCGACCAGGTCGAGTAAAAGCTGTCCGCTGAACACCAGTCCTTTTGTGCTTTCCAGATTTGCCAGCATGCGCTTGGGGTAGACGAACATGGTGTCGATCAGGTGGGTCGTCTTCTGGAGCAGGTAGTTCACCAGGGTTGTGGAATCGGGCAGGATGATGCGTTCCACCGAGGAGTGTGAAATGTCGCGCTCGTGCCACAAGGGCACGTTCTCGAAGGCTGCCTGTGCATTCGAGCGCACCACTCGAGCCAGCCCGCTGATTTGTTCGCAGGTGACCGGATTTCGTTTGTGCGGCATGGCCGAGGAGCCCTTTTGTTTCTCGCTGAAGAACTCTTCGGCCTCGCGGACTTCGGTGCGTTGGAGGTGGCGGATCTCGGTAGCAATTTTGTCCAGCGTGGAGGCGATCACTGCCAGCGTCGCCAGGTAATGCGCATGCCGGTCGCGCTGGATGACCTGGGAAGAAATGTCAGCGGCTTTCAATCCCAGGCGTGCGCAGATTTTCTCTTCGAGTTCCGG
>WNFQ01002269.1_pt1 | contig 22739 bp, 22 predicted proteins | sample 5400171 | NCBI WGS metagenome assembly WNFQ01 (sample SAMN13153356, study PRJNA577476) | soil metagenome | isolation source: 20 cm soil under Madrone tree | place: USA:California | collected 2016-06-14 | reverse complement strand
ACCTCAAAGTTGGTTACTTCCTCCTGCGTCCCCGCGCCGGTCGTCTTTCCTGTGTTCGCAATCTGATAAACGGTGCCGTGAAATTTCCGGTCACCGTACGCGTCGATCTTCACGTTGGCCTTGTCGTCAACTTTTACGTTTACGACGTCGTTCTCATTCACATCCACGCGCGCCTCCATGTGGCCGAGATCGGCCACGCGCATTACTTCCGTTCCCGCGAATTGCCCCGTCGCCACGATGCGTTCGCCCAATTTGCTGTTCAAAATTGTCACCGTCCCATCGATCGGCGAATAAACCGTTGTCTTCGAAAGTTGATCGCGCGCCTGACTCGATCCCGCTTGCGCGCGCTCGATTTCGTGGAGCGAGCTCTCGTAGGTATTCTTGGCCACGTCGTAAGCGGCCTGCGCGGCGTTGTATTCTTGAATAGAAATGGTTTTCTTCGCGAACATGTCGTCGGCGCGCTTAAGATCCTGCTCCGTCTTCATCATCGTCGCTTTTTGTTGAAGATTCGTCGCCTTGGCCGAGCTGATGGCTGCCTCCTGTTGCTCGAGCAGGGCCTTGTAGGAATCCGGCTTTACCCGGACAAGCAGATCACCTTTGTTGATCGCCTTTCCATCTTCGACCGGCAAATCAATGATCTCACCGGCCACTTCCGGCGAAATTTTTACCTCGGTTTCGGGTTGAACTTTTCCTGTCGCCGAAACCGTTTGTACGATGGTTTTGCGAATCGCCTTTTCCGTTGTAATCGGAATCGGTTTCTCGCGTTTGCTCCAGATTATGGAGGCGACGATGCAAAGCACGATCAGCCCGATCGAGCCGCAAATGATTTGCTTTTTGCGCCGGGCACGACGCTGTTTCGCGGTGAGCGGCGCGGGGGCAGGTGTGCTTACGGTTTGGTGCATTGTAGGACCGGTTCTCGGGGTGAAAGCGTCAGGGTTAGTTGGTTGTTGGACTCTTGCAAACGAAATCCCGTTCATGATAGCGTTGGGATGCAGCGAGAAAGGGCTTTGGATTCAGCTAATTGCCACTTCCTTCGTTGATCCTGTCCGCTGATTCCACGGATTGATCCCGTGGCGAGCTCCAATTTGCTCAATTGCCCATGCTGCGTGTTCTGCGATCAAAGGCTCCGGGTCGGCTGCCGCGCGTTTGAGCGCCGGAAGATCGGATACGTCGCCTGCATTGCCCAAGGCGACGCAGACATTGCGGAGAAAGCCGCGGTGCTTAATTCGTTTGATCGGCGAATTTCTAAAAAGCTGGCGGAACTCAACGTCGCTCAGTCTCAAGTATTCCCGTAAAGACATGCCTGTCGTCGATTCGCGTGCCGAGAAAGCTGTTTCGTGAGAAACTTGGGCGAACCGGTTCCAAGGACAAACATCCAGACAATCGTCGCATCCGAAGATCCGATCTCCGATAAGCGGTCGAAGCTCCAAAGGGATGGAACCTTTCAGCTCGATTGTCAGGTAAGAAATACAGCGACGCGCATCGAGTCGATGAGGAGCAGTAATTGCTCCAGTCGGGCATGCTTTGATGCAGCGCTCACACGTTCCGCAGCGATCTTCCACGGGTTGGTCGGCCAGCAATTCAAGTGTCGTCAAAATTTCTGCGAGAAAGAACCATGTTCCGAGCCGCTCATCGATGAGCATGGTGTTTTTGCCGTGCCAGCCAATGCCGGCCTGCGCGGCATGATCGCGCTCCAAAATCGGCCCGGTATCGACATAACATTTTTGCTGTCCGCCAAAGCCCCGGAGAAACTGGTCGATCTTGTCGAGCTTGGCCTCGATCACATCGTGATAGTCATCGCCCCACGCGTATCGCGCGATCGTTCCTGTAGCGGCGGTCTGCCTGCCGCGCCGGAGCTTTGCGGAGGCGGGCGACCGCCGATTTCCTTCTCCCTGAAAATAATTTAACGCCAAAACCACAATCGACTTTGCACCAGACAAAACCTTCTGTGGATCACAACGCTTCTCTTCGCCGCGTTGCATGTAATTCATTTCGCCGTGTGCGCCCTCGCGTAACCATTCGCGGAATTCACTCGCGTGGGTCGGCATATCGCAAGTCGCTATGCGACACGAATCGAAACCAATCTGTCGCGCAAAGGATATGAGCTGCGCCTTCAATTGCATTTTCGAAATCTGAGTCGTCATTTTATAGCTGGGATCGGCTTGTCCGTCGTAGCCTCGGCGACGGTGGATGACCCCGTTGCCCAGTTGCGGCCGAGCTTCCTAAGCTTGCTCAAAATTGCCACTGCAACTTCCTCATCCGTGAGCACTGACGTATCGATACGGAAATCCCCAAGTTTGGCATAGAGCGGCAGCCGCACTTGCAACATTTGCGCAAACGCCTCTCTTGGATTCTCGCCTTGAAGTAAAGGCCGAGTCCTCGCTCGCGAGGCGCGTTCGAAAAGCGTTTCTTCGTTGCCGTCCAGCCAGACAATGACGCCAAGCCGTTTCAAGAAATCGACATTCTTTGCGCGTAACACGATTCCACCGCCCGTGACGATGATCGTCGGTTTTGCCGGGGCGAGTTCACCAAGCGCTTGAGTTTCCGCTTCACGAAAGCCTTGCTCGCCGTATTTGGAAAAGATTTCGCAGATCGACATTCCGAATTTCGAGGCAACGATGTCATCGGTATCGACCAAGGCGAGCTTCGTTCGCCGCTGCAGGCAGCGTCCAACGCACGACTTGCCCGCGCCCATCATCCCGATGAGGACAATCGATTTGCCGGGTGGATTCACTGACCAATATCTCATTAACACCTATAGACGGGAAGCCCAAAAGGTGAGTTTGCTAGCGCAAACGAATCAAACGCCCTACAATTTGGCCCATGCCTGAATCAAAGCCTCTAGTCGCCATTATCATGGGCAGCAAATCGGACTGGGAAACGATGCGGCACGCCGTGGAAACACTGAATCATCTTGGTGTGCCGAGCGAAGCGCGGGTACTGTCCGCTCATCGCACCCCGGATGCGACTGCAGATTTTGCGCGGAAGGCAGCGGATCGCGGCTTGCGAGTCATCATCGCTGGTGCAGGCGGCGCGGCGCATTTGGCTGGGGTCATTGCTGCGCACACCTGGCTGCCCGTTCTCGGTGTTCCGATTCAATCGAAGCTTAATGGACTCGACTCGCTTTTATCCACTGCACAAATGCCGGGTGGTATTCCAGTCGGCACGTTGGCGATCGGCGAAGCTGGTGCAAAAAACGCGGCGCTTCTCGCCGCGGCGATTCTGGCGATTTCGGATGAAGAAATTCGCAAGAATCTCGAAGCTTTCCGCAGGAAACAAAGCGAGAGTGTGTTGGCTGCGAAATTACCATTGTAGGGCGTCTGTGTCAGACGCCGCGGCGTTTCACAGAAACGCCCTACAATTTGATCCGAGGTGAAAACCGACATTTCAACCGACCGCGCCGCGGCGGTTGAACTATTGCGCAAAGGCGAAGTCGTTGCATTGCCGACAGAAACCGTTTACGGACTCGCTGCTGACGCGCTGAAGCCGATCGCTGTCGCGAAAATCTTTGAAGCAAAGGATCGTCCCCGCTTCGACCCACTCATCGTTCACCTTCCGAACCGCGACTGGCTTGGGAAAATTGTGGATCTTCCGGTCCAAGATCGGCAATTGATCTTAAAGCTAGCGGACAAGTTTTGGCCCGGACCGTTCACGATGGTTTTACAGAAACGCGAAATTGTTCCCGAAATTGTGACAGCGGGTCTCGATACAGTGGCGGTGCGAATTAGCGCGCATCCCGTGTTCGCAGAAATCGTGTGTGAATTGGATCAGCCGCTGGCTGCTCCGAGCGCGAATCGATTCGGCTGTGTCAGCCCAACAACCGCGCAGCATGTCATGGACGAACTTGGTGGACGAATCCCGCTCATCATCGACGGGGGGCCAACGGAACATGGAATTGAATCGACCGTCGTCGCTGTTCGCGGCGGCAAGATCGACATCCTGCGCCGTGGGCCGATTACAGCCGAACAATTATCCGAATTTGGAAAGATCGACATCGTCATGCCAAGCCGGAAGATCTCTGCCCCGGGGCAACTACCCTCGCATTACTCGCCGAAAACGCCGTTGCGTCTAATTGACAATGCCGAATCATTTTTGCCGCAAGAAAACCAGCGCGTCGGCTTGCTAGCGTGGAATCCGGTGGAACTGGAGAAAAAATTCGCGGCAGTTCGCCTCATAAGTGAGAGGCAGGACCTTCGCGAAGCAGCCGCGAATCTCTTCCGCCACTTGCGCGAACTCGATCAATCCGCCCTCGATCTTATCGTTGCGGAACGAGTTCCCTCTCGGGGACTCGGCGCGGCGATTCTTGATCGGCTCGAGCGTGCGTTGCACGACCAGCCTGTCGCGCCAGGCATGCCTGAATAAATCCTTTGAAGAGCGGGTGCGGTTTGTTTGGTTTGCTTTGGAATTCGGGATGATATTGGCAGCCAACAAAATACGGGTGATCGCGGAGCTCGATCAATTCAGCGAGGGTGCCATCCGGCGATGTACCTGAAATCACGAAGCCTTTTGCGTTCATTCGGTCGCGATATTTCATGTTGAACTCGTACCGGTGCCGGTGTCGTTCGGTGACTTCTGTGTCGCCGTAGATTTTTTCAGCCAGCGTACCTTTGATAATTTGTGTCGGCCACGTGCCAAGCCGCATGCTTGCGCCTTTATTACGGACGCCACGCTGCTCCTCCAGCAGCGAGATCACTGGGTCCGGAGTGTCCTTGTTGAACTCAGTGCTATTCGCGTCTTTGATTCCACAGACGTCTCTTGCGAATTCGATTGTGGCTACCTGCATGCCAAGACAAAGACCGAGATACGGGATCTTTTGCTCGCGCGCATAACGCGCAGCGTTGATTTTTTCTTCAATACCACGAACCCCAAATCCGCCGGGGACTAAAACGCCAAGTATATCCTTGAGTTGGCCATCGACATCGCGCTCCAACGATTCGGCATCAATAAGCTTCAGATCGATTCCGCAGTCTTCGCTGGCAGCGGCGTGGGTGAGCGATTCGTAGATACTTTTATATGCGTCACGGACATCCATGTATTTCCCGACTACGGCGATCTTGACGCGCCGTTTCGGACTGACGATGCGCTCGACGAATTTTCGCCAGTCTGCCAGATCGGGTTCAGGAGTTTCCAGATGCAACAAGTCGCACACTAATTTGTCCAGTCCCTCGGCGTGCAGCGTCAACGGCACTTCGTAAATTGTGTGTTCGACGTCGGGTTCCTCGACAACCGCTTTCTCAGAAACGCTGCAAAACATCGAGAGTTTGCGACGCACGTCGTGGTCGAGCGGTTTTTCAGTGCGGCAAATCAACACCTGCGGTTGCAAGCCGATCTCGCGCAGCTTTGCCACGCTTTGCTGCGTGGGTTTTGTTTTTAATTCGTGCGCGGCCTTGATGTACAGAACAAGCGTGACGTGCATGTTTACCACGTTTTGCGGGCCGACTTCGAGGATGAATTGCCGAATCGCTTCGAGAAATGGAAGACCTTCAATGTCCCCGGTCGTACCGCCGATCTCGGTGATCACAACGTCATATTTGCTTTCATCGGAAAGTTCGCGGATGCGATCTTTGATCACATCGGTCACGTGCGGAATCACCTGCACGGTTTTGCCGAGATAATCGCCGCGACGCTCCTTTAGAATCACGGTCTCGTAAACCTGCCCGCTTGTCAGGTTATTGTGTCGCGTGAGGACACAGTTGGTGAAGCGCTCGTAGTGGCCAAGGTCGAGATCAGTCTCCGCGCCATCGTTGAGCACATAAACTTCTCCGTGCTGGAACGGGTTCATCGTCCCGGGATCAACATTGAGATACGGATCAAATTTTTGGAGAACGACTCGCAGACGACGGGCTTCGAGCAGCGTGCCAAGCGAAGCCGCGGTCAAGCCTTTGCCTAGCGAACTGACGACGCCACCCGTGACGAAAATGTACTTCATCGGGGCTGCGTTCTCCCTTTTGCGCGAGCGAGCTTTCGCTCCAGCGCTTCCGCGTCAGTCGGCGTATCTACGCCGGGGGTACCATGTCTAGTAAGGAGCACATGAACATTTACACCATTTTCCAAAGCGCGCAATTGCTCCAGCGACTCTGCGCGCTCCAGCGGGCCCCGTTTCCATTTTACAAACTGCAACAACGCGTCGCGCCGGAACCCGTAGATGCCTTGATGACGAAGGTATCTTATCTTCGAAGGATTGCGGGGGAAGGGGATCGCAGCGCGTGAAAAATAAAGTGCGCGCCCGGTTGCATCGACAACCACCTTGACCTGGTGTGGGGAGGATGCTTCGGCGGGATTCTCAAACGGATGCGCGGCAGTCACGATGTCGATCTTGCGATCCGAACGCAGTTTTTCGACCAGCCTGTCGATTAGATATGGATCGATCAATGGTTCATCACCCTGGATGTTTATGACGAACGCGAACTGCTTTGCGTTGCACACCACTTCAGCCACCCGATCGGTCCCGCTTTGGTGTCTTGGCGAAGTTAACGCGATTTCGGCGCCCCAATCGAAAGCGGCTTCTGCGATGCGCATGTCGTCGGTGGCGATGATTAACGCGTCGAGGTTTTTCGCGTGCCGGCATCGTTCCCAAACACGCTGTAGAAGAGGCTTACCAGCAATAAGATGCAGTGGTTTTCCCGGAAAACGTTTAGAACTCCATCGAGCTGGAATAATGCCTACGGCCTTATTCATTAGGACGAACAAGAATCGATTTCATTTGAACGGAGCGTCATCCCGAGCCGCGAAGACGGCGAGGGACCTCACGGTTGCTGGTGGGATTACACAAGTCAACGTTCGCGTGCCATGAGCGAAATTGTGAGGTCCCTCGCTCCGCTCGGGATGACCGCGTCATCATGGCGTTGTGTTCAGGATTATGTCTGCCGCAGCGAGCATATCCTCAGCGACCCAATCAGCCGTACTGCGCGCCGTGTCGTGTTGAAAACCGGTTTGAACGCGGATTGTGCGCATGCCAGCGTTGCGACCGCACTCAACATCGATCTCTTTGTCGCCAATGAAAAATGAGCGTGAAAGGTCAATCCCGTGTTCTCGCTTAGCCTGCAAGATCATGCCTGGCTCAGGCTTGCGGTAACTGGAATGCTGGCCCGGAACGTCGGGGCAAAAATACGTCGCCTCGATCAAACCATCGAGTTGTCGCAACGCCTCCGCTTCGACAGCGCGATATTCCTCGACGGTCATCAGTCCGCGGCCGATCCCGCTCTGATTGGTAATGATGATGAGTTTGAATCCCTTCGACTTCAAACCCAGTAGCGCTTCCCGCACGCCTGGAAAAATCCGTACGTCTTTCGGGTCGGAACAGTAGTCACAATCCTCCATGATGGTGCCGTCGCGATCGACAAAGACGGCGGGCGACAGCGCATTAGTCATCTTCGCTGTCCTCTCGGAAACTGCCGACAAGTTCATCTCTTGTCACAGTCGCTGTTCCAAGTTTACTGACTACAACTGCGCTCCCGTGGTTGGCGATTTCCGCCGCTTCAATCGGAGTCGCTCCGCAGACGAGTCCAAGGGTAAAGAGCGCGATAGCCGTGTCGCCGGCGCCGGAGACATCGAAAACCTGCCGTGCCTTCGTCGGGATGTAATGCGGCGCCTCGTTCTGTTGAAAGAGCATCATCCCGTGTTCACCAAGCGTTACGAGGACATGTTTTGTTTCCCATTTCTTAAGCAGCGCTTCACCGGCGCGCCTCAGATCGGCATCTTTCGCCGGAGCTTCGTCTGGTTCCCGCCAGGGAACGCCTGATGCGAGGAAGGCTTCCCCGCGATTTGGTTTAACCACGGTGACACCGCGCCAATCAACAGAATGCCGGGGGTTGGGATCAGCAGCGACAATCTTACCAGCCGCCCGCGCTTCGCGCGCAATTTGGGAAACCAGCTCGGTCGTTACAAAGCCCTTGCCATAATCTTCGAAGATAATTGCATCGGTTTTCTGGATAGCGTCGCGAACCGCGGCGACTACTTTCGCGATCTGCTCGGGCGATGGGCTGACAATTTTTTCGCGATCGACACGAACCACCTGCTGGTGGAGTGCGATGATGCGGGTTTTGACAATCGTGCTCAAGGTTTCATCCTCGATGGCATTGGACGTATCAATGTTCTGCGCAGTTAATAACTCCCGGAGTTGCTGGCCGCTGCGATCTTTGCCGAGCATTCCGATTACGGCGACGTCTTGGACGAACTCACGCAGATTACGGGCAACGTTGGCCGCTCCTCCGGGGTAAAACGATTCTCCCGTTACCTCGACCACAGGCACAGGCGCTTCCGGCGAGATGCGGCCGACCTTTCCCCAGACAAATTCGTCCAGCATCAAATCGCCGATTACCGTAATCCGCATGGAAGGCGCGCGATCGAGGATCTGCTCTAGCCGGCTTAGATCCATAGGAAATGACAGCGGCAATACCGCCGAGGCAAAGAACTGGTTCGATTAGAGTGAGTCAAAATGTTTTGTGCAGCGATTTGTGTAGGGCAGCAGTTCCGATTAAGGTTCGCTCCATTAAATCCCGAATACGAAGCCGAAATCAACAGTCCAAACTGCCAATGATTCCGTTTATCAGACATGTGAAGTTAAGTGTAGGTGTAATCTTTGGGCTTGCACTCTGCGCAAATGGCGCGCAGGCCCCGCAGCACATCGATATTAAACAACTATCCACAACTGTGGAAGATGTTGTGGTGCCGTTGCCGAATGAAATTTTTGGGGCACTGAACAAACTAGGCACGGTTAACTGGAAGGAACATGTCCGCAGCGATAAGGGACCTAACTTTACCGAGCGCCCACGCATCGCTCTTCTGCTTGGGACGGTAATCGCCGATGGTTTTATCGCGGTGCAGGCGGAAGACGCGCCGGCAGTGAAAGAGATTGGCCAGCGCGTCCTGATGCTGGCAAAAGGGGTCGGGGTGGGAAATTCAATCACGCCACATGCGAAGGCGATCATCGATGCGGCAGACAAGCGCAAATGGGAAAACGTGCGCCAGGAACTGGATCGCACCCAGAACAGCGTGCAGCAGGCGATGAACGAGGTGCACGATGAAAAATTGTCGCAGCTTGTCAGCCTGGGCGGATGGCTGCGTGGTACGGAAGTCTTAACGTCGATCGTGAAGGAGCATTTTTCCGCCGACGGCGCGGAGCTGCTGCACCAGCCTGATCTGCTTTCCTATTTTCAGACAAGACTCCAGGCAATGCCGGAGTTTAATCTCCCAATTATCCGCCAAATCCAGCACGCACTCGTCGAGGTGAAACCGTTGATTGACGTCGGTGACCGGCGCATTCCTGCCGAATCCGTAAAGAAGGTCAATGAAATCACGACGCGGCTCGGCCATGGCATCGTGATGAAAGATTAAGAAATTCCAATGAACCTGTTCGCGAAAGTTCTGTTCCGCACGGGCTCTCTCCTGCTGGCCCTCATGGCAGTCCAGCCCGCAATCTTCGCGTCCGTGGATGACGCGCAGTCATTTGCTCTCCAAGCTGCAGAACCTTACGTGAAACAGGGCTTCCAAGTGCGTGAAGATTACTGGGGAGGCGACCTCGGTTCTGGCGAGAAAAAAGCCGTGCGGCAGCAATTATTTAAAGGAAACGAATATTGGTTTTGGTTGGGAACAGAAGTCGATCGGGCAAAGGTTTCCGTCCACGTCTATGATTCGGATGGAAAACTGGCGGAAGAATCAGACGGATGGCAAAAAGGCCACTTTGCAGCTTCCCACGTGATTCCAAAAGCTACCGGCAGCTATTTTATCATAGTCATTGTTGAGGAATCCCCGGAGGAACGCACGCACTGGGCGCTGGTGTATGGCTTCCGGTGAGTTTAGTGGCATTGGCTTCCAGCCAATCGATCGGCACAGATGCCGATGCCATTTAGAAAATGACTGAAACGCGAACTTTGCAGTTTGAGAGCCCACGCGCTTTGCAGTCGCTCTACGCCAATGACATTAAACTTTTAAAAAACCTCGAAGATTCTCTGGGTGTGAAAGTGACCACGCGTGAGGGCTGGGTGAAACTGGAGGGCGACCCGGGGCGTGTCGATAAAGCGCAGCAGTTGTTCGAACAACTCGAGAAAGCGCGTCAGCAAGGCGTGGACATTCACAAGCACGACTTTAATTATGCCCTTAAGGCCGCGGCCGAAGAACACGATGCAGGCCTCGGCGATATTGTTTCGACAAAAATTACAACATCGTCGCGCAAGCCGCCGATTGTAGCGCGCAGCGCAAATCAGCGCGCGTACGTTGAGGCAATTCAAAAGTACGATGTCGTTTTTGGAATCGGACCAGCGGGCACGGGCAAGACTTATCTGGCCGTCGCCATGGCCGTGGCGGCGCTCAAAAAGGAGCAAGTGGCGCGCATCATCTTAACAAGGCCCGCGGTGGAAGCCGGCGAAGCGCTGGGTTTCTTGCCGGGCGACCTCGAACAAAAGATCACGCCGTATCTCCGTCCGCTTTATGATGCATTGCGTGACATGTTGGAGCAGGAGGAAATGGAGCGGGCGATTGCGCGACAGATCATTGAAGTCGCTCCGCTGGCGTATATGCGGGGACGCACGTTGAACAACGCTTTTGTCATCCTCGATGAAGCGCAAAACACTACGACCGAGCAGATGTTCATGTTGCTGACGCGAATCGGTTTGAATTCCAAATGCGTGGTGACCGGTGACGTCACGCAGATCGATTTACCGGCGAATAAGCGCTCCGGTGTGGTGGAGGCATTGCAGGCATTGAAAACAGTGCCGGGAATTGCGACTGTCTATTTTACCGAGCGCGACGTTGTGCGGCATGAACTGGTGCGCGCTATCATCGGCGCATACCAGCAGCACCGCTCGCCCGCGCCGGCGTCGCGCAAATAAAGAAGAGTATGTTCGATTTTCTGAAACGCGGGCGACTCGTCAAACGCGGATTGGCGTCGCGAAAAACTCGGCGTCGCCGGGCGGGCAGCGAACTCATGCGCAACCTGGAAAACTCGCCCTACATCAAGGTGCTGATCTTTGCGATGTTTGCCGGTGGTCTCGCATTTCTCGTCTTCAGTGGCAAACAACCGGAACCGACGAAGAATTTTGTGATTGCACTGCTGGTTCTGGCCACCGCGATCACGCAGCTGTGGATCAACCAGCCAAACAGCTTTTCGCAAAACTCGCGCATTCTTCTTGTCTTTGGCGTTATTCTTGTGCAGTTGGCTGCTACTAAACTGCTGCTGGTGATGTGTAACAGCGGCAGCTATGAATTCTTAAGACCAGAAATGGGCGGACTGATCACGCCCTACGCGTTTGCGCCGCTTGTGCTGAGCGTGTTGCTGGGGCGCCATCACGGCCTTTATGCCGCTTTTTTTGTAAGTTTGTGGAGTAGCATGTTGTTCGGTCCAATCGACGCCGCTCTCTTGATAACGAGTCTGATCAGCGGATTCACCGCTGTCTCTCTTACGTTGCAGGTGCGACGGCGCAGCAAATTGATCCGCGCCGGATTCGGTGTCGGACTCGCCATCTGGTTGCTGTCGCTGACGTTTGGGTTGATCGGGCCGATCAATTGGTTTTACCCGACAGCCAACGATTGGGGCATGATCGGATTGCAAAGCGCTTTAGCCATCGGCAATGGCATCGTCACGGCAACAATCGTCGGCGGCGCGCTGCCGATGCTCGAGAATCTGTTTGGAATCACAACGGACATTTCCTGGCTGGAAGCGTCCGATCTGAATCATCCCTTGTTGCGGCGCATGACCATCGAAGCGCCGGGCACTTATCATCATAGCCTTGTCGTGGCCAATCTCGCGGAAGCCGCAGCGGAAGCGATTGGCGCAAACGCGACGCTCTGCCGCGTCTGCGCTTATTTTCACGACGTCGGCAAGCTGGTGAAACCGGAATACTTCACCGAAAACATGAGCTTCGAACGCAATCCGCACGATGACCTCGCGCCGACGATGAGTGCATTGATCATTATTGCGCATGTCAAAGAGGGCGTGGATCTGGCGCTCAAGCACCGGTTAAACCAGCGCATCATCGATATCATTCAGGAACATCACGGCACTTCCCTTGTCCGTTATTTTTATCAACGCGCGCTCCAGCAGCATGAGGACGCGCGCGCAGGCGGCAAAATCATGAAGTTGCGCGAGGACGATATTCCCGAGGTGAAGGAGGAAAGTTTTCGCTACAGCGGACCGAAACCGCAGACGAAGGAAAGCGCCATCGTCAGTCTGGCCGATACTGTCGAAAGCGCCTCACGCAGTCTCGAAAAACCAACGCCACAGAAAATCGAAGCGCTTGTGAATGAATTGATCGAGGAACGCATTAGCGACCGGCAATTGGACGACTGCGATCTGACCCTTGGCGAACTCAAAGTCATCGCCGACCGCTTCCGATTCACGCTGTTATCGATGTTGCACAGCCGGATCGCTTATCCCAAGGCGGGCCAGAAGCTTGCGGCGCCACGCGACGAAACTTTGCGTCCAGACGTCATGGCCGCCATGCGAAAGCCTGAAACCGCTCCGCCAGTCTCAGCCGCGTAGCGGTAGGGGGCGACCGCCGGGCGCGCCGACGAATCCCTCCTGACGACGGTCTGGACTATCACGAAACGTAATCTGCGATGCGCCCACTTGGTAATCGCACCGGTCCTTTAGCCCTCGGATTTTTCGCCAGCATTTCTTTCAACACCTCATTGCAACGATGGATATGCTCCGTCAGTATGTTCTCGTCAGACGTATTCCAGAATTCGCCCTCGTCTTCGACCTTCAGTCCCTCAAAGAAAAACTGAATCCGCCTGAAAAGTGCCTCGCGGCGAACTCTCGCAATTCGTCAATGAGCAGTGAGTACGCTGTGGCCCCTTTGACTTTTCCTTCGAAATGAATCGTGACGCCCATCTGTTGCCTACAATTCTGGCGGGTGCGCGCGCGGTTCGCGGTCTTTTGAGCCAGCGGTGCTCGGGAGGGTGACGAACGGTCCGCCTTCCATCGGCGTGATTTTGGTGAAAGCGACATCAGGCATTTCGCTCGGTAATCCCTCGAGCGGAAAATCTTTTCGCAGCGGAAAATACGGGTAGCCGTCCCACATCAGAATGCGACGCAGATCGGGGTGCCCGTTGAACTTGATTCCCATCATGTCGTAGGCCTCGCGCTCGTGCCAGTTCGCTGTCGGCCAGATGTCTGAAACCGTATCGACCGCGCCGACGTCCTCCGAGACTTTCAGTTTTAATCGCAGATGAACAGCGTGCGGCATCGAGTAGAGGTGATAAACGATTTCGAAGCGCGGTTCTTCGCCGAAGTTATCGATGCTGGTGATGTCTAGGAAATAGTCGAACGAAAGTTTGTCTCGGGAGAATTTCGCGATCTCGCGGAGATCACTGGCAGCAATCGTGTAAGTCGTCTCTCCGCAAAATTCAGTCTTGTTCTGAATTTTTCCGCCAAATGATTTGCCCAACGACTCGAACAGTTCGTCACAGCTCATGCCCTACAGTTCACATTTGCACGCCTGATTATCATGCAAATGCGTCCTCGAGTTTTTCGGCCAGTTCAGGTTTCTGGTCTCTGAACGCGCATTCTGTCGAAATCTTTTCCTGTAATTTCATCAAGCCGGCGAGCAACGCCTCCGGACGCGGCGGGCACCCAGAGATGTAAACATCGACAGGAATAAGCTGATCAATCCCCTGGAGCGTCGCGTATGAGCGATACATGCCACCGGTGGAAGCGCATGCGCCCATCGCGATTACCCATTTCGGCTCTGCCACGATCATCACATCGCATTGTCGCGGCGAGAAGCGCATCACCTCCGCGCCAAACCTGGCAATATCGAAACGCGATGCAGCCGTCGCCATTAACTCAATTGCGCAACACGCCAGGCCCATTGGCATCGGCCACAGCGAGTTTTTGCGCACCCAATTAAGCGCCGCATCGAAGCGAGTGAAAATCACGTTGCCTTCGATTTTTGAATCGTACGCTGTCGAGCGAGTTTCCGGCATCAGCGAACAGTAAGATCACGGCCCGCCCCCGCAAGAGAAAACGAGCCACAGATTGACACAGATGAAACACAGATTACGAAAAGAACACGCTAAACCGGCCCAATATGAATCTGTGTAAATCTGTGTTCATCTGTGGCTAATTCGGTAATCCTTTTACAGCAAAACCATCTCATGACGGAATTGAACCGTACCCATCTCGATCAACTCGAGAGCCAAAGCATCTTCATTTTTCGCGAGGCGTATCACGCGTTCAAAAACATCGCCATGCCGTGGTCGATGGGTAAGGACTCAAATGTTCTCGTCTGGCTGGCGCGCAAAGCTTTCTTTGGCCGCGTGCCGTTCCCGGTCTTGCACATCGACACGACGTACGAGTTTCCAGAGATGCTGGAGTTCCGCGAATGGGCGACAAAGTATCACACCCTGAATCTGATCGTGAAAATCAATACTGAAGCTCGTGCGCGCGGGATCGGGTATGAGACACACGATCCGGTAACAGTGACGCACGAGTTAAAGACGGTCGCATTGCAGCAAGCCCTCGCCGAATACAAATGGGACGCGCTCATCACCGGCATACGTCGCGACGAAGATCCCACGCGCGCGAAGGAGCGATATTTCTCGCCGCGCAGCGTGCAATTCGAATGGGATTACAAAGATCAGCCGCCAGAATTCTGGAGCCAATTCGTAACCACGGCGGCCAAAGGCGAGCATGTGCGCGTGCAACCGTTGCTCGACTGGACCGAAATCGACATCTGGCGCTATATCCAGCGAGAAAACATTCTCATTCCCAAAATGTATTTTGCGCGAAACGGAAAACGTTTTCGCTCACTTGGGTGCAGCCCGATCACGCACCCAATCGAAAGCACCGCGTCCACAATCGACGAAATCATTGCCGAACTTGAGGCGACAAAGACAACTGAGCGCGCCGGCCGCGCACAGGACCATTACGAGCGCAATGCCATGCAGAAGCTCCGAGCGAAGGGATTTCTATGATTGAAAAAGCAAACGCCCAACGCTCAACGTCCAACGCTCAACCTCCAACGCCAGACATTGAGCCGAAGCTCCGCGTCGTATTCGCAGGTCACGTCGATCATGGAAAGTCCACGCTCATCGGGCGCATTTTACATGACACTGGTTCCTTACCTGAAGGCAAGATCGAGGAAATAAAAAAGGCCTGCGCAGCCGAAGGAATGGAGTTTGAATTCGAGATTCCGTTCCGAACAGCGCGCCGCCGTTACGCCATCATAGACGCGCCGGGACACAAGGAGTTTTTGAAGAATATGATCACTGGCGCGTCGAGGGCGGACGCAGCGATCCTTGTTATCGGCGCAGATGAAGGTGTGCGCGAACAGAGCCGGCGCCACGCTTATCTGCTCGGCATGCTCGGCATCAACAAGGTCATTGTGGTCGTGAACAAGATGGATCTCATCGATTACTCTGAAAAACGATTTCGCGAAATCGAGCAGGACTATCGGAAGTTTCTTCAACGGCTCGGGCTAAACGCGCTCACGTTTATTCCGGCATCGGCGAAGCAAGGCGAGAACGTCGCGCGGGCGAGTATGAAAATGAAATGGTACTGCGCCGCGAACGTTCTTGAGGCGCTCGATCTGCTGGAGCCGCAAAAGGGGGACATCGATCTTCCCCTGCGCTTTTGTGTTCAGGACGTTTATCGCTTCGACGGACGGCGTATCATCGCGGGCCGAATTGAGACGGGAACGCTCAGGGTGGGGGACGAATTGATATTTTCGCCAGCAAACAAGTCGTCGATTGTCGCAACGTTCGAACGCTGGAACGGGCCGGCAAATGGTCCCGCCGTCGCTGGAGATTCGATCGGCATCACTCTTAGCGAACAGATTTTCGTCGAGCGCGGCTATGTCGCATCGCATCAAAACGAAACCCCGATCGAGACAAATCGTTTTCATGCGGACCTGTTCTGGATCGTGCGCGAACCGCTGCGGGTTGGACATTTTTATGAGCTGCGTCTGGCGACACAACAGGTGAAATGTCAGATCGCTTCCATCGAGCAGGTTATGGATTCAGCCACGCTGGAGACGAAGAGCGATCAGCGCGAACAATTGGAGCGAAATGAGATTGGCAGGCTGACAATTCAGACTCGCGCGCCACTCGTCATCGACAATCATGATCGCATTCCCAATCTGGGCCGCTTTGTTATCATAGACGACGGACAAATCTGCGGTGGCGGCACGATCTTCGGCGGCGTTTATACGGATCGAACCGTCGCAAAGAGCAAAAATATTTTCTGGACTGAGGAAAAGATTACAGCTCGGGAACGGGCGCTGCGAACCGGCCATCGGGGAGCAGTCATCTGGTTGACCGGACTTTCCGGCGCCGGGAAATCGACCATTGCGCAGTCACTCGAACGGGATCTGTTCCATCGTGGCATGCACACCTACGTGCTGGACGGCGACAATATCCGGCACGGCTTGACCTCGAATCTTGGCTTCTCGCCAGACGATCGGATGGAGAACATTCGCCGCGTGAGCGAAGTGGCCAAACTGATGGCTGACGCCGGCACGGTGGTGATCACCGCGTTCATCTCGCCTTATCGAATGGATCGCCGCCGTGCGCGCGAGATCGCGCTTGAAGGCAACGCGGAGTTTATCGAAGTATTTGTTGACGCGCCGCTGGAAGTTTGCGAAGCGCGCGATCCCAAGAATCTCTACAAAAAAGCGCGGGCTGGAGAAATCCGCGAGTTCACCGGAATCGATGCCCCCTACGAAGCGCCGGACGACCCGGAGATCGTCGTGCATACAGATAAGCAAACCGTCGATGAATCGGTCGCGACCATTCTTGAGCAGTTGTTGCCCCGCTTGAGGGACTACGGTGCGAACGACTGAGGCGCCGGCTGGTGTGGCTCTTACAATTCTGAATGCCAGCTTGAGCGATGCGCAGGCGCTTGCGTCGCTTATTTGTCGCCGAGATCGACGATCAAGTTTGCGGAATGATTGGCACGCTGACGCACGCCAGTCACGAGCATAACGATTTCTCCGGAAAAATCGTTGCGCTGGTGGTTTCAAAGAAAAAGCGACGCAGCGGCATCGGCCGCGCGCTCATTGCCGCAGCGGAGAAAGACTTTGCGGACAGAAGAGTGACACGAATCAATTTAACAACTCGATTTACCCGTGAACAAGCGCATCACTTTTACGAGGCGCTCGGTTATTCCAAAACAGGGTTCCGGTTTGCAAGGCAGCTTCAGACCCTTTGAAAAGCTTCATGAAATCCAGATTGTTTTCGCGTTTGTGAATTCGCGGATACCGGCGGCGCCGAGCTCGCGGCCGAAGCCGGAACGTTTTACGCCGCCAAACGGCAGACGCGGATCGGAGGCGACCATGGCGTTGATGAAGACCATTCCGGTGTCCAGCTCAGATGCGAAGAGTTTCTGTTCTTCGCGGTCGTTGGTCCACGCGCTGGAGCCGAGACCGAATGTGGTGTCGTTCGCGAGCTCGATCGCGTTGTGGACGTCCCGCACCCGGAAAATAGCTGCAACCGGGCCGAAGACTTCCTCGCGATAGGCCGGCGATTCTTTCGGCACATCGACGAGAACAGTTGGCTCGTAGAAAAATCCCGGGCCATGAATGCGATTTCCGCCGGTCAGTAGTTTTGCGCCTGCGGCAATCGTTTTCTGCACCTGATCGTGCACGCCTCGCAGGATTTGTTCGGTCGCAAGTGGACCAGTGTCAGTCGCCGGATCCATGGGGTCGCCGACCTTGAGCGCGCGCATGCGCGCGACGAACTGATTGAGAAACTTGTCGTAAATCTGATCCGCGATCATGAATCTTTTTGCCGCGATGCATGATTGCCCGGTGTTGATGATGCGTGCTTTGACCGCAGTGCTTAGTGCGTTCTCGAAGTCTGCGCTGGGCATTACGATGAAGGCGTCGCTGCCGCCAAGCTCAAGCACGCTTTTCTTGATCTCGCGCGCGGCCGTGCTCGCCACCGCGCTTCCGGCTTTTTCACTGCCCGTTAGCGTCACCGCTTTCACGCGCGGATCGACAATCACTTTTTCCACCTGCTCCGGTTCGATCAGCAGCGTTTGAAAAACGCCGTCATCGAATCCGGCGCGGCAAAAGATTTCTTCAATGGCCAGCGCGCACTGCGGGACATTAGACGCGTGCTTCAGCAGTCCGATATTGCCGGCCATTAGCGCGGGCGCGGCAAACCGAAATACTTGCCAAAAAGGAAAATTCCAAGGCATAATGGCCAGAACCTGTCCGAGCGGTTGATACTCCACGTAACTTTTAGCAGCGTCGGTCTGCGCTACTTCGTCCTCCAAAAATCGCTCTCCGTTCTCGGCATAAAACCGGCAACCGCGCGCGCATTTCTCGATCTCTGCGACAGAATCGTGGAAGAGTTTGCCCATTTCGAGCGTAATGATCTCCGCGAACTTGTTTTTTTCCTGAAATAGCAACTCCGCTACGCCGTGCAACAGCTCGGTGCGTTCGGTGAACGTAGTGCGCCGATATTTTCTAAATGCGTTTTCTGCGCGGCTCAATCGTTTCTCGATTTCTGAATCGTCGAAAGCAGAAAAATCCTTCAGCTTTTCGCCGGTCGCGGGATTGATCGACGCAATTGGCATATTTCTAACTAAGCGTGGCTACGAGAATGAGCAAAGGTGGAACGCGTTGCCCTCAACGCGTTGGGTAATGGCTGCGGCTTGCCGCCTGATCTTTTAATCTGCGCCTTGGGCGATCGTTTGACATCGTCTTCGGAGAAGCCGATCCACCTATAGACGCAGCCCTTTTGGGATCAGAACGCGATCGAGCAGATCGAAAAACCATTGCACAAGCAGCGCGAGCAGGGCAGCTGGAATCGCGCCTTGTAGAATTGTTACGTGATCGTTCAGGTTGAGGCCGCTCAGGATCGGCTCGCCCAGACCTCCTGCTCCGATCAATGCCGCGAGCGTAGCGGTGCCGATATTGATCACGGCGCTCGTTTTGATTCCGGATAAAATGGAGCGCGACGCCATCGGGAGATAAATTTCCCAGAGCTGCGTCATCGGGCTTAGTCCCAATGCAATGGCGGATTCGCGCAATGATCGGGGGATATCCTGCAAACCGCTGGCGGTGTTGCGCACGATAGGCAGCAAACCGTAAAGGAAAAGCGCGGCGATCGCCGTGCGGAGGCTGATTCCAAAAAAGGGAAGAGGCACAAGCAAGGCCAGCAACGCCAGCGACGGAATTGTTTGCACGATGCCGGCAAAACCAAGAATCGCATGGCCAGTCGCGCCGCCCCGACTCGCGGCGATCCCAAGCGGTATGCCAAAGATCACCGAAAGCAGTAGTGAAAATCCAGCCAATTCCAGATGGCGAAGCGTCCAACGCGCGAGCTTTTGCGGAAACGATTCACCAATGTGGGAGCGGCCTGAGTGCCCCGACGGTCGCGGCGCTGCCACATTGAAATACAGGTCTGCCGCTTTCGTGTAATTTTTTGTGCGCTCGGCTTCCGCATTGAGCTGAATCACATGTCTCTCATCCAGCGCTCCTTCCAGGCGACGCAATGCAGCAATCGCATCCGCACGCGTGGACTGGCGAAACAAGAAGACTGCCTCATACTTTGGAAAAAACTGAAGATCGTCTTCCAGAACAACGAGATCATTTTGTTCTATTTTTGCGTCGGTCGAATAGGCGTCCTTTACGTCAATCGAACTATTGGCAAGCGCGGCGTACCCGAGTGCATGATCGATCCCGACGACATTCTGCTGGGGAAGCGCGTAGCGCTCGCGTAATGGTTGCCAGCCGTCTTGCCGATCCAGGAATTCATGGGTGAGCCCGATTTTCAGTTCGGGATGCTTTCGCAGATCGCTGATGGTGCGCACGCCGAGTCGTTGCGCGTCGCTGCGTCGCATCACCAGCGCATAAGTATTGTTGAAGCCTAGCGGCTCCGTCATGCCCACGCCGAGTTTTCCAAGCGACTCTCGAATCTGTTCGAGCGATGATGCATCATCCCTTTTTAGAATTTCTTGTGTGATCGTCCCGGTATATTCCGGGTAGGCGTCGATCTGCCCGCCGCGCAGTGCTTGCCAGAGAATGATTGTACCGCCCATCCCTTGACGATGTTCTGCCGGAATTCCCTCATCGATTAACGTTCGCTTTGCGATTTCCCCGAGCACGTACGATTCAGTGAACTTTTTTGAGCCGATTACGACATCGGCAGCAGAAGAAGAATGAATCAGGAAAAAAGGAATGCAGGAAAAAATCAGAAGACAGGATTGCTTTGCTTTTCTGGCTTCATGGTTTCCAGATTCATTTGCTCTGCTCATTTCCTGTTTTCCTACTTTCCTGATTCGAGTCGTAGAGTCGCGATTCCGCGTTGCGCGTTGATGAATTCCGACACGAACGCGTTGGCGGGTTTGTCGCGGAGATCGGTAACCGTACCTTTTTGGACGATGTGGCCTTCATTCATGAGCACGATTTCGTCACCGAAATAAATCGCTTCCGCTAAATCGTGAGTGACGAAGAGCACTGTCTGCCCCAAGCGCGCGAAAATTTCCTTGAGATCCTTTTGCAAAGAAGCGCGCACCAGTGGGTCCAGAGCGCCGAGCGGTTCGTCGAGCAACAGCAGTTCGGGGGCGAGCATTAAAGCGCGCATCAAGCTGACGCGCTGCCGTTGCCCACCTGAAAGTTCGACGGGATATCGCGGGAGCAGGTTGCCGGAAAATCTTGTCAGCTCGCACAATTCGAGTAGCCGTTTCTGCATTTCCTCCTGTGATTTTCCAATGTGACGCGCCATCAACAGGACATTGGCGCGCGCGGTGAGGTGCGGGAACAGCCCGCCCTCTTGGATCACGTAACCAATTCGGCGCCGAAGAGAGTCGATGTTCTCGGGGTTGATCGGTTCTCCCCCGAAGTCGATGCGGCCGGAGTCCGGCTCGATCAAACGAATGATCAACCGCAGCAAAGTTGATTTGCCACAGCCGCTCGGACCGATGAGCACAGTCGTTTTGCCGCGCTCAATCGAAAGATTCGTTGGGTGCAACGCGGCTGCGTCCGCATAGCGTTTGCTGACATCGATGAGCTGAACAAGCGGGGTCATTGAGTAGGACGAGCCTATGGCTTGCGTTGTGAATTAAATCGCAAGCGGGACGCATGCGCTATTCTGAACGAACTCCAAAATAGAAAACACCGAACAAACGTGCATCATCAGTCCACATCTGAACAAATTCGAATCCCGCTTTGCCCGCGAGCGCTGCAAACTCTTCCGGTGCGTATTTGTAGGAAAACTCAGTGATGATTTTTTCGCCACGCCGGAAATGAAACTTTTGTTCGTCAAGTTGAACGAACTGGTCGATTTCGCTGATCAGATGCATTTCGATGCGGCCGGCGGTTGCATTGTAGATCGCGCGGTGCCGCCATTGATCGAGATCGAAATCTGCGCCTAACTCGCGGTTGATGCGTGCTAACAAATTCAAATTGAATTGCGCAGTAACGCCAGCGCTGTCGTTGTAAGCAGCTTCGAGCACATGCGGGTCCTTCTTTAAATCCGCGCCTATGAGTAGCCCGCCTGCCTCTGCCAAAGCTACGGCGGGCAAGCCGTTCGGGTGGCAAACATTGGCTACGCGGCGCAAAAATTCCGCCGCTTCGGTCGGTTTGAAGTTTCCAATGGTCGATCCGGGGAAATAGACAATGTTGCGCGCTGCTTTGCGGTTTGGTGAAGGCAGCACGACGGGTTGCAGGTAATCAGCGCAGACGGGCAGAATTTCCAAGTCAGGGAAAATTCTTCGAAAAAGAACAGTCGATTCGCGCAATTGCTTTTCTGAAATATCGACGGGGATGTAAACGGCGGGGCTCTCGAGCGCTTCGATGAGAATGCGAGTCTTCGTGCCGGCGCCGGTGCCAAGCCCGATCAACTCGATGTTCGGTCCGAGGTACGACGCGATCTCGGCGCGATTTCGATCCAGAATGTCGATCTCAGTTCGGGTAATGTAATATTCCGGCAGCTCGCAAATTCTTTGGAACAACGCCGCGCCGCGCTCATCGTAAAAATATTTGTACCGGAGCGTTCGCGGATTGCTGGAAAGACCAGCGATTACGTCTGCCAGGAAGTCAGAACCGGCGGGCGGAACCTCAGAAACAGGCGGTATGGCCGTTCGAGTTTCGGCAGTCATTATGGCATTATCGTTCGACGCACATCCGGTGGTCGCGCCCTACCGATTCACTGTGGATCGCGCGCGAGCCTGATCCCTGAAAACTGCCAGCGTTTTTCCGGTTGAAAGAAATTCCGATACGTGCGGCGAATGTGGCTGCGTGACGTGGCGCAGGAACCGCCACGCAAAACGTATTGGTTGCACATGAATTTGCCGTTGTATTCGCCGAGCGCACCCGGTGCGGCGTGATAGCCGGGATAAGGCGAATAGGCGCTGCGTGTCCATTCCCAGACGTCGCCGAACATTTGGTGAAGATGCAAGTCCTGTTCCGAAGTGGACAACGCTCGCGGATGAAAATTTTCCTCCTCGACAAAATTTCCTTCGATTGGACAATCGAACGCAGTGCGCTCCCATTCGAATTCCGTGGGGAGGCGGGTGCCTGCCCAGTTCGCATACGCGTCGGCTTCGAAATAACTGACGTGCGCCACCGGCTCGGATTCATTGACGGGACGAAAACCTGAGAGTGTGAAGTGCCACCAGGCGCCGTCGCGTTTCGTCCAGTAAAGCGGCGCTTGCCAACGTTGTTCATTCACCGTCATCCATCCGAGTGATAACCAAAATTCCGGCCGCGTGTAGCCACCATCTTCGATGAACTCGATGTACTCGCCGTTTGTTACCGGTCGTGACGCGAGCGAGAATGCGAGAACGAGCGCTT
>WNFQ01000697.1_pt1 | contig 22763 bp, 20 predicted proteins | sample 5400171 | NCBI WGS metagenome assembly WNFQ01 (sample SAMN13153356, study PRJNA577476) | soil metagenome | isolation source: 20 cm soil under Madrone tree | place: USA:California | collected 2016-06-14 | reverse complement strand
AGCTGACATATTGTGAGTTCTTCAGGGACGCCTCCTCGAGCAAGCCAGTCCAATCAGGACTCCATCGTCAACGAGCCTCAACTGCTGACAATTACCTCGAACGAAAAGAAGTCAGTATCGGCTACGGCAGGTTTTGCGGTGTTTCAAGCGCCTTTTTTGTGTCATTCGCAACGATCTCGGTAGTTGGGCAGAAGAACAGTCGGATGACTGATTGATCGGAGTCGACGAACAACTGATCGGTTGTCAGAAAACCCGGTTCGAACGAGCTACCGCCGGCAGATTGGGGGGCGAACATTCGCAGATGTGCGGCTCAATAGACGGATTCGGAGTACGGAAGGTGGTTTCCAGTGACGGAATCTTTATCGACTTTGAAGATTTACAGATCTAGCACTGAGTTCCGGCTCAAGATTGTCGCGGGCGGCCCAGTGAAACGTCACCGGAATTTTGACATCAGGATGCAGACTCTGATGTACCGGGCAAGTCAGTGCAGCTCTTTCCAGACCGGTCCGTTGAGGATGATCGGCTGCCACCGGCAAATAGATATCTACCTTCAACTCACCGATCCGGCGTATCGGCTGTTGAACCATTGTTTTCGCCACTTCGATCTTGGCGCCTTCCAGCGGAATAGAGTGCCGCTGTGCGAAAATGCCCATCAAAGTCGCCATACAACTTCCGAGCGCGGCTCCTATGAGATCGGTCGGAGAAAACGAGGAAGCTTTGCCTCCATTATCGAGCGGAGCGTCAGTGGTAAATTTTATGCCGGATGGGCCGTGAGTGACTTCGGTCAGTAGTTGGCCTTGGTAATCAATCTCGATTTTGACCATAGGGGCAATTAACGCGGATTTTACGGTGAATGCAAAAAGCGTGCATTGCTGACAGATCCTGAAAGATTTGTCAGCAATGCAGGCTAAGGTAGCCGGAAGAAGCGGCACGCATTCTGAGTTGTGGCCTCGGCTAGCCTCTCGAATGAAATCCCTCGGGCTTCCGCGATTGCCTGAGCCGTCTCCCGCACGTATGCGGGCTCACACCGCTTGCCGCGAAATGGAACCGGCGCCAGATAGGGCGCGTCCGTTTCCACCATCAAGCGGTCGATAGAGACCACCGTTGCGGCATCGCGGACCTCGGTGGCTTTTTTGAACGTAACGATGCCGGTGAAGGAAACGTAATAGCCTTGTTGAACCAGATCGACGGCCTGAGCTGGGTTGCCATTGAAACAATGGAAAACCGCAGATACCGGGAACTCTTGGATGATGGCCACGGTGTCTTCGAAGGAATCGCGTTGATGGACAACCACCGGAAGGTCCAGAGATTCGGCAAGCTCCAGCTGCTCCTGGAAAACGACTGCTTGGCTTGCCTTTTCCGATTGATCCCGCAACAAAAGCTCGACTGAACCAGCCGAAAGCGCGCGATAGGCGGTTTGAATTACATCCTCCTTCTCGGCTCGGCTCGGCAAATGAAAATAGTCTAAACCGATTTCTCCGATCGCCACGACCTTTGGTTGAGCAGCCAATTCGCGCAGCTCGTCGATGAAATTTTCTGAGACTTCAGCAGCGTGGGTCGGATGAACTCCAACTGTGGCATAGACGCCGGGGTGTTGGGCCGCGATCTGGACCGCTTGCCGGCTGGACGCCACCGTTGTGCCGATGGCGATGATACGCGTGACGCCCGCGGCCGCTGCTCTTTCGACGACGACGTCAACCTCAGACACAAGTTCCGGAAAGTCCAAATGAGCGTGAGTATCGATGAGTGCGTTCACGGTAGAGAGTTCATAGTTTGCTGTGCACGGTCGTCTGTCTAGCGAGTTTCCATTGAAGGTGAGCGGTTGGCGGTTATGCGGCGGTGGTCCGTCTCGATCTGGCAGTGCGCTTCTTGGTCCGGGCTTTCCTCTTTCCGGTATCATATTTGCGGCCGCGTTTTTCCGATTTGCCTAGATATCGAATCAAGCCGCCGAGTAGCCGAGTTGCCGATTCGCCAAGAGCATCGAGTTCGTTGAGCGGCTGTTCGTCTAAGAGGCCGAGATCTAGCGAGTAGATCAGTTGAGCTCTCAGCTCTCCTACCGATCCTTTTGAAACCGATAAGAATTGGATGAATTCGGTATTTCCCTCTCGCTCGAAACCTTCGGCAAAATTGGAAAATACGGAAATGGACGCTCTTTGCATTTGCGCGGTCAAAATGCGATCCGAGCTAAATTTGGGTTTGCGAAGAGTGATTCCGACCGCTCTCACAAACGCCCGACATGCCTTAAAGGATTCAAAATCGTGAAAATTCCTGATTCCAGCCATTGCAGAAACCTCGCAACTGTTAGAACCAGGAACAAGAAAATCCTCGGCGTATGGCTTGCATGCTTCCGTCAGGTGTCCTTGGTACCCCAACTGCCAACCGCTAACGGCAAACCGTCAACTGCCAACCGCTCGCGTTACCACTGAATGACCGAACTGGCCCAGGTAAGACCGCCGCCGAAAACTACCAGAAGAATATAGTCACCGACTCGGATCCGACCGGTGCGATGAGCTTCGTCGAGAGCCATAGCGACGGCCGCAGCGGAAGTATTCCCGAACCGATCCAGGTTCACATAGAACTTCTCCATCGGCAGCCCCATCCGTTCTGCGATCGCTTCGATGATCCGAAGGTTTGCCTGGTGCGGAATGACACAAGCAATGTCTTCGTAGCGAAGACCCGCATCCTCCAAAACCTTGTTCGCAGCGTTGAACATGCAAGTCACAGCTTGTTTGTAGACCTCTTTGCCAACCATTTTGATAGTGTTGAGGCGTTGATCGACATTCTCTTTGGTGATCGGGCAACGGGTCCCGCCGCCCGGCATCACCAGGATATCGGTAAACGAACCATCGGCTCCCATGTTGGTCGAAATGACCCCGTGGGAATTGGGACGATTGCGCAGGATGGCCGCGCCGGCGCCATCACCAAAAAGCACGCAGGAATTACGGTCGGTCCAATCAGTAATTGCGCTGAGTTTGTCAGCACCAATGATCAAGACAGTGTTATAAACATGGGTGGAAATAAACTGCTGGGCGATCTCCAACGAGTATAGATACCCGGAGCAAGCAGCGGATACGTCGAAACATGCTGCATTGAATGCACCCACTTTCTTCTGCACCCAGCAAGCCGTAGCCGGAAAGAAGGTGTCGGGAGTAACGGTAGCGACAATGATAAGATCGATCTCGTCTGGATGTACTTCGGCTTGTTCCATTGCTGCTCGAGCGGCGTGAACAGCCATATCGCTTGTGTTCTCGCCTTCAGCGGCAATGCGGCGCTCAGAAATGCCGGTTCGGGTTCGGATCCAAGCGTCGGTCGTATCGACCATTTTCTCCAGCTCGTGGTTAGTTAGCACACGAGCTGGCACATAACTCCCTGTGCCAATAATCGAGACGGTGCGGTGAGGTTTACTGGACCGCCGTGGTGGCAGCTGCGAACTTGTCATTATAGGCTTGGATTTCGCGAATGATTTGGGGATTCAAATCGTGCTGAATCGACTCTGCCGCAACGCGGATTGCGTTCTTAATGGCAACCGGTGAGCTGGAACCGTGTGCGATAATACAGGTTCCATTCACGCCGAGGAGCGGCATCCCACCGTACTCTTCCGCATTCGTCTTTTTGTAGATCGTCCGGAAGGCTCCGCGGGCCAATTGGGCGCCTAACTTGCGAATGAATTTTTTGGTTAGTTCTCGCCGCAACCAACCAAAGATCGCGTAGGCAATCGACTCGGAGGTCTTCAAAACGATGTTTCCAACAAATCCATCGCACACCACGACCTCAGCTCCATCCTCGTATAGATCATGGCCCTCGACGTTGCCGCGGAAATTCAGGTTAGCAGATTTGAGGAGCTTAAACGCCTCTTTGGTCGTGTCGTTCCCTTTGACGTCTTCTTCGCCAATCGAAAGGAGTCCAACGGTCGGCCGCCTGAGGCCGAGCACTTGCTCGGCGAAAACGGCACCCATGATTCCAAATTGTAGCAAATTCTGAGGCGACGAATCGATGTTAGCCCCAGCGTCGCACAAAACGAACACACCCTTTTCGGTCGGGAGCAAACAAGCTACCGCTGGACGCTCAATACCGGTCAATGTTCTGAGCTTTAATACGGAGGCCGCAACGGCCGCACCGGTGTGGCCCGCGGAAACTACGGCATGCGCAGATCCGTTCTTTACCAGGTCGACTGAGCGCGAGATCGAAGAGTCTTTCTTTTGGCGGATTGCCTTGGCGGCCGAATCATTCATGTCCACAACCTGAGAAGCATGGAATATTTCGATTCGTTCGTCCTGAAATCCGATCCGCTTCAGTTCGTTTCCGATGGCCACCGCGTCTCCGACCAGGAAAAGCTTGTCGACCTGTGGGTATTCCTTTAAGGCGAGAACTGCACCTTCGACGTTATTTTTTGGGGCAAAGTCACCGCCCATGGCATCTAAAGCGATCCTCATACGCACAAGATTCGTCTCAAGGCCGGGTAAAAGAGCCTGAACCGGTGCTTAATGCAAGAAAAACACCGGATCAACAGGAAATTCCGAAGGGTGGAACGGTGAAAACGCAGAGAGCGCAAAAGATCGAGGATGGTAGGGCGGTCTGTCCCAGAACGTCTATGAGAAGGTACCCGTCAATTATGGTAAGAGGGTGGCCGGATAAGTCTCCAATCGACGATTCCCTGCCTCACAGATCCGACTACACGGCGGCACGGCGGTCCAGGACGCACGGCCGTCCAGGACGGACACGCCTCTTACCTTATGCGACTTCAACGCTTAGAACCTGGCGGCCGCGATAGTAGCCGCAGGAAGGACAGGCGATGTGTCCGCGGACGCGGCTGCCACATTGAGGGCACTTGGTGAGTTGCGGCGCGTGCCAGCGGTTAGCCGCTTTGCGCGTGCGCAAGCGCATCTTGGAGGTCTTTCTTTTCGGAACGCCCATTGATCTTTAGCTTCTTTTTTTCAAATTTAATTCGTCTAGAGCATCCCAAGCATTCGGAGCTTCGGGCACGCTTTCGATCGAGGTTCCCTTCTCAATCCGGAGACCTGGACATTCGGAATGCCCGTCCCAGTCGCACCGTGGGTGCGAAGGAAGGACCAGGAGGATATCCTCCCGAATTGCCGGCGTCAAGTCGATGGTCTCGCGCCCCTCTGTTGCCGTTTCGTAGAGAAAATCCGGCACGATCAATGGGTAATGGAAGCGGCGCAGGCAGCTCACGCACTCAACCTCAAGTTCGAGAGAAAGCTGACCGGTCACTAGGAGGTTATTTTTCTCAACCTGAACAAACAAGGAATAGCTTACATTTTGGAGTGGCTGAATTACCGGGTCATTCAGGTCGAGGATATCGGCTGTTTCCTGACCCCCGAGGTGAACTCCGCTTTCGGGGATCTGCTGCAAATGAATTTTCATGATCTACGCCTCCGATTTTGTCGGGCCTCAAAAGCGAACGCTTCCGAGGGTGCCGGGGAATTTTTCTTCTTTCGAGGTAGTCTAACCTCAATATTTCATAAGTTCGAGGAATATGGAGGAGAGAGGAACGCCGGAATGCCGTTCCCTTGAACTTGCTAAGACGCCTCGGTCCACGACTGGTCCGAAAAACGGCCAAGCAGGGCCGGGACGACGCACGCGGGGACGAAGGCGGAAACGTCACCGCCCAGTCTCGCGATTTCTTTTACGATGCGGGAGCTCAGATAGGAATAATCTTCTTTGGGCATCAAAAAAATCGTCTCAATAGTTGGTTCCATTTTGCGATTCATTAGTGCCATCTGGAACTCGAACTCGAAGTCAGAGACCGCACGTAGTCCCCGGACGATCGCCGATGCGCCGTGTTTCCGAGCGAAATTCACCAGAAGACCCTCCAACCGGGCGATTCGAACGTTAGAGATCTCACGGCACACTTCCTCCAAAATCGTGAAGCGCTCCTCCAGGCTGAATAGAGATGACTTATGCTTTTGATCGTTCAGCGCAACGGCAACGACAAGTTCATCGAAAAGGTGGCTCGCCCGCTGAATGACATCGAGATGCCCGTTCGTGATCGGATCGAAACTTCCAGGATAAATAGCGCGGCGCATGGGTATCGGGGAGAATCCAGAATTTAGAATATTGAATTGAGAATGAACAAGACGATTGGTCGCGTTATCACCGCAGTGTGTCCAGGTAGAATTGTGGTAAGCCCTGGTTGGGCCCTTAGGTCGGTAATCGATGGTTCGGTAATCAGTGATCGGTAATCAGTGATCGGTAATCAGTAATCAGTAAAACAACTGAACGGCGCTCATTGACGGTCACCAGGAGCGTTAATCACCAATCACCAATCACCAATCACCAATTACTGATTACTGATTACTGATTACTGATTACCGATTACCGATCACTGATTACCGATCACTGATTACCGATCACTGATTACCGATCACTGATTACCGATCACTGATTACTTCCCGTTCCCGCTCTCACTCCCATTCGATAGTGCTCGGTGGTTTGCTCGAGATATCATAACAAACCCGATTGACGCCTTTTACCTCGTTGCTAATCCGGCTGGAGATTCGAGCCAGAATCTCATAGGGAACGCGGACCCAGTCGGCGGTCATGCCGTCCTGACTCTCTACAATCCGGAGAGCAACCGTATTTTCATAGGTTCGCTGGTCACCCATAACGCCAACTGATCGTACCGGCAGAAGAACGGCAAAAGATTGCCAGACCTTGTAGTACCAGTCTGCGACCTTCATTTCGCTCACTACGATCTCGTCCGCTTGTCGGAGAATTCGAAGACGTTCCTCTGTAACCTCGCCTACGACCCGCACGGCCAGACCTGGACCAGGGAAAGGCTGACGGAAAACGATCTCTTTCGGTAGATCCAATTCCAGTCCGACCTGGCGCACCTCATCTTTGAATAGTTGTCGTAAAGGCTCGAGCAGTTCGAAATGCATTTTCTCCGGCAAACCGCCGACATTATGGTGGCTCTTAATCACGGCGGCTGGATTGCCGTCGATCGCGACGCTTTCAATTACGTCTGGGTAAAGTGTTCCTTGTGCCAAGTAGCGATACCGACGGCCCTGCTCGTTCTCAGCAGTAAGTTCCTTCGTGCTTGTTTCGAACACTCGAATGAATTCTTCGCCAATGATCTTCCGCTTATGCTCGGGATCGGTGACGCCGACCAACCGACCGAGAAAGCGTTCGCTCGCATCCACATATTTCAGTCGTATGCGGAAATTTTCGCCAAAGAATTTCTGAACCGTCTCGGCTTCGCGAGCCCGGAGCAGTCCGTTGTTAACAAAGATGCAAGTTAGCTGGTCGCCGATTGCGCGATGGATCAAAGCCGCCGCAACCGAGGAATCAACGCCGCCCGAGAGACCAAGAACGACTTTGTCATCCTGCACTTTATTCCGGATCTCCTGGCAGGTTTCTTCGATAAATGACCCCATCGTCCAGTTCGGTTTACAGCCGCAAACCCGGTAGAGGAAGTTCTCGAGCACTTCCTTTCCGAGTGGGGTGTGGGCGACCTCCGGATGAAATTGTAATCCAAAAAGTCGGCGGTTGGTATCCTCCACGGCGGCGTACGGAGAGTTCTCGGTCTCGCCGATAGCACGAAATCCGGGAGGAAGCGCAGTTACCTTATCTCCATGACTGTTCCAAACCTGAAATTCAGAAGGCAAACTTTGGAAGAGATCAGATTGACCGACGATCTTAATGCTGCCAGCTCCATATTCGCGGCGATCGGAAAATTCGACTGAGCCTCCAAGATGAAAAGCCATGAGTTGAACCCCATAGCAAATGCCCAGAATTGGAACTCCCAGTGAAAAAATCGCGGGGTCTAACTTTGGGGCAGCCGCAGAAAAGACACTCGCTGGGCCGCCTGAAAGTATGATTCCGACAAAATCGCTTAGACGTTTTGCCGAAGCGTGGTGCGGCAGAATTTCTGAATATACGCGGCATTCGCGAACGCGCCGCGCAATGACTTGGGTGTACTGAGATCCGAAATCCAGAATAGCAATTCGAGAATGGGAAAAGGCTTTACCGGAGCTCATAGAAAGAAGCGGTCAGTATGGCACGAAATCGGAGGGTTAGCCGCAAAGAAAAATAGGGCTCTCGTGCCTTTCATCGTCGAGGCGGCACCCACAGGATCAAAGGAACGAAGTGCGAGCGTTCCGGTTGCCTTCGGTGATCGGTGAGTGGCGGCGACTGTCCCCCGGAAGCTACACGCGCGACCGTCGAAAATTTTGAACGAGAGGAATTAAGCGGTACTCACCAAAATGCGCAGTCGCCATCGTATGGTTCGCGGATGCCGCAACGCATGGACGGATTGGGTAGCGCCAAACGTGGCGACCCGATGGCGACTGCGGTCTTTGGTTGGTCGACCGAGCAGCTCCGTTTCGAATTTGAGGTCCCATCAAAGCCAGAAGCCTTTGCCGGACAGTCGCCGAAGATAACTAAGGCAAAACGCCAATAAGTGACGATTCCGTGGAAAAATTGTGTCCCAACAGTATTCTGCAAGAGTCGTGCACCAGCGAAGACAATCTCACATTATTCCGGCCTCATTGCTGCTGGAGGCTTACTGTCGCGGGATCTTCCCGATGGCGGTGGAGAAGGGTGAGATCGCTTGGTTTTCGCCCGATCCGCGCGGGATCATACCGCTCGATTCGTTCCACATTCCGCATGGACTTCGGCGAAGTCTCCGGAAAAACAGGTTCGATGTGCGCGTTAACACGGCGTTTGAGGCGGTTATTCGTGCTTGCGGTGAACGTGCGGAAACCTGGATCAGTCCAGAAATCGCGCGGAGCTATTTGAATCTGCACGAGCTCGGTTTTGCCCATTCGGTGGAGACCTGGCAAGAGAATCAGTTGGTGGGCGGACTATACGGAGTCAGCGTTTATGGAGCTTTTTTTGGAGAATCGATGTTTCATCGAGTAGCCGACGCTTCGAAAGTGGCGTTGGTAGCCCTGGTCGAGCGACTGCGGGAAAGAGAATTTCGGTTGCTCGACACTCAATACACTACTCCGCATCTCCGCTCGTTTGGCGCCGTTGAAATTCCCAGAGCGAAATATATGCGGCTTTTGAAGCAGGCGTTGGCATTGGATTGCCGGTTTAATTGAGTAGCCAGCGGCTGGTCAGACCTGAAGCTTCTATGCCGAATGTCTCGATTGAACATCTCGAGGTGCGCCGCGGTAAGACCCGAATCCTTCAGGACATCAACTGGCAAGTCCAAACTGGAGAAAACTGGGTGATCCTGGGGGCGAATGGTTCCGGCAAAACCACGTTGCTGAGTTGCATTACTGGTTATGTCACTCCGTCTGCCGGTACGATTGAAGTCCTTGGGAAAAAATACGGCAAAACCGATTGGCGAGAGTTGCGCAAAGAAGTCGGACTCGTGAGCTCGAGTGTCCGCCAGATGATCGAGGATGACCAGTTGGGCATAGAGATTGTGGCGAGCGGACGTCGGGCTGAAATCAATTCTTGGCACCCGGTCAAAGGTGCAGAACGAAAGGAAGCTTTGCAGCTCTTGGCGCAAGTCGAATGTGAGCGCTTGGTAGACCGCGCATGGGGCTATCTTTCTCAAGGAGAACGCCAGCGGACCTTGATCGGTCGAGCACTAATGGCGCGATGCAAGATCTTAATACTTGATGAGCCGTGTGCCGGACTTGATCCGGTAGCCCGGGAACGTTTTCTCGAGTTCTTATCCCGACTGGCAACCTCGGAGGGGACGCCGAATCTGGTTCTTGTCACCCATCATGTAGAGGAAATTCTACCATGTTTTTCCGGTGCGCTCTTGCTGCGGGAAGGGCGGGTCTTGGCGCAAGGTCCGGTAGGACAAGTGGTCATAACCAATTTAATGACCGAGGCGTTTGGCGCGCCGCTCACAGTGCGCAGACGTGGCGGACGTCTCGCGATGGCGCTAACGGATTCTTCTGCGCAGAATGGTGGAGAGTGAGATAAGCTGAGGAAATTCGGCGGTCGACTGGTCGTAAGGCTAACCCAAAAATGGGATGAGAGCTTCCCGAAAGCGGGAAGCTAGTGGCTATGCCCCTTGACTTGCAAATCGAATCCGAAGAGCGTAAATAGCTTGGAGAGAGCGTATTATGCCGTGTATTACTCTGTTGGCATCACTCTTGCTTGGGTAGCTTTGAACATGGCTATTAAACAAAACACGACGCACTGGACCGACTCAGTTCTCCAGGAGCAGGGTTCTGCCAGTAGGAGCCGAAAATCGGCCAAGCACCGCCAAGTGGGAAGGCTTGAGGAACGACGTGACGGACCTCTGAACGTCCTCGGATGCCTCGCGCTGATCCACGCCATTCGTTCGGTCGATTCCGGCGAGGAACCGCAGATCTGTCCGAGACGGGCAATGGTGGCATAAATCTGCTTCCGACAGCGACGGACGCCCTGCAATGCATGAAAATTCGCTCCTTACTTCTTTCTCGAGCGTCGATCAAAACTCCCCGTAAGAAGCAACGATGGTAAATCCAGCGGCTCACGGCGATTTGTGGCTTCGGCGAAGCGCTAAGTAATCGCGTGGGCGCGCAACGCCGTGCACTGGTCTTCTGCCGTTTTGGCGGCTTCGTGTTTATCTTTTATTACAAGCGCTCTTTTTGGTGATTGACGGAAGTCAGCTCTCATTGTCCGGGCCTGGCGTCGCCTCGAAATCCAGCGCTGGCACAGAAGCGGCTATTGAGATCCTCTCGATTTGCTGAAGCGTACGTCTTGACTCGAGCATGCGTCGGTCGGTAAACGGGTTTCCGACGGCTGATAAGTGTGCTTTGCACTGAAGGCACTCTCCGATTAGTTCTACTAGTGCGGGTCGAAGGTCGCCTCGGCGGAAAAATACATGAACGAGTAGGTAAACCGCACGATCAGTCTTAGTGTTCTAGCCCCCTTATGCGCCTACTTTGGATCTTCCTCCCAATTTTTTGCGCGCTCGCCGCGTGTGGCCCTTCGAGTCCGTCGAGCAGCACGCAGCAAACGGCCAAAAACGTTTTGGTGACAAAAGCGCTAAGCAAAGACGTCCCTGTCCAACTATACGAATTTGGGCGGATTGCTTCTCCCGAGACGGTCGACGTGAAACCGCAAGTAAGCGGTCGAATTACCGAAGTCCATTTTACAGAAGGACAGGACGTAAAGAAGGGCGATCTGCTTTTCGTGATCGATCCGCGGCCGTTTCAAGCTGATTTGGAGCAAGCGCAGGCGCAACTACAATCGGATTCAGCCCAGCTGGACCTCAATCAAAACAATCTGCAGCGGGACGAAAAGATTGGGCCCCAGCACTTCGTCTCGGAGCAACAAATCGATACCGACAAGGCGAACGTGAAGAACTTTCAGGGCGCGGTTGGGAGAGACCAGGCATCGATTGATCGAGCGAAACTCAACTTGGAATATTGTTATGTTCGTTCTCCGATTGACGGGCGAACCGGCCGGAGATTGGTGGACGCGGGAAACTACGTGGCCACTGGTGCAGTGAGCTTAGTAAACATTCAGCGTCAAGATCCTGTTTATGCCGACTTTCACATTTCCGAGAATGACCTTGCCCGTCTTCGGGAGAACATGCCAGGCAATCAACTTAATGTGGATGTGGTAACTCCTACGCAGCCAGATGTGACAAAGTCAGGCGCGTTGACTTTTCTGGATAACGCTGTTTCGGCGCAAGCCGGCACTGTACTGCTCCGCGCAACCATCCCGAACAGCGATCACTATTTGTGGCCGGGACAATACGTGAAGGTCGCGCTCACACTGCAAACTCTAAAGGGAGCGGTCGTCGTTCCCAGTCAGACGATCCAAATGGGTGCAAAAGGCACCTATCTGTTTGTGGTGACGGCTGACAATACGGTGGAGCAACGATTAGTGAGTCAGGGGGTTCGCTACCGAGACTTCGTGGTCGTAGCCGAAGGCCTGAAGGCAGACGAGACCGTGGTGGTAGAAGGACAATTGACGATTGGAAACGGAGCGAAAGTCAATCCCGCTCCCTATCGAGGGGGGATACCAGGCGGATCGCCGTCCGCTAGTGGTCTCACCCAGCGCCAACATTCCGGGGACTCAAGTGGCAATGTGGATCCACCTGCCAGTCCGAAGCCAGCCTTATGAACATTTCCGAACTTTGCATCCGGCGTCCGATTATGACGCTGCTTTTGACGATCAGTCTCACGTTGTTCGGTGTGCAGGTTTTCAGGCAACTTCCGGTGAACGATCTGCCCGCAGTCGACTACCCGGTAATCCAAGTCAGCGTAAGTTATCCGGGCGCCAGTCCCGAGACGATGGCCAATACGGTAGCGACGCCTTTGGAAAAACAGTTTTTGCAAATCCCAGGTCTCGATCTGGTGACTTCGACCAATCAAACCGGTCAATCTACCTTGGTCCTGCAGTTCTCGCTGGATAAGAGCCTCGGCGACGCCGCGACCGACGTGCAAGCCGCTATATCGCGAGCTCAAGGATTTCTTCCCACCGACCTGCCACAACCTCCGTCATTTACAAAGACCAATCCGAACGACCAGCCGATCTTCTATATCGCATTGGTCAGCGATACGCTGACGGAAGGCGCGCTATTCGACTACGGTAATACTCAGCTGGGCCAGCAGATTGCAATTATCAACGGTGTCAGTCAGGTCAGTGTTTATGGTGCGCGAAGCGCGATCCGGATCAAGGTCGACGTGAACAAGCTTTCGTCGCTTGGATTGACGATGACCGATGTCACCAATGCGGTGGGCCAGAGCACCGCCTACCAGGGCGCCGGCCAGTTTGATGGGAAATATCGCACTTATTTGCTGCGTCCGAATGGGCAGCTGACCAGCCCCGGGGAATACCAAAACGTCATCATTGCTCGCCCTAACGGTCAACCCGTTTATCTAAAGGATGTCGCCGATGTTGTGCAATCGGTGGAGGATGAACGGATCAACCGAAATTTCTGGTCGCGGCAGTATGGAGAAGCCGGTACCGAGGTGGTGCTGGCGGTAAGTCGCCAAGCCGGAGCGAACGCGGTCGAAGTAGCGCAGAGGGTCAAGGATTTATTGCCTCAGTTTCAGAAGCAGTTGCCCGGATCCGTTACCCTGATACCGCTCTACGATCGTTCCAAGACGATTGTCGCGAATGCGGAAGAAGTGGAACACACGCTCCTCATCGCGTTCACGCTGGTTGTGCTGGTTATCTTCGCTTTTCTCGGTCGCGCGACGGACACGTTTATTCCGGTGGTCGCTCTCCCGTTATCGATGCTTATCACCTTTATCGTGATGGGCGCGCTTAATTTCAGCCTGAATAACCTGACTTTGATGGCGCTCACTTTGGCGATCGGGTTTCTCGTGGATGACGCGATTGTTTTCCTGGAGAACACCGTTCGCTTGATGGAGGCGGGTCAGAAACCACTCGAAGCGGCGATTAGCAGCGCCAAGCAAATCACGTTTACGATCATCGCCATGACGGTCTCGCTCGCGGTAGTTTTCTTGCCGCTGGTGATGGTCACCGGGTTGATCGGACGGATATTTCGCGAATTTTCAGTCACAATTATCGTCGCAATTTTCGCTTCGGGCGTTGTGTCGATCACCCTTACGCCCATGATGTGCTCTCGGATCCTGGGAGAACGCGGCGAACACGACCAAACCTGGATGGAACGTAATGTCAGCCGTTTTATTAGAGGGGTCAGTCATGCCTATGGCCGGAGCCTCTATTTTTTCTTGCATCATCGTTGGATTTCGGCTGTCACCTGGGTCGGTTGCCTGGTGCTGACAGTGTGGGTGTTCGATCTGTTGCCGAAGACATTCATTCCGGCGGGAGACAGTTCGTTTGTTCGCGGAATCATTCTTGGCCCTGAAGGTATCTCGCCCGCCCGGTTTCGGGAGATTCAAGCTCAGGTTGATCAAACGCTTCGCAAGAACCCGGCGGTCGACGAGACATTTACGCTATCGGGATTTTCCAAGGGTCTATCCTCAAATCAAATGTTAGCCCTGGCTTTCTTGAAGGATCCCAGCCAGCGCGCGCCCATTAATGTCGTGGTCGGTCAGCTCATTCAGCAGCTAGGACAGATACCAGGCATCATCCCGTTGGTCCGCCCTGATCCGGTGCTGCAGATCAGTACGGGTGCGACGAAAAACAACCAGGGCCAATACGCGTTTTCCATATCGGGAGTCGATCCCACTCAAGTATACGCGGCGGCGAATCAAATGATTGCCAAGTGCCGCCAATTTCCCGGCTTTCAAAGCGTCTCCTCCGATTACTTCGCCAGCACGCCATTGATTGGGATTAATCTGAATGAACTGCAGCTGCAGTCGTACGGCTTAAACAATGTCGACGTCGAGAAGCTGCTGAAAAATGCTTATTCCCAAAACTACACCTACCTGATTAAAACCCCGATCGATCAGTATCAGGTCATTGTCGAAGCGAATGACAAACAGCGCAGTGAGCCTGGTGATCTTAACGAGCTTTACTATAAACCTGCCAATGGTCAGGGCCAGATCATCATTCCGAATGAGACAGTGACCGATCCGCAAGCAACAATCGGAATGCTCTCAGTGAATCATCTCAACCAATTCTCGGCAGTTACGCTTTACTTCAATTTGAAACCAGGGGTCTCCACGGGAGAAGCAACCAAGTTTATTACGCAGACCGCGGCCGAAGTGCTGCCGCCCACGATACGCGGGGCGCTCCAGGGCGAGGCTCAAACTTTCAGTGACACTTTTGCCCAGCTGGGGGTGTTGTTACTGGTGGCTGTCTTCATCATGTACGTAATACTCGGAATTCTTTACGAGAGCTGGTTTCACCCGATCACCGTGCTCTCCTCTCTTCCGGTCGCGGCGGTAGGAGGCTTGCTCACGCTGGTTCTCTTTCAGTCGGAGCTATCACTTTACTCTTATATCGGGATGTTCATGCTCATCGGCATCGTAAAGAAGAATGGGATCATGATGGTCGATTTCGCAGTCGAACAACAACGGTCCGGCAAAAATTCTGTCGAAGCGGTTCACGAAGCAAGCGTCGAACGTTTTCGGCCAATCATCATGACCACTCTGGCGGCACTGATGGGCGCGATACCGATTGCCTTGGGTCTGGGAGCGGACGGGGCATCTCGCCGGCCACTCGGGCTCATTCTGGTTGGCGGACTGATCGTTTCGCAGTTGATTACGTTGTACGTGACTCCGGCCATTTATCTCTATTTTGAGGACCTGCAGGAGTGGGTTGACCGGCAGTACGCTCGGATCAAGAACCGGCAAAAAGGGAAGTCGCGGCTAGCAGAGGCGCATTGAGTTTACTCTAAGCGACGGCGGCCTCAGCGCGTTGGAAGACTCGCTATCTGGTTTGCGCCGTGCCAATCGGTGGGCATGATGACTACTCAGCACAGAGGATGATGAGTTGTCAGCCATGGTAGAGCGCAATATTGAAGAAGGTTGCTTGACGGCCGGATGAATCGTTGATCTCTGCCGAGATTGGTAGAGCGAAATGGTTCCCGCAACGTGCGAATACACGCAGATGCGCGGCCCGCGGACGGTGAGCTTTGCGAGACGGCCGCAGCAAAGTATCATAAGCGCTTGGCAGTGGCCCAGGCATGTCTATCTTTGAGCGCCGGTATGGCAGATCATCCGGAACGTGAGATTTATCTGATTCGACATGGCGAAACGGAGTGGGCACGCGATGGACGGCACACCGGTCGTACCGATATACCCCTGACCGAGACGGGGCGGGAACAGGCCGAATTTCTTCGCCCCATCTTTGAAGGCGTAGAATTCGAGACCATTTTGAGCAGTCCTTTGCGGCGATCTTTCGAAACCGCTTATCTCGCCGGTCTGAAAGACCGAATTGAGCTAAGCGATGATCTACGGGAGTGGGATTACGGCGACTACGAAGGGATTACGACCAAGCAGATCCGGGAGAAGGTGCCGAACTGGACAGTGTGGACCTATCCCTGTCCGAACGGAGAGACGATCGAGCAGGTAGCGGCCCGAGCTGATCGAGTCATTGCTCGCTGCGAGCAGGCAAAAGGGAACGTTGCTCTTTTTTCCCACGGCCATTTTCTGCGCGTTTTGGTGTCGCGCTGGATCGGCTTATCGCCGGACAATGGTCGCCATTTTCTGCTGGACACCAGCACGCTGTCGATTCTCGCGTATGAGCGCGAAGTTCATGCAATCAGGACCTGGAATGGTCCTCTCATAACCGCTGCCTGTGCCGTTCCATGGTCCCGCCAAGAAGATAGCCGATAGCCGATAGCCGATAGCTGATAGCCGATAGCCGATAGCCGATAGCCGATATTTGCGGTTGGCTCATCCAAGCAACTCTTCAGCGAATCTCCTTCAGTCGGAGGTAGCCATGCAGCGGCTCCGGCAATCGAATCGATCCGTCCGCTTGCTGGTAGCTCTCGATCAAGGCGACCAACAGCCGGGGCAAGGCGGTTCCAGAACCGTTGAGCGTATGACAAAGGCGATTCCTGCCGGCGGCGTCCTTGTATTTGAGATTCATCCGGCGCGCCTGGAAATCCTCAAAATTACTACAGCTGGACACTTCGAGATAGCGCCCTTGCCCGGGGGACCAAACCTCGATGTCGTAGGTCTTTGCTGCTCCAAATCCGAGATCGCCGGTACAGAGTTCGATGATTCGGTAGTGCAGCCCGAGGATTTGCAACACCTTCTCGGCGTTCGCGGTCAATGTCTCCAACTCGGAATAGGATGTTTCTGGCGTCGTTGTCTTGACCAGCTCCACCTTATCGAATTGGTGTATGCGAATGAGGCCGCGGGTCTCTTTTCCCGCGGCTCCAGCCTCTCGTCGAAAACAAGGCGTATAAGCGACATATTTCTTCGGCAACTCGGCTAAAGTGAGGGTTTCCTCGCGATGCAAGTTGGTGACTGGCACCTCGGCTGTAGGAATCAGAAAGAGTTGATCCTGTTCCAATCCGTAACACATCTCGTGCTCGAATTTAGGTAGCTGCGTTGTACCAATCATCGCCTCGCGTCGAACCAGGTACGGGGGGCTCACCTCGACGTAACCGTGCTCGGTCGTATGCAGATCGAGAAGAAACTGAAGCAGACCACGCTGGAGCCGAGCGCCCAGGTTGGTGAAACAAACGAAACCGCTGCCACTGATTTTCGTGGCTCTTTCGAAATCGATCAGTTTCAGTGCGGTCGCCAGCTCAACATGACCGAGCGGCGAAAAACCGAAAGAAGGTTTTTCGCCCCATTCGCGAACGAGCGGGTTATCGTCGGCGCCCTGGCCGATCGGCGCCTGGAGATGCGGCAGGTTCGGCAGGTTCAGGAGCAGATCGCGCTGCTTTTCGTCCGCTGCCGTGACCTCGGCGTTCTGCCGGGTGATTTCCTCGGCAATGATGCGAACACGGGCCTCCAAATCAGCGCTCGGCTCTTTGCGGGACCGCAGTATCCCGATCTCCTTGCTCAATCGATTTCGTTCAGCGTTAAGCTTCTGTAGCTCGGTCTCGGCGCGCCTGCGTTGAGCATCGATTGCAAGGATTTCATCGACTTGAGCCGGCAAATCTTCGCTCCGCGTCGCTAAGCGTTCGCGAATAAAGTCTGGCTTTTCGCGTAAGAGACGGATATCGAGCATGCCTTGACGCTATAACCCATCTTCAGGCCGGAGCGAGTCGGAAAATTTCCTGAATTCACCGGCCATCCCTTCAGTTTGGCTGCAACCCATTGTCAGTTGGCCGTCTCCCAGTCGAAAGCCTGATTTTCCACAAACGTGAGAAAACCGGACAACTTACCCGATGGACATTCGAGACCGAAATGATAAACTCCAGCCGTTTTGTCCCAGTGGGACCGCAAATAAATCGGGAATTCTCGGAATGATGCGGTGAGCTGGAAACAGTAGTTGCATATGGAACCGATCTCAAAACCGGAAATCACAGCCCCGGATTCGCCTTTAAGAAATGAGCTTCCGCGCGCCTCCTCCGGTTCGGATCAACCAGGTCCGAAGCTAGCGACGCGACCGGAAGCCAAAACCGGCAAAAAGGAGGGTGATTCTTACCGCGGCACGCGTTCAGGGCGCGCGTACGTCCCTTTGCAGGGGGAATCCGAGGGGCAACAACTCTCTGGGCAACAACTCTCTGGGCAAGAGAAGGTCGTCGCTGCGCCGGGTAAGAACGGCAAGGCAATCTTTTGGATTATCGTCGTAGTGGCGGCGGGACTTGCCCTTGGTGCAACGTACTGGAGCTGGCATCAATTTGGTGACAATGGCGGGCAAAATCTGCTGAGCCTGACGGCTGCAGACGTAGATCAGCAAGTGACCGAGTCAGCGAGAACATCTCTTTTGCAGGGCCAGGTACCGAACTATTTGAGTAGCGCCAGTACTGAGATACTGAACAAAGTCAAAAACGGTGAGATGGATTTGGCCTCAAAGAATCTTGTCGATTCGGCACAAGCTTCCGGTGTGATGGTGCACGTTTATATCAGCATTAATGGCCAAGCCGCGGCGAACGAAGTGCTGACCCCAGAGCATCTGAAAACCACGATTTTTCCGATCAGCCGCAATAGCATCACCCGCTTCCACTATGTCGTCGATTCTGCAGGTCCCAGTGGAGCTGTTACCCTCTCGGTCCCGTCTGCTTCTGGTGCCGTGCTCTCAACCGGTCCGTTGGCGACTGGAGCTAAAGCAGATTTGCAGCTGATTGAGCGATAGTTTCACCACATCGGTATGGCTTTTTCCAATTCTTGGTTCCAGGGCACCGATTCGCAACGCCTGCCTCCCGGCGTCTTGGTCGGGCTTAGCGTCATCTTGATGGGCGTAATAATCGCGCTCAACCAAGTAAGTGCCTGGTTCTCGCCGGTATTGTTCCTGTGCGCGACCGGGGGAGTCATCTACTGGGTCTGGCGAGGAGGCCTTGGCGAACAAGAGACGAAGCGCATGGAGGACTACACCAAACTCTCTTCGACTGATTTCGCTCAGCGAGAGCAATGGCTAAAGATGAACGTGCGAGGACAAGATGAAGCGATCGAAACCGTGGTTTCCAGCCTGACAAGTGAAATGGCGATTGCTCGACCCGGTCAATTGCTCGGCGCTTTTTTGCTGGTGGGGCCTACCGGTACCGGAAAGACGTTCCTTTCTCAATTGGTCGGCCAAGCGCTCTATCCTGACAGCGAATCGGTCATTTTGCGGATGAACCAGTACAAGAGCCAAAACGACGTGCAAACGTTGCTTGGTCCCCCTCCGGGAATGCCTGGCTACGAGGTTGGTGGCGCGCTCACCCGGCCGGTGCTGCAGAACCCGCGTCGGGTGATTGTGCTAGACGAGCTGGAAAAGGCTCACCCGGACATCCATCATTGTCTTTACGATATTCTGGATGCCGCGTCATGCCGGGAAAAGAGTAGCGGCAAAGAGGTCGATTTTAGCCGGTGCGTCTTTTTTGGAACTAGCAATTCGGGAGTGGAGGTATTGCGGCGACTGCGTCAACAGATCGATCCATCCCAGAACCCGGCTCTGTGGTTGGGGCAAAGTCGAGACGCACTGGTGGAGCACGCCGGATTCGAACGCGCGTTTCTGGCGCGTTGGGGGCACATCATTCTGATGGACGAACTTTCCCCGTATCACGTCGCTGAAGTCGCCTGCCTGCAACTGTCGAGGTACTGGCGCGACTACGGCATCGAATTAACCTATACTTCACCGGAGCTCCTTTTGGATACCGTTGCGCAAAACGTTGAGTTCAAGCAATACGGTGTGCGCCAGCTGGAACACTATCTGAAACAGAAAACCAATCCGGCAATTGTGCAGGCGCGCACTCAAGGCTTTTCCCGAGTCCGCTTGGTGGTTGGGCCCGATCGCGACTTGCGCATCGAACCGATGCCGCAGGAAAGATCCATTTCGCACTCGTGAAAACAATCGACTTCCGTGCGCTCATCAAAAACCAGTGGGTGCTCGTCCTGTCGTTGGTCGCGCTGGTTTCCTTCTGCACCACCGTGCTTGATCTATTTACCGGGAGGTTCGGCGGGGCTTCCAACCAAAGAAGGGTCGATTCGACAGGCAAGAGGACCTGGGTTCTCGATGCTGGCGGCGGTCGCGGATCGGACGGAAAGGATTTTTCTGAGATCATTAACAACGTTGCGGAGGGTGACGCGATAGAGCTCAAGCCTGGAGTTTATAACGGTCCATCGGTCGTGGCACGGTCGATTCGTATTACCGGTCAGACAGCAAGTTCGGGCGAACGCGCTTCGATTCACTACACTGCCGGGCTCGGAATGACGGTTACCGCCGGTCAGATCAGTGTTGAGAATATTGAGTTTACTCAAACCTCAGCTGGGCAGTCAGGAATAATCGTCGTTAGCGGCCAGACGATAGCTCAGATTAACAAATGCGCATTTCTGACGCGAGGAAGTTACTGCATATCTGGACAGGGTTCAGCGCGCATTGTGGTGCAGGATTGCAAATTCCAATCGTTTAGCCAAGGCACGGGCTTTTTTATAAAAGAAAATGTTAATGGCACGTTAGAACGTTGCACTTTTGAGGAAAATCAAGAAGGCGCGCACAGCGAGGGCGCTTCGTATCTTACCTTGAACGATTGCACATTTCAGAAGAATGCGATCACCAAGGCCGGTTCTTGCGTGTTCGTTCTTTCCAGTGGGAACGCTCAAGTAAATGGTTGTCATTTTTCCGATAACGAGAATGCTGCGCCCATCCAGGTCGGCCAATCTGATGTCACGCTGAATAACTGCACTTTCGAGAGAAATGGTGCCAGTGAAGTTGGCTTTGCGATAGAGGCTCACAATGGAGCTACTTTGCATATTAATAGCTGCACTTTCACTGAGAACAAAAGGCCCGTGGTCATCAAGGACGGTTCGCGATTGTTCATGGAGAACTGCAAACTCGATAAATGTGGCGAGAGTTCCAAGTCGGTCTCTGGCTCAGATTTATTGATTCAAGACAAGAACTCGCAAGCGACCGTCAAAAAGACAGAATTCACTAATATCGTGTACGCGGGGGTTCTAATTGCGGATGAAGCCCAGTTGACGATGCAGGACTCGACCGTAAACGGGGGTCAATACGGTGTGGATCTGGGGACGACAAAAGAGAAGGGCTCGGTTGGAGGAACGGCGAACTTGCAAAACGTAACCATCACCGGACAGGTTGGACAGATGGTTCGGGTGACACGCGGTGGTAAGCTAACGATGGTTAATTGCAAGCTGAACTCAGCTGATGCCTACTACAGCGCAATGTATCTGGATGCGGGAGCTAGTGTCGACATGTCTGGCTGTGACGTCCAGGGTGGCAAGAGGCATGGCTTAGAAGCTGTCGGCGTGAATACGCAAGTAGTCGCCAAGAATTGCAAATTTTTCAGCTTCCAGAATTCTGGTGTACTGGCGCGCAGGAATGCGCGAGCGACTTTGGATTCCTGCACGTTAGAGCAAAACGATATCGGTGCTGAGGTAGGAGATGGGACGGATGCGCACGACAATGCTACCCTGACCTTACAAAACTGCACGGTCAGCTCCAATCGAACGTTTGGGGTTTCGGCCGTACAGAGATCGGTTCTAGTCCTCTCAGCGATTACTTACAACGACCAGATAACCCAAATCCACAAAGATCCTTCGGCAGCAGTGCGCGATCATTGATGCTATTCCGGCGCCGCTCGATTATACTATACACTTTATGAGCGATCTCCACAGCATGACCGATTGGGAGCGGCTCAAACAGCTCCTGGAAAACCAAGGGGACGACGGTTCGACGATGAGTATCGACGAAGCCGAGTTTCTTGCTCACCTGCAGGCACGGGTAAAAGGTCAGGATCCGATCCTTAAGGATGTCGCTCGCCTCATTCGCCTGCAAGCGGCAAAGCAGCAGAAGACCCGTCCGATTTGCAATCTGCTGTTTCTCGGTCCGACCGGTACCGGAAAGACCGAACTGGCCAAAGCAATTGGCAGTTTTTTGTTCGATGAGGAAAAATCAGTGTTGCGTTTCGATTGCTCGGAGCTCAACGGAGCGCATTCCAAGGATCGCTTGATTGGCACTCCAGCAGGCTATGTTGCTTCGGAACAGGGAGGACAGTTAACTCGGCCGGTTTTATCTAATCCGAAACGGCTCATTCTGTTTGATGAAATCGAAAAGGCGTATCCGCCGGTTTTCGATTTGTTTCTCCAGATGATGGGTGAGGCTCGTTTGACTGAACAAGGGAGCGGAAAGACCGCCGATTTTTCGCGATCTGTCATTATTCTCACCAGCAATGCCGACGCTGAACAAATAGGCAAAATACAGCGGGAAGTGACCGACTATCATGAGATGGTCAACGCTGTTAAGAGTCATCTGGCCGATTCCAAGATATTTCGTCCTGAAATAATTGGTCGAATTGATCGGGTCTATGTTTTCCAACCGCTAAGCGGCATGGTCATCGCGGAAATTGCGCTACTGAAAATTACCAAGCTAGCGGAGCAATATCGGCTGAAGGTGAAGTTTGTTGCGCCGGAGTTGCTGCTGCAGGCGTTAGCCGCAAACGAGAAGGTCAGCCGTTTTGGCATTCGGGAACTGGAACGTATTCTGGACGATATGCTGGCTGGACAGCTCCTTCAGGCGAGAGATTTGGGCGCAAAAGAAGTACTGCTCGAGCCAGATCTCAGCAAAGACGAGATCTCTATTCGGCCTAACTAGAAGAGGTTGGGAGTTACAGGCCGGCAGTTGAATGCGGGCGAAAAGCAGACCGGTAGCGGTCCCGCGTCCGCGAGATCCGATTATGGCCGTCGTGCCGCAGATCCGTGTTTTTTCGGTAGATACGGTCTTGGAAGTCAAAGGGTTTTAGCAAAAGAGACGAGCAAAGGGTTAAAAGGTTTTTGATGTTTGAGCACACCGAAGGCGATGTGGAGGAGCTTGCGCATGATGGCGCCGCGGATAGCGAGGTCATG